>Ga0137432_1000015_pt1 | contig 164693 bp, 124 predicted proteins | sample EasRivERMZT820_2_FD_102337 | JGI IMG/M metagenome (GOLD analysis project Ga0137432, IMG submission 102337) | Soil microbial communities from meander-bound floodplain in the East River, Colorado, USA - East River MetaG ERMZT820_2 | ecosystem: Environmental > Terrestrial > Soil > Floodplain ... | reverse complement strand
GGTGGAATGCAGACCCAACGGTGCTGACGCACGCAGACGGCTTCAACTTGCCTGAGAAGACGAAGACCCAGACGAAGACCAAACTCTCATACGAGGTGGACCAAAGAGCGGGGGCAGGTCACTAATTCAGATACCAGACGCTCGGGAATCGAACGTGACGCCTAACATGCGGAAGCAGCTGACAAGGCCGCGGGGACGTTGGTTGAAAGCCGGCCGGCGTTCAAATGCGTCCTTGCAGCTGATCCGCGGTCGTTAGGCGTCCAAGGTGACGGTCATGACGCTTCGCCCAACCTTCTCGCTCCTAGTCGGATTACTTGGACTCATCCTCGGCATTGGCGTCGCATGGTTTGTGAAGCCAGATTCTGTGCCGACCGGGCAACAGTGTGACTCGCCGAAGTTCGTCACTGAACATCGTGAAGTCGTTTCGCGACTTGATGATGTTCTTCGAAGATTGGCGGTTCTCGAAGAGTCGATAAAGAATCTGTCGGAAGTGCGACGAGGTCAAGGACCGGAACAGCAAGATGCGGCACGGCAGGATGACGTCGACCTGCGCAGTTACCTCGAGACTCGACTGAATCGAATTGAAGGACAGATACAAGAAGCCAGTCTAGGGCTCGGAGACGCTGTGCGGCACAGCGGGCAATTGAATCTGGATAATCTCTCAAAATGGCAACGTGAATTTGACAGAGATGGTGCCAAGGTTACCACGCGACTAAAGGGCATGACGCAAGGTGACGCCGCCTTGGAATTCGGTGACCCATCGCTGCAGATTGAACACGACGGTAGCGTTCGCACTCCGCAGGGTGGACACGTAACTAGTTGGATCTGGAAACTGCCCAACGGCAGTTTCACGCTAATCATCGGCTTTGAAGCCGGTATCGGTGTCTATTCTGGATGCGGTGAGGCGTCGGTCTTGAGGGACTACTTGACCCTCCTTCGGCAAAAGTGACTTGGCGCCTAACAAGCGGTTGCACCTGCCAAGACGCCGGGCACCCCGTGAGTAGACCGTACGGTAGACTGCACTGCGGTTTGCAGGTGAGGGAATCGTATTGGCCCGCGGAACTGATGACTTCCGCGCCGCCGCGGCAGATCCTCGGCCGTTCGACGCCTGAATCACGGTTCGCACAGGAGCCCTTTGCATGCGCATCGCTCGAAAGGGCGCGCCAATTCTCGCCGCCTTCGCGACCGTCGGCTGCGTCGGATGGGGGGCGTTTCGCTGCCCGAACGCCGAGAAGGCCAGTGTCGAGGTGGATCCCGCCGCGATGGCGTCGCTTCGCAAGATCCGTGTCGTCGTGCGATCGGCGGAAAACGAGAGTTCGCGCGAGGTGTTGGCGACGTGCTTGAGAAGGACGGGCATCTTCGGGGAGGTCGTCGAATCACCGACTGACTGGAACGTGCAACTCGCAGCAACGGTCGTCGACAATGCTCCGGCGGCTGGAATCATCCCGATCTTCCCCGCGATGACGTTCGGCGTGCTGCCTCAGTGGTTCAGCTACCGGGCTGGATTCGTGATCCGGCTCTCGTCGCTTCCCAATGCGCCGCAGATGATGGAATTCGACTGTCGATACGACACCGTTCTGGTCTTTGGCTGGCCATCGATGCTCCTGACGCCATTCGCCGCGTTCGCGACGCTCACATGGCAGGAACCCGAGGAGAGCCAGGAGTTCGCGGATTTCGTGAAGAGCAAGATGCTCGGAAAAGCTCGGGACTTGGTGCATCTCGCCGAGGTGGAGGGCGGTGGGGCGAAGTAGCGTCGAGGCGGCGACCAACATGCGGATGCGGCTGATGAAATCGCGGGGACGGTTGTCGGGATCCGGTCGGTGCTCGACGCGCCCTCGCGGCAGGTCCGAGGTCGTCCGGAGGACACGCGCGTGGTAGACGCCAGGATCGCGACGAGAGAGAGCACAGCTTGGTTCCTGATCAAGCTGTTCGTCTTGTTCGGTGGCCTGTTCTCGCTCATGACCGGTGTCTTGGGCTACTTGATCAGCTTCACCCATGGACATGTCGGAATCTGGTTGCTTTGCGGAGCGTTCTTCGGCGTCGTCATGACGACGCTTCTTGGTTCGATGCACTTGATCCGTGGCCGTCGGCCGGGGCGAAGTGGCGCAGTACGCGTGACCCAGTCAAGTCGTGCGATCGTCCCCGGACCCGTGAACAAGGTCCTGGAGCAGATGCGGTCCACCCTCGAGCGCATCCATGCGAGAAGGATCGGAGTCGTCCACGGTGAAACACCGACCTTGGTCGCGCACATGCCGATGACGTTCTGGTCGTTCGGGGAGAAGATCGGGATCGCGCTTCAGGTTCTCCAGGACGGGACGGTGCAGGTCGACGTGAGCAGTCGGCCCTTGATCTTCGTGACGGTGGTCGACTACGGCAAGAATCTCGAGAACGTGGAGGCGATCCTCCAGGGCCTGGCGACGAGCGGCAAGAATGTTCACGGTGACTCCTGACATGCGGATCCACCTGCCGCAGCTGCGGGCGCTGTTCGGCGTCGCAGCCGTGCGCAGCGCAGTGATCGTCGCCGCAGCCCTGCTCGGCGGCGGTGTCTCGTTGTCGGGACCGGCGTGCAGTGGGTCTCGACGGCAGGCGACCGGGCGCGAAACTTCGGAGGGCCGCCCGATGGGCAAGCGGATCCTGTTCACGCAGGTGGACGCCGGAATGCCCGATTCGGAATCGTCGGGTCTGCCGCCGATCGGAGCTGCGGACGACGTGGTGTATCGCGTCGCGGACGGGCTTTCGAAGATGCGGGAGAAGTTCAACCTTCCGCGCGACGGCGTCCACTGTCCGATCTGCCACGTCGCCAACGTGAGTCCCGCCCGGCTGCGAACGCCCTGTCCGAAGTGCGGGCGGCCGCTGCTGAAGTTCGGGTGGGAATAGTCGAAGTCGCGGTTTCCACGGTCGGAAGACGACGGCGAGCTCCCATGGCAGACCCGGTCGATCGCTGGAAGGGACGAAGGGTCCGGCGCTGGCTCTTCGCGATCTGGTCGACGGCTTCGCTCGCCATGTGCGCGAGAGAGCAGTACGCCTCGATCTCCTTCTTCGACCGGATTCCCTACGCTTTCGCGTGGGTCATCGCGTTCGTGGCACTGGTCAGCGTCACGACGCTCGTCGCGGGGATCCGGAGTTCGTGGAGGGAGGCGGGTCGCTCGTTCGCCGAGGCCGTGGTGCTCCTGTTGGCGACGGCCGCCGCGATGCTCGGACTCGATCGGACATTCAAGGGACTCGGGCTCGGCCATTGGCCGCCGCGCGACGGCGTGTACGCGCGACGATTCCACGAGCGGCGCAGTGAATGGCTGGCGGAGCGCGACCGATTGCTCCGTGACGAGAAAGCTGCGGCGGCGGTTCCAACCCAGAAGTCCGAACCCCATCGCCGGCCCGGCCCTTTCGATTTCCACTACGTCGACCTCGGCCGGATCCGCGAGTGGGGAGCCGAATACGTGGCCGTGGCGGACGACGGATCGTGGATCAAGTTCATCTTCTACGAGGGGGAGCACGACCGCACGCCGATCCAGGAGAAGGGTCTGCTCTACGTCGACCCGGAAGTCCTGGCACATGCGGACGCGCGCTGGGTCGACGTCCTCGCCGTCGAAGACCTCGGCGACGGCTGGTACGTGTACGAGGAGTAGTCGCGGCGTCGTGCATTCGACAGACTGGCACGACGCGGCCGCACGCGTCCGTGCCGCACGAAGGGAGACCGCGATGGGACTCTCTGAGTGGATCCTCGCCGATTCGCGTTACGCGCAGATGCGCGACGTGCGGCGCGTCGACGAGATGGGGTCGGTCCGGAGCAAGTGGGCGGCGAAGAGGAGCCGGGACACGGCGACGCGGACGGCGCGGCTCGAGGCCGACGTGGGGTACCTCGCGCTCGTGCTCGGCGGCGTCCTCGAGCTGCTCGACAAGAAGGGCGCCGTCACGAAGGCCGACCTGAAGAAGAAGATGGCGGAGCTCGACGACGTCGACGGCGTGCGCGACGGGAGGTTCGACCTCGACGTGCTGCGGAGCTTCGGCGAGAGCGATGACGCGACTCGTTGAGCGCGTCCGCGCGTTCTTCCGTTCGGAGTCGGCGGGCGGGCTGGTCCTGATGGCGGCGACGGCGTTCGCGCTGCTCGTCGCGAACTCGCCGCTCGCCGTGATCCAGACCGCGCTGCTCGACCTGCCGATGGTCGTGAAGATCGGGAAGTTCGGCGTCGACAAGCCGCTGCTGCTCTGGATCAACGACGGGCTGATGGCGGTCTTCTTCCTGCACGTCGGGCTCGAGCTCAAGCGCGAGATCGTGGAGGGGCACCTCTCGAGCGTGCGCCGCGCGGTCCTGCCGGCGTTCGCCGCGGTCGGCGGGATGGCGGTGCCGGCTGCGATCTACGCGGCCTTCAACCGGCACGACGCGGAGGCGCTGCGCGGCTGGGCGATCCCGGCCGCGACCGACATCGCGTTCGCGCTCGGCGTGCTGTCGCTGCTCGGCCGGCGCGTGCCGGTCGCGATCAAGGCGCTGCTGCTGAGCGTCGCGATCTTCGACGACCTCGGCGCGATCATCATCATCGCGGTGTTCCACACGTCGGAATTCTCGATCGTCACGCTCGTCGTCCCGGCCGTCCTCGTCGCGGTCCTCGCCGCCCTGAACCGCGCCGGCGTCCGCAGCCTCCCCGCGTACCTCGTGACCGGCGTCCTCTTGTGGGTGACGATCCTGAAGTCGGGCGTGCACGCGACGCTCGCGGGCGTCGTCGTCGCGATGTTCATTCCGTTGCGGTCTCGCACCGCCGCGGGCGCCGGCGCCGGCGCCGGACCGGTCGAGGCCGAGCCCCCGTTGCGCCGCCTCGAGCACGCGCTCCATCCGTGGGTCGCGTTCGGGATCCTGCCGATCTTCGCGCTCGCGAATGCCGGCGTGCCGCTGCTCGGCCTCTCGATGCCCAATGCCTTCCATCCCGTCCCGCTCGGCATCGCCGCGGCGCTCTTCTTCGGCAAGCAGATCGGCGTGCTCGCGCCGTGCTGGATCGCGACGAAGCTGCGCCTCGCGGCGCTGCCGGAAGGGGTCGGCTGGCGGCAGCTCTACGGCATGGCGCTGCTCTGCGGCATCGGCTTCACGATGAGCCTCTTCATCGCCTCGCTCGCCTTCGAGCAGGGCGAGGTGGCGGAGCTGCGACTCGAGCGCGTCGGCATCCTGGTCGGGTCGTTCGCGTCGGGTCTCGCGGGGTACGTCGCGCTGCGCCTCGCCGCGTCGAAACCGGCGCCGACGTCGTGAAGCGCTCGAAGACGCGCGCGCCGACGTCCCCGCTGCGCGTCCGCGCGCGCGTGAGGAAGAGCGTGCGCGCGCTGCAGGGTGTGGAAGAGAAGGTCTCGCGCGACACGCCGGTCTTCTGCGTCGGCGGGCGGCAGTTCGCGATGGTCGTCGACGATCATCACGGCGCGGAGTGCGCGGGCGTGTGGATGAAGTGCGCCGACGGATTGCAGGACGATCTCGTGCGCTCGGACGAGGGGCGGTACTTCGTGCCACCCTACCTCGGCAGCAAGGGCTGGATCGGGATCCGGATCGACGCGCGCGCCGACTGGAAGTCGATCGACGCGCTGCTGCAGGACGCCCACGCGATCACGGCGCGTGGCCGTCGCACGTGATGCTGGAAGGGCGCCGCGACGATTCCTGGTCGCGCCCGTTGCGCCGCACTACCATCCCCATTCGCGTCGGATCGTTCGACCGCATGTGACGGGGGACTCCGTCCATGAGCCGCCGCCTCCGGATCGCCATCCCCGCGCTCGTCTTCGTTGCCTGCGCAGCCTGGGCCGTCCGCGCATTCCTGTTCGATCGCGAGGACGCCTCGCGCGCTGCAGATTCGACGCCCGCCTCCGCGCCGCCGCCCACGACTCCTCCCGAATCCGCCACCGCGGCCGATGCCGCGCTCGCTGCGACGCGCGACGCGGTCCCGAAGCCCGAGCTCCCCGACGTCGTCATCGAGCCGGTCGACGACGACACGGAACCGGGACGCGAGGCGCAGCTCGCCGGGGTCGTGCAGGACGGCTCCGAACGCCCGATCGTCGGCGCGACGATCGAGGTCCTTCTTCCGCCGTCGCGCGAGTTCTCCGTGCTCGACCTCGAACGCAACGCGCAGCTCGATCCGTGGGCCGAGCTCAAGAGCGATCGGGCGGGACGCTTCGCGCTCCAGCTCGAGCGCGGGCGGCCGGTCGACCTCAAGGTCTCGGCGGACGGCTTCGCGAGCCGCTGGATCCCGAGCCGGTACGCGGGCGAGCGGCTCGTCGTCGTGCTCGACGCGGGCTGCACGTTGAGCGGACGGCTGACGCGCGCCGACGACGGCACGCCGGTCGAGGACGTGAAGCTGAAGGTGTTCCGGTACGGCGGACCGTCGACGGTCTCGTACACGACGACGAGCGACGCCGACGGCCGCTATCGGTTCGCCGGGCTCCCCGCCGACGACATGATGCTCCAGGTGACGCCGGCGCGCGGACGCAGTCCCGGCTGGGTGCGCCTCGAATTCGGCGCCGACCACGCGCTGGTCAAGGACTTCGCGCTCGAGCGCGAGCTGGTCGTGCGCGGCCGCGTCACCGACGCGAAGAGCGGCGCGCCGATCCCGGGCGCGGAGGTGGGGGAGAGCTGGGTCTTCACGAAGGTCGCACGCGCCGACGCGGAAGGCGCCTACGAGCTCCACGGCTTCGGCAGCCCCGGATCCTACGAGGTGCACGCGCGCGCGCCGGGCTACGGCAAGCAGGGCCGCAGGGACCTGCCCGAACCGGTCGACGGCACGATCGCGCTCGACTTCGCGTTGACGCCGGCGCGCGCGGTGACGGGGCGCGTGGTCGACGCGTCGCACGCCGCCGTCGACGGCGCCTACGTGGCGGCGGTCGCGAGCGCGATGCTGAACCGGGGCCACTTCGCCGAATGGCCGTCGACGCGCACCGGCGCGGACGGCCGCTTCGAGATCGCGAGCCTCAATCCGGAGTTCCACCACACGCTCTTCGTGCAGAAGCGCGGCGCGGCGACGGTCGTGTACGAGCTCTCCGCGGCCGAATACGGCACGCACTCCCTCGACGTCGGCGACGTCGTCCTGTCGCCGCCGGCGCTGCTGATCGGTCGCGTCGTCGACGACAAGGGCGTCGGCCTGCCGAACGTCGACACGGCGCTCGCCGGGGCAAACGACGATCGCTACCGCCTCCTCGATCCGCGCGAACCACGGCCGCAGACGCTCGGCCGCTACGTCGAGGAACGCCGGACGCGCACCGACGCGCGCGGCCGCTTCTCCTTCGCCGACCTCCCGGCGGGCTCCTTCAAGGTCTTGGTGCGTCCGTCGCAGCGGAAGGAGCCGAAGCCGGTTCCGGTCGAGATCGCGGCGGGCGAGGTGAAGCGCGGCGTCGTCGTCACCCTCGCGAACGGGGCGTCGATCGCGGGTCGCGTCGTCACGGCCGCGGGGGTCGGCGTCGCCTCCGTCCGCGTTTCCGTCGAATCGGCCGACGGCGGGACCACGCGCGTCTCGACCCTGAGCGGAGCGGACGGCCGCTTCGACACTCGCGGGCTCGACCTCGGCCGTTATCGCGTGCGGGCGATCTATTCGTCCGGCGATCCGACCGACGAGCGGTGCAAGTTGCTGCCGGCCGAGCTCGACTCCGTCGAGGCCGGGACCGTCGACCTCGACGTCGTGATGACGGTCGGCGCGCCGATCCGCGGCGTCGTCACGGACGCGGACGGCCATCGCATCGCGCGCGCCTGGGTCCAGGCGCAGATCGACGGACAGAAGCCGACCTGGACCGACGACACCGACGGCGAGGGGCGCTTCTCCGTGCTCGTGCCCGACGGCGCCGTCGTGAACCTCTCGGTGCAGCTGCCCCATCCGGGGCAGTTCATGCGCGACACCGGCGTCGCCGCGTCGGGGGTCAAGGCGGGCGCGGACGGTGTGGTGCTGAAGGCGACGATGCCACCGGACGCGCCGGCGCCGGGCAAACACTGATCGGCGGCCGATGCGCAGTTTGAAGGTCGACGCACGAGGGGATTCGTCCTCATGAGCCGGCGCGCGAGCATCGGTGGGGTGGTGGTTCTCGTCGTCGCGCTGGCCGGCGTCGCCGCGCTGATTCGACTCGTGCACGAGGGCGACGACGGTGGAGCGCGCCGCCCCGAGTCGTCGTCGCCGATCGATTCGTCGAGGCCGGCGATGGACGCGGCCGCCGCGACCCCTGCCGCGCTCGATCCCACGCGCAACGTGGCCACGACGCCCGCGGCGGCGCCGCCGGACGACCGCGAAGACGCGGACGACGCGACGACGCGCGAGGCGGCGCTCGTCGGGATCGTGCAGGACGCCAGCGGAAGGCCGATCGCCGACGCGACGATCGTCGTGCTGCTCCCTCCGGGCCGCAGCTTCAACATGCTCGACCTCGAATACCGGTATCGCACCGACCGCCTCGCCGAGCTGCGCTCCGACCAGCAAGGGCGATTCTCTTTCCGGCTCGAACGCGGCCGACCCATCGACCTCGACGTCTCCGCGGCCGGATTCGCGCGCCGCGGCGTCGTGAATCGGTTCGCGGGCGAGCGGGTCGTCGTCGTGCTCGATCGGGGCTGCACGCTGTCGGGACGGTTGACGCACCAGGACGACGGCTCTGCGGTCGCAGATGCGCGGCTGCGCGTGTTCCGGTACGCGGGCACCGGCACGTTCGTGTTCTGGACGAAGAGCGACGTCGACGGGCGCTACCGCTTCGACGGGCTGCCGTCCGAGCAGATGGTCCTCGAGATCCTTCCGCAACGAGACTGCTGCCCCGACTGGATCCGCCTCGAGTTCGCGCCCGACGGGACGCTGGTCAAGGACGCCGCACTCGCCCGCGGCTTCGTCGCGCGCGGCCACGTGACCGACGCGAAGAGCGGGAAGCCGATCGCGGGCGCCGAGATTGCGGAGAACTGGACGTTCAATCGAACCGTACTGTCGGACGCGAGCGGCGCCTTCGAGCTGCGCGGCTTCGCCGGCAGCAGCATGTCCGAGCTGAACGTTCGCGCCGCGGGCTACGGGCGGAAGGTCCAGAGCGAGATCCCCGCGGCGGTCGAGGGAGCGGTCGCGGTCGACTTCGCGTTGACGCCGGCGCGCTCCGTCACCGGTCGAGTGGTCGACGCGTCGAACGCCCCCGTCGCCGGGGCGTACATCGCCGCCGTCGGGAAGGCGTTCGGGTTGCGCCAAGACCTGACGGACTGGCCTTCGACGTCGACGGGCGCGGATGGCCGCTTCGAGATCGCGGACCTGACGGCGGAGATCCGCCACACGCTCCTCGTGCAGAAGTGCGGCACGGCGACAGTCGTCTTCGACCTGCCCGCGGCGGAGCTCGACGGTCCGTCGCTCGACGTCGGCGCGATCACGCTCGCGGCGCCGGCGCTCCTGCTCGGCCGGGTCGTCGACGCGGAGGGAAAGGGGGTCGCGAACGTCGACGTGACCCTGTCCGGACGCAATCGGGACTCCGGCCGGCTGCTGCGGCCGAACGAGAGCCCGCCGAACAGCAATCTCCGAAACGTCGAGTCGCGCACGGTCCGCTCCGACGATCGCGGGCGCTTCTCGTTCGCGGACCTGCCGGAAGGGGAGTTCACGCTGAAGGCGTCACCGGCCGGAACGAAGGAGACGGCGCTGACGAAGATCGCGATCGCCGCGGGGGAGGTGAAGAGCGGCGTCGTGATCACGATCCCGACAGGGGCCCGGATCGCGGGCCGTGTCGTGCTCGAAACGGGAGAGGGGATCGCCGGAGTCCGGGTCGCGGTCGAATCGATGATCGGGAGAGAAGCTCGCGTCTCGACCCAGAGCGAAGCGGACGGGCGCTTCGAATTGCGCGGACTTTCGGAGGGGCGCTATCGCTTGAACGCGTACCCCTACTTCCCCGATCGCACCGACGCGCTGGCCCACCTCCTTCCCGTCGACCTCGACGGCGTTGCCTCGGATGCGACGGACCTCCGGATCGTGCTGCGGGTCGGTCATCCGATCAGCGGCCGCCTCCTCGACGAGGACGGGAAGGCCGCCAACCACGCGTGGGTCCTCGCGAACGGAGCCGACGGGACATTCGTCGGCGGCGCCATGGTCGAAGACGACGGACGATTCACGCTCTACGTCCCGGTCGGCGCGATCGTCGACCTCACGGCACGGTGGATGTCGTCCACGCGCGGAGGTCGGGAGATCCCCACGCTCCGGACATCGGTGCAGGCCGGATCACGCGACGTGGAACTGAGGATCCCGGCCAGCGACTCGATCGATCCGGCGCGTCGCGACGGACGCGGGCGGCGGTGACGAGGAGCGTCGGCCTCGCGCGTGACCGCGCCTCGGGCTGCGAGTGAACCTAGTCGCGCCGCGCGTTCGTCGCTCCGCAGCTGCAGTCCTCGCACCCGTGCTCCGCGCACGTGCCGCACGAGCGGATGACCTGCTTGTGCAGCGCCGCTCGCGCGCGGTGGGCGCGGACGGCGGCGTTGCCGGGCGTAATGCCTTCGCGCGCGGCGAACTCCTGGAGCGGCACTCCGTCGACCTCGACCTGGCGGAGGACGTCGGCGTACTCGGGCTTGAGTGTGCGCGCGAGTCGCGACACGCAGGCGCAGATCTCGCGTCGATCGGCGGACGCACGTTCGGGGTCGGCGAGTTGCCGCGCGAAGGCGGCGGTCGCGCGCGCGGCCGCCCCGCGCCGCCGCGCGTGGTCGGTCGCGGCGTTGCGCAGCAGCCGGAAGAACCACGCGACGGCCGACTCCGACTTCCGGAGCGCCGCGCCGCGCGCGAGCGACTTCGCGAAGGCGTCCTGAAGGAGATCCTCGGCCGTCTCGCGACTCCCCACGCGACGCTCGAGGAAGCGGAGGAACGCGCGGTGGTTTTCGACCAGGAGCTTCACGACTCCGGACGCCGGTGCACCCGGGGAATCCGAACCCACGCCGATCTCCTTTCGCCGGGCCGGACCGGGCGGCCGGCGCGGGGACTGTAATGAACGCGCGCCACCTGCGTCAGCGGCGGTGAAAGGAGGTGCTCCATGAAGCACGCTCATGCCGCCCATCCAGCTTGCTGCGGGCCCGCCGCAGCCGACGACCGCGCCGTTCACGTCCGACCGGAGCCGACCCTCGTGCGCCCGACCCCGCCCGCCGCTCCGTCTGCGCATTCGGCCACGACCTACACCTGCCCGATGCACCCCGAGGTCGTGCACGACGGACCGGGCACCTGCCCCAAGTGCGGCATGGCGCTCGAGCCGCGGATGCCGTCGGCCGCCGAGACGACGTCGCCCGAGCTCCGCGACATGAGCCGGCGCTTCCGGCTCGCGGCGCTCCTCACGCTGCCGGTCGTGGTGCTCGCGATGTCGGAGATGATCCCGGGCCAGCCGCTGCAGCACGCGCTCGGAGAGGGCTGGAGCGTCGGACTGCAGCTCCTCTTCGCGACGCCGGTCGTCTTCGGGTCCGGCCTGCCGCTCCTGCGGCGCGGCGTCGCGTCGGTCGCGCGCCGCTCGCTCGACATGTTCACGCTGATCGCGCTCGGCACGGGCGCGGCCTGGCTCTTCAGCGCCTTCGCGACGCTCTTCCCCGCAGCGATCCCTGCGGCGTTCCGCGGCCACGGCGGCGCCGTGCCGGTCTACTTCGAGGCCGCGGCGGTCATCACGACGCTGGCGCTGCTCGGCCAGGTCCTCGAACTGCGGGCGCGCAGCCGGACGTCGAGCGCGCTCCGGGCGCTGCTCGACCTCGCGCCGGCGTCGGCGCACCGCGTGAGCGAGGACGGTTCCGACGAGGAGGTCGCGCTCGCCGACGTTCGGCGCGGCGATCGACTGCGCGTACGGCCGGGCGAGCGCGTCCCCGTCGATGGCGTCGTCGTCGATGGCGAGAGCGCGGTCGACGAATCGCTCGTGACCGGCGAGCCGATCCCGGTCGAGAAGCGCGACGGCTCGCCCGTCACCGGCGGCACGATCAACGGCAGCGGCAGCTTCGTCCTGCGCGCCGAGCATGTCGGGAGCGAGACGCTCCTCGCGCGCATCGTCGCGACGGTCGCGGACGCCCAGCGCAGCCGCGCACCGATCCAGAAGGTCGCGGATGCCGTGTCCGCGTGGTTCGTGCCGGCCGTGCTCGTCGTCGCGGCCGCGACGTTCGCGGTCTGGGCGACTGCCGGACCCGAGCCGCGGCTCGCGCACGCGTTCGTCAACGCGGTCGCGGTGCTCATCATCGCCTGCCCGTGCGCGCTCGGACTCGCGACGCCGATGTCGATCATGGTTGGGATCGGGCGCGGCGCGACGGCGGGGATCCTCGTGCGCGACGCCGAGGCGCTCGAGCTCCTCGAGCGCGCCGACACTCTGGTCGTCGACAAGACCGGCACGCTCACCGAGGGACGGCCGCGGCTGGTCCGCGTCGCTGCGGCGCCGGGCACGACCGAGACGGAGCTCGTCCGCGTCGCCGCGAGCCTCGAGCGCGCGAGCGAGCACCCGCTCGCCGCGGCCGTGGTGCGCGGCGCGGCGGAGCGCGGGCTCGAGCTGCTCGAGCCGGAGGAGTTCCGCGCCACGACGGGCCGCGGCGTCGCCGGGGTCGTCGCCGGCAAGCGCGCGCTGCTCGGGAATCGCGAGCACCTCGACGAGGCGGGCGTCGCGGCCGATTCGCTCGACGCGGCGGCGGCGGCGCTGCGCGCCGAGGGCCAGACCGTCGTGTACGTCGCGATCGACGGGCGGGCTGCCGGCCTTCTCGGCATCGCCGATCCGATCAAGGCGTCGACGCCCGATGCGATCCGCGGCCTCCGCGCCGCCGGGATCCGCGTGGTCATGCTCACCGGCGACCACCGTGCGACGGCGGAGGCGGTCGCACGCAAGGTCGGCATCGACGAGGTGCTCGCGGAGACGAAGCCCGACGAGAAGGCGGCCGTCGTGCGCGCACTGCGTTCGCAGGGGCGCGTCGTCGCGATGGCGGGCGACGGCGTCAACGACGCGCCCGCCCTCGCGCACGCCGACGTCGGCATCGCGATGGGCACCGGCGCCGACGTCGCGCTCGAAGCCGCGGGCGTCACGCTCGTGCGCGGCGACCTGCGCGGCATCGCGCGCGCCCGCGCCCTCTCCCGCGCGACCATGCGCAACGTCCGCCAGAACCTCTTCTTCGCCTTCGTCTACAACCTGCTCGGCGTGCCGCTCGCGGCGGGCGTGCTGCAGCCGTTCCTCGGCCTCGTCCTCGACCCGATGGTCGCGAGCCTCGCGATGAGCGTGAGCTCGGTGTCGGTGATCGCGAACGCGCTGCGGCTGAAGCGGGTGGTGCTCGATCCCCTCGTCAGTCCCCGACGACGAGGTCGAGCCCCTCGCTGAACGACACGCCCTTCGTCGCCCCCGCGTCGAGCTGGAGCTGCTGCAGGAACGCCTCCGCTCCGCCGAGCGCCGGGTCGTCGAGCGCGCCGCTCGAGAGCACCGCGCCGCCGGACGGCACCGAGACCAGCTGCCACAAGAGCGGCAGCACCAGGATCGTCCCGCCGCGATTCGTCGGGATCGACGCCGACGAAGTCCCGATCGCGAGCAGCGCGACGGTGTCCGCTCCCGCCGAGTTGCCGAGCAGGAGGTCGAACGCGGCTCCAAAGTGCGGCGGCGTCGAAACGCCGAGCGACGGCACCCCGAACGTCCCCGTCCACCCGGTGCCGTAGTTCGACGCCGCCGCATCACGATGTTCGTCGCAGCCGACGTCGAAGCCCGCGACCTGCGGCCGCGGGTTGCCTTCGAAGTCGGTGGCTGGCGCGCTGTGGCCCGCCATGCTCGCGACGCTCGCGTCGAGCGCGGGCGAGCCGCTCGCGAGGTGCCAGTCGTCGTTCGCGGGATCGGCGAAGTACGCGTCGAGCTGGGTCGAATCGATCAGGATCGAGTGCTGATCCTGTCCGGTCGTCGACCGCCACGTCGAGAGGGAGATCTTCGTGGCGTCGCCGTCGGTCGAGAAGCGGTCGACCACGACGTTCCAGTCGCTCGTGAAGCCGGAGAGCGACGCGGCGTCGATCGCGAGCGAGCCGCGGAACGCGTGGTCGCGGTAGAGGATGTTGCCGAAGACGGTGCAGCCGCTCGAGCCGTCGACGAGCTTCAGCGCCCAGCGGGCGTCGGCCGCCATGATCACGGTGTTGTTGCAGATCACGTCGTTCTTCGCGGCGTCGGCGGCGTCGATCCGGTACCCGATGATCCCGCTCGCGTGGTTGTCGTAGAGGAGGTTGTCCTGGATCGTCGAGTCCTGCACGCCGTCCATGTTGATCGCGCCGCCGCCGCCGACCCCGTTGCCGTGGATCACGTTCCCCTCGATCACCATGCGCGAGATCACGCCGTCCCCGCCCTGGCTCGCGTCGCCGTTCAGGTGGATGCCGTTGCCGTAGTTGCCGAAGACGTGGTTGCGGCGGATCACGCCGTCGTCGCCCGAGTTCGAGTGGTAGATGCCGTGCTCGTCGACGCTGTTCGAGCAGACGTTGTCCTCGTAGGTGCACTGGTTCGCGAAGGCGTCGAAGATGCCCCAGGTCTGGTTCGCATCGCAGGTGCAGCGACGCACGACGACGCCCGTGATCGGCGTGTCGGGATCGCCGCGCGGCGAGATCCCGGCGCGCGGCGCCTGGATCGAGCGGAAGCCGTCGACGACGTTCCAGTCGGCGTACATCAAGCGGATGTTGTCGTTCGGATTCCCCGGCCCGCCGACGCACGGGCGATCGACGACGACGTTGGCGCCGTCCGCGACCCACGTGATCGGCGCGCTCGGCGTGCCGGCGACGTCGGTCGCCCACCCCGCGTAGGTCCCGTCCGCGACGTGCACCGTGTCGCCCGGCTGCACCGACTGCACGGCCCGCTGGATCGTGAGCCACGGCTTCGCCGCCGTCCCCGCGTTCGAGTCGCTTCCGTTGGTCGCGACGTACCACTCGGTCGCGCCCGCCGGGCCCGTGAAGGCCGACAGCAATGCAGCGACGAGGATCGAGCAGGACATCGGGCGCATCGTGCGACTCCCGGAGGAACGGCATCGCCGTGGTGCTCGCGAGACGGGACGTGGTGCAGCGTCGACTCCGGATTTCGCCATCGCGGAGCGCAGGAAGCGCAACGATCACTCGAGGGTGCGACGCGCGGATAGTCTCAGCCGATCGACCGGCGCCAAGGAGCGAACCATGTTGCAGCCTCGAAGTCGGCGGCATCGGTCATCCAGAATGAACGCCCACCTCAAAGAACTGTTGGCTCTGAGCCTCGATGACCGCATCGAACTCGTCGAGGAGCTCTGGGAGAGCATCGAAAAGGAGCTCGAGGCGTCGCCGATCCCCGATTCCGTCAAGGCGGAGATCGATCGGCGGCTCGCCGAATACGACGCGGATCCCTCGAAGTCGGTGAGCTACGCGGAAGTCCGTCGGCAGATGAAATCGGCCATCGCCAAAGCGCGCCGGACGAGGTCTCGTCGGATGAAACTTCGAAGGTGAAGCTTCGATTCACGGATCAGGCGCGACTTGGGCTGAGCAGCGCCGAGCACGCGGGCTTTCAGCCCGACGCGCCGCCTACTTCAGCAGCCCCGCCTCCTTCAGGATCCGCTCCGACTCGTCGGCCAGCTTGGCGAGCGCGGCCTTCGTCTCCATCTGGTCGTCGATGGCCATGCCGACGTATTTCTGGGTGGCGCTCAGGAGCTCGTTGAAGCAGGGGACGTTCCAGAAGTCGCGCATGGTGTCGATCGAGTCGGCGAACGGCGCGTTGTAGGGCGCCGCCTTGCGGAAGGCGTCGCTCTTCAGGATCTCGACGTTGGCGGTGAAGCCGGCCGGCTTGGTGATCCACTTCTTCTGCGTCTCGACGGTCAGGAACCACGCGATGAACTTCTTCGCCAGCTCCTGGCGCGCGGCCGGGATCTTGGTCGAGATGCTCATCCCCTGGCCGCCGAGGCTCTGCGCGCGCTTGCCTCCGTGGCCCGGCACCACCGCGAATCCCGCCTTGTCGCCGAGCTTGTCGAAGATGCCGGGGAAGAAGGCGAAGTAGTTGACGCACATCGCGAGCGAGCCGTTCTTCAGGTACTCGACCGGGTCGCCGTAGTCGAGCTGCGTCGCGCCGTTCGGGCCGAGCTTCATCAGCGTCTTGAAGAAGTCGATCGCGTCCGCGGTTCCCTGCGTGTCGAGGTAGCCCTTCACCTTGTTGGAGTCGGGCGCCTTCCACATGCCGCCGAACGACCAGAGCAGGTTCTGCACGCCCATGGTGAGGCCGTCGTAGCCGCGGCTCGTCGTGAAGGCGCAGCCGAACCGCTTCTGGTCGGGCCGCTGGAAGAACTCGGCGACGTCGCGGAACTCCTCCCAGGTGTCGGGGACCTTGAGCTCGCGCTTGTACTTCTCTTTGAAGGCGGCCTTCTCCTTCGGATCCTCGAACCAGTCCTTGCGGTACGCGAGTCCGACCGCGTCGGTCTCGCACGGCGCCGCGAACCACCGTCCGCTCCCCTCCGGATACTCGCAGAGGTAGCGCGCCGCGTGCTCGTGGATCGTCTTCAAGTCGACGACCGTCTTCAGCCAGTCGGTGAGATCGACGTAGAGCTTCTCGGTCGCGCCGCGCCCGATCCACTGACTGTCGCCGATGATGACGTCGAACTCGGTCGGATGGCTCGCGGTCGCGTTGCTGAACTCGAGGAAGGTCTTCGTCTGATACGACATGAGCGGGATCTGGACGACCTTGACCGCGGTGCCGGTCGCCTTCGTGTAGTCGTCGCCGAGCTCCTGCAGGCCGTCCGCCGGCGGCCACTGGAACCACCAGATCGTCAGCGGCTTCTGCGCGCCGCCCGAATCGGCGGAGGGGCCCGTGGCCTCCTCCTTCTTGCAGCCCGATCCGGCGAGGCAGGCGAGCGCGAGCAGGGGCGCGAGCGACCGCAGCATGACCGTCTCCTTTTCCGAGGAAGCGCGGGACGATAGCGCGCGGGCGGGCCGGCGCCGTTTCGGGCAAGATGCCGGGCCCCATGGACCCCGCCCCGACCCCTCCGGAAGTCGCCGCGCTCGTCGCCTGGATGGAGCGCCTCGCCCGCGATCGCGCCGCCCTCTCCGAGGTGCCGTTCGAGCTGCGCCAGCGGCTGCTCACCGCCTGCGGGTACATCGTCGATCCCGACGAGGTCGAGCGGCGCCGCCTGCGCCGCGCCTTCCGCAAGAAGGAGCGGCGCCGCGAGCGCGAACGCGACCGGCGCGCGCTCGAGCAGTCCGAGCTGCGGCGCACGCGCATCGAAGGGAAAGCCGACGGCGCGCCGCTGCCGAAGCACGCGCTGCCGGCCCACGCGACTGCGGCAGCGGCGCAAATCGCCGCGCACGTGCCGGCCCCCGCGCCGCCCGCCGTCCCCGCCGAGCTCGTGAACCCCCGCACCTGCTACGTCTGCAAGACCCCCTTCACGCGCGTCCACCCCTTCTACGACTCGATGTGCTCCGCCTGCGCCGAGCTCAACTTCAGGAAGCGCACCGAGCTCTGCGACCTGCGCGGTCGCGTCGCGCTCGTGACCGGCGGGCGCGTGAAGATCGGGCAGCAGATCGTGCTGAAGCTCCTGCGCTGCGGCGCGCGCGTGCACGTGACGACGCGCTTCGCCGCCGACGCCGCGAACCGCTACGCCGCGCTGCCGGAGGCGGAGTCGTTCGCCGGCCGCCTGCAGATCCACGCCCTCGACCTGCGCCACACGCCGAGCGTCGAGCGCCTCTGCCACGAGCTCCTGCACTCGCTCGACCGCCTCGACTTCATCGTCAACAACGCCTGCCAGACGGTGCGCCGCCCGCCGGCCTACTACGCCCACATGATGGAGGGGGAGCGGCGCGCCGTGGCGCAGCTCGGCGCGCGGCCGCGCGCGCTGCTCGCGCCGTCACCGACCGTCGCCGCCGGCGAGGTCGACCACGCGCCGGCGCTCGCGCCGCCGTCCAACGCCTTCGCCGCCGAGCTCTCGCAGCTCGCCTGGGACGCCGCCGACGCGGCGCACGACCCCGCGCTCTTCCCGGAACAAGCCTTCGACGTCGACCACCAGCAGGTCGACCTGCGCAAGGTGAACAGCTGGCGGCTGCGGCTGCACGAGGTCGCGACGCCGGAGCTGCTCGAGGTCCAGCTCGTGAACGCCATCGCGCCGTTCGTGCTGAACGCGCGGCTCAAGCCGCTGATGGAGCGCGTCGCGACGCCCGACAAGCACGTCGTCAACGTCTCCGCCATGGAAGGCCAGTTCGGGCGCGGGACCAAGACCGACAAGCACCCCCACACCAACATGGCGAAGGCGGCGCTCAACATGCTGACGCGCACCTGCGCGCAGGACTACCGCCGCTCCGGCATCCACATGAACAGCGTCGACACCGGCTGGGTCACCGACGAGGACCCGGCCGAGATCGCGCTGCGCAAGGAGCAGGAGGGCTTCCAGCCCCCGCTCGACGTGATCGACGGCGCCGCCCGCGTCTGCGACCCGATCATCAGCGGCTTCCTCACCGGAAACCACGGGAGCGGGCAGTTCCTGAAGGACTACGTTCCGACGGTGTGGTGAGTCGTCCGCGCCATGCGACAGGGCGAGCAGCACGCACAGCCATCCCGCTTGCGGAGGCGACGCCGGGCCTTGCTGATCGTGCTCGGTGTCGCCCTCGCGTGTTCGATCGGTGAGCTCGCGACCCGCGGCATGACGCGCTGGAAGGACGGCGTGCCGTACCTGGGACCGATCCGGCTGCAGCCGTTCCGGCCGGATCGCGCGCGCGTCGAGCGCGAACTCACCGACATCCTCGAGGGTCGCACGATCACGAGCTTCGACCCGACCACGGGTTGGACGCTGCGGCCGTCGTGCAACGTCGAGAACGGCCGGTACCAGACCGACGCTCGCGGATTCCGCGTCGGGAGCGACGGTGCGCGGTCGAGCCGCGGCCAACCCCGGATCCTCGCGATCGGCGACTCGTTCACGTTCTGCAGCGAGGTCGATGCCGCGGACTCCTGGCCCGTGCTGCTCGAGCAGGGGCTCGGCGGCGGCGCGGAAGTGTTGAACCTCGGAGTCCCGGCGTTCGGGATCGACCAGGCCGTCCTGCGTTACGAGCAGGCGGGAAGCCGCGAACGGCCCGATCGCGTGATCCTCGGGCTGTTCCCCGACGACCTGCCGCGGCACGTCAACGTCTTCCGCTGCATGCTGCAGGAGAGCGACTGGCCGCTGAGCAAGCCGCGCTTCTTGATGCGCTCGGACGGGACGCTCGAGCTGCTCAACGTGCCGTGCCTGGAGCCGGCGCGCCTCCCCGACGTCCTCGCACGGCTCGAGGACGAGCCGCTCGCCGCCCACGACGCGTGGTGCGATCCGTGGTTCCTGCGCGCTCTCGACGTTCTGCCTTCGCGCTTCGCGGCGCTCGGCGCCGGTGCGATCCGCCGCGAATGGCGCTGGCAGGTCGAGAAGCGGTGTGCACGGCCGGGTCCCGACGGCCTCGACCTGACGCGGGCGATCGTCCAGCGCCTGAGGACCGCCGTCGAGCGCGACGGAGCGACGCTGAGCGCCGTGTTCATCCCCGGCCGGCGCGAGACGACCAAGGACTACGACGTCGTGCGCGACGCGCTGCTCGCGATGGCGCACTCCCTCGGCCTCGAAGTCGCGGACCCGACCGGCGAATTCCGCCGGATCGCAAGAGAACACGCGGGCGGCGCCGAGGCCCTGTACGTCGGCGGCAATGGACACTGCACGCGGCTCGGAAACGAGACGATCGCGCAGGCGGTGCTGCGACAGTGGCGCTCCGTCCCGACGCCCACGCAACGCCCACGCTGATGCCGCGGATCAGGCCTGTTTCATCGAGGCCAGCGTCGTCTTGCACCGGGACGCGCGATGTGTCGGCGTCCGCGCGCGGCGACCCGACCGGGTGGCAGCCCCCTCCGCACCGAGGACGGCTTCCCGGCGAAGACCGTGCGCGCGGCGACGCGCCGGGCAGATGCCGCGGCTTCACCCTTGCAGCGCTGCGTCGGCTCAGGAGGGCTGGCCATGCATTCCGTCACCATGCCGCGGTCGATCGTCCTGTCCGCATTGCTCTTCGCCGGTCGCGATCTCGCGTCGGCACAACAGACCGAGCGAATGAGCGTCGATGCCGCGGGAGTCGAGGGCAACGGCGGCAGCGGCTCCGGAGTCGCGATCTCCAGCGACGGCCGGATCATGGCGTTCGCCAGCGTCGCGACCAATCTCGTGGCGGGCGACCTCGACAAGGACTTCGACGTCTTCGTCCGGGATCGCCTGGCGGGAACGATCGAGTGCGTCAGCGTCGATCCGAACGGCGCGATGGTGGGCGGATTCTCCGTCTTCCCTGCGCTCTCCGCCGACGGCCGCTTCGTCGCTTTCGAGAGCGCGTCGTCGACCCTGGTCCCGGGCGACACCAACGACCGATCCGACGTCTTCGTGCGCGATCGGGCGACCGGGGTGACCGAGCGCGTCAGCGTCGACTCGTCGGGAGCGGAGCAGAACCTGGTCGACCTGCCGAATTGGTACCCCCACGCCTCGATCTCCGCCGACGGCCGTTTCGTGGCGTTCTCCAGCAACGCCACCAATCTCGTCGCGGGCGACACGAACAACAGCGACGACATCTTCGTGCACGACCGTCAGACCGGTGCCACCGAGCTCGCGAGCATCTCCTACTCCGGCGCCCTATGCGACGGCTCGAGCTACCGGCCGTCGCTCTCCGCGGACGGGCGCTTCGTCGCCTTCGAGAGCCAGGCGACGAACCTGGTCGACGGCCTCACCGGCGTCATCCTCGACGTCTTCGTGCACGACCGCCAGACCGGCACGAACGAGTGCGTGAGCATCGATTTTGCCGGTGAACTCGGCAACTTCAGCGGGTCGTCCTCGCTCTCGGCCGATGGTCGCTTCGTTGCATTCAATTGCGCCGGGCCGCTGACGGCCGACGACGGCAACGTCGACGTCGACGTCTTCGTGCGCGACCGGCAGGCGGCGACGACCGAGCTCATCAGCGTCGATTCGTCGGGCCTGCAGGGAGACCAGGCGAGCATCTTCGGCTCGATCTCCGCCGACGGTCGCTGGGTCGCGTTCATCAGCAAGAACGACCTCGTGGCCGATGACCAAAACGACGTCGCCGACGTCTTCGTGCGCGACCGGACGCTCAGGACGACCGTGCGGGTCGACGTCTCCACGTCGGGCGCCGAGGCGAACGACGATGCCCACTCGCCCTACGCCTCGTCGCCGGCGATCTCCGGAGACGGGCGCTGCGTCGTCTTCGTCAGCAACGCCTCGAATCTCGTCGCCGGCGACTCGAACCGCGCGGCCGACGTCTTCGTGCACGGTCCCTGGCTCACCCTCGAGGCCGATCCGCCGGAGGTCGCCGCCGGCGCGACGATCACCTTCACGACCTGGACGGGGGAGCCGTCGGGGCTCGCGCTGCTCGCCGTCGTCGACGTGGACGGCGCGCCGTTCTTCGTTCCTGCGCTCCTCGCCACGTTCGACGGCGGCGGCGTCTTCGCATGGGCGACGACCGTTCCCTCCGGCCTCGCGGGCACCGTCTGGAGGCTGCAGAGCTTCGGGTTCGTGCCGACGGCCAAGGTCGCAGCGTCGAACAGCGTTGCGGTCGAGTTTCTCTGAACGGGATCGCGCTCACTGCGCCCGGAACGCCGCGAGCTGCAGCAGCCAGGTCCCGCCGTTGAGCGGGGCGGTCGCGCGGTAGCTCCCCGACGCCGGCACGATCGCGTCCTCGACGAGGTCGCCGTCCGGGCTCGTGGAGCGCAGCCGCGAGTACTCCGTGATCCGCAGGTCGACGAACACCGCGGGCTGGTCGAAGTTCACCGTCACCACGTTCGAGCCGGCCGCGGCGGCGACGATGTTGGGCGCGTACCGGATGGCCTGGCTCGATCCGTTGCCACGGAACGTCGACGCGGCGGCCTGATCGGCGTTGCCCGCCCGGAGAGTCGCTCCTGAAAAGACAAAGGCGTGCCCGGTCTTGCCGTTCGTGAATTCGGCATCCATCGCGCCCACGAGGATGTCGGGGACGCCGTCGCCGTCCACGTCCCCGATCCCAGTGCACGCGCCGCCGAAGAGACTGTCCAGGCTGCCCTTCGCGAATTCGCCGGTCCGATCCTGACCCGATGCATGGCTCGCGAATGCGCCCAAGGTGCCGCCGCGTCAGCCCGCCGCGAACCGGCCGTCGCGGATCGGCATGGCGCGGATGCGGGCGCCGGTGGCGGAGCAGAGCGCGTTGGCGATGGCGGGGGCGACGACGATGATCGGCGTCTCGCCGGCGCCGGCGGAAGGAAGGTCGGGCCGGTCGACCAGCACGAGGTCGATCGGCGGGACGTCGCGGAAGCGCGGCACGAGGTATTTGGAGAAGCGCCCGTTCTCGAGCGCGCCGTCGCGGAACGTGATCTCCTCGCGCAGCGCGGCGCCGAGCCCCTGCACGATGCAGCCCTCGACCTGCGAACGGAGGTTGTCGGGGTTCTGGATCGCGCCGCACTCGAAGGCCTGGACGATCGCCGACACGGTGAAGCGGCCCGCCTTCGCGTCGACCGCGAGCTCGACGCAGGCGGCGACGTACGAGCCCTTCTCGGTGCCGCAGGCGAGACCGCAACCGCGCGCGCCGCTCTTGCGCGATTCGGCGCTGCGGCGGCGCCAGTCGAACCGCTCGGCCGCCCGCTCGAGGACGGCGCGCAGCCGCGCGTCGTCCAACTGCCGCAGCCGGTACTCGAGCGGATCGACGCCCGCCGCCGCGGCGAGCTCGTCCATGAAGCACTCGCGCGCGAACGTGTTGGCAGTCGCCGCGAGCGCGCGATACGAGCCCTGGCGCAGCGGCGCGTCGCTGCCGAACGAAGCGCTCTCGACGTTCGCCACGGCGTACGGCGTCTCGAGCGCGGAGCCGCCGGAGTTGTAGTTGCGCTGCTCCCAGGCCTCGATGCGGCCGTCCGCTCCGAGCCCCGCCGCGGTCTCGACGACTCCGGCGGGCCGGAAATAGGCCCAGGTGAACTCCTCCTCCCGCGACCAGCGCAGCGAAACGGGACGCCGCGCCTCCCGCGCGATCCGCGCCGCCTCGACCGCGGCCTCGCCGGTGTGCTTGCCACCGAACGCGCCGCCCGTGTCGGGCACGATCACGCGCACGGCGCCCGCGTCGAGCCGGAACGCCTGTACCAGCTCCTCGCGCACGCGCTCCGGATTCTGCGTGCCGGTCCAGACGGTGAGGCCCTCCTTCGACCACTCGGCCACCGCGGCGCGCGGCTCGAGCGGGGCGTGCTGGACGTAGGCGACGTGGTAGCGCTCGCGCAGCACGCGCGCGGCGCCCTTCATCGCCTCCTTGGGCGAGCCGCGCCGGCGCGGACCGCCGCCGCCGCGGCCGGAGCCCTGTTCCGACGCGGTGGCGACGAGCCGCTCGAAGAGTTCGTCGCTCGAGGGATGGGGCGCCGTCTTCCACTGCGCGGTCGCCGCGACGCTCGCGCACGCGGCCCGCGCCGCGAACGAAGTGGGCGCCGCGAAGCCGACGAAGGCGCCGTCGCGCGCCGCGACCACGTCCTTTTCGTCCTTCACGACCGCGAGATCGATCGACTCGAGCGTCGCGCCGTACGACGGCGGGCGCAGCACGACGGCGTGGAGCATTCCGGGGAGCGCGACGTCGGACGGGAAGCGGTGCGCTCCCGTGACGATCTCGCGCGACGAGACGAAGCGGGTCGCGCGGCCGAGCACTTTCCACTCCGGCACGCGCACGACCTCGACGTTCGCCGGCACGGCGTGCGACGCGAAGTCGACGCCGTCGAGCTTGGCGAGCTCCGCGTACGTGAGCGCACCGGCCGCGGTCAGAAGCTGGTACGCCGCGGCGCACGCGGAGCGCACCGCCGGCACGGTCGAGGGCGTGGTGCGACTGCCGTAGGTGCCGCCGTCCTGCGGCACGAGCCGCGAGTCGGCGAGGAGCACGCGCACGCGCTCGAGCGGGACGCGCAGATCCTCGGCGGCCGCCATCGCGATCTGCGTGCGCGCTCCCTGGCCGACCTCGACCTTGCCGCACAGCACCGTGATCGTCCCGTCGGCGCCGAGGTGCAGCCGCGCTCCGAGCGTCTCGGCCTGTCGGCGGCCGCGCTCCTGCGCCCAGGTCGCGGGCGGCAGCGCGGTGAGCACGAGGCCGGCGCCGAGGAACTGGAGGAACTCGCGGCGGCCGAGCTCGAAACGCCAGTCGGGCTCTTTCGCCAGCTCGTAGCGCTCGGGCTCGAGCGTCGGCTCGTCGCGCGTCATCGCGGCAGCTCCCGGGGCGCGAGCTTGCGGGCGGCGAGCTCCACCGCCTCGAGGATGCGCGTGTAGCCGCAGCAGCGGCAGAGGTTCCCGTCGAGATGCTTCACGACGTCGGCGCGCGCGGGGGCGGCGTTGCGGCGCAAGAGGTCGATCGTCGCGAGGATCATCCCGGGGACGCAGTAGCCGCACTGCAGCGCGCCGGCCTCGACGAACGCCTCCTGCACCGGATGGAGCGTTCCGTCGGCCGCGAGCGACTCGATCGTCTCGACGGCGCGCCCCTCGGCGCGCGAGACCGAGTAGCGGCACGACGTGACCGCCTCGCCGTCCACGAGCACCATGCAGGCGCGGCAGCGGCCTTCACCGCAGCCGTACTTCGTCCCGGTGAGCCCCAGGTCCTCGCGCAGCACCTCGAGCAGCGGTCGCGAGGGATCGGTCTCGACGGTCCTTTCGATGCCGTTGACGCGGAACTGCAACTTCGCGCAGCGCATGGCTGTCTCCCGCTCCACGCAGATCAGTCGGTGCCGCACTCTGCGAGGCGCTTGCGGTAGACCTCGCGTGCGTGGTCGTAGGCCTGCTCGAACGCGGGCCGGTCCGAGGACTTGAGGTTGGGCGAGCGGGACTTCGAGCGCCGGCACTGCTCGACCCCGTCCAGGCACCACTGGACGCTGCGGCGCGAGGCGCGGATGGGTGCGCCGCTCACGATGGCGTAGACGGGGTTCGTGTGGGCGCTGGCGTGGATGCGGCAGGCGATCCAGGAGCTGCGTGCGAGCGGGACCTCGAAGGCGACGTCGTGCACGGAGCCATCGGCCTCGATCTCGCGGCTCGCGACCGGGGCGCCGTTCACGACGACCTCGACCGCGACCCGTCGCGTATCCGAAATGCGCGCGCGCTCGACGGTCCACCACGGCTGCTGGTCGATCGGCCGCGCGCGGATCTCCGCCTGAGGCTCCAGGTCGAGCAACGCGGCCGCGCGCACCGTGACGCGTACCGTTTTCGCCGCGGCGAGAGCGAGCTCGCTCCCGACCGGCACGCCCTCGACCGCGAAGTCGAGAAGGTGCGCGCGCCCTTCCGAAACGTAGCTCCGGCCCGCCTTCACGGACGCGAGCCAGGCGTCGAACTCGAGCGGGCCATCGAGCTTCGCGTAGACGCGCCCCTGCCCGACGCGCTCGCCGGTGATGCAGGGAAAGTCGGTCTCGCCGGAGAGCTTCGTGCGGAAGCCCGCATTGTTGGCGTGGTACCAGATGCTGAGCTCGAACGGCCACGGCGTGTCCGCTGCCGAGATGAAGTCGACTGCATCGTGGGTGACGTCGACGATGTACTCGTTGGCGCCGATGTTGTCGAACGCCGGGACCTGGAAGCTCGGAACGGCGCAGTCCTCGGTCTCGAGGCCGAAGCCGGAGTGGCTGAAGCCGACGACCGCGCCCTGGCTCTTCCCCCACTGGAGGATCGGCAGGTCGAAGCTCGGCCACTCTTCGATCCGGGTGGTTCCCGGATAGTCGTCTTCCTCGAGTCCGAGCAGGCAGAGGTGGCCCGCATCGCTGGACGGGAATCCGGAGACCTCGACGTCGTAGCGCATGAGGTTGCGGGCGGTGGAATGTTCGCTCACGCGGCCCTGGAAGAAGCTCTTCTGGTGGTACCAGCAGGGACCCCAGCTCAGGACGCAGCCGACGTCGAGGTCCTCGCCGACGATGTGGCGCAGCATGTCGAGCGGTCCGACTCCACGGCTCGGGTCGGTGTAGTGGGCGCAGCCGGCCGCATGGACGTGATGGTCCCCCGAGTACCAGCCGCGCGCCGCCGGATCGATCCAGCGCGAGAGCTCGAACGTCGCCGTGGGCGCGACCTCGTCCGGCGTGATCACGACCACCCGCTCGATCGGAACGCAGGTCGGCCCGCGCCGGCACTGCACCGAGTAGGCGCCGGCCGGCAGCCGGATCGACTCGCCATCGGCGCGGTAGACCTGATCGTGGAAGAAGAAGTCGGGGGCGAGCCGCTTCGACGGAAGGGGGTAGACGCGCTGCCGGGCGTCACGAAAGACGAAGCTCGCCGTCGTCGGCGCGCCGGACTCGTCGCGGACGTGCAGCGTGAGATCGATGCTGCGCTCGGCCTCGAAGAGGATGGCGACCTGGCTGCGGAAGCCGAGATCCGCCGTGCCCGGCCCGACGTGGCATCCGACCACCGCCTCGCGTCGGCCGGCGTCCCGGCTGTAGACCTGCAGGATCCGGTACTCGAGCTCGAGCCCCGACAGCTCCTTCGTCAGCGGCGGCTCGTCGTGGCATGAGAGGTCGCACCAGCGGTCGCGCACGTCCGCTGCCGTCAGCTTCACGGCGGGAGCGGCGCCATCCTCCTGGCGGTAGACGGCCTGCGCACTGGGGCTCTCGATCCGCAGCGGCGCCGTGACGCCGGCCTCGTTCTTCACCTTCACCAGGAACGCGCGCCATCCCTGCTCGAGCAGATGCGGCGCCGCCGGCCCACGCACGACCTTCACCCGGCTCTCCGGATTGATCGTCACACCGAGCAGACAGCACCGGTCGAGACACCGTTGGATCGCGGCGACCGCTTGCGTCTCCTCGCCGCCCCGGAGCAGCGCTTCGAGCTCGGCGCGCTCTGCGGCCGACGACAGCGGTTGTCCGATCTCGTCGAGCGCGCGCAGGAGACGGCCCACCTGTGCGGCGAGCGGCTGGATCTCGACCTCCTGCACTTGTGGCCATTCCGGCGGCCACTCCTGCGCGGGCTCGGCGAGGGCGACGGCCGGCAGGTACAGGAGCGGGAGGATGTGCACGAGCATGCAGGAGGCTTTCGACATGAGGCGCCGCGCGCCCGCTCAGTTTCCCGCCGAAGCCGCCGGCGCGACCACCTTCAGATGGCGGTCGAACCACTCGATCATCTCGGCCAGCACGTGCAGCGTGGACTCGCGCGCCTGGTAGCCGTGGGCCTCGTGCGGGAGCAGGACGAGCCGCGCGGTGCCGCCCGCGCCTTTGACCGCCTGGTACAGCCGCTCCGACTGGATCGGGAAGGTGCCCTGGTTGTTGTCGAGCTCGCCGTGGATCAGGAGCAGCGGCTCGTTGATCTTGGTGGCGTGGGTGAACGGGGAGAGTCGCATGTAGACGTCGGGCGCCTCCCAGAAGGTGCGCCGCTCGTTCTGGAACCCGAACGGGGTGAGCGAGCGGTTGTAGGCGCCGCTGCGCGCGACGCCGGCGCGGAACAGGTCGCAGTGGGCGAGCAGGTTCGCCGTCATGAAGGCGCCATAGCTGTGTCCGCCGACTCCGACGCGCGCGCGATCGCCCGCGCCGAGCGCGTCGGCGTGGTCGATCGCCGCCTGCGCGCTCGCGACGATCTGCTCGACGAAGGTGTCGTTCGCCGTCTCGGGGTCGCCCACGACCGGCATCGTGGCGCCGTCCATCACGACGTAGCCGCACAAGAGCAGGAAGAGGTGCGACGTCCCGCGCAGCATCGTGAACTGCCACGGCGATCCGCTCACCTGACCGGCGGTCGCGGCGTCGTTGAATTCCTGCGGATACGCCCAGACGACGAGCGGGCGGCGCTGGCCTTCGACGAAGCCCGGCGGCAGGTGGAGCGTCGCCGAAAGGGCGACGCCGTCCTTGCGCGCGTAGGTCACCAGCCGCTTCTCGATCGAGCGCAGCTGCGGCGCCGGGTCGGGGAAGCGGGTCACGGCGCGCCGCGTGCCCGCGGACGGGCCGGCGAGCTCGCGCACGTGCCAGTTCGGCGGATCACGCGGGGACTCGTGGCGCGTGAGGATGCGCGATCCGTCGGGAGCGAGCCACGTGGCCACGCTCTCGAGGCACTCGCCCTCGCACTCCCACAGACGGCGGCTCGCGAAGTCGGCGAGGCCGAGCCGCGCGAGGAACGGGCGATCGCCGGTGCGAGTGGCGCCGTTCCCCGCGAGCAGCAGCGCGCCGTCGTGGGTGAGGATCACGCTGCGTCCGGCCGCGTTGAGCGTCGTCAAAGGGGCGCCGGGGTCGCCGTAGCGGTCCTGGACGCTGCGGTCCCACAGCAGGCGCGGCGCGGGCGCCGCCTTCGAGACGTCGACGATCCACGCGCGCATCCAGCGGCGGTCGCGGTCGAATTCGCGCACGAGGGCGACGTCTCCGCGATCGAGCCACTGCGCGCCGGTGAAGCGGTGCTCGGTACGCAGGATCTCGCGCGGCTCGCCTCCCGGCGCGGCCGGATCGAGCTCCATCCAACGGTCGCGCCGCTCGACCTTGCGCTTCGGATCGCCGCCGTCGAGCGCCTCGGCCCACGTGAGCGTCGCCGGCCGGTCGGGCCGCCAGCCGATCGCGCGCGGCCCGGTCTTCACGCCCTCGATCGGCACGTTGTCGAGCAGCGGGTGGCGCTCGATCTCGCGCACGAGGCGGCCGTCGAGCGTCCAGACCTCGGTGATCGCCGGGAACGAGCCCGCCGGGAAGAGCCAGGACCACGGCTTCACCCGCCGCGTGACGAGCAGGAGCTCTCCGGACGGCGCCGGCTCGACGTCGTCGAAGAGCGCCGGCGCGCCGATCGTGCGCGTCGCGCCGGCTTCGAGGTCGACGAGCACGAGCTCACTGGTGAAGAAATGGTCGAACAGCGCCTCGTCGTGGGCGTCCCGAAGGAGATCCTGGTAGGTGCGCACCGGTCCGGCGTCGGCGCTCGACTCCTGGATCGCGGGCCCCGCCGGCACCGCCGGCCGCTCCGGCATCGCGCCGCGCTTCTCGGGAACGAGCTCGCACAGGAGCGCGCGCCCGCCCGGCATCCACTGGAACGGCCGGCCGGTGCCGTTCACGCGGCGCGGCGTCACGGCGCGCGCCGTGCCCTCCCGCGCGTCGCCGACCCACACCTCGATGCCGTCGCCATGCGTCAGCGTGAACGCGAAGCGCCTTCCGTCCTGCGCCCACGACGGCATCCCGACGTCGACGTCGGGCGGGAGCTCGACGCGCTTCTCCTTCCCGTCGTCGATCTGCATCAGCGAGAGGCCGACGATGCGGCGCGGCCCGTGCCGGCCATTCGTGCCGGGATCGATCCGGCTCCCCGCGAGCCGCAACATCGGCCGCGCCAGGTCGGCGAGCGGAGGCAGGCCGGTCAGATGCGAGAGCAGCAGGCGCTGCTTCGTCGGGTCGACGCTGACCATCGGCGCCGGCGGCGCATCGAGGATCCGCACGATCTCCGGCGGCGGCGACTTCCAGCGCTCCTGCGCGACCGCCACGCCCCCGACCGTCAGGAGCGCCCCCGCCGCAACCACCGCTGCCCGGATTCGCGTCGAGAACATGGAGGTCCTCCGTCGCCCGGCACCATCGTCGCGCGCCCTCTCGGGGCGGCGGCGCAATGTATCGCCCTCGCCCCGGGACCGCGATGCGTCGACCCTTCCGAGCACCATTCAGCGCTCGCTGAGCTCGCGCGCGCGCGCCGCGAGCAACTGCGTCAGGGTGCGCAGCTCCGGCGCTTCCTCGCCGCGTGGCGACACCAGCATCAGCTCGACGGCCGGTGTCGGGCTCTGCAGCGATATGAACACGCAGCCGGCGTGCGGCAGCTTCTCGGAGTGGCGCGGCGCGATCGCGACGCCGTCGCCGGCGGCGACCGCCCCGAGCATCGCGTTCAGCGAGTCGGTCTCGGCCACGATGCGCGGCTCGAAGCCCGCCGCTGCGCAGGCCGCGCGCAGGAACTCGCGGCGCCCGGGGAACGCGTGGTCGGACAGGGACACCCAGTCCTCTTCGCGCAGCGCCGCGAGCGGCAGCGAATGCGCGCCGGCGTGGGGGTGCGCATCGGACAGCACGGCGGCGAAGCGATGCCGGCTGAGGGGCTTCACGACGAAGCGCTCGCGATGCTCGGGCTCGAGGTTGGCGAGCAGAGCCGCATGGAGGTCGTGCGCGGCGAGTCGCTCGAGCTGCGCCCGCGGCGGCAAGTCGAACAGGCTCACGGTGATGCCGCGGTGCTTTCTCTTCAGCTCGCGCACGACCGGCGCCACCAGATCGTCGAGGAACGACGCGAGGAAGCCGAGGCGCAGCGTGCGCTTCGCGTTGCCGAAGCTCTCGCGCAGCCGCTGCTTGCAGGTCGCTGCGTCGCACAGCAGTTGCCGCGCACGCGGCAGGAACCAGCGGCCCGCCTCGGTGAGGTGGATGCGCTGCTTCCGTCGCTCGAACAGGTCGACGCCGAGACGCGTCTCGAGCAGGGCGATCTGCCGGCTCAACGCCGGCTGGGTCACGTGCTCGCGGGCGGCGGCCGCGGTGACGCTGCCGGTCTCGGCCGCGGCGACGAAATAGCGGAGTTGATGGAATTCCATGGGCGCGTGCCGGGGAGCCTCTCCGACGGGTGGGCGCTGCGACGCGGTGAACTCCCGTCGGAGGCTCCCAGGTCATAACTGATCGGCATGACCTACGGAACGACTCGGCATTGGCGCGACGCGGCAGAGCGAGCGATCCATACGGCCATGAAACGACGCACCTTCCTCGCCTGGGCGATCGGCTGGTTGGCCGGCGCGCGCCTCGCCAAGGTGGCGGGTGGCAGCACCGGCCCGCAAGGAGAACTCCCGATGAGCTTCACGATCCGCCGCGCCGACGACCGCGGCCACGCCGACCACGGCTGGCTCGACAGCCGGCACACGTTCAGCTTCGCGGACTACTACGACCCCGAGCACATGGGCTTTCGGGCCCTGCGCGTGATCAACCAGGATCGCGTGCGCGCGGGCCAGGGCTTCCCGACGCACCCGCACCGCGACATGGAGATCTTCAGCTACGTGCTCGAGGGCGCTTTGCAGCACAAGGACAGCATGGGCAACGGCCGCACGCTGAAGCCGGGCGAGATCCAGCTGATGAGCGCAGGCACCGGCATCACGCACAGCGAGTTCAATCCGAGCCGCACCGACGGCCTGCGCTTCCTGCAGATCTGGATCATGCCGGACCAACGCGGCCTGCGGCCGAGCTACACGGAATGGAAGCCGACGCCGGCGCAGGCGGAGCAGGCCGACGTCGTGGTGATCTCCCCCGACGGCCGCGACGGCAGCGCGAGCATCCACCAGGACGTGATCGTGCGCCGGCTGCGGCTGCCCGCGGGCTCGTCGACGCAGCACACGATCGCCGCGGGGCGCGGCGTGTGGCTGCAAGCGATCACCGGCGAGCTGCAGGTCGGCAAGCACCGGCTGCAGCCCGGCGACGGCCTGCACGGTGACGACGCCGGTGCGTTCACGATCACCGCGAGCCAGAACGCCGAAGCGCTGCTGTTCGACCTCGGCCCGTTCCCGGTCCGCTAGCGAAGCTTCACGCTTCGCGGATCCACGCCCTACCTCGTCGCCGCGTACTCCTTCCAAGTCGCCTCGACGTAGTCGCGCTTGAAGTCGCCGAGGTACACGACGAGGCGCAATCGCGCGATCATCGTCTTGCCGATGTCGACGGTGATGGGGCCGCCGCGCGCGGCCGCCATCCCGAAGCCGCACTGGTCGTCGACGCGATAGTAGGACGGGAAGCCTGGATTCTGCGGATGATCGAGCAGCGCGATGTGGCCCCACTTCCCGTCCTTGCGGCCCGGGATCGGGACGGAGACGTCGACCCAGCGCGCGCGCTGCCCCTCGCACGCGGCATCTTGGTGCCCCTCGCTGTCCAGCGCGCGGCCGCCGGTCTCGGGCGTCCACGGCATGCGGATGAAGAGGCCGCCGTAGTCGCTCTGCTCGATCACGAGCTTCTCCTGCGCGCGCGCCGACCAGCGCACGTCGAGCAGGTAGGAGTCGCCCTCGTCGGTGAGCTCCCAGCGCTGCGTCTCGGTCAGCACCGGGCCGTGGTCGCCGATCCAGTCGTCGGAGACGGTCCAGCGCAGCTTCGAGCCGCCGCGCGCCGACGGGCTCCAGGCGCCGTCGCGCCAGTTGTCGATGCGATGGAAGGCGCCTTCGCGCGTGCGGTGGAACCAGCTCTTGCCGTTGACCTGCGCCAGGCCGACGAAGACGCCGGTCTGGTGGTGGTGGTGGTCGGGCGAGAACTCCGTCAGTTCGCCGTCGAGGTCGGGCGCCATGAGCGGGTGGAGGCAGGGGCGCGCGCCGTCCTCGCTCCGTTGGACCAGCAGCGGCGTCTGGGTCCCGATGCGGTACATCGCGACCGAGTCGCCGCGGTCCTCGACCTCGAAGCCGGTCGCTTCGAGGCGCACGCGCGCGGCGGGATCGGTGGCCACGTCGAGCCCGTCGCCGCGGCGCACGACGTGGACGACGAGCGGGCCGAGGCCGGGGCGGCGCTTTCCGGCGCCGAAGAGGTACTCGGCGACGTCCGGCGTGCGCGCGATCTCGGGCAGGGCGGGCGACGCCGCGGCGGACGCCTCCTCGACGAAGCCTTCCGGCCCGCCGCCGTTGCGCGCGCAGTAATCGTCGAAGACGGGCCCCGACGTGGCGAAGCGCAGCCGCAGGAGCTTGCCGTCGAGCGGCGGCGCCGGCCGCGTCGCGCTCCAGGTGCCCGCCAGGATCCCGTGGTAGAGCGGCGTCGGCGGCCCGGCGCCCTCGAGCAGGAAGCCGGTCACGCAGACCGGGACGCCGGCGTAGTTCACGATCGTGAGGCCGTCGCCGAGGTGGACCGTCGCGCCGGGCGTCCCCACCTCGCCGTTCGCGCTGCCGTCCGAGTGGCAGCCCGCCAGCGCCAGCGTCAGTGCAGCGACCAGGAGCGTCGCCCGCATCACCGCTTCCCTCCGAGCTCGAGTGCCACGAAGTCGCGGATCTGCTGCGTCATCGCGATCTCCGTCGGGAGGCGCTCCATCGAGCTCGCACCGTAGAAGCCGTCGATCCCCTTCACGCGCGTGAAGACGTACTTCGCGTCGTCGGGCGTCGCGAGCGGCCCGCCGTGGCAGAGCACGAGGACGTCCTTGCGGATCTTGCGCGCCACGTCGACCATCCGTCGGATCCTCTCCACGCATTCGTCGAGCGGCGTCGCGGTCGAGACGCCGATCGTCCCGCCGGTCGTGCAGCCCATGTGGGCGACCAGGATGTCGGCGCCCGCGTCGGTCATCCACCTCGTCTCCTGCTCGTCGAAGACGTAAGGCGTCGTGAGCAGGTCCATCTCGTGCGCGAGCGCGACGACCTCGACCTCCTGCTTGTAGGAGATGCCGGTCTCCTCGAGGTTCTGGCGCAGCTTGCCGTCGACGAGGCCGACGGTCGGGAAGTTCTGGATGCCGGCGAAGCCGAGCTCCTTCAATTCGGAGAGGAACTGCTTCGGCAGCATGAAGGGGTCGGTGCCGCAGACGCCGGCCAGCACCGGCGTGTTCTTCACGACCGGCAGCACCTCGTACGCCATCTCCTTCACGATCTGGTTGGCGTTGCCGTACGGCATCAGCCCCGACAGCGAGCCGCGCCCCGCCATGCGGTAGCGGCCCGAGTTGTAGATCACGATCAGGTCGATGCCGCCGGCCTCTTCGCACTTGGCCGACAGCCCCGTCCCGGCGCCGCCCCCGATGATCGGCTGCCCCTTGGCGACCTTCGCCCGCAGCCGCGCGAGGATCTTCGCGCGCGAGTTCGAGGCGGGTGGGGGCATGCGCTGGGCTCCGGGGCGAGGGACGAAGAGGGTAGGTGTGGCGCGGCCGGCGAGCGGGGCAAGATGCGCCGGGCGCGCGTCCCGTACAAGGTCTAACCTCGCGGCCCATGCGCCCCACGCACCCTGATGGCGCCCGCCAGAATGGGATGCCCGTCGCTTCATCGGGAGAGGGACATGCGGAACGGAACGATCGCAAGCCTCGTCGTCCTCGCCGCGTCGCTCGCGAGCGCGCCGGCGCGCGCACAAGCGAGCTACGACCTCGGCGACGCGAAGCACCTGAAGGTGCTCTACGCCGGAGTCCCCGACACGCCGCGCGCGCAGGCGTTCGTCGCGTTCCTGAAGGCGAACTTCGAGAAGGTCGGCGAGCTCGACGTGACGCAGCTCTCGAAGGCGACCGCGGCGCCGTGGGACGTCGTCGTCTGCGACGGCAAGCGGCTCTACCCGATGGACAAGCCGTCGCTCAACCAGGCGAAGTGCGACCTCGGACAGGACTTCACGAAACCGATCGTGATGATCGGGTCGATGGTCGGAGTGCAGAAGCACACCAAGATCGGCTGGCTCTGACTCTGCCTCGCCAATGAGGCGCACGGGATGCGCCTCGACCACGCGATCTTCCATTCGCCGCTCGAGCCGAAGATCGAGACGGTCAGCAAGCCCAAGCCGGAGGGCTACGACGCGTGGGAGAAGGACGTCCCCGCGAGCTTCCCCATGTGGCACGTGCAGGACGGCGAGGTCGGCAAGACGGTCGACTACGGCATCGTCTCGCAGCCCTACGGCTTCGAGGACTCGCCCGACGCCGAGTACATCTCGAGCGGCGTGAACAGCAAGGGGCCGAAGTCGATGGCGCTCGGCCGCCACGGAAACTGGTTCCTGTGGGGCTTCGCCGGCGACCCGACGCAGATGACCGACAGCGCGCGCCAGGTCTTCCTGAACGCGGTGGTCTGGATGAAGCAGTTCGACGGGAAGGCGCCCTTCGTCGCGCTCGGGCGCGGCGCGTCGTTCGAGGCGCCGCACCGCGACCAGGCGCTCGTGCACGTCCAGTTCCTGCGCCACTACGCGAAAGAGAAGGCGCTTTCGAGCTACATGAGGAACCAGTTCCCCAAGGCGCTGTGGGAGAAGACGAAGGGCGACCCCGACGCGCTCGAGGCGTACTTCCGCGACAACCTCGAGTACCTCCATCCCGTGAAGGAGCGCCAGTCCGACGAGCGGCAAGGCCCGAACGGCGTGACGCAGACGACCGAGACGGAGGGCACCGTGCTCGACGTCGATCCGGTGCTCGCCGAGCACGCCGTCAGCAACCGCAAGCCGGAGTTCCTCGACTGGTTCGCCGAGCTGCTCGACCAGCGCGAGCCCGACGACGCGACCGTGCAGGAGCTCGCCGACCACTACCTCCCCAAGGACGCGCTCGCCGAGCTGAAGAAGAAGGGGCCGCTCACCTCCGAGTCGTTCAACGCGTGGCGCGCGTCGGTGAAGGACCGCCTCTACTTCAGCGACTCCTACGGCTACCGCTGGCAGGTCGCGCCGACGCCGATCGCGAAGGCGGCGTCGCAGGCACCGCCGCCGGCCTCGGGAGCTGACGGCTCGCGCTGAGCCGCGCCGGCGCGGGCGCGCCGCGCCACCTTCGACCTGCACCCCGGCCTCGGCCTGATCGGCCTCACGACCAGCGAGATCCGCTCCTGGTGAATCAACGGCGCGCGCGGCGCGGGCTCTTCTTCGCCGCGGCCGCGCGCGCCGGCTTCTTCGCGCCCTTCGCCTTCGGGCCCGTCGCCTTCGTGCGCCGCTTCGCGCCCATGAGCTCGAGCAGCTTGTCCGCCATCGCGTCCGCGAACGCCGGGTCGTTGATGTGGAGGTCGAGCTCGACGACCGGGACGTCGCCGGCGTTGGCCTTCACGTTGTCGTAAAGGGAGCGGCGCGCGGTCGGGTCGTCGAAGGGCGCTCCGGTCCGGTCGATGGCGGAGAGCCCGCGCGTCGGGAGGAAGATCGCGCGCGGCCCCTTGGCGTCGCGCAGCTTCGTGCCGATCTCCACGCCGAGCTGCGCGCTCTCCATCGCGTTGGTGCGCATGAGCGTGATGCTGGCGTTGTGCTTGTGGAACAGGCGGCCCGTGAACTTCGCCGGCACCGTCTCCGGCGCGAAGAAGTTGACCATGTCGAGCGCGCCGACCGAGACGACCTGCGGGATGCCGGCGGCACCGGCGGCGGTGAGGCGGTCGCGGCCCGCGGTGAGGAAGCCGCCGACGAGCTCGTCGGCGAGCTCGGTCGTCGTGACGTCGAGCACGCCGGCGAGCAGGCCGTCACGCGCGAGCTGCTCCAGCGTCTTCCCGCCCGCGCCCGTCGCGTGGAAGACGAGCACCTCGCAGCCCGCCGCCTCGAGCCGCGCGCGCGCCCGCTCGACGCACGGTGTCGTGACGCCGAACATCGTCGCGGCGACCAGCGGCTTGTCGCTCTTCGACGCCGGCTTCATGCGCTCCTTCGCCATCCCCGCCATTGCCTGCGCGGCGCGCGAGAGGACGGCGCGGCTGATGCGGTTGATCCCGGAGACGTCGACGACCGAGTTCAGCATGAAGGTGTCGGAGGTGCCGACGTAGGCGCCCGCCTGCGCGGTCGACGCGAGCGTGCTCACCATGAGCTTTGGCACGCCGATCGGAAGCGCGCGCATCGCCGCCGTCCCGATCGTCGTCCCGGCCGATCCGCCGATCGACATCACGCCGGCGACGCGGCCCTGCGCGAAGCGGACGCGCGCGAGCGCCGCCGCGCCGGCCGCCGCCGCCGTGACCGCCTCGCCGCGATCGCCCTTCGCGCGCGCGGCGTCGAGCGTGGTGCCGCCTGCCTCGAAGAGCTCGGCGCGCGTCACGTCGGCCTTCACCTGCGGCTCGCCGATGCAGCCGGTGTCGACCAGCGTGACCGCGACGCCCCGCTTCTTCAGCTCGTCGCGGACGAACGCCGCCTCGTGTCCTTTGGTGTCGAGCGTCGCGAAGAGGTGGACCGACGGTTTCATGCGTGGCTCTCTTGCCGCGTGACGTCACGCCTCGAAGTCGAAGGCGAGCGCGCCCTTCACGCCGCCCTTCAGGATCTTCAGCACCTCGTCGACCACCTTCAGGTGCTCGGGATGGGGCAGGTATGTGTCGCGCGACTTCGCGTCCTTGAAGTTCATGCAGAAGGCGTGCGTGTAGCCGCGGTTCAGCCCTTCCGGCGACGAGTAGGGGCCCCAGCAGTAGTAGGTGATGCCGCGCAGCTTCTTCCTCAGCCCGCCGATCAAGTTCATCACGCGCACCAGCCGCGCGCGGCTCACTCCGGGCTTCACCTTGAAGAGCACCATGTGCACGACCATGGTCAAGGCGTCCGCTTGCGGGCGCGCTGGGGCGGCGGCGACTGCGACGGCGCCCGAGCACGCGACTGGAAGTCGCCGCGGCGCGCCGCCGCTTCGCTCTCCCTCTTCAAGCGCGCCGCCTCGTCGGCGTCGAGCGTCTCGCCGAGCGCCGCCTGCTCCTTCGTGAGCTGCTCCGCGCGCGCGGCGTCGTCCTTGGCTTCGTGGCACTTCTTGTACTTCTGCCCCGATCCGCAATGACAGGGGTCGTTGCGGCCGAGCTTCGGGGCGTCTGACGGTCGATCCGCCATGGGCGTCCGCTCTCCAGTTCCGGGATGGGAAAGCTCCCCACGCTACCGTGGACCCCACGCATGGAACCCCATCAACCGCGCAACCCGCTCCACGGCGTCACCCTGCAGGCGCTGCTGACGGAACTGGTCGAGAAGTTCGGCTGGGAGACGCTCGGCACCCGCGTCCGCATCCGCTGCTTCACGCACGACCCTTCGATCGGCTCGAGCCTCGCCTTCCTGCGCCGGACCCCGTGGGCGCGCGCCAAGGTCGAGCGGATCTACCTCGAGATGCTCGCGGAGCGGGCGTTCAAGAAGATGGGGAAGCACGGAAAACGATAGGAGCGAGCCGGCTCGCCCTCACCGCGCGTCAGTTCCTCGGGCCGACCTGAGTCGTACCGCGTCCGCGGTCACCGATCGTGACGGCCTTCGTCCTTGCCCCTCGGATGCTCACCGCCGACGCATTCGGGGCAGATCGTGTTCGAGCGTGCTCTCTTCCAGTTCCGGCGCCTCGTCGCGTCGGGTCGCTACCTCGTGACGCTGCATTGCCTGGAAGAATTGGAGGCGGACGGCCTCACGATCCTGGACGTCGAGGGTTGCGTCATGACCGGGACGATCGTCGAACGGCAGAAGGATCGCAGCAACGGCGAGTGGAAGTTTGTGATCCAGGGGTGGTCGACCGCAGGCGAAGAGTGTGTCGTCGTCGTGAAGTGGACGCCGACCGGCCGCCTCAGGGTCTTGACGGCCTTCGCCCTGGACCGGTGAATGGGGGCATGAAAATGAAGTGCGACCTGTGCGGCAGGAGAGCGGCGCGCATCCGTCGCGTCACGCGGAACTTCGGGCGAGGGGACGGAACGTTTCTGGTCGAAGGCGTCCCCGTCGTCTCGTGCACGGCGTGCGGCGAGTCCTACGTCACGGCGGACACGCTGCACGAAATCGAGCGGATCCGGGCGCACCACAAGAAGCTCGGCAGAATCCGGCGGCTCCGGGTCGTCCCGTTCGGCGGTGCCGCGTAGACGGCGGCGCGCTCGCGCGAACCGCGGCGCAGCCATTCCGTTCCCCGTCCCCGGTCGCGATGACGCCGCGACCGGAGGTCCGCCGCCATGGCCGATCGCTTCGCGTCGCCCGCGGCCGAGGAGTCGGTCGCGTGCAATCTGATCCCGATGATCGACGTCATGTTCCTGTTGCTCCTGTTCTTCATGCTCGGCGCGGACATGACGCAGCGGCAGATCGAGGAGGTCCGCCTCCCGAAGGCGGAGCAGTGCAAGCCCGACGACGGGACGCACGGCTTCGAGCTCGCGCGCGTGACGGTCAACGTCTTCCATCCGGCCGCGAGCGAGCGCGTCGTCTGCCCCGCGTTCGCGGCCGGCGGGGTGTGCCGCGACGAGAGCCACTGGCTCATCTCGGTGCGCGGCGAGACCTATTCGCCGGAGAGCGTGCGCGGCGTCCTGCGCGACGAGGCCGACCGCGATCGCTCGACCGAGCCGTCCAAGGACGGCGGCCCGCCCGCCAGCAACCGCAAGCTCATGATCCGCGCCGACGCCGACGCGCCCTACTCCGTCATCCAGGGCGTGATCGAGAGCTGCGCCGCGGTCCGTCTCTACAAGGTCGAGGTCGGCGCGGCGCGGCCGGATGCGAGCGGCGCGCGCTGAGCCGCGGATCCGCTACGGCGCCCCCGCCCGCTTCTCCCCCGGCTTGAGCGCGGGCGCCGGCGGCAGCGGCGGCGGCGAGAGCTCGAGCGCGAGGTTCTTGAACCTCACCTCGGTCGGACCTCCGGAGTGGATCTGGAGCGCGATGCGGCCGCGTTTCGCGGCGGCGGGGTCGTCGATGTCGGCGGTGACGTGGCCGTTCAGCGCAAGGCGGATGCGCGAGCCGGTCGCGACGATCTCGTAGGCGTTCCAGTCGCCCTTTTTCAGGAACGGCTTGCCGCCGATCGTGCCGTCGTTGTCGACCAGGAGGCCGCGGCCGTTCTCCTCGTAGAGCTTGCCCCACCAGCCGGGGCCGACGTCGGCCTGGCAGCCCTTCACCTCGAAGTCGAACGGGCCGCCGGGCCCCGGCGGCAGCGGCTCGGTGCGGAACTGGACGCCGCTGTTGCCGGCGTCGCCGACGAGCTTGACCTCGAGGGTCAGCTTGAAGTCGCCGAGCTCGAGGTCGCTCACCAGGAACGCGTTGCGCTCGAGCCCCTTGGCGGTCTTCCCGACGATCTCGCCCTGCTCGACCGACCAGAGCGCCGCGTCGCCGGTCCAGCACTGCAGCGACTTCTGGTCGAAGAGGAGCGCCGCGCTCGCGGCCGTCCCCTTCATCGGAACCTGCGCCGGCGCCTGCAGGTAGGCGAAGAGATCGCGCACCTCGTCGGGCGAGAGCGGATCGAGCTGCCCCTCCGGCATCAGCGAGACCGCGCTCAGCTTGCGCGACTCGACGTCGCTCTTCGCGACGACGACCGTCTCGTTCTCCGCGATGAGCGTGAGCGCGCTGTCGTTCTCCTTGGACGCGATGCCGCTCACGACGTTGCCGTTCTTGAGCCAGACGTTGGTGACCTGGTACTCCTTGCCGATCACCGCGTTGGGGTCGACGACGTTGGAGAGCAGGTAGTCGAGGTCGGCGCGGTTCGCACCGGTGATGTCGGGCGCGATCGCCCGCCCCGTCCCGAACAGCGTGTGGCACTTCATGCAGATCGTGCTGAAGATCGCGCGCCCGTTCTGGTGGTCGGCGTTCGCGAGTGCGTCGGGCGAGAGCGCCTGCTTCAGCGCGGCCATGCGCTGCCGCTTGTCCTCGGGCGACTCGCGCGAGACGCCGAAGTGCTTCGCGACCAGCGCGTCGACCTCGGGGTCCTTCAAGTCACGCAGCCGCCGCAGCACGGTCGCCGCGAAGTCGGCGCGCGGCACCTCGTCACGGCCGAGCGCGGCGAGGAGCGGCTTCGCCCAGCTCGCGCGCGCCGACAGCGTCGTGAGCGCGTCGCGCCGCTCGTCGGGCGTGAACGGACGCTTCGTCGCCTTCATCGTCGAAAGGACCGCGTCCGGCGTCGCGTCGTCGGCGAAGCCGGCGAGCGCGCGCAGCGCCGGTCCGCGCAGCTCGGGATCGTCGAGCAGCTGCATCAGCAGCGCCGGCGCCTGCGGATCCTTGGCGCGCACGATCGCGTCGAGCGCGCGCTTGCGCCACGCGGCGTCGCCGCGCCCGCCCTTCTCGGTCACCACCGCGCGCAGCTCCGGCAGCGCCGAGGCGTCCCCGAAGTCGATCGCGACTTCGAGCGCGTTGCGTCGCAGGTCGGGATTCGTCCGCAGCTTCTCGTACACGGCCGGCCAGCCGGCCGGAGTCGCGAGCCCGCGCTGCTCCTTCAGCGCCGCGTGCGCCTCTTCGAGCATCCAGCGCAGCTCGCCTGGGTCCTTCGTCTGCGCGAGCGCCTTCACCAGCGTTGCGTGCGTCGGCGCGGTCGCCGCCGCGCGCCGGACGATGAAGCGGCGCAGCGATTCGATCGGGCAGCGCTTGGGGTCGAGCGCGAGCGTGAGCGCGCGCGCCGGATCGACGGGGACGAGGGGCTCGAGCGCGTACCAATACATATGAGGAAGGTTCACGTCGTCGGCGTCGGCCTCATGGCGGATCAGCGCCTCGACGATCGGCCGACGGTCGGCGAGCGGCAAGCGCTGGGCGGCGCTGGCCAGGAAGCGCCGCACGATGGGGGAGTCGTCGCTGGCGGCCGCCTTCGCCATGCGCGCCAGCAGTTCCGGCCCCGCCGACTTCTTCTCGCAAGCGAGCTGGACGCCCCAGCCGCGCACGTGCGGGTCGAGGGCGTCGAGCAGGCGGATCGTGTCGTCCTCGGTGAACTTCTGAATCGCATGCAGCGTCCACATCGCGCGCAGCTGCCGCGTCGGGTCGGCGTAGTTGGCGAGGATGCCGCGCAGGCTGCTCTCGACCTCGGGAGAGCGGCGGCTCAGTTCGTCGGCGTCGCCAAGTCCGCTCCGGGCCATTCGCGCCTGCAGTTCGATCCGCGCCTGCCGGCACCAATAGTCGTTCCGCTCGAGCTGCAGTTGGACGAGCCGCCGGATCGCGTCTTTATCCCGCCGGAAGACTGGTTTCTCGTCATCCTTCTCGAAGATGGAGAGCGTCTTGTCGTCCCTGCGCGGCTTCAGGTCGCCGTACCGGATCCGGTAGATGCGGCCGTTCGTCCGGTCCCACAGCTCGCCCGGCGTCGAGTGGCAGGCGTGCTTGTCGTACCAGTCGATGAAGTAGACCGAGCCGTCGGGACCGGTGCGCTCGTTGATCGGCCGGAACCACTTGTCGTTGCCGAGGATGAAGTCCGGGCCGTGGTGGCCGACGAAGCCCGAGCCCTTGGCCTCGAAGCGGTCGTTGTTCACGCGGTTGCCGTGGATGTTCCCCATGAGGATCGTGTTGCGGAACGAGTCGGGGAACTGGTCGCCGAGGTAGATCAGCGCGCCGCAGTGCGCGTGGCCGCCGCCGACCTTGCCGCTGCGGCCGATCGCCGCGTAGGGGCCGCTGCCGGCCCAGTGGCGGTGGTCGGCGATCGTGTCGATCTCGGTGTAGCCGTACGGCTCGAAGTGCTCGCCCGCCTGCCGGACGTACCGGCCGCCCTGCACGATGTGGTAGAGGTGCGGGATCACGCACGCGGTGCAGAACGAGTCGCCGTGGTCGTCGAAGTCGACGCCCCACGGGTTGCTCGTCCCCTCCGCGAAGATCTCGAATTCGTGGCGCTGCGGGTGGTAGCGCCAGATCGCCGCGTTCATGGGAATGCGTTGATCGTCGGGCGTGCCCGGCTTGCCGACGCGCGAATGGGTGAAGACGCCGTGGCAGCCGTAGAGCCAGCCGTCGGGGCCCCAGTTGAAGGCGTTCAGCGTCTCGTGCGTGTCCTCGTACCCGAAGCCGTCGAGCAGGACTTCCGGCGGGCCGTCGGGCTTCAAGTCGTCGTTCTTGTCGGGGATGAACTGGAGGTAGGGGGCCGCGCCGACGAAGACGCCGCCGAAGCCGATCTCGATCCCGCTCACGAGGTTCAGGTGGTCGGCGAAGACGGTCCGCGTCTCGAACTTCCCGTCGCCGTCGCGATCCTCGAAGACGACGATGTCGTCCTTCCCCTCGCCCTCCTTCTGGCGCCAGGGATACGAGACCGCCTCGACGACCCACAGGCGCCCCTTCCCGTCGATCGCGAGCGCGATCGGCTGGTGGACGTCGGGCTCGCTCGCGATCACGTCGACGGAGAAGCCGGGCGGGATCACCATCGCCTTGGCCGCCTCGGCGGGGGAGAGGCCGGCGTGGAGGATCGGGTCGGGGGTGAGGATCTCCGGCACGCCAGGGGCGCGCTCGCACTTCGGCTCGCGGTCGTGCATCCGGAAGTCGTCGAAGTTCAGGTGGCCCCAGCCGTCGCCCGAGTCGTCGACCAGCCGGATGCGGATCGCCGCGCCGAGCTCCGCGTGCAGGTCGACGGCGAGCGGCTGCATCGACTCGAAGTTGGCGCCGGTGCAGCGGAAGAACGACTGCGGCTCGCCGTCGCGCACGAGTTCGACGGCCGTGCCCTCGCCCGCGCCGCCGCCGACGAGGAAGCTCGCCCACGGCTTCGTGACCTTGAACGGCGCGGAGAGGAGCTCGCCGTGCGGGCCGTCGCCGGCGAGCTCGTACCCGCCGATCCAGAACTCGCCGCGGTGGCGGCTCGCCTCGCGGTGGCGCGCGGCGGAGAGGTCGCCGCGCACCGGCTGGCGCGCGAACGCCGCGTCCTCGCTCGTCCAGTCGCGCAGGTCGCCCGTCTCGAAGTCGGTGTTGAGCGGATGGCCGTCGAGGCCGAGCGGCAACGTCCCCTGCTCGCGCGGCTCGAGGTCGCCGCCTTTTGAAGGTGCCGGGGCGGGAGCCGGCGCGGGCGCGGGCGCGCCGCCGCCGGCGGACGCGGCCTGCTGCAGCAGGACGAAGGTCCCCTTCTTGTTGCCGACCACGACGTCGGTCTTGCCGTCGCCGTCGACGTCGCCCGCGACCACCTGGGTCCCGACGCCCGAGTCGTCGTCGATCCGGTGCGGCTCGAAGTCGGCCTTGCCGTCCTTGCGGACGAGCTTCCACCAATAAAGGACGGAGGGATCGCCGGCGCCGGGGGAGCCGCTCGGGCCGTGCGCCCAGAAGCGCTTGCCGGTGACGAAGTCCTGCAGCCCGTCGCCGTCGACGTCGGCGAGTGCCAGCGCGTGCAGCTCGGTGAAGTTGATCCCGTGCGTGCACTCCTCGGGCTTCTCGCCCATGAGGTGGTGCTCGACGAAGCGGATCCTCTCGTATCCGAGCACTTCTTGCCGGTCCTGCTCGAACCACGACAGTCCGTAGGCGTGGGCGCTGATGCTGGTGATCACGTCGGCGTCGCCGTCGCCGTCGACGTCGGTCACGAGCATCTGCGCGCCGCCGTGGCCGCTCGAGAAGGCGACCTCGTGCAGCGTCCAGCCCGGGTCGCCCTTCAAGTCCTTGGGCTGCTCCCACCAGCCGGTGCGCTCGATCAGGTCGGGGCGGCCGTCGCCGTTGACGTCGCCGACGCCCATGCCGTGGAAGAACGGCCCCTCGCCCACGTCGCCCGAGATCGGATGGCACTTCCACTCCTTCTCGGGATGGTCCGGGTCGAACGTCGCGTAGCACCAGCAGCTGAGCGACTTGCTGGTCGGCGTCTCGGGCGAGTGCGAGCGGCCGACGAGGTCGGGCACGCCGTCGCCGTTGATGTCGACGAAGGTCGGCGACTCGCCGCTCACCTCCTTGACCACGACCTTCTCTTCCTTGTCGTCGACGACTTTGAGGTACGACCAGTAGACGTCGTGGCGCTCCCAGATCGGATCCTTGGACAGGTCCGGTCCCGGGTTGCGCGCCCACCACGCGCCCTCGCCGGGGAAGCCGACGAAGAGGACGTCGAGCCATCCGTCCTTGTCGAAGTCGTAGGGGAAGGCGAAGAAGTTGTCGGAGTACTTGAGGGGGTCGAACGGGTGGACCGCCGCGAGCGCGTGGCGCTTCGTAAAGTCGGGCCCGGCGTACCAGTAGGGACCCGACACGACGTCGGCGTGGCCGTCCTTGTCGAAGTCGCCGAACGACGCGCCCTCGCAGAGGAAGGCGTCGTTGAGCTCGAGCTTCTTCCACGCGATCTCGGCCGGCGCCGCGCCGCCGCGCGCGGCGCCCAGGAATCCTGTCGCCGCGCCGCCGATCGCGAGCGCCGACAACCACGGAACGACGGAACGCGTCGCGCGCATCGCTCTTCCTCCATGGTTCGCGACCCGGGATCTCGCGAACCGGCGGCGGGGACGGGGGGCCGGGATGATAGGGCGCCTCGCGCGGCGCGGGAGGGCGCGCAACTGCACTTCGATAAGGTCGTACGGCTGCCCTCGACGGCCACCCGCCCCGAGGCCGCGTTGGAGGAACGCCGTGGCTTCGATCTGCCGGAGGTCTTTCGTCCACTCGTGCGCCGGCGTCTCGGCGCTCGCCGCGATCGCGGCGCTGCTCACCGTCTGCAAGGGGCAGGAGGCCGCCCCCGACCGGCCGATCGTCCACACCCATCCGCCGAAGAGGATCCTGATCCTCGGCGGGACCGGCTTCCTCGGTCCGAAGACGGTCGAAGCGGCGCTCGCGCGCGGCCACCAGGTGACCGTCTTCAACCGCGGCAAGACGGAGAAGCGCATCCCGTTCGGCTTCGAGGGGGTCGAGCACCTCTACGGCAACCGCGACCCGAAGCTCCCGGCCGACGACGCGCGCGGGCCCGACGGCGCGCTCCTCCATCCCGACGCCACGCCCAAGGGGCTCGAGCAGCTCGTCGACAAGAAGTGGGACGTCGTGATCGACAACTCGGGCTACTACCCGGCCATCGTGAAGGCGTCGGCCGAGCTGCTCGCGCCGAACTGCGGGCGCTACATCTTCATCTCGAGCATCTCGGCCTACGCCGACAACAAGAAGGTCGGCGCGGACGAGGACCACGCGCTCATGAAGCTCGCCGACCCGAACGTGACCGACATGGGGCAGAACTTCGCCAACTACGGCGGGCTGAAGGCGCTGTGCGAGCAGGCGGCGCAGACGGCGTTCAAAGAGCGATGCGCGGTCGTCCGCCCCGGCTACATCGTCGGGCCCGGCGACCCGACCGACCGCTTCTCCTACTGGCCGGTCCGGATATCACGCGGTGGTGAGATCGTCGCGCCCGGCTCGCCCGACGACCCGCTGCAGTGGATCGACGTGCGCGATCTCGCCGAGTGGCTGGTGAAGCTCGCGGAGGACGGGACAACCGGCGTCTTCAACGCGATCGGGCCCGACAAGCCGGCACGCTGGGGCGACGTGCTCGAGGCGTGCCGCCAGCAGAGCAAGACGCCCGCGACGCTCACCTGGATCGACGCCGACTTCATCGAGAAGGAGGGCGCCGGCGGCGAGGACGGCCCCTTCCCGATCTGGACCGCGCCCAAGGGCGACTACGTCGGCTTCCACCGCTGGAGCAATGAGCGCGCGAAGAAGGCGGGACTCAAGTTCCGGCCGATCGCCGACACGCTCGGCGCCATCCTCGCGTGGCATCCCGCCGAGATCGAGCGACGCATCCGCGTCACCGACCAGATGGCCGCCGAAGCCAAGGCGAAGGGGCTGCCGCCGCCGAAGATGGGCGATCCCCACCAGCTCCGGCAGGGCCCGCCGCCCGAGAAGGAGGCGGCGCTCCTGAAGAAGTGGCAGGAGCTCCATCCGCAGTGAAGCGAGCGCGCGTCGCCGCGTCGGCCGCAGTGGTGATCGTCGCGGCGGCGGTCGTGACGACCGGCTTCCTGAGCTCGCGTGGAGAGCGAAATGATGTCGATCGCGCGGCGCGGGGCGGCGCGACGACGGGCGATGCGCCGCCCGCAGAACCGCCGCCATCGAAGCCGCTGACGGCCGAGCGCACCCCGGCCGAGACGGCCGCGCCGGCGGAGGCGGGGGCGCGATCGCTTTCGTTCGACCTGCGCGGTCCAGACGACCAGCTGCTCGTCGTCGGCGCGCTCTTCGTCGAGAGCGAGCGCGCGCGCGGCTCGCCGCGCCACGACTCGCGCTGGCTCGCGTGGCGGCGCACCGCCCCTGCCGTCGCGCTCCCGCCGTGGGCGCGCTGGCTGAGCGCCGAGGCCGACTCGGTCGACGACGATCTCGTCTCCCCCGATCTCGCCTCCGAGACGATCGATCTCGAAGCGGACGGCGCCGGCGCGGCCGGCACGGCGCCGCGCGTCGTCCGGCTCGCGCGCCGTCCCGGGATCTTCGGGCGCGTGACCGGGCTCGCCGCAACTACGACTGCCCGCGTCGCCTGGCTCGAGCGCTCGGCGGTCGAGGGATCGGCCCACCCCGCCGACGAGCTCGCACGCCGCGGGAAGCTGGTCCCGCTGCGGCGGAACGGCGACGCCGCCGCCTACGAGATCTACGGCCTCGAGCCGGGCGCCTACGTCGTCGGCCTGCGCGACGAGCACCTCGAGGTGGTCGAGCCGGCGACGTCGGTCGACGTCGTCGACCGCATGGTGCGCGTCGACCTCGCGGCGCACCTCGACGCGAGCGCGTCGCTGCTCGTGCATCTGGTCGGGCTGAGCGAGGAGGACGACGCGCGCGCCGAGTTCGCGTGGATCGACGGCGCGGCGCCGACCGGGAGCTGGACGGCGCTGCGGCGCGAGAACGCCGGCGCCGGAGCCTGGCGCGTCACGCCGATCGGCGCGGCGGCGCGCGCGACGATGCGGCGGCTGCTCGCCGGCCAGCTCGAGGCGCGCGAGCACTGCGCGCTCGCGCTCGTGCGGGAGAACGAGGTCGTCGCGGCGCAGCCGCTCGAAAACGGCCAGCACGAGGCGACCTTCACGATCGGCGCCGACGCGAACCTCACGGTCCGCCTCGAGCCCGGCCCCGATCGCTCGGCGCGCCGCCGCGTCGACGTCGTCCCGGCGGCCGCGCTCGCGCTGCTCGCCGGCCCGCCGGCCGAGCGCGAGGGAGGGGGCGTCGACGGAGAGACGGTGACGCGCACGTTCCGGCGCCTCGCGCCGGGCGACTTCGTGCTGCAGGTGTGGGCGCCGCTGAAGAGCTCGCTCCACCACGGCGAGGTGTGGTGGCCGATCGAACGGCGTCCGCTGACGCTCCACGCGGGCGACCAGGAGGTGACGCTCGCCGCTCCGGCGCTCCATCCGCTGACGGTCCGCTTCGACCGCGCGCGCTTCGGCGCCGACGCCAAGGTCCAGCTCATGCTGCGCGGGTACTCGAACCGGCCGCGCTACGCGGAGCCCGACGAGCGCGGCGTCGCGCGCTTCGACGACGTGCCGGGCGGCGACTACACGGTGGCGGTGATCGGCGACGAGGCCGGCCAGGTCGACTGCACGATCCCGGGGACGAGCGAGCTCACCGTCGAGCTGACGCGGCGCGAGAAGTGACGCTGCGCCGCGCGTCGCTCAGGTCGAGAGCTCGGAGACGATCTTCGCGAGCTCGTCGAGGTCGCGGTCCTCGACGACGACGCACGCCTGGTTGATCGGGACGCCCGCCTGCTGCATCAGCTTGTAGGCGGCCTCCCAAAGCGACGTGACCTTCGCCTGGTTCTTCTCGAGGTAGAGGTTGCTGATCGTCTCGGCGAGCTTGTGGACCGCGATGGTGTCGCGGTGCTCGTAGTAGCGCTTGATCACGCCGCGCTGGTAGGCGCTGTGCTCCGCCACGTCCGTCCCTCCCCGGTGTCGCTGCCGCGGCCGCCGCCGCCGTATCCGCCATTCGTGGAGCGCCCGGAAGTATCGTCGCGCGCCGCGTGTCCGACAAGTGTGAGGAACTCTTCATGCTTTTCCTGAATCCGTCGCGTTCCGGTCGCGTCCGCACCGTCTTCGTCGCGATCCCGGCGCTCGCGCTTCTTGCAACGTCGGCGTGGCGTGCGCAGGCGCTCGTCGCGCCGGCCGAACCGCTCGCGCAGGACCACGGCGCGCCGGGCTACACCGACACGCCGCTCCTGCCCGGCGGCAAGTGGCACGTGCACGATCCGGCGCGGCCGCGCCCGGCGGTCGTCACGCCCGGCACCGCGAGCAGCGAGGGGCAGCCGGGCCGCCCGCCCTCCGACGCGATCGTCCTCTTCGATGGCAAGGATCTGTCGAAGTGGTCGAGCGGCGGCGGCCCCGCGAAGTGGAAGGTGGCCGACGGCGTCGCCGAGGTGAACGGCACCGGCGACGTCGAGACGAAGGAGGCGTTCGGCGACGTGCAGCTCCATCTCGAATGGGCCGAGCCGGCGCCCGCGCAGGGCGAGTCGCAAGGGCGCGGCAACAGCGGCGTCTTCTTCATGGGGCGGTACGAAGTGCAGATCCTCGACTGCTTCGAGAACCTCACCTATCCCGACGGCCAGACCGCGTCGCTCTACGGCCAGTACCCGCCGCTCGTGAACGCGTGCCGCAAGCCGGGCGAGTGGCAGAGCTTCGACATCGTCTTCGAGGCGCCGCGCTTCGACGGCGACAAGCTCGTCTCCCCCGCGCGCGCCACCGTCTTCCACAACGGCGTCTGCGTCCAGCACGCGCAGGAGATCCTCGGCGCCACGCAGCACCGCGCCGTCGCGACCTACGCCGCGCACCCCGCGAAGCTGCCGATCAAGCTCCAGGACCACGGCAACCCGGTCCGCTTCCGCAATATCTGGGTGCGGCCGATGGAGAGGCGCGCGCCGTGATCGGGGTGCTGCTGACTCTCGCGGCGCAGGTGCCTGCGCCCGCGCCCGCCCCCAATGCGCCGACCGCGCAGACGAAACCGGCCGACGCAACGAAGCGCGGTGCGCCGGTCAAGATCGTCTGCGACGTCGCCGAGCCGCGCATCGTGACGAAGGCGGCCGCCGTCGCCGACGCCGCCTGGAAGGAGACGTGCGCCCTGTTCGGCACGGATCCGAAGCCGGCCGGGGGGCCCCGCGAAATCCAATTGCACGCGACGATCGCGGAGTACGAGGCGGTCTGCGACAAGCTGCTCGGCGGGAAGTTCAAGCGCAACCTCGCCGTCACCACCGAGAAGTCGCCGAGCGTCCACGTCGTCCTGCAGCCGACGATCCGCGGCGATGCGCAGAAGGCGCTGGCGCCGACGTGGGCCACGCTGATCCTGGTCGCGCACGAGACGACGCACCTCGCGCGCTACTGCACGCTCGCGAACTATCGCGACCATCCCGGTTGGTTGAAGGACGGCGCGGCGACCTGGATCGAGGCCAAGGTCGTCGCCGCGCAGGGCGCGTTCAAGAGTCCGGAGCAGTGGCCGATCTACGCGCAAGCGGAAGTGGGGGTCCAGCGGCTGCTGAAGGATGCGCACCTGCCGTCCGTCGAAGACCTGCTGCGCGATCGCACCGACGCGCTCGACTTCGAATCGCGCTACGACGTGCGCTGGCTGTTCTTCCGCTACCTGATCGAGGGCGAGCGGTCGAAGGCGTTTCGCGCGTTCCTGCTCGGGTTGAATCAGATCGGCGGAGGCCCGGGGTTCACGGCGGACGCCGAAGCGCAGCTGAAGACGAGACTCGGCGTCACCGACTGGAAGGTCGTCGACGCCGGGTTCCGCAAGTGGATCGCCAACCTGAAGCCCGAGTGGTTCCAGTTCTTCGTCTCGCTCGAGCCGATCGGCGACGACTGGACGCAGACCTCGTTCGACGAGACCAACGCCATCGCCTACCGGACCGCTCCCGCAGGCGACAAGCCCTACGCGATCGAGGGCTCGGTGACGACCTACGACGACCGCAGCGAGCGCTCGCAGGCGAACCTCCTGATCGGCCACTTGACGCTGTCGAACGGCAAGTCGCGCTTCGTGAGCTTCGCGTTCGTGCCCGGCTTCGGCGTGACCGTCTTCGAGTACGACGGGAGCCTGGCCGAGGACCAGCAGTGGAAGCAGAAGGCGTTCATCGATTCACGCGGCTCCGAGCCGGGCAAGCCGCTCGCGTTCCGCGTGGACTGCGAGCCGAAGGAGGGCGCGACCGACGTGAAGTTGACCCTCGCCGGCAAGGTCGTCGCGCAGTTCACCGTCGCGCGCCCCCTCGACGGACCGTGGGGCGTCGGCGCGCAGGCGGGGTCTTCGTGCGTCTGGCGCGGCGTGAAGCTCGTCGCGGCGGGCTCGAAATAGACAGGCGCTGCCCGCTGTGCGCGCTCGGGCCGGCGGAAACGCGGTCCCGCAAGGAGTGAGCTCGCGCGCACCGGGTGAACGCCCGCGCCGTTGCAGGCGTAGCACGCCGCGACCGCTATCTTCGCGCGTCGAGGAGGAAGAGACCGATGGCCGATCCCACGCCCGCGCCGACCGCCGCGACTCCGCCGCCGGCCGCCGCCGCTGCGCCCCCCGCGCCCGAGCGCCGGGCCGAACGGCGCGCCTCCGAGATGCACTTCGGCAGCTACCCGCTCTTCGCGATGTTCTGGCCGCTGGTCGCGGGCAGCGAGATCTGCGCCTGGATCCTCCACTGGCGCCCCGACTGGGCGCCGAACGTCACGTGGATCTTCCTCACCATCCTGCTCACCTGCCTCGTCACGACCGGCTTCGACGTGCGCCGCAACCTCGCGATCGGCTGGCTCCTCTTCATCGCGCTCTGCTGGGTCGGCGGCATCTACCTGCGCGACATGCAGCACGTGCCGGTGCTGGGCCACATGCGGCGCTTCCTCGCGAGCCTCGACGCGACGGTGTCGACCGGATTCCTGCACGCGGTCGCGCTGCTGGTCGGCGTCGGCCTCGCCGGCGTCTTCCTCAACGTCTTCATCAACCACCGCTGGCGCGTCACCCACAACGAGCTCCATCTGGTGCGGCGCGGCGACATCGAGGACGCCATCACGCGCGGCGCCAAGCGCATCAGCGTCGAGTACCCCGACGTCTTCGAGCTGCTGCTGCTCGGCTCGGGCCACATCGTCGTGCGCGACAGCAAGGGCAAGGAGGAGATCCGCCGCATCCCGCGCGTGCCGCTGCTGATCTTCCGCGAGAAGCAGCTCGACCAGATCTCCGAGGTGTGGGGCGTGTCGCTGCAGAACGACGCGGCCAGCACGAGCGAGGACGAGGAGTCGTGACGTGAAGCTGGCACCGTTCGCGCTGTGGATGGCGCTGGTCGCGGCGCGCGGCGACGAGGTCGCGCTCGACTTCTCCAAGGAGAAGCTGCCCGACGGCTGGAGCTTGACGAACAAGGAGTGGAAGCCCAAGGAGGGCCAGCTCGTCGGCCACGGCGACGGGATGCTCGAGTGGGCCGGCCCGCTCGCGAACGACTTCACGCTCACCTTCAAGGGGTGGAGCGCGGAGAAGACCAACTTCGAGGTGAAGCTCTACGACGCGGCCACCCACGAGGAGCTCTACACTTTCGCCTTCCTCGGCCGCTACCACAGCGTGCTCGACGGCGTGAAGTGCTGCATCCTGAAGGGCCCCGGCTTCGCGAAGGTCGACTCGAAGATGTGGATCTATCCCGGCCGGCAGTTCACCTTCGAGGTGCGCAGCGCCAAGGCGCAGCTGCAGATGTTCCTCGACGGCGAGCTCGGCCCCGTCTTCACCGACCCCGCGCCGCCCGCGCCGGCGAAAGGGATGAAGCTCAAGATCCTCGCCTCGACCGAGGGCAGCAAGGACGAGATCAAGATCGACGACGTGAAGGTCGTGAGCGCGGTGAACAAGTAGGCGGGCGGCCACTCGCGCGGCGCGCACTGCGCGAGGCCCGACCGATGGACGCCGATCCTGACGCTCGGATTTGCGCGGCTAGACTCGCCCCGCCATGACGTCCGACCTCCTCGCTCGCATCACGCATGATCCGAAGGTGATGGGCGGCAAGCCCTGTATCCGAGGTCTGCGCGTCACCGTCGGCACCATCGTCGGACTGCTGGCGACCGGACGCTCGATCGAAGACGTGCTCGCCGCCTATCCCGATCTCGATCGACTGGATGTGCAGGCGGCACTCGCGTACGCGGCGTGGCGAGCGAAAGAGATCGACGTTCCGATTCGGACGTCATGAAGATCCTGTCCGCCGTCGCCGCCTCGCTGCTCGCCGCGCCGCCGCAGGACGCGCCCGCTCCCAAGGACCCCGTGCCGACGACCCCGTGGCACGCCGAGCCGGTCTTGGAGAAGTGCGTCGTCAAGAACGTCGCGGTCTACAACCACGCCGACGCGACGATCGAGACGGCGACGGTGGCGGCGCTCGCGCAGCAGCAGTACGAGTTCCTGGAGAAGTACAGCGGCGGCGCGCCGCGCTGGGTGCTCGTGCACGTCGGGAACAAGTACGAGTGCGGCTTCTCGATGCAGGCGGGGCCCGATCCGGAGATGTTCCTGCAGGCGCCCGGCATCTTCGACACGTCGGCCAACTACGCCCACGAAATGATGCACTGCTTCATGTTCGAGGTCGGAGCGCTGCCGCACTGGTTCAACGAATCGCTGAGCGACATGGCCTATTTCGATTCCGAGCTCGAGCTCTGGAAGCGGCGCAAGGAGGCGTGGCTCGACGGCTTCGACCGCGCCGACTACCGCAGCTACGAGCTCCTGCAGCTGCGCCGCAAGTACGGCCGCGCCTACTTCCGGAAGGTCTGCGCCGAGCTGCGCAAGCGCAAGGACGAGTGCCGCAAGGTCTTCACCCCGTCGACCAAGCTCGACGAGAAGAACGAGCTGATCCTGGCCGTCCTCTCCAGTGCCGCCGGCGAGGACGTCCGCCCGCTCTTCAAGGAGTGGGGATTCAACCCGCGCACGCGGGAGCGGCAGCGGGGGTACTGACAGGGCGCGTCCGCCGCGGTTGAATGCCCGTTTCGTCGCCCGCACGACGGAGTGAGTGAAGCATGGTCTCCCGACCGGTGGGGTGGATCCTTGGCGCGCTCGTCGCCGCCGGGACCGAGGCGACGACTGTCCACGCGGCGCAGGCGACCGTGCGCGTCAGCGTCGACTCTTCTGGCGCGGAGGCTGACGGCCCGAGTTTCATCTCGAGCCTGTCCGCCGACGGTCGGTACGTCGCGTTCATGTCCGCCGCCGCCAATCTCGTCCCGGGCGACGGAAACGGCGATTGGGACTTCTTCGTGCACGATCGAGTCACCGGCGCGACCGAACGCGTCAGCGTCGATTCGAACGGGAACGAGGCAAACTCCGGATCGGGGTCCTACACGCACCAGTCGTTGTCCGGAGACGGCATGGTGGTGGCGTTCTACAGCCTGGCGACGAATCTCGACGTGAATGACATGAATGGATTCGCCGATGTCTTCGTCCATGACCGGCGCAGCGGCGTCACGACGAGAGTCAGCGTCGACTCGTACGGGGTCGAGGGTGATGGCGACAGCGATGGCGCGTGCATCTCGGGGGACGGCCGCGTCGTGGGCTTCTCCAGCTATGCCGACAATCTCGACCTGGGCGACACGAACGGGCAGGACGACGCCTTCGTTCGCGACGTGTCGATCGGGTCGACGGAACGCGTCAGTGTCGATTCCTCCGGGAACGAGGGCAATGGCAGGAGCCGCCTGAGTTCGATCTCCTCGGACGGGAGATACGTCACCTTCTTCAGCGATGCGTCAAACCTGGTTCACAGGGACAAGAACGGCGCTTCCGACGTCTTCATTCGCGATCGACTGCTGGGAACGACGGAACGCGTGAGCGTCGATTCGAATGGAATGGAGGGGAATGCGCCGAGCGGAGATTCGTCGATCTCCGCCGACGGCAGGTTCGTCGCATTCAATAGCCGCGCGGCGAACCTGGTCCCGCAGGACCTCAACAACTACGTCGACGTCTTCGTCCGCGATCGTTCGGCCGGGACGACGACGCGCGTGAGCGTCGGCCCTTACGGCGTCGAAGCCAACGCCGATTGTTGGGAGCCGGTGATCTCCTCGGACGGGCGATACGTGATCTTCTCGACCCAAGCGAGCAGCCTCTGCTTTGGCGACGACAACGGGTTCCTCGACGCGTACCGGCACGACATGAAGACCGGCGAAACGATCCTCTGCAGCGTCGACTCCGCGGGCCTCCAAGGAAACCTGGGAAGCGCCGCAAATGGGATCTCTTCGAATGGCAACGTGATCTCCTTCGCCAGCCTCGCCACCAACCTCGTCCCATCCGATGGCAACGGCGAGTGCGACACCTTCGTCCATGAACTCTGCGGCACGCCGGCGACCTGGTCGAACTACGGTGCCGGCCTGTCCGGCACCTACGGCGTGCCGTCCTTCACCGCGCAACAGTTCCCGGCCTTCGGGGCCACTGTCATTGTCGACCTCGCCAACTCGCTCGGCGCGCCGACAGTCGGCCTGCTCGTCGTCGGCTTCCAGCGGGCGAATCTCCCGACGCACTTCGGGAGCGACCTGCTCGTGCTCCCCGCTGTGATCCAGCCCATCACGTTCTCGTACGGTGGCGACTCCTTCACCGGCACGATCCCCGACGACATCGACCTCTGCGGCGTGACGATCGACCTGCAGGGAATCGAGCTCGATTCCGGCGCCGCGTTCGGCGTCTCGTTCTCGCAGGGCCTCGAGTTCGTGATCGGGAACTGAGTCGCGGCGCGCCGCCCGCGGCGCCGCGCCGTCCCGCCACTTCGTAGAGTGCCGCCCCTCCCGCCGTCCGGTCCGGGAGGAGACGGATGACCTCGCGCAAGCTCGCCCTCGCGTCGCTCTCCCTCGCGCTCTTCGCCGCGGCGACGTGCAAGCAGCCGGCGCCCGCCGAGCCGCCGGTCGCGACGCCGACTCCGGCGGGACCGCCGCCGCCGCGCGCGGCCGCGGTCCCCCGCTCGAAGGCCTCCGCCCGCGGCCTCGCCCCCGACCGGCTGCGCTGCGAGAACCTCGAAATGCCGCTCGCCGTCGCGACGGCGCGCCCGCGCCTCTCCTGGATCGACGTCTCGTCGGTCGGCGACGCGCGCAACCTCCGCCAGGCCGCCTACCAGATCCGCGTCGCGAGCTCGCGCGTCGCGCTCCTCGCCGGCAAGGTCGACCGCTGGGACTCGGGCCGCGTCGAGAGCGACGCCACGTACGGGATCGAGTACGGCGGGACGCCGCTGCGCTCGCGCGAGCAGGTCTGGTGGACGGTGCGCGTCTGGGACGAGACGGGCGCGCCGTCCGAGTACGCGCCGATCGCCCGCTTCGCGATGGGGCTCGACTCCGCCGACTGGAAGGCGGAGTGGGTGGGCTTCGACGCCGAGCGCACCCCGCCGGCCGAGGAGTACCCGTTCGCACCCGCGCGCTGGATCGGCTTCGCCAACGACCCCGACGAGGCGCCGGCCGGCCTGCGCCTCTACCAGGCGACCTTCACGCTGCCGCCCGCCGGCGATCCGTCGCACACGATCGAGCGGGCGCGCCTCCTCGCGACCGGCGACGACCGCCTCTGGATCTCGATCAACGGCCGTGAAGTCGTCCACGAGAAGGGCCATCCCGAGCGCGTCGCCGACGTCGACGTCGCGACGAGCCTGAAGCCCGGCGACAACGACGTGCGCGTGCTCGTCCGCAACGACGCCGCCGGCACCGCGGGCGCGCTCCTCAAGCTCACCGTCCGCACGAGCGGCGGCGCCGAGTTCGAGCTGGTGAGCGACGGCGCGTGGCTCTGCGCCGTGCCGAACTTCCACGACTGGGCGACTCGGGAGCTCGAGTCGGCGTCGTGGCCGCATGCGCGGGTCGTCGCTCCGTACGGCGGCGCGCCGTGGAAGACGCTCACCACGCCCGACCTCTTCCTGCCGCCGACCGTCAAGCTGCGCCGGCGCTTCCTCGTGAACAAGCAGGTCGTGCGCGCCGTCGTCTACGCCGCGGCACTCGGCCTCGTCGACGTCGAGCTGAACGGCGCGCGCGTGAGCGACGACCGCTTCACGCCCGGCTGGACCGACTACAAGAAGCGCGTCTACTACCGCGCCTTCGACGTGACCGACCGCGTGAAGCCGGGCGACAACGTGCTCGGCGCCGAGCTCGCCGACGGCTGGTACTCGGGCTACGTCGGCTGGGGCCACGCGCGCGACCACTACGGCAGGAAGACGCGCGCGAAGCTGCAGCTCCACGTCGACTACGCCGACGGGACGAGCGACGCGATCGCGAGCGACCGCCGCTTCGAGGCGACGCGCGGCTCGCGCCGCGAGGCCGACTTCCTGATGGGGGAGTGGCAGGACGCCTTCGCGCAGCTGCGCCACCCGACGCCGTGGAAGGCCGCCACGGTCGGCGCCGAGGTCGACCCGCCGCTCGAGCCGCATCCCGGCCCGCCGGTGCAGGTCTACGCCGAGCTCGAGCCGGTGGCGATCCGCGAGGCGACGCCGGGCGCGTGGGTCTTCGACCTCGGCCAGAACTTCGCCGGCGTCGCGCGCTTGAAGGTCAAGGGCCGCGCCGGCCAGACGATCACGCTGCGCTTCGCCGAGCGGCTGAATCCCGACGGCACGCTCTACACCACGAACCTCCGCGGCGCGCGCGCGACCGACCGCTTCACGCTGAGCGGCTTCCCCGGCAAGGACGGCTTCGAGACCTTCGAGCCTCGCTTCACCTTCCACGGCTTCCAGTACGTCGAGGTGACCGGCCTCTCCGAGCCGCCGAACCCGAAGACGATCACCGGCGTGGCGTTCAGCAGCGCGACGCCGCTCGCCGGCCGCTTCGCCTGCAGCAACCCGATGCTCGAGAAGCTGCAGCAGAACGCGCTCTGGACCCAGCGCTCGAACTTCATCGACGTGCCGACCGACTGTCCGCAGCGCGACGAGCGGCTCGGCTGGATGGGCGACGCGCAGGCGTACCTCCGCGCCGCCACGTACCAGGCCGACGTGCAGGCGTTCTTCACGAAGTGGCTGGTCGACGTGACGGACGCCCAGAGAGCGGACGGACAGTTCCCGCAGGTGGCGCCGCTCCTGGTCGCGAGCGGCGACGGCGGGCCGGCGTGGGCCGACGCCGGCGTGATCTGCCCGTGGACGATCTGGCAGGTCTACGGCGACCGCCGCCAGCTCGAGCGGTCGTACCCGTCGATGAAGAGGTTCGTCGACTTCTGCCGCGCGCGCTCGACGCCGGAGCTCCTGCCCCCCAAGGAGTTCCACGGCTTCGGCGACTGGCTCCAGGTCGACTGCGAGACGCCGAACGCCGTGATCTACGAGGCCTATTTCGCGCGGTCGGCGGCGCTGGTCGCGCAGGCGGCCGAGGTGCTCGGCCAGGACAGCGACGCGAAGCGCTACGCCGAGCTGCGCGACGCGGTGAAGCGCGCCTTCGTGCGCGCCTACGTGAAGGACGACGGCACCGTGCTCGGCGACACGCAGTGCGCCTACGTGCTCGCGCTGGCGGCCGACCTGCTCGACGGCGAAGCGAAGACGCGCGCGCTCGCGAAGCTCGTGAGGAACATCGAGTCGCGCAAGGGACATCTGTCGACCGGCGTCGTCGGCACCAAGGACCTCCTGCAGGTGCTGAGCCGCGCGGGGCGAGACGACGTGGCGTGGCGCCTCGTCGAGAACGTCGACTACCCGTCGTGGGGCTTCACCATCCGGCAGGGCGCGACCACGATCTGGGAGCGCTGGAACGGCTGGACGCCGGAGAAGGGTTTCGAAGACCCGAACATGAACAGCTTCTCCCACTACGCGTTCGGCGCGGTCTATCACTGGATGGCCGCGACGATCGGCGGCATCCAGAGCGACGCGCCCGGCTTCGCCGCGATCCGCATCGCGCCGCGGCCGGGCGGCGGCGTCACGTGGGCCGACGTCGACTACGACAGCGTGCGCGGCCCCATCGCGTCGCGCTGGAAGATCGAGGGCGACGCTCTCCTGGTCGAGACGACGATCCCGCCCAACACGACGGCGACGATCGAGGTGCCGACTTCCGACCCGGCCTCCGCGACCTCGCCCGAGCTCTCCGCGGCGGGCGGAGCGCCGCCGGTCGAGCGGCCCGGATGCGCGATCTTTTCCGTCGGTTCGGGAACCTGGCACTTCCGCGCGAAGCGATAATCGCCGCGATGGTCCCCCCCGCATCTTTCTCCGCGCTCGTGCTCGCGCTCGCGCCGCCGCAGGCGGCGCCCGCGGTCGCTCCGGCGAAGCCCAAGAGCCTCCTCGTCGTCACCTTCGACACGACGCGGCGCGACTGCATGGGCTTCCACGGGAACGTGCCGTCGGTCACGCCGAACCTCGACCGCCTCGCCGCGCAGAGCTGCATCTTCGACGACGCCTACACCGTCGCGCCGATCACGCTGCCGGCCCACGCGTCGCTGCTGACCGGCCTCTACCCGGCCTCGCACGGCGTCCACGAGAACACCGCGCACCAGCTGCCCAAGGACGCTCTCACGTTGGCGGAGATCCTCAAGGGCCGCGGCTACGCGACCGCCGCGACGGTCGGCGCCTTCGTGCTCGACCCGATGTACGGGATCGACCAGGGCTTCGACCACTACGACTCGCCGACCAAGCGCGACGCGCGCGTCGGCCTCAGCGTCGCCGAGCGGCGCGCCGACGAGCAGGGCGACCTCACCCTGAAGGAGATCGCGGAGCTTTCGAAGAAGACGCCCTTCTTCTACTGGGTCCACTTCTTCGACCCGCACTTCCCCTACGAGGCGAAGGACAAGCTCCCGCCGCAGCCGGGCGAGGCGGCGACGCCCGACGCGCTCTCGCGCCACACCTACCTCGAAGAGCTCCACTTCGCCGACAAGCACCTCGGGCGGCTGCTCGACGAGCTCGAGAGCCTGGGCCTCATGAAGGACCTCGTCGTCGTCTTCGCCGCCGACCACGGCGAGAGCCTCGGCGACACGCCCGAGCCGAGCCACGGCTACTTCCTCTTCGACGCCACGGTCCGCATCCCGCTCTTGATCCGCGATCCGGCGAGCAAGCCGCGCCGCGTCGCCGCGCAGGCGTCGCTCGTCGACGTCATGCCGACCGTCCTCGACCTGCTCGCCGCTCCCGAGCGCGAGACGCTGCGCTTCGACGGCGCCGACCTCGCTCCGGTCGTCCGCGGAAGCGCGGACGACGTCGGCGAGCGCGCGCTGCTGCTCGAGACGCGCATGACCTGGCTCAACTTCGGCTGGGCGCCCTTCGACGGCTGCGTGCAGGAGCGCATGAAGTACGTCCACTCGGCGCGCGACGAGCTCTTCGACCGCAAGGCCGACCCGCTGGAGAAGAAGAACCTCTTCGATCCGGGGGAAGCGCGCTCGAAGGCGCTCGTGCGGCGCGTGCAGAACCTGCTCGCGGCGCCGGCCGTGAAGCTCGGGCGCGACCCGCTGCAGCTCGACGAGGAGGGGCGCCAGCGGATGCAGAAGCTCGGCTACGTGCTCGCCGATCCGGCCGCGGGCGACGGCGACGTGCCGTGGGATCGCACGCAGCTCCCCGACAGCTACACGAAGACGGCGCTCTTCGCGCTGATGGACGAGGAGACGGTCGCGGAGAGCCAGGGCGACTTGCCGCGCACCGTCGAGCTGCTGCGCAAGCTCTCCGCCGCGGAGCCGGGCAGCGCGCGCTTCCACGAGCAGCTCGGCACCGTCCTCCACGACCTCGGCGCCGACGACCTCGACGAGGCCGAGCAGCACCTGAAGGAGGCCGTGACGATCGACCCGCGGCGCGGCCACGCCTACTACCTGCTCGCGCTCTGCACGCAGGGGCGGTGGCGTCGGACGATCGCGGAGCTCGTCGCGGAGCGCCGCGCCCCCGACAGCGAGGCGGTGCGCGCGCGCATCAAGGTGCTGGTCCAGAAGGAGCGCGGCCAGGCCGAGCACGTGGTCGACCTCTTCCGTACCAGCCTGAAGCTCGAGCCGCACGCGCTCGACTGCCTCCGCGACCTCGCGATCTTCCAACACGACCAGGCCGTCCGGCACGTCCGCGGCAAGCCGCCGCAGGCGCTCGCGGAGTTCCGCGAAGTGATCGTGCTGCTCGACCAGCTGCTCGAGCTCCTGCCCGCCGACGAGAAGACGCGGCCCGACGTCACGCAGAAGCGCGAGACAGTGAAGGGGCGCATCGTCGAGCTCGAGCGCTCGATCGCCGCCAGCGGCGGCGACGCCGCGCCGGAAAAGGGACGCGCGCCCGATCCGGCGCCCAGCCCGATGCTGGTCGCGCCGGCGCGCGCCGGCGAGACGCGCGTCGCCGACGTCGTCTCCGAGGGCGACGTCTCGCACTGGGTGGTCGAGCTCGGCGGCCAGAAGATCGGCGAGAGCTGGTCGAGCTACGCGGGCCTCGTCGACGCGAAGGAGGCGAAGGGCGGCAAGGCGCACCGCTTCGTCGGCGGCGCGATCCTCTCCGGACCCTCGGCGGTCGGCACGATCGAGACGAAGCGCACCGGCGACCTGCTCACCGACGACCTCGGCCATCCGCTGAAGTTCACGCTGCGGACGACGGTCGGCCAGGTCGTGACCGAGGTCGCGGCGACCTTCGCGGACGGCCAGGCGAAGGTGCGCGTCGCGTCGGGCTCCGTGCAGAGCGAGAAGACGATCGCGGTGCCGCCCGACGCGTTCCTCTTCGCGAACAACTTCGCCGGCCACGTCGAGCTGATCGCGGCGTTGCGGCCGCCGAAGGCGGGCGCGCCGTCGAAGCTCCAGGTCTTCAGCCCCGAGCCGACCGTCCTGCAGATGGTCGACTACGAGCTGCGCCACCAGGGCGAGTTCAAGTCGCAGTGGAACGACGAGGAGGTCACCGGCGAGAAGTACCGCGACAGCCTCGGCGAGGCGATGAAGGTCACCGGCGACGGAAAGCTGATCGCGCTCGAGGTGCCGGCCGCGGGGATCGCGTTCCGGCGCGTGACCGACCCGCCGCCCGCGCTCGAGATCGGCGGCGTGGCGAAGGCGTCGTCCGAATTCGACGTCGAGCAGGTCGTCGTCGAGAACGGCGCGGCGAGGATCGCCGGCGCGCTCACGAAGAAGAAGGGGTCGAGCGGCGCGCGGCCGGCGGTGCTCTTCGTGTCGGGCTCCGGCGCACAGGATCGCGACGGCACGTCGGGCGGCGTCGACCTCGGCACGCACGAGATCCTCGATCGGCTGACGGTACGCGGTTACGTCGTCTTGCGAGTCGACGACCGCGGCGCGGGCGCCACGACCGGCCCGACCGACGACCTCTCCTACGACGACCTGATCGGCGACGCGCGCGCCTGCGTCGACTTCCTGATGAAGCGGCCCGACGTCGATCGCAAGCGCGTCGCGGTGATCGGCCATTCCGAGGGCGGGGAGACCGCGCCGATCCTGGCGTATGAACGACCGCTCGCGGCGATCGTCCTGATGGCGGCGCCGGGGCGCAGCCTCGAGGCGGTCATGCGCGACCAGAAGCAGCGCGCGCTCGAGGAGCTCCACCTGCCGAAGGCGGCCGTCGACGAGGAGCTCGCGGTGCACGCGAAGTTCCTGGAGCTCGTCGGCGGCGACGGACCGATCGACCCGAAGGACGTGCGCGCCGACTACGCGCCGTTCCTCGCGCAGCGCAAGTGGCTCCAAGGCCACATGCGGCGCGATGCGATCGAGCAGGTGAAGCAGGTGAAGTGCCCGGTCTGGATCGCGCAGGGGCAAAACGACCTGCAGGTCTCGCCCGAGCTCGACGCCAAGGCGCTGGAGCGGGCGCTCGCCGACGCGCACCACCCCGACGCGACGCTGCGCGTCTTCCCCGGCCTCGACCACCTCTTCAAGCGCTCGCCCGACGAGAAGAAGCCGGCGCTGTCGGACTACCTGCAGCCGCGGCCGGTCGACCCGGAGTTCCTCGACGCGCTGTGCGCGTGGCTCGACGCGAGGCTCAAGCCATGACTCCCGCTCCGTCGCCGAAGGAATCGACGCGTTCACTGTTGCGCCACTTCGAGCGCCTCTTCGCCTACGACGAGTGGGCGAACCGCGAGGTGGTCGAGCAGATGAAGCGGGCCGCGCCGTCGGCGCGAACGCTTCGCCTGATGAACCACGTCGTCGCCGCCGAGCTCGTCTGGCTCGCGCGGCTCGAGCGGGAGCCGCAGCCCTGCCCCGTCTGGCCCGACTTCCCCCTCGAGGAGTGCGAGGCGCAGCTGCGCGAGCTCCCGAACAAGTGGCAGGACTGGTTCGCCGACCTCGAGCCCGCCGACCTCGCCACCACCATCGACTACGTGAACTCGAAGGGCGAGAAGTACACCAGCCGCGTCGACGACATCCTGACGCACGTGACGCTGCACTCCGCCTACCACCGCGGCCAGATCGCGGCCGACGTGCGCGCGGGCGGGAAGGATCCGGCGTACACGGACTTCATCCATTGCGCGAGGTCGGGGTTCATCGACGGGGAGCAGGGACTCGGAACCTGAGGTCGCGGGGAGCATTGCATGGCGACCGCGCAGGCGGCTCTTCGGCGGATGCGAAAGATCTGTCTTTCGCTCCCCGACACCGTCGAGGCCGACCACTTCGGCGAGAGCTTGTTCCGCGTGAGGAAGAAGGGCTTCGCCAGTTGCGGCGAGAAGGACGGCGTGTGCCGCCTCGTCTTCCAGCTCACGGCAGACCATGCTCGCAGGCTCCTCGCGACCGATGACCGGTTCGAGCCGTATGCCCGGCAGAAGGACTGCGTCTGGATGGACGCGGCCGACGTGACGGATTGGGACGAGGTGCGGGCGCTCGTGCTCGAGAGCTATGCATTGAACGCCCCGGGTGGGCGACCGATCAAGAAGAGGACGAGTGCCACCACTCGTAGGAAGTCATGACCCAAGACTCGAAGTCCAAGAATCGACTCGATCTGCGCTCTCGACGCGGCGGTCAGTCGCTCCTCTCGAATACGAGGGGCGAGTCGCGCAAGCGCCGTCGTGCGAACCTCGTCGTGGCGACGCTCGCCTGACTCTGCGGGCGATGCTGCGCCGGATCGTGCTCACGCCGATCCTGCTCGCGGGATGTGCGTCCCCGGTCCGCGACGGCCCGGCGTCGTCGCCCGAGGACGAGATCCGTCGGTCTTTCTGCGACCAGCTTCGGGTCCTCGCGGTCGACGGGAATCGCGCCGTCGCGAGATCCGCGAGCGAGGTCCTGGCATACGAACGCGGAGCCGATCAGCGCTGGGTGCTGATCACGTCCGTCCCGCTGCCGGCGGACTGGGAGGACGAAGCGGCGAGCGGATTCTCGACCTACGCGGATGAATCGCGACTCCGGAGCTCGTACCTCTCCTTCCTGCGGCTCACGACGGGCAAGCCAGTCGATCCTGACCCGCGGAGCGAGAAGTCGCCGCTGCTCGGTCAAGTGCGTCGACGTCAGATCTTCAGCTGCGAGCCGCTGTGCAACGTCGTCGACGAGTCGCTGACCTACTCCGTGCATTGCACCGGCACGGAGGGGCGGTACGGCTTCTTTCTCGTCGATGGCCTGTTCGAGGGTTGCGTTGCGGATTGGTGTCTCAGCGTCATGGCCTATCCGCGCCTCGTCGTGTTCCGGGCCGATGACGGGAAGCAGTGGTTGGTCTTCGACGAAGCCGTCGTCGCCGAACACGGTCGGGCGTGGTGAGTGCACCCGAAGTCGGGCGGGAAAGACCCCACCGGCGACGACTTCGTCCATCGCGCGCGGTCGGGGCTCATCGACGGGTCAGGAAGCGGTCGTAATCTCCGACGCTCGGGCAGGGGCGACCCTGCCGATTCTCGGGCCCCTTGGAGTTCGACCATGACTCGCATGACTCGTTGGCTGGCCGGTGCGGTGGCCGTGTGCGTGCTCGCCGGGACCGCGATGACGACGCGGATGGCGTTCGCGCAGGAGACGAAGAAGGACGCGGGCGCGAAGAGCCAGGAGGACAAGAAGAAGAGCGAGGCCGACAAGAAGGCGAAGCACGAGGAGAAGATGGCCGCGTTCAAGAAGCTCTTCCCGACCTCGAAGACCTCGCTCGCCTCGGCCATCGACGCCGCCGAGAAGAAGTCGAAGGGCAAGGCGCACGCCGCGAGCTTCGGCATCAACAAGGAGAAGATGCTCACGCTCTCCGTCGAGGTGACGGTCGGCGACAAGTTCATGGTGGTCGGCGTCGATCCCGAGACGGGAACCGCGGCCGAGCCCAAGGCCGACGAACACGACGATCACGACGAGCACGAGGATCACGAGAAGCACGGCAACTGACGCCGAGATCCCCGGAAACGACGACCGGCGGCCGCGCCGCGCGCGGCCGCCGGTCCTTTTTTCCGGCGTGAGAACGGTGGCCGGGAGCGATCAGCCGCGCGCGCAGTGGTCCGCGACGACCTGCGCCACGCACGCGGTGAGCTTCTTGCCGCAGCCGAGGTGCAAATACTCGTTCGGGCCATGCGCGTTGCTCGCGGGGCCCAGCAGGCCGGTGATCAGGAACTGCGCCTGGGGGAACTTCTCGCCGAGCATCCCCATGAAGGGGATCGTCCCGCCCTCGCCCATGCAGGCGTAGCTCCTGCCGAAGAAGGCCTTCGAGGCGCGCTCCATGGAGGACTCGAGCCACGCCGCGAAGGGCGGCGCGTCCCAGCCGGGCGAGCCTTTCTCCGTCTCGAAGGTCACCTTCGCGCCATAGGGCGGGTCCTTCTCCAGGAGCTGCTTCAGGGCGGCGGTCGCCTTCGCCGGATCGAGGCGCGGCGGGATGCGCAGCGAGACCTTCACCGCGGTCATCCTCCCGGCTTTCGTGGACGATGGTCTACGCTGGAGTGCGGGGATGAGTGAAGGTCATACAAGCATGACGAGCGGCCACGCGAGAGATTTCAGCAGGTCGACAACGAGAGGCCAGTCCACGGCGCAGGCGAAGTCCGGTACGTCGATCGGTTTCATGGTCGTGGAGAACAATCCCGGTAACACCCGCCTCCCGCCGCGACGGGAGGCGGGCGAACGAGTCATCGAAACGTGATCGAGCTGCTCGGATAGACGATCGCCGGCTCGCCAGGAAGGACTGCGACTACCGGCGAATGAATCATCGGCGGCGTGGGCGGGGAGCGAAAGCAGATCTGCGAGACGATGACTGCGCCGCCCTTCCAAGTGACTTGGAGCAGGTCCCCCCCAGGATCACCCTCTGCACTAGGCGAGCGTGTCGTGCCGCGAAGCAGCACGGGGATCTCGCCAGCGCCGATCTCGATCCTTCGTCCAGCGAAGCTCTCCAGCTCCTCGGCGGAGACCCGAGTCCAATCGACCGACTCGAGTCGGCGCACCGCCTCGTCCCTCTTCTCCTCGAGGACGACGGCAACCTTCGAGCTGTCCAACCGATTGGAGAGACGGTCCCTGATTGCGCCGTGAGGGGCCCGTCGCTGCCAAGGATCGACGTCGAACGTCGTGCCCGCTTCGGTGGGCCGAACCTCTTGGCTCACGACCATCGACGACGCCGGCAGCTCGCCGCATCCCGAGGCGGTGATCGAGAGCGCGACGAAGGCGAACAGCTTGCTCGCTTGCCGCATCAGTGCTGGTCCCAAACCGCTTCTCCCGCTGCTTGCGCCTCTTCGCGACTCGAATAGACGCGGATGTTCATGTCGCCGTCCGTGGGCCCGGTTGGGCAGAAGCCGTCCGCGTAGGAGATGTAGCCGTCGTCGTTTCCGTCCATGATCTGGTTGTCGATGTCGACGCCTTCGTCGAACGGAAGCTGACCATCGATCCAGCTGATCTTTCCGTCCGGCCAATGGACGTCGGTCAAGACGTGGCCCCAGAAGTACATCGGAACTCCCACCGACGAGAACCACGAGTAGTAGGGATTGAGCTGGTTGTAGCACGTGAATGTCGTGTCGTACAAAGGCTCCTCGTCATCCATGCACGCGTCGAGAGTGGCCTGCAGATCTTCCGCGAATCCGATGCAGTCGTAGTGTCCTTCGACGTAAGCCTGTCCGCCGCATTCGAATCGCTCGTGCAGGGCTGCTTCCACCGTCAGCGGAATCGAAGGGCTGACGCGCGGAAGGTCACGCCTGACATGCGGATGCTCCTGCCGAAGCCGCGGGATCGGTGAGAGAACGCCGATCGGCCGTCAACCGCGCTTCACAGCGGTCCGCTCACCCCCGCGCGCAGTGGTCCGCCACCACCTGCGCCACGCACGCGGTGAGCTTCTTGCCGCAGCCGAGGTGCAGGTATTCGTTCGGGCCGTGTGCGTTGCTCGCGGGGCCCAGCAGGCCGGTGATCAGGAACTGCGCCTGGGGGAACTTCTCGCCGAGCATCCCCATGAAGGGGATCGTCCCGCCCTCGCCCATGCAGGCGTAGCTCCGGCCGAAGAAGGCCTTCGAGGCGCGCTCCATGGAGGACTCGAGCCACGCCGCGAAGGGCGGCGCGTCCCAGCCGGGCGAGCCCTTCTCCGTCTCGAAGGTCACCTTCGCGCCGTAGGGCGGGTCCTTCTCGAAGAGCTGCTTCAGGGCGGCGGTCGCCTTGGCCGGATCGAGGCGCGGCGGGATGCGCAGCGAGACCTTCACCGCGGTCATCGGGCGCAGCACGTTGCCGGCGCTGCCGAGCGGCGGGATGCCCTCGACGCCCGTGACCGCGAGCTGCGGGCGCCACGTCCGGTTCAGCGCGAGCTCGTGACGCGCGCCCGGAATCGGCTTCGCGCCCGTCAGCCACGGGAACTTGTTCCAGACCTCGTCGCCGAGCGTCTCGACCATCGTCTTCGCCTGCTGCTGGCGCGCAGACGGGATCTCGACCCAGAAGTCCCTCGGCTTGATCTCGCCGGTGTTCTCGTCTTCGAGTCGGGAGAGGATCTGGCGCAGGATGCGGAAGGTCGACGGGACGACGCCGGTCGCGTCGCCCGAGTGGACGCCCTCCTTCAGGATCTCGACGCGGAGGTTGCCGGCGAGGAGTCCGCGCAACGACGTCGTCGTCCAGAGCTGCTCGTAGTTGCTGCAGCCCGAGTCGAGGCAGACGACGAGGCTCGGCTCGCCGATCCGGGTCTTCAGCGCGTCGATGTAGTGGGGCAGGTCGTAGCTGCCGCTCTCCTCGCAGCACTCGATCACGACGACGAGGCGCGCGTGCGCCTTCTTCTGCTCGGCGAGGAGCCGGATCGCGCCCATCGTCGCGAACGTCGCGTAGCCGTCGTCGGCGCCGCCGCGCCCGTAGAGCAGGTCGCCTTCGCGCACCGGCGTCCACGGATCGAGCCCCTTCCTCCAGCCGGTCATCTCCGGCTGCTTGTCGAGGTGGCCGTAGAGGAGCACCGTGTCCTTCGAGCCGCCGCTCGCCGGGATCTCGGCGAAGAGGAGCGGCGTGCGCGGCTGCCCCTTCTCGTCTTTCAGCCGCATCACCTCGAACTTCGCGCCCGCCGGCAGCCGCTTCTTCAGCCACTCGGAGACGAGCCCGACCGCCTTCTCCATGTGCCCGTTCTCGACCCACTTCGGGTCGAAGAAGGGCGACTTGTTCGGGATGCGGATGTAGTCGGAGATCGTCGGGACGATCTCCTGCTCCCAGAACTTGTCGGTGAAGGCGAGAGCGGACTTCGGATCGAGGGCGGCTTCGTGGTTGGTCATGGTCGCGGGATCGTAGCCGCCGTCGCCGGACGGCGCGCCTCGCTCAGAAGCTCCGGCCGCCGAGCTTCCGCTCGAGCTCGCGTGCCTCGGCCTTCACGTCGCCGAAGCGCTCCTCCCAGCTGCCGGCGATCAGTTTCTGCAGCACCTCGGACGCGGCGTCGCGGTCCTTCTGCTGGACGAGGACGCGCGCGAGGCCGAGGTAACCGGTCGGCTCGGCGGCACGGATGCGGATCACCTGGCGCCACTGCTCGGCGGCGTCGGGGAGGCGCTTCTGCCCCTCGCGGATCTGCGCGAGCGCCTGGTGGCTCTCGGACTCCTGCGCCATCGTCTCGACGAGGTTGGTGTGGACGCGTTCGGCGCGCGCGGCGTCGCCGAGCCTCGTCAGCCGCTCGCCGAGCTCGCGCGTCAGGTTCACGTCGTGGTTCGTCACCTCGAGCGCTTTCGTGAGCTGCGCGACGGCGAGCTCGGGGCGCTTCAGCTTGTCGTAGGTCTGGACCAGCTGGCGCTGCGTCTCCGGGTCGTTGGGCTCGACGTCGAGCGAGATCTCGAGCTGGACGGCAGCCTTCGCCCACTGCGACTTCTGGAACCAGACGTTCCCGAGCGCGCGGCGGATGGTCGGGTTCTCGAGGCCGCTCTTCCTGGTCTCGGCGTCGAGCTGCGCGACGTAGCCGTCGAGGTCCTCGGAGCGGCGCAGCACGTCGCGCAGCGCCTCGAGCGCGTGGCCGCGGCTGTTCGGGTCGTTGCCCCAGGAGATCACGGCGCCGGCCGCCGCGTCGACCGCCTCGGCCGTGCGACCGAGGCGGGCGAGGGCCGAGGCGCGCTGTCCGTAGTACTGCGAGAGGACGCCGTCACCGACGCCGCGGGTCGGCGACGCTTTGACATGCAGCGCGATCGCCTCCGCGTAGCGGTCGGCCGCCTGCGCCGGCAGCCCCGAGTCGAGGCACGCCTGCGCGAGCGTCGCGATCACCTCCTCGTTCCAGAGCTTCTTCTCCTTCCAGCGCGCCTCGGCGGCGGCGAGCGCGGGCGCGACCTTCTCCTGCTCGCCCGCGCCGTGCAGCGCCCGCATATGACGCACGCGATCTTGGAGCGCGTCGGGCCGCTTCTCCACCAGCTCGGTCGTGAGCGGCAGTGCCTCCTTCCAGCGCTTGCGCTCGAAGAGCCAGTCGACCAGGAGCTCCTGCGGATCGAGCGAGAGGCGGCCCTGCGCGCGCCGCTCGAGCAGGATCGCGATGCCGTCGTCGTACTGCTTCAGGCCGTCGTGGAAGTAGACGGCGACGCGCTGCACGGTCGGCTCGTCGTCGCCCGACTCGGCGAGCACGGCGCGCGCGGTCGCGACGAATTCGCGCCGCTTCTCCTTCCACCAGCCGTCCCAGCGCGCGTCGAAGATCCCCTGCGCACGAGAGACCCCGGTGAGGAGCTGCCCGCGCAGCTCCTTCACGACCAGCGCGAGGAGGCGATTGGAGAGCCCCTCTTCGAGCGCGCCCGCCTCGTGGCGCCACTGCGTGACCATCCAGCCGAACTGGTCCCAGAACGACTGGCCGATGCGCGCCAGCCAGCGCGCCTCGTTCTCCGCGCGCGTCACCAGGAATTCGACCGCGACGCGCGCGCCCGAATGGTCGTGCAGCGCCTGTCCGACGCTGCTCACCATCGGCTGGCCCGAGCGGTACTGGTAGGTCGCGAGGACCGGCGGCAGCCCCTGGAACGCGAAGGCGCGCACGTCGGCGTCGACGCTCCCCACCTTGCCGTCGCGCATCGCGTTCCAGAGCGCGACCAGCTCCTGCACCAGCTGCAATGCACGACTCTCGTTCGTGCGCGCCTCGAGCTGGGCGAGGACGCGCCGCTGCGCCTCCTCGTAGAGCTTGCGCCCGCTGCCGAGCGAGGTCGTGCCGTGCTGGCGGATCGCCGCCGCCCACGTCGCGTGGAGGCGCGCCTCGAGCCACTGCGTGCGCGCCGCGTTCGCCGCGACGGCGAGCTCGGCGTTCCAGGTCGCCTCCGCGGCCGGGAACTCGCCCGCGGCCTCGAGGAATCCGACGTGCCGGACCAGCGAGTCGTTGGCGCGGTCGGGCAGACGGCCACCGTTGGCGGCGCGCTGCGCGGAGAGCTCGGCGCCGAGGTGGGTGATCGCGTCGTCGCGCTCGCCCGCGGCCCATTCGAGCTGCGCCAGCGCGTCGACGATCGCGAGGCGGTCGGCGCTCCCGGACGCGGCGCGGCCGGAGATCTCGCGCATCTGCCGGAACTGCTCTTCGCGCAGCGCCCCGCCCGCGAACGGTCCGAGCGACTGCAGGAGGCCGGCGTACAAGCGCTCCTCGCCGTCGGCCCAGTCGCGCTCGAAGGCGGCTTTCAGAGCGACGAGCGCCGCCTCGGCGTGCGGGCCGCCGCCGTTCTGCTGCGCCGCGGCGCGGTACTGGACGGCGAACTGGATCAGCACGAGCGCGCGCCGGTCGGTGCCGGTCTTCGCGCGCGGCAGCGCCTCGCTCACGTGGGCGACGATCCGGTCGATCGTCGCCTCTTCGTCCACCAGCTTCTGGATCCCGGCGAGCGCCTGCAGGAACGGATAGATCCCCTGCGCCGAATGGCCGAGCACCGCCTCGGGCAGGCACTGCAGCAGCCGGAAGTCCTTCGTCGAAGCGTAGAGCTGCTGGAGCTGCCAGATCCAGTTGCCCGGGTACTGCGTCTTCCGCATCAGCGCGACGAGCTGGTCGGGCACGTCGTCGGGGACGGTCGTGCCGGAGCCCTCGCCCTTCGTGCTCGCCCGCGCGCGCGCGACGTTCAGGAGCTGGCCGAGCTCGTTCTCGTCCTGTGCGGTCCACGCCGCGATGCGCGCGCGCGCCGCGTCCTCCTTCCTGCCGAGCGCGGTGTACCAGTCGGCGAGCGTGCGCGCGTCCTCGTACGGCAGCGGGTCGACCTTCGCGATCCGCTCGAAGAAGGCGACGGCGTCGTCGAGCCGGTTGCGCTCGGCGCGAATGTAGGCGAGGTCGCGGCCGTAGCGCAGCCGCGTGTAGTCGTCGCCGGCGCCGAACCACTCCTCGAGGCGCTTCTCGAGCTCGTCGCCCCGATCGAGCGCGACGAGGCGCGTCCATTCGTAGGCGCGCCCGTCGAGCAGTTGTGAGTCGGAAGCGATCGCGTCGGCGAACCGCTTCGCGACCTCGGCCTCGTGCGCCGCCAGGGCGTCCTTGGTGTCGCGCGTGAGCAGCAGCACGAGCGTGGTCGCGCATCTCGATGCCAGGATCGCGTCGGTCACCTCGATCTTCTCGGCCGGGACCCCCTTCGACTTTGAAAGTGCCGCGTCCAGGAGGGCCAGCACGCCGGCGCGCGCCGCCTCGACGTCGCGGCGCAGCAGGACGTCGAGCCAGTGGCGATCGAGGGCGAGCCAGTCGCCTGGATCGTGGGCGACGGCTGCGCCCGCGCGCGCCGCGAGCAGCTCGCGCACGGCGGCGCGCGCCGACTTCTTGAGCTCGTCGCGCAGCGCGTTCACGCGCCGGCGCGGGAGGTGGTTGACGTCGGGCGTCGCGGCGAGGTCGTGCGCGACGCGCCGGTCGATCGCCCAGTTCACGAAGTCGTACCAGGCGACGATCGCGAAGCGCAGGTCGTGGCGGCGGGCGCCGTCGGGCGCTGCGCCCTTGCCGTCGCCCTCGCCCTCGACCGGCGTCGGCGCCGTCGCATCCGTGAGGACCGCGAGGCACTCCGCCTGCGCCGCTTCGCTCCATGGGTCGGAGAGGCGCAGCGAGAAGACCAGCCACGCCGCGGTCTTCCTCTCCTGCGGCGTCTTGGCGCGGGCGAGCTGCGTGCGGCGCAGCTCGAGCTTGAGCTCGACCTTGCCCGTCCCCTCGATCACCCCTTCGAGCAGCCGCTGGTCGTTCAAGTCGGTGAGCGTCTTCCAGCGCGCGAGCACACGTTCATGGATGGCGAGCCAGCGCGGCTCGGCCGGCTCCTCGCCGTACTGCGCCGCGTGCAGGAGCGAGATCGTGCGCGCGAGGTCGCCGGCGGGCAGCGACTCGACGCCCTTCTCGACCTTCGCGTGGAGCTCGGCGAGGGCGGCGCGCACCGGCGGGGTCGTGCGCAAGTTCGGGTGGGAGAGGATCTGCAGCGCCCACGGAAAGGTCTGCTCGCGCGCGACGAACTTCCGCGCCGCGTCGGCGAGCAGCGTCGCCTCCTCGTTCTCGAAGCGGCGGTTCCACCAGTAGTAGAACGAGTAGCCCTGGCCGAGGCGGTGGCGCAGCGCGACGTCGACGCGGTTGCGCTTGCCGGGGGTGAGGCTCTCGACGTCGCCTTCGGCGAGCCAGCGCGCCGAGATCGTCGCCCACTGCGCCTCGCGGTCGAGCATCAGCAGCGCGGAGAGGTACATGTCGAGGCCGGTCGAGTTGATCGGCTCGGGGTCGTCGCGCATGCGCCGCTCGAGGAGCGCGACGAGGTCGTCGAGGCGGTAGCCGTTCCAGAGCAGGTGCTGGCGCGACGCCTCGATCGACTCGTTTTCGAAGGGCTCCCACGGGCCGTTCTTCTGCACGCGGTCGAGCCAGGCGAGCGCGGCGTCGAGCTGGCCGCGGCCGGCGAGCACGTCGGCCCACGTGGTCTGGATGCCGACGACGTCGGGCCAGTCCTTGGCCGCCTTCTCCTGCAGCGCCGCGGTCTCGTCGGGCCGCTGCATCGCGGCGGTGTGGCCGATCACGCGCTGCTCGAAGTCGAGAACGCGTTCGCGCCGGTCGGCGCGCCGCCGGTAGACCGGCTCGAGCGCCTTCAGGACCGTGAGCACCTCCTGGCCCGCGTTGAACGTGAGCGTGAGGCCGAGGAGGTCGTCGGCGATCGAGAGCTCGCGGTCATCTTGCTGCTTCACGAGCCGCTCCGCCTGCGCGAGGACGGCGGTGCGCAGCTCCTCGCGGCGGCGGGTCACGAGCTCGAGCTGGAGCTCGACGCGCGGCAGGCCGAAGCGGCCGGCGTACGGCGCCGCGAAGGCGGTGAAGAGTCGGCGCGCCTCGTCGGCCTCGCCGCGGCGGGCGGCGTCGGCGAGCAGCGCGAAGCGCTCCTCGGGCGTCGCCTTCTCCTGCGCCGCGTGCTGCTTCGCGACGTCGAGGTCCTTGGGCGGCGCCCCGAGCTCGATCAGGCCCGCGCGCGGCGCGAGCTCGGCGGCGATGCGTTTCGCGAAGGCGTCGGCGGAGAGCGCCTCGATCACGAAGCGCGTGGTCGACGTGACGCGGCCGGTCGGGTCGACGTTCTCGACGATCGTCGGCCACCAGGCGCCCGCGACCTGCGTGAACTCGGAGAAGCGCGTGGTGCCGGTCGGCACGTCGCCGAGCCAGCGCGCCTCGACCACGACGCCGCGCGCACGCTCGATCGTGAGGACGAACCGGCTGGTCGGCTGCGTCGGATGGACGAAGGTGATCGCCGTCTTGCCCTCGCCGACGTCCTTGGCGGCCGCGGAGTAGGTGCGCCACGACTCGAGATCGCGCAGCGACGTCCACGCGATCGGCAGCGCGGCGGTGCCCTCGTCGCCCGGCTTCGCCGGCCGCACGCGGCCGAGCCGCCAGTCGCTGCGCCACGTGCCGCGCTCTCCGGCGTGGAGCCAGTCGACGATCCAGCCGTCGCCGCGCTCGTGTGCGCCGTGCGTCAGCCACAACTCCTTGCCCAAGAGCCAGAGCGCGGTCGGGAGCGCGCGCGGGCGGTCGCGCCGGTCGGTCGCGGTGCCGCCGCTCGTGACGTAGAGGAGGTTCGCGGCGACGACGGCGCGCCGGTCGAGCGAGCGCAGGAGCGCGACGATCTCCTCCGACCACGGCAGGTCCGCGAGCGGGGGCGGCGGGACCGGAGGCTCCGGGATGTACGGGAAGAGTCCTTCGAGGGTCTGGCCGCCCGGATGCTTCGCGAACGAACCGCGCAGGTTCGCGTCGTACATCTCGTCGTCGCGCGCGTAGCCGAGGTTTTGCAGGCGGCCGACGCGGTCGAGGGCGACCGACGCCGGCGCCGGAGTCGCCGCCGGCCCGCGATTGCGCCGCTCCGCGACCTTCTTGGCGAGGCCGGGGCGCTCGAGTGCGTCCTCCTCTCCGCGGAGCGCCGGCTCGTTCGCCGGGTCCTCTTCCGGGGGCTCCTGCGCTTCGCCGTCGGCGTCCGCAGAATCGGAGGCTTCCGGAAGCGTCGAGAGGTCGCCCGCGTCGAGCTCCTCCTTCCCCTCGGAATACTCGCCCTCCTCGCCGAGGTCCTTGAGGCGCGTTTCGAGCTGGCGCATGTCCCCCGCACGCTTCGACTTCCCGCCCGGCGCGGGGCCGCGCGCTCCGCCGCCGCCGCCCCAGCGGCCGCCGTCGAAGCCGCCGGTCTGGTACCCGTAGCCCGCGAGATCGAGCGGCCCGCCGTAGCCGGCGTGCACGGCCGGCCGCAGCAGCTCGACCAGGCCGCGGTCCATCTCCGCGATCGACTTCAGCGTGTCGAGGCGCAGGTCCTTGTGCCACGCGACCGCCTTCTGCATCTGCTGGCGGACCAGCTCGAAGGTCGCGTCGCTGCGCCCCTTGGCGAAGAACTCCTCGCCGTCGCGCATGCGCAGCCGCTTCTGGACCGCGAAGCGCTCGCGGTCGGCGTCGCTCTCCAGCACCAGGAACGACGTGTAGGGCGTCGCGATCTGGAACTCCTCGGAAAGGGCGACGATGCGTGCGCGGGTCTTCGCGGAGGAGCCCTGCGCGAGCAGGTGGTCGAGGTGGTGGCGCGCCCACAGCCGCGGGATGAACGACTCGCCGGTGGAGCCGTCGTCGAGGTTCACCTTCGTCGAGTAGGAGACCGGCTTGCCCTCGCAGTTCCCCTTCACCTGCAGCGTGCCGCGCAGCCCGCCGTGCGGATCGAAGCGGCCGACGATCACCTGCTCGCGGCCGGCGGGCAGGTTCGGCAGTACCTCGGGATAGACGGCGGCCGCCGCGATCCCGTCGATCGAGAGGGCGAGGTCGTGGACGGCGGGCGTCGCGATCTCGGTCAAGAGCGCGGTCGCCGTCTGCATCGGGTCCGTGCCCCCGCCGATCGACCGAATCGTCCCGCCGCCGAGCCGCGACAGCGCGCGCAGCACGATCGGCTCCGACGTGTTGCCCGGCACCACGGCGTGGACCGTGCCGCGCCCGGCGTGGAACTTCGCGACGTCGGCGGCGAAGGCGCTCGGGTCGGCGTCGCCGAGCGTCGGAATCCCGTCGCCGACGTAGACGACCTGCGTCGCGGGCTTCGCCGCGGCGAGCACCGTCTTGAAGCCGGTCGCGAGGTCGGACCAGCCGAGCGCGTCGCGCTCTTCCAGGAAGCGCAGCGCCGCCGCGCGGTTCGTCTCGTCGTTGGGCAGCGGCTGGAGGAAGGCGAGCCGCGTGTCGACGTCGCACGTCGCGAGCTGGATCGTGTCGTTGGGGGAGAGCGACGCGAGCAGCGCCTCGACGAACTCGATCTGCGTCGCGCGCGCCGGTCCCGTCATCGAGCCCGACGTGTCGGCGAGCACGACGACCTCGAGCGGCCGCTTCTGGGCGTTCGCGAGCGCCTCGGGGTCGGCGGGCGGGGCGCGGAAGCGCGCCAGGAAGTAGCCGTCCTCGCCGCGATGGTCGTCGATCCAGGTGATCGCGTCGGGCGGCGCTTTCGCCGCGACGCGCAGCTCGAAGTCGCGATCCGGCGCGTACTCCTGCGCCTCGAACTCGGCCGACGCCGCGTGCTCGGTCATGCGGATGCGGCAGGAGTGCGAGGGGCTCGCGATCGCGGCGAGCGGCTCGGCGGAGCTGACCTTGACGTGGATCGCGAGCTTGCGCAGCGGGTGGAGCCGCACCATCTCGCTCTGCAGCGCGTAGTGGTAGCTCCAGGTGTCGTCCGTCTTCGGCAGCACCTGCGTGTAGGCGAGCTTGATCCGCTTCTCGCGGCCGATCGGGTAGACGCGCGCCTTGAAGACGTTGCCGCCCGACCATTCGAGGAGGCCGGGGTCGCGCCTCTCCCGCAGGATCTGCTCGTAGATGGCGCGCGCCCGCTCCTTCTCGACGATGTCGCCCTCGACCAGCTCGTCGCCGATCCACATGCCGAAGCTCGAGATCGACGCGTCGGCCGGGAGCGGGAAGTAGAAGACGCCTTCGAGGACGGAGTGCGTGTGGTTGACGAACGACTCTTCGATGACGGTGCGCGCGATCTGGTCGCGGACGTCGACCGTGACGGTGACGTCGCCGAGCGTGAGCGCGACCTCGCGGCCGTCGACCGTCGCGAGCAGCGACCCGAGCGCCTCGGTCGACTGGCCCGCCTTGTAGCCCGACAGCCACTTCGGATCGGCCTCGAGCGTGTCGAGCTTCCCGTCGTGGGCGCGGACCACGCGCCGCGCCGGGCCCCCGCCCTCCCTATTAATGAGGAAGGAGGCGCCTCCGGGACCGGTCGCAGTGAGAACTCCTTTCGTACCGGCGGCGAGCTCGACCTCGCCGCGATTCACCTGCACGCGGTCGGCGTCGACCAATTCGACCTGCGCGCCCGGTCCGAGGATCAGCGTCGCGCCCGACTTCATCTTGATCGAGAGCGCGTTCGCGCCGCGCGCGCCGGTCGAGAGCCAGTCGCCGGCGAAGAGGCGCGCGTGCGCCTCGGCGCAGAGCGCGCGCTCGCTCGTCGCAGGGCGGACGGTCGCGACGCCCTCGCGGTCGACGACGGTCGCGAGCGAGTGGTCGGCGGAGAGCTCCTCCTTCTTCTTTTGGTCCTGCGGCGCCTCCTGTCCCTGGGCGGCGATGAGCGCGAGCGCGGTGGCGGCGGACGCGAAGGTCGTGGCGAGGAAGGAGTTTCGATTTCGCATGGGTCCCTCGATCGGGCCGGAAAAGCGGGCGCTCTACGATGGGAAGCGGAGGGCGAAGTTCCCGGGGGCGGACGGGAAGGCGCTTCCGGAAGTCACTGGGGTGGCGAGAGTCATATCGGAGGTCGCATGGGGCGACATGCAGGTTGGTTCCCGGCGGCGCTCGTCGTGGTCATCGCACTCGTCGCGCCAGCCCGGTCGTCGCTGGCGCAGGCGCCGGCCCCTGAGCGTTCCGCCTCGGAGAAGCCGCCCGCGCCGCGGGTCCTCCTGATCGCGGGCGAGGAAGGCGACGCGGACGACTTCGAGGTCGCGGCGTCGGCGTTCGCCCACCTGCTGGCCGATCGCCACGGAATGAAGACGTCGCAGGTGCGCGCCCATTCGACGGAAATCGGGCGCGCCGCCGACGCGCTGGCCGACGCCGACGTCGCGATCTTCTTCGTGCGCATCCGAACGTGGCCGGAGCCGGAGCGGAAGAAAGTCGGCGATTTCGTCGCTCAGGGCGGGCGGGCCGTCGACCTGCGCGCGGAGAAGTCCGATGCAACGCGCCGGACCTCGGAAGAGCCGCGGGTGCTCGAGCTCGCCTTCGACGACACGGGCCCGCTCCAGGAGGAAAGGAACCGGCGACTCATCCTGCGCTGGATCCTCCCGACGCTCGATCGGAAGCCGTCGGATCCGTTCGACCTCGCCTTCCCGGTCGCGACGCCGCTCACCGCCTTCGAAGTCTCGACCGCCTACGTCTCCGACTGGAGCCGGCCGATCGCGGCGCAGGCCTTCCCGCCCGAAGAGGGGATCGGCGGATTCAACGACGTGCAGTGGATCGCCGTACCCAGCGCTGACGGGTCGCTCGACCTGCGCCGGTTCGATCCGACCTTGAAGCAGGGGACGATCTACGTGAAGTCGACGCTGACGGTGAAGGGGAAGCGCGAGCTCGAGCTCGTCCTGCAGTCGGATGACGGCCTCGAGGTCTTCGTCGACGGGAAGAAGCGCGCGTCGCGCCAGGAGGTCCGCACGCTCCACTCGGGCTGCGACCTCGTGCCGGTCACGCTCGCGGACGGCGACCACGAGCTGCTCCTCAAGGTGATGAACGCCGGCGACGCGTGGGCCGTGCGGGCGCGCGTGCGCGACCTGACGGCGTACCGCGCCGGGAAGCCGAAGTGAGCGGCGCGGCGCTCTTGGTGGCCGCGGCGCTCGCGCAGGCGCCGCTCGACGCGAAGTACGCGCTCGCGCTCGAGACGGCGCCCAAGCTGCGCGTCGCTGCGACGCTCACGCTGCCGGCGGTCGACGCCGAGAAGTCGGCTTTCTCCGTCGCGGCCGAGTGGGGCGGCGTCGAGCGCTGCGCCCGCTTCCTCCATGACCTCGCCTTCTTCGTCGACGGCGCGCCGGCGGCGACGGGGGCGGTCGACCATCCGGTCGAGACGGCGTGGGTCGTGTCGCACCACAAGGGAGCGCAGGTCGAGGCGCGCTGGTGGTTCGATCCGCTGCCGGCGGGCGGCGACGCGGCGCTCGGCAACGACTACCGGCCGCGCGTTGCGCCGAAGCTCTTCCTGCTGCTCGGCGACACGGGCCTGCTCATTCCCGACGCGCTCGGCGGGCCGACGCCGCGCCGCATCGCCTTCGAATGGAACGGCTTCGAGGAGGCGGGCTGGCGCCACGTGACGTCGTTCGGGGAGGCGCGCGCGTTCACGACGACGCGGACGCTCGCCGCCTTCAAGCACGCGCTCTTCATGGCCGGCGACCTGCGCGTGACGGCGATCGAGAAGAACGGCACGAAGCTGCTCTTTTCCTTCCACGGCGACGGCTTCGCCTTCGAGGACGGGGCGCTCGCCGGTCTCGCCGCGCGCATCGTCGCCGCCGAGCGCGACTTCTTCTCCGACTGGAGCGACCCGTTCTTCCTGGTCACGCTCGTGCCGGACGAGAGGAAGGACCGCCACAGCCTCGGCGGCACCGCGCTCACCGATTCGTTCGCGCTCTACATGTCGAAGGAGTACTCGCTCGCGCCCGGCAGCGACGACGCGGGGAGCGTCGCGCAGCTCCTGGCCCACGAGTACTTCCACCGCTGGAACGGCGGGCACCTCGGGCTCGAGCGGCCGGAGCAGCTCGGGTACTGGTTCAGCGAGGGCTTCACCGACTTCTTCGCGCGCCGCATCCTGCTCCGCTGCGGCCTCCTCGACCCGCCCGCGTACGTGCGCCGTGTGAACGAATCGCTCGAGAAGTACTGGAAGAGCCCGGTCCGACATGAGCCCAACGCGCGGATCGCGGCCGACTTCTGGAAACGCCGCGACGTCGCCGACCTGCCCTACCGGCGCGGCGACCTTGTCGCGCTGCTCCTCGACCACGAGATCCGCGCGACCAGCGACGGCGAGCGCTCGCTCGACGACTTCTTCCGCGACACGCTGCAGCGTGTCCGCGACCGCGGCGAGTCGTGCTCGACCGACCACCTCCTCGAGCTCGCCGCCGAGTGGACCTCCGACGGCTTCGCCGAGAGCCTGCGCCGCCTGATCGTCGACGGCGCCGACGTCGAGCTCGACGAGGAGCTCGGCGCGCCGTTCTGCGAGCTGCAATGGTCGAAGCACAAGTCGGCGAACGGCGCCGCGGTCGAGTTCCCGCAGTTCGCGTTGCTGCCCGACGCGAATCTCGAAGAAGCGAGGAAGCGGCTCTAGACCCGGCCGCCCGAGCGCGGCGGCCGGAACCTACTTCTTCTTCGCCTCCCCCCCGCTCTTCAGCAGCTCGTCGGCGCGCCGCCGCCAGCGTTCGTCGAGGACCTTGAAGACGTCGTCGCCCGTGATGCCGAACGCCTTCTCCGCGACGGCGCGCGTCTTCTGGGTCGAGGGGCCCGACTCGGAGATCGAATCGCAGAGCTGGCGCAGGAAGAGCTGGCCCTTCTTGCCCTCGTCGACCAGCAGGTATTCGAGGAACGACCAGCTCTTGGCGAGGTCGCCGTCGGCCATGCCGGAGAGGGGCTTGCGGACCAGCGCGTCGAGCGACGGGCCGCGCTCGAGCGCGAGGCGCGTGTAGCTCTCGATCTCGCCCTCCAGCATCGCGCGCTCGGGCGCCGACTTGGTGCCCTTCGGATCGGCGTACTTGGGCTCGGGCGCGAACTCCTTGCAGGTGACGCTGTTGCGGCCGAGCCACTCGATCGCGAACTCGTAGCCGAGCCCCTCCGACAGGAACTCCGGCAGCGTCGACGCCGTGCGATTGGCGTTCCAGTGCAGGTTGGAGAGGACGTGGCCGAGGTCGTGGGCGACGATCGCCTCGACGTCCTTCTGGTCGGCGAGCTTCCAGTATTCGAGGTACTCGGGAGCGATCTTGCGCCGGTAGGAGCCGGCGAGCGCGGCGATGCGTTGCTCCTGGTTGTTGCCCCACGAGATGCCGTACCAGTCGGTGAGCACGTGCTGGTGCGCGTTCTTCTCGTCGGGCCCGAACCAGAACTCGACGATCGGCGCGTCGGGGATCGTGTCCTGGTAGTCGTCGCCGAGGAAGGGGTCGACGCAGTCGAGCCGGAAGCCGTGGACGATCTTCTCGCCGAGCTCCACCAGCTCCTTCACGCGCTCGTCGCTGATCTCGTCGACGTAGGTGACGCGCAGGTGGCGGCTCTCCTGCACGTGGATCACCTTGCCAGGCATGAGCGTCTTGCCGAGCTCGACCAGGCGCGCCGGCGTCGGGACCAGCTTGATCGAGGCGATCGCGTCGGCGAGCCGCTTCTCCGTCGCCTCCTTGGCGACCACCTTCTTCTGCTTGTCGATCTCGGCCTGCAGCTTCTTCGCCGCCTCGGGGAAGAGCGTCGCGTCGCACCACGCCTGCAGCTGCTGCAGCTCCGTGACGAAGCGCGACTGCGCGAACATCCAGCCGGTCGCGCCCTGCTTCTCCGCGTCGCGGCGCTTCTGCGCGGCGTCGACGGCCGCCTTGCGGATGGCGTACTCGTGGGCGAAGGCGACCAGGCTCTTGTTGCGGGCGAAGAACTGGATCTTTTCGATCTCCTTGCCCTTGAGCGAGACGACGCCGTTCTTCACCTTGTTGCCGACGCGCGCGCCGTCGACCAGGTCGTAGGGGACCGCGGTCGGGTCGGCGTTGTTCACCACCCAGAACTCGTTGTTCCCGTCGTTGCCCGAGTAGGTGATCGTCTTCCCGTCGTAGGTGACGCCCGCCTTCACCTCGCCGACCAGCACCGTCTCCCCGTCGACCGCGATGCAGTTGGCCGTGAAGCGCTTGAGCGTGCGCGCGTCCTTCAGCTTGACCCAGTAGATCTGCGCGTGCGCGCTGGGGGGGAGCGCGCACGCCGCCGCGAACGCGACGAGCGCGGCGATGCGGACCGGCGGGAACATGAGTGGGGCTCCTGCGCCACCCGCCGGGCAACGGGTCGACGTGAGCTCCCGACTCTACTGCGTGTGCAGCGCGACCACGACGTCGCGGGCGAGCTGGTTCTCCGCGACCGTGACGACCGCGGAGACGCCCGGCTTGCGGCCGACCGCCTTGACCACGACGACGTAGCTGCCGGCGTCGAGGCCGTTCTTGTGGAAGGCGCTCGACGGGGCGGGGCGCTCACCGTCGATCATGCGTTGCGCCGTCTGCCGCCCGTCCGGTCCGAACAGCGACGGCACGAACTCGGTCTGGACGCGCGGGTCGTCGGGTTTCCAGCCTTCAGGCAGCGCAACGAGATCGACGTCGTCGGGGTCGACCGCGAGCGGCGCGCCGCGCTCGTCGACGATGCGGCCGTGGATCTCGGCGCGATGGAGCCCGGCGTCGGACGGGTCGTCGGCGCGCTTGAGCTGCAGCGAAACGTCGCGCTGCCCCGCCTCGACGCCGTCGACCCACGCCGTCGAGAAACTGCCGTACACGCGCAGCCGGTGGCGGCCGGGCGCGAGCCCGCGCACCACGAAGGAGCCGTCGGGCGAGACGTCGGCGTTAAACGGCTCGCCGGCGAACGCGCCGCTCGCCTCGAGCTCGAGCGCGTCGAGCGCGATCGCGTCGAGGTGCGCGCCGCGCAGCGCTACGGCGCCTTCGTCGCCGGCCGGCGCGACGAGCCGCCCCTCGAGCGTGAGCCCCGCCTCGAGCGCAACCGTCGCCTCGCTGGCGCCGCTCGCATCGACCGTCCGGTCGACGACGAGGTCGCGGCAGTCGGCGGCGCGCGCGTGGATCTCGAAGCGCTTCTCGCCGAGGCGCTTGGCGGCCAGCACGATCGTCCCGCGCTCGTCGGTGAGGCCGCCCGCCTGCCACTCGAAACGGGGCTTGGTCTCCTCGTCGGGCGCGCCGGTAGGACGCGCGACGAGCTTGCGGAACATGCGGACGATCGCGCGCGGGACCGGGCGCCCCTCGGGGCCGACCACGGTGAGCGAGAGCTCGAAGTCGCCGGGGCGGTCGGCGGCGTTGCGCTTCATCTCGACGCGCGCGAGGTCGGTGGAGCCGCCGGGGGTGACGGTCGCGTTCACTTTGCGCCGCAGCATGTCATCGTGGTCGAGGACGACGACGTAGGGCTGCGGTTCTTTCGTGATCGCGGCGACGCGCAGGTCGAAGCGGCCGTCGGCGCCGCTCTCCCCGATCGCGCGCCACGCGAAGGACTTCGGCGCGCCTTCGCTCGAGCTCGCGTCGATGCGCGCCTTCGCGAGCGGCCGGCCGTCGTCGTCGACCACGACGCCGCGTAGGTGCGCCGTCTCGACCATGCGGTCGTCCCATGTCACGCCCGGAGGCATCGCCATGTCGCTCGAGAGCAGGTCGCCGGCGCGCATGCGGCCGTCGCCGCCGCGTGCCGCCGCCGCGTCCGCGGGACGTCCCTCGGCGACGCGCGCCGGTTCGGCGGTCGCGGCCGCGACGGGCGCGGAGGTCGCGACCTCGGCACTGCCGGCGCGACCGGCTGGTGCGCGCGCCTCGTCCTGGGAGGAAGCGCGGTTTGTCCGCACCACGTGCACGGCCGCCGCACCGCCGCCGACCAGGACGACGACCGCGGCCGCCGCCGCGAGCCACGCCCCGCTCGACGCCGTGGCGACGCTCGCCGTCGCGGCGCCGATCGCCGCGCCGGCGGTCGCCGCCGCCGGCAGTGCGAGCAGCGTCGCGCACAGCCGGCCCGGCACCGCGACGCTCTCTTCGACCGCGAGCAGCGTCTCGAGCTCGAGCAGCGCATGCGCATGGCCCGCCTGCGCGAGCCCGACGCGCAGCTTCTCGAGCGCCCGCTTCACGCGCTCGAACATGGTCGGCTCGCTGGTGCCGGCGAGCTCCGCCATCGCGGCGAAGGTGAGCCCCTCCTGGAAGCGCAGCACGGTCGCGACGCGCAGCTCGTCGGGCAGGCGCGCGACGCTCGCGCGCAGTTTCGCCAGCAGCTCGGTGCGCGCGGGGTCGGGTCCGGCCGCGGTCGCGCTCTCGCTCGTCTCCATCGCGCGGACCTCCTCGCGGCGGCGGCGGTTCGTCTCGCCGCGCTTGAAATCGAGCGCCGTCTTGACCGCGAGCCAGCGCAGCTTGTCACCGGGGTCGGCGGCGTTCGTCCATTCGGGACGGTCGAGCCGCTCGAAGACGTGGAGGAAGACGCGCTGCGCCACGTCCTCGGCGTCAGCGCCGTTCCGCGTGATGCGCCACGCGCTGCGGTAGACGGCGGCGTGGTGGGCGACGACCCACGCTTCAAAACGGGCGATGGTGTCGCGGCGTTCCCGGGGAGGTTCCGAGGGGAGGGAGGTCATGGCGAGCCACTCCTTGACCCCCCAGTGCTCCTCGCCTCAAGATCTTAGGCCACAAATCCGGCGCGCCGCCGTTTCACGAGCTCAGTCGCGCCTGCCGTCTCCCACGGCGTCATCGAAGAAGAAGCCCCCGGGTCCACGCCCTTCGGAGGAGGACATGGAGCAGGCGGAAAGCGCCGATTCGTCGCGCGCGCTCTCGCGCCGCGGACTGCTGAAGGGCGCCGTCGGCGGCGTCGCGGCGGCGGCGGCGGCGGCCGCGACGGGAACGGGCCTGCTCGCGAGCGCGGCGAAGGCGGCGTCGGGACCGGGCACGTACGGCTACGGGTCGTGGGACTGGGAGCGCTTCCTCGTCGAGCGCCTCACGATGGGGTACACGGTCGCTGAGCACCTCCACGCCAAGGCGCTCGGCTACGACGGCTACCTCGCGCACCAGCTCCACTTCCGCCGCATCGACGACTCGCAGCTCGAGAACCTGCTGCAGTCCGAGTTCGCGTCGCTCTCGCTGTCGCCGGGCCAGCTCTGGCAGGCCTACGCGAAGACCGGCAACGAAGCGATCTGCGTCGAGCAGCTCCGCGCCGCCTCGGTCCTCTCCGCGATCTACAGCAAGCGGCAGCTGGTCGAGCGCATGGTCGACCTCTGGATGGACCACTTCAACCTCGACCAGAAGAAGGTGAACATCATGGCGACCACGGATCACCGCGAGGTGATCCGCAAGCATGCGCTCGGCACGTTCCCCGACCTGCTGATCGCGTCGGCGCACAGCGGCGCGATGCAGTGCTACCTCGACAACGGCTCGAACGTGAAGGCCGCGCCCAACGAGAACTACGCCCGCGAGCTCATGGAGCTCCACACGATGGGCGTGCGCAGCGGCTACACCGAGGCCGACGTGAAGGAGGTGGCGCGCTGCTTCACCGGCTGGACGTACAAGAACGGCGGCTGGTGGGGGACGTTCCAGTTCAATCCGTCGGACCACGACTACGGCGCGAAGTCGGTGCTCGGCCATCCGATCGCGTCGGGCGGCGGGCAGTCGGACGGCGACTGGGTGCTCGCGAAGCTGGCGCGCAAGACGGAGACGTCGAAGTTCGTCGCGCGCAAGCTGCTGCGCCACTTCCTGTCGTACGAGCCGTCGGCCGGCTTCGTCGACCGCGTGGCCGAGGTCTACCGCAACCAGCGCGGCGACCTGAAGTCGATGGTCTACGAGATCTTCGACCGGCAGAACATCGCGCAGGAGGGGATCGCCAGGGTCCCGAAGATCAAGCGGCCCAACCACTTCGTCGTGTCGCTGTTGCGCGCGCTCGACGTGCAGATCGGGACGGACAGCTGGACCGCCAACCGCGCCGACTGGATGGTCCTCTACCTGTATCTCATCGGGATGTGCCCCTTCAACCACATGACGCCCGACGGCTTCCCCGATTCGGCGGAGGTGTGGGGCAACTCGATGCTGCCGCGCTGGCGCTTCGCGTGCGACCTGCTCGAGAGCCGGATCCCGTCGACCGTCGTCGACCTCGCCCGCCTCGAGCGGATGGTCGGACGGTTCACGCCGTACACGATCGCCGACCAGGTCGACCTGCTGCTCACCGGCGGCCGCATGACGGAGGTCGACAAGCTCGAGCTGCAGACCTTCGTCGACGGCTCGAAGCGGTTCGACGAGCGCATCATCCGCGAGACGATCGCGCTCGGCGCGCAGTCGCCGTCGTTCCAGCTCTACTGAGGAGCGCACCCGTGACGCACGACGACGAGAGATCGCGGCGCGGCCACGGCGCGTCTTCGCGCCGGGGACTGTTGACGGGCGCGGGCCGCATCGCGCTCGCCGCGCTCGCGACGCCGCTCCTGATCCCGCGCATCGCGTTCGCACGCGGAGGCGGCGGCGGCAGCCAGGACGTGCTCGTGAACATCTTCCTGCGCGGCGGCATGGACGGGCTCACGCTCTGCCCGCCGTACGGCGACGCCAACCTCTACTCGGCGCGGCCGTCGCTGGCGGTGGGGGCGCCGGGCAGCGGGTCGCTCGCGGCGCTCGACCTCGACGGCTACTTCGGGCTCGCGCCCGGCGCGCGCGGGCTGCTGAAACCCTTCCAGGACGGCAAGCTCGCGCTGGTGCACGCGTCGGGCTCGCCCGATCCGTCGCGCAGCCACTTCGACGCGATGGCGCTCGTCGAGCACGGCACGCCGCAGCAGCCGATCGGCACGACGAGCGACGGCTGGCTCGGCCGCCACCTGCGCAACACGCCGCCGCTCGGGAACGGGCCGCTGCGCGGACTCTCGGTCGACTGGTCGATCCCGCTCTCGTGCGTGGGCGGACCGCTGATGGCCGCCGCGAACGACCCGGCGAACCAGCCCTTCCCGGGCGATGCGCTCTCCGCGGGCCGCCGCCGCCGCCGCCTCGAGTCGATGTTCCGCAACGCCCACGGCCCGATGCACGACGGCGCGCTGAACGGCCTGTCGATGCTCGACGTCCTCGCGACGGTCGACTTCAAGCACTACGTCCCGGCGAACGGCGCGGTCTACCCCGGCAGCCCGTTCGGACAGGGGCTGCTGCGGATCGCGACGCTGATCAAGGCGGGCGTCGGCCTCGAGGTCTTCACCCTCGACATCGACGGCTGGGACACGCACATCGACATGGGCCCCGTGAACGGCGTCCTGCACACGATGCTGACCGACCTGTGCGACTCGCTCGAGGCCTTCTACCTCGACCTGACGTCGCAGATGCACGGCATCGTCGTGACCGTGATGTCCGAGTTCGGCCGCCGCGTCGCCGAGAACGCGAGCGGCGGCACCGACCACGGCCACGGCAACTGCATGATCGTGATGGGGGGACACATCGCGGGCGGTCAGGTGCTCACGTCCAACTGGCCGGGGCTCGATCCGACGAAGCTCGACGACGGCGACCTGGCCATCACCATCGATTACCGAGACATCCTCTCGGAGATCCTGGTCAACCGGCTGTCGGAGCCGAACATCGACTCGGTCTTCCCGAACTACACGCCGACGTTTCGGGGGATCACGACGTAGCCGCGGCGCGAGGTCCCCCGCCTCGCCTATCCGCGCCCGCCCCCGCTACGTGCTCTTCCTCACCAGCTCCGCCCGCAGCACGACGAAGATCGGCTTCGCGCCGACGGCCCCGAGCACCACGTATTCGCCACTTCGTCGACGGCAGCCAGAAGGCGATCCGCTTCGTCACCGACGACCTGAGCGAACTGACCCTCATCGGCGGCGCGAGCACGGTCACCGGCACGGCGTCGGCGCTGATCCGCAACCTGGTCGCGGCGGCGATCGCGAGGAAATAGTCGGGGCGTGGCGACGCGTGCAGCGCCGCGCGCGTCAGTCGCCGGACGTCGGCGGGCCGAGGGGATCGGGGGTGGTGTCGACGGGCGGCTGCTTCGGCGTCACGTCGATCGGCGGCGGCAGCTTCATCGTCGGCTCACCTGGCGGCGGATTCGGAGGTGGTGGCAGGAGATGGAAGACGAACACGAAGGTGTGCGGCTCGTCGTAGTAGACCATCCAGTCCCACGGCGTCTGCGCGAATCGCTCGTGGAGGCGCGTCGCGTGGAGGAGGATCCGCAGGACACGTTCGCGCGCTGCCGGCGAGAGGCGCTGCATCGCGAACGGCGGGTAGCGCGCCGCGCGGAAGAGCGGATCGAGAGGATCGACCACGAGTCGGCAGTCGCGCGAACGCTGTTCAGACGTATCGACGCCAAGAAGCGACGACCATCTCCGCAGCGCCGCGAACCTCGCTTCCGCGTCCGGATCGACGCTCGCGCCGTCGTAGGCGAGCAGCAGCTCGCTCATCCGCAGGCACGCCATGGAAACGACCCTGTAGGGGACGTTCTCCTTCGGGGCGACGAGCACGTCCTCCGGATGCCCGACGATCTCCTCGAGCTGCGCGAGGTGGAACGCGCTCGTGCGCAGCCAGTAGAGCGTGAGAGAGGCGTCGGCGACCGTCCGCGTCCAGCGCGGATCGACGCGCGGCTCGGGCGGGGGCGCGGCGAGCGCCGCCTCGAGCTCCTCGGCGCCCGCGTCGTAGTCGGCGATCAGCGGCGGGAGCGTCTTCGCGAAGTCGCGCCACTGCCGGAGTTCGAGATCGTTGGGCACGCGCGAAGCCAGCAGTTCGCAGGGCGGCTTCGCGCCGTCGTGGTCGCGCTGGCGGCGCAGCAGCGGCGGGAGATCGCAGTAGGGAAAGATCGGGTGCGTCTCGACGACCTTCACCGACCGCTCGAGCAGCCGGCGGACAATCCGGCGCGTCGTGCGGTCGAGCGGATCGTCGCGCCGCGCCTTCCATTGCGCCGCAGCGGAGAGATCGACATCCGGAATCAGCATGCGCGCGAGATCCCCGCGCTTGCACGGATCTCGCCAGTCGGTGCGCTGGCGCGGGAAGTACCAGCAGGCGCCGTGCGTGATCCGGCAAGCGCGCGCGTACTCCCATGCGACGAAGCCCGTCGGGATGTCGGACTCGAGAGAGCGCAGGAAGTCGGGGCGCGGCGGATCGACGACATCGAGCTTGTCGGGCAGTTGCCCCTCGAAGCGAGGCCACGCCCTGACCGTCTCTTCGAGGAGCTGCACTGGCGACAGGTCGGACGTACCCGGATCGGGAGGCAGCGGCGCCGATAGGGAGGCGTAGATCTGTCCGCGCCCCGCCGCCACCGGCCGCGACGCCCACGGCAGGAACGGCGCGAGCGACACCGGCGTGTCCTCGCCGAACGCCGCCTCCGGCGCGACGACGATCAGTTCGGTGCCGCACTTCGCGAGCGTCCGGCCGACCTCCTCCTCGTGCCAGGTCGGCGCGAAGCAGCCGTCGCGTGCGACCGTCTCCGGTTCGCGCGTCCACGTCACGCGCGGCGGCCGGTCGGTGACGAGGACGACCGCCGAGCGCTTCGCGAAGGTCTCCTGCACGCGTCCGGCGCACTTCTCGGCCCACGCGACGCCGTCGCGGCAGTCGGGCGTCGTCGGATCGTTCTGGATCGCGTTCGCGCTCGCGACGCGGGCAAGCGGGACGGCGCGCATCGGCTCCGCTCGCCTTCCGACGAACGCTGGCGTCCCGGCCCGATCGAAGGTGTCGTGGAGCGCGCGGATCCACTCGTTGGCCGCCTTAGGATCGGGAGGCTTCGGCGGACCGGCGTCGAAGAACGGCACGTCCGAGACCACGGGCGTCTCGCCGAACAGATGCTCGTCGAGCAGGAAGACGACCGCGTCGAGGCCGTGCGTCTCGCAGCGCTCGCGGATCGAGCGCACGATCGCCGCCGCGTCCGGGAACTTCGGCTGGAAGACCGGCTCGTCGGCCCGCGCGGCCGCGGCGAGCAGGAAGAGCCACCCGGTTATGAGAGTCCGTGACGACTTCATCGGCCTTCTCAACGCCGCCGCGACTCGCGTCCGTTCATCGGAACGCTAGGCCGCCCCGACGGGAGCGGCAACGCCTCCCCGCCCGGCGCCGACGCCCCGCTCCGATCCGCGTCTAAGCGCCCGTCCCGAGGCCCGCGTAGAGACCGCGCCTTCGATGACCGATCCCGACCTGCCGTCCAGCGCCCGGAACGAGGCGGCTGCCGAGTGGATCCCCGCGATCCGTGGCGGCGACGCCGAGGCGCTGGCGCGCTGGTACCGGGCGGAACACCCGGCGGTCTGGCGCCTCTGCCTCGGCTTCCTGGCCGAGCGCGCGGAGGCGGACGACGCCGCCCAGGACGCGATGCTGCGACTGCTCGACACGCTCGACCGTTACGACGCGCGCCGCCCGTGGGCGGTGTGGCGCAACTCGGTCGTCCTGAACCACTGCCGCGATCGCATGCGGCGCGAGCAGGCGCGCGCCCGCGCCGAGGCGACGGCGGCGCGCGACGCCTTCCCGCTCGCGCTCCCCCATCCGGCCGACGAGGCGGCGCGCGGCGAGCTCCAGGAGCTCGTGACGGCGAGCCTGCGCCGCCTCACACCGCGCGAGCGCGAGGCGTTCGTGCTGCACGACCTCGAGGGCGGCTCGACCGCCGACGTCGCGGGCGCGCTCGCGATCGCGGAGAGCACGGTGCGCGTGCTGCTCGCGACGGCGCGCCGAAGGCTGCGCGAGCTGCTCGCGCCGCGCCTCGCGGGCGGATCGCTCGGAGAGCACCGTGGCGGAGCGTGACGACGACGCTCCGCTCGACGAGCTGCGCGCCGCGTGGCGCTCGCTCGCGCCCGACGATCCGGCCGAGCGCGTCGACGCGCCCGATTCCGAGACACGCGCGACGCTCGACTGGCTGCGCGCCGCATGGCAGGCGACCGCGTCCGACGCGCCGACCGCGCCGCCGCTGCAACTGCCGTGGCGCCTGCGCCTCACCGCGGCGCGGCGCCGCCTGCTGCCGCTCGCGCCGTGGCTCGCGGCGGCGGGGCTGCTCGTTGCGCTGCTGCGCGAGTTCACCGCGCCGTACGCCGCGCCTACGGCGCCGTCGCGCGGCGACCTCGTCGTCGACGCTTCGCCCGACGCCGCGCCGGTCGCGGCCGGTCCGACCGTCGTCCACGTCCCCGATCCGATCGCCTTTCCCGACGTGATCCCGCTGACCGCCGTCGACGCGCACCGCATGGAGATGCGCCGCGGCCCGGTCCGCCTGATCCTCGTGCTGCCGACGGCGCTGCCGAAGACCCCCGATTCCTCCCCCGATGCGGAGCCCGGCTCCGCGAAGGAGCTCCGATGATCCGCCATCTGTTCCGCCCGATCGCCGTCGCCGCGCTGTGCGTCCTGCCGTGCGGGGCGCAGGAGGGCGGCTCGAACCCGTCCGCCGGAATCGGCCAGGACCGCGGCCCGCTCGACCCCGCTTCGATCGTCGTCAAGTACTTCACCCCTGCCGCGTACGACGCGGGCGAGATGGCGAGCTCCGTCTCGTCGCTCTTCGGCGAGACGATCTCGGTCCGGGTGCACCCGCCCGACGGCGATCCCGCGGAGATCCACACGACCGAGCTGCCGCACTTCATCGTGCTGCGCAACACGATCGTGATCCGCGACACGGCGGCGGCTGCGACGCAGATCGCGCAGCTGCTCGGCGAGCTCGACCAGGCCGAGAAGAAGCGCGCCGACGAGATCGCGAAGCGCGACGCCGACCAGCAGCTGCGCGACGTCGAGGTCCAGCTCGAGAACCAGCAGCGCGAGATCGTCCAGCGCGGCGAGTCGGCCGACACGATGGTGCAGATCCGGCCGCGCTACGTCTCGCTCGACTCGATCAACGCCGCGCTCGCCCCCTTCCAGCGCCAGGTGACCTTCATGAAGGACGGCCGCTGCGCCTGGACGACGAACAACATCACGACGGTGCCCGACGCGCAGATGGTGGTCCTGTGCGAATCGAAGGAGCGCACGGCGCAGCTGACGCAGCTCGTCGACCAGATCGACCGGCCGCAGCCGCAGGCGGTCGTCTCGGTCACGCTGATCCGCGCCGCCGACAAGGGCGCCGCCGAATCGACCCTCCCGCGCGACCTCGTCGACAACCTGCGCGCGCTCGTCCCCTACGGCGCCTTCGAGCCGATGACGGTCGGCATCCTGCGCTGCTCGCTCGCGACCGGCCGCCAGAGCGACCTCTCGATGGACCTCGCGGAGCGCGGCTCGGCGAACTTCTCCTTCGTGCCGGAGGCGTTCAACGCCGACACGGGCGAGCTCACCCTCTCGCAGTGCACGTTCCACCTGGAGCTCGCGCCGGAGCGGCCGATGACGAACGGAACGACGCACTCGTTCACGACGAACCTGACGTTCCGCAGTGGCGAGTACGTGGTGCTCGGGGCCGTCGGGGCGAAGCCGATCTTCGTCGTGCTGCGGGCGGAGCTGGTGAGGAAGAGCTCGTAGCGGGGGCGGATCTCCCGAGACGTCGCCTACTTCCGCGCGATCGCCGCCGCGACCAGGTCCCGGATCAGCGCCGACGCCGTGCCGGTGACCGTGCTCGCGCCTCCGACGAGGGTCATCTCGCCAATGTCCTCGCCCGCGAAGCGGATCGCCTTCTGGCTGCCGTCGACGAAGAAGAGCGGGTCGTCCGGGGCGACCAGGGCCGGGGCGACGGTGATGGTCGCGCGGCCGTTCTCCCGGACGGCGCGGCCGATCAGGCGGATGCGGCCGCCGCCGCCCGCCTGCGCGCGCACGAGGTCGAGCGGCAGGTCGGTGATCCCCTGCAGCTGCCCCTCGGCGAAGGTGGCGGTGGGGTCGATCAGGCCGCGCGCGAGGATCACGAGCTTGATCGCGCTGTCGAATCCCTCGACGTCGAGGCGCGGGTCGGCCTCGGCGATCCCCTGCGCGACCGCCTCCGCCAGCGCCTCGTCGTAGGTCGCCTGGTGGTCGCGCATGCGCGTCAGGATGAAGTTCGACGTGCCGTTCAGGATGCCGGTGATCTGGTCGACGCGCGCCGCCGCGAACCAGCGGCGCAGCACCGAGAGGCTCGGCAGCGCGCTGCCGGTCGTCGCGCTCGTGCCGATGAAGACCTTCGCGCGCGCCGCGTGCTCCTCGAGCTCGCCCAGCGCGAGCAGCGCCGGCCCCTTGTCGCCCAGGATCAGGTCGAGGTCGCAGTCGAGGGAGTGGCGCGCCAGCGTGAGCCCCGGCTCGCCCTTCTCGAAGTCGGTCGGCAGCGCGATCACGATTCCCTCGACGCCGCTCGCGCGCATCGCGTCGGGCGCGGCGGGCGGCCGCGCACCGGGCGCGTCGGCGAGCTTGCCGCCGCTTTCCTTGAGCTTCGCGAGCGCCTCGACGTCGATGCCGTCGGGCGAGAAGACCGCGCCCGAGCGGTCGGACACCCAGGTCAGGCGCAGGTCGACGGCGAACTGCTCGCGCACGCGCTCGACGCGCGCCGCGTGGTGGCGCGCGAGCGCGCGCCCGACGTTCCCGAAACCGCAGATCGCGAAGTCGTAGCGTCGCATTTCACTGCCTGGAGAATCTCAGCACGAGGTTCGTGTCGCCGTGCGACGGCAGCGTGAACGTCTGCGAATGGAGCGGCGCGCCGTCCCGGACGTAGAGCGACGCACGATACGTCCCGGGCTTCAGCCCCTTCACCTCGAACTTGCGCGTCTTGGGGTCGACCTCCTCGGAGGTCGTGTCGACGTCGCCCTTCCCGTCGCCCGCCGCCTCGATCCCCATCCACCAATCCCCCTCCTCGGAGGGCGCGGCGCCGTCGAACTCGACGCGTCCGGCGCAGCGCACGCCGGGGTCGAGCGTGACCTCGATCGGGTGGTCGAGGCCGCCGCTCGGGACGTCGACGCGGGCGTGCGCCGTGCCGTGGTCCTGCGACTGCACGTTGAAGACCCAGGAGCCCTCCTTGGCGATCGCCACCGTCGCCCGCCCCTCGCCGTCGGTCTGCTGCCAGACGAAGTTGCGGTCGGAATCCTCGTGGCCTTCGCCGCCCTTGGCGCTCTGGCGCGAGCCGTTCACGCTGGCGCCCTTCACGTAGCGCCCGTCCGCGTCGCGCACGACCAGGGTCACGTCGACCCAATGCAGCTCGATCGTGACTTCGCGCACCTCGCCGCTCCGGAGCGTGAGCACCTGGTCGTGCACCGAGGAGAAGGAGCGCTCGCCGCCGGCCGAGACCTGCAGGTGGCACTCGCCCGGCTTCACGTCGGCGACCTCGAAGCGACCGGTCTCGTCGGTGGTCGTGCGGCCGTTCCCCTTGCCGTAGATCATCACGCTGACGTTCGCGGCGGGCCGGCCGTCGCGCCGCACGACGCCGCGCACGACGCAGGGCTGGAGCTGGTCGAGCGGCGTCGCGTCGATCTCGAGCGCCGTCTCCTTGCCCTCGACGATCTCGAAGCTGCCGTCCGCGAGCTCGTCCGGCTCCTTGAACTTGTCGGGCAGGAAGTCGAACGGCTCGGTCGCGAGGAAGCGCGTCATCAGGTTGTAGCGCCACTCGCCCGGCGCGAGGTGCTGGACCTTGAAGGCGCCGTCCGCGTCGGTGAGCGCGAAGTGGAGGAAGCCGCTCTCGAGCATCAACTCGTCGTCGTGCGGGACGAGGACGAGCGCGAGCGGGCGGGGCGGCGGGCCGCCGCCCATGCGAACACGCCCGACCAGCGAGCCGCCGCCGACGAGCTTGAGCTCGACCTCCGCGGCCTCGGTGGCGGGGGAGGCGGGCGGCGCGACCTTCGAGGCGCCGGCGACGAACGCGGAGTGCTTGGCGCTGACGGTGAGCGAGCCGCCGAGCGGCAGGCGGCGCAGCTCGCAGCGTCCTTCGGGGTCGGTGCGCGCGGAGGCGACGAAGGTCGAGAAGAAGTTGAAGTCGCCCTGCTCGACGCGCGCGCTCACGAGCGCGTACTCGATCGGCGCGCCGGCCGCGTCGGTGACGCGCACGCGCGCGCGGAACTCCGGCGGCAGCACCACCTCGACCTCGGTGCCCGCCTCGGGCAGCTCGAAGGGACCGCGCCCGACGCCGTAGCCCTCGACGCGCGCGAGCGCGATCCACTTGCCGACCGGCAGCCCGTCGCAGCGGTAGACGCCGCCCCCCTCTTCCTTCAGGCTGCCCTTCAGCGTGCACGGCTCGAAGAAGAAGGCGGGCGTGTCGCGCGGGTAGCTGCGGGAGAAGCGCAGATCGGCGTGCTCGATCGGCTTGCCGGCGGTGTCGCGCACGCGCACCGTGAGCGGCGCGCGCGGCGGGAGCTCGATCGCGACCTCGTCGCCCTCGAGCGGGCCGAAGAGCTGCCACGGACCCTTGTCCTCGAGCTGGATCGCGACGCACGCCCCGCCGCTCGCCGCCATGCCGCCGAGCGCGAAGCGGCCGTCGCCGTCGGTGGCGCCGGCCGGCTGGCCGATCGCGATGTGCTGTCCCTCGATCTCGATGGCCGCGCCGACGCAGACGCGCGCGCCCGCGACCGGCTGCTTGCCGGCGACGACGCGCCCCGCCAGCGTGCGCCCCGACGTGAGCGTGAGCGTGCCGACGCTCTGCTCCTTGCGGCGCGCGGTCGGGATGCCGCCCTTCACGACGCCGAACTTCCCCGGCAGGTCGGCGATCACGGTGATGATCCCGGTCGGCGCGCCGACCAGCTTGAATTCACCGTTGTGGTCGGTCGGCGTGGTCGGCAGCGGCAGGCGCTCGAAGAGCTGGCGCGCCCACCGCGGCAGCTCGATCCGCGCGTTGAGCTCCTTCGTGTAGATCAGCGCGACGGAGTCGGGCCGGATGTCGGCGATGCCCGTCTCGAAGACCTGCGAAGGGATCCGCGTCTGCGGGATCGCGCGGACGCGCGCGCCGGCGACCGGCGCGCCGTCGTCGTCGACGACCTTGCCGGTGAGCGTGAGCGCGGGGGCGACGACGATGTCGCCGAGGTCGACGAGGACGCCGCGCTCGAGCGCGACGTCGATGACGCGGAAGGTCGGCCGCATCCCGCCGAAGTCGACGCCCAGCAGGTGGAGCGCGTCGACCAGCGCTCCGTCGAGGTGGAAGACGCCGTCCTCGCCCGACTTCGAGGCGGAGACGTCGAAGCGGCCGAGGTCCTCGGGGAACGCGTTGAAGTAGTCGGCGGCGCTCGAGAGGACCGGCTCGAGCTTCACCTCGTAGAGCTCGACCTTGGTGCCGGCGATCGGCGTCCCGTCCTGCTCGACGAGGCGGCCGCGGACGCCGGAGAGCGCCTTCACGTACGACTCGGGGGCCGGCCGCGTGGGCTGCACGTCGGGCACGGGGGCGGGCGCGAGCCTCTCGACGGCGCGCTCGACGGTGAGGCCCTTCTCCGCGGCCGACTCGGGCGCCGCGGGCTCGTGCGCCTGCGCCGGCGCGGCCGAGCGCGGGCTCTCGGGCAGCGGCGCGCCGCCGCCGCCGCGCAGCATCCACCACGCGATTCCGCCCAGCACCGCGACCAGCGCGAGGAGCGCGAGCACGCCGGCCGCCGAAGCGCCGCGCTGCGCCGCGAGCCCTTCGCGCAGCAGCCGCTTCGCGACCTTGCCCGAGCCGGTGCGCGGCAGCTCGTCCTGGAAGACGATCCGCTTCGGCACCTGGTGCGCGCCGAGGTGGGAGCGGCAGTGGTCGAGGAGCGCCGGCTCGTCGAGCGCCGCGCCCGTCTGCCGGACGACGACCGCGACCACCGCCTCGCCCCACCGCTCGTGCGGGACGCCGACCACCGCCGCCTGCCGGACGTGGGGATGCGCGCAGAGGACGCTCTCGACCTCGGTCGAGAAGACCGTCTCGCCGCCCGTCTTGATCACGTCCTTCTTGCGGTCGACGATCTGCAGGAATCCTTCGGAATCGAGCACGGCGAGGTCTCCGGTGAGGAACCATCCGTCGCGGAAGGCGGCCGCGGTCGCGGCGGGGTTCTGCCAGTAACCGGGAGTCACGGTGTCGCCGCGGCAGGCGACCTCGCCGACCTCGCGGCCGTCGGGCCGCACGTCGGAGAGGTCGTCGCGCACGACGCGCACCTCGACGCCGGCGAGCGCGCGGCCGGTCTTGCAGCGCCACGCGAACTGCTCGCGCGGCGGCAGGCGGGCGAGGTGCTCCGGCAGCAGCGACATCGTGAGGTAGGGGCTCGTCTCGGTGAGGCCGTAGGTCTGGACGTACTCGCAGCGGAACGTCGCCATGATCCTCTCGACCAGCGCCGGCGCGATCGGGGCGCCGCCGGAGAGCATGAGCCGCAGCGCCCGATACTCGCGGCTTGGTACCTCGGTTCGAGCGGCGCCGTCACCGGCGGCGCCCGGCGCCGAGGCGTGGACGAGGTCGGTGAGCATGGTCGGGACGAGGTTCGTGATCGTCACGCCGCCGTCGAGGATCTCGAGCACGCGCTCCGGCACGAAGTCGGGGACGAGGACGTGACGGCCACCCACGTGCGTGACGGCGAAGGTCGCCCACGCGTCGGCGAGGTGGAACATCGGCGCGATGTGGCCCCAGACGTCGCGCTCGTCGAGCTTCAGCGCCGCGATGGCGAGCTGCGCGTGGCTCGCGACGTTTTTGTGGGTGAGGACGACGCCCTTGGCCTCGCCGGTCGTGCCGCTCGTGTAGTAGATCTGCGCGGGGTCCTCGGGCCGGACCGCGTGCGGCGGGAGCGGAGCGCCGCGCTCGAGCGACGCGTCGAACGCGGCGTCGGCGACGAGCAGCGTCTGGGTCGAGACGGCCGCGCGCGCGAGCTCTTCGAAGCGCGGCGCGACGAGCAGCGCCCGCACCTGCGCGTGGTCCATCAATCGCCGCATCCCATCGGGGTGCGCGCGGAAGTTGAGCGGGACGAGGATCGCGCCCGCGTGCGCCGCCGCGAAGTACGCCTCAAAGGCGAGGATCGAGTTGGGGGCGAGCAGCGCGACGCGCTCCCCCGGAGCGACGCCGGCCTCGCGCAGCCGCGCGGCGAGGCGGGCGACGCGCTCCCCGACCGCGCCGTAGGGGAGGGTCCGGTCGCCCTCGACGAGGGCCGTCGCGCTCGCGCACTGCCGGACCGCCCGCGCGAGGATGGCTGGGATCAAGGGCAAGCTCCCTCCCGCCGCACGGGCGAGGCATCCCATTGATAAAGGAAGCGACCCAACTCAGAATGCGCCGCCTCTCGGGGTGCCGAAGCCGATCGAGCCGTTTCCCCTTCATGGTCTGACCCGCCGCTCACCATGCGGACTGCTGGTCGCGACCGTGTCTCCGGGGAATCGACGGCGCGGCGCCAAGAACTTCCGCTTCCTGTGTCTCCCGTCTCGCACCCCTTCGCGAGCGGGACGAAGAAAGGTCTCGAGTCATGAATGGTGAGTCCATGGACCGTCCGCCCCAATCCCCCGACTTCGATCGCGGCGAGCCGCGCCCCGATCGCGGAGAGCCGCGCGGAGAGCCGCGCGGCGACTTCCGAGGCGACCCGCGCGACGGGCGCGGCGGCGGTCGCGGCAATCGCGGCGGGCGCGGACGCGGTCCGCGTGGCCGCGGCGGGCGCGGCGGCGGTGGTGGTGGCGGCGGTGGCGGCCCCGGCGGCGGCGGCGGCGGCGGCGGCGAGATGCGCGACCGCGGTCCGCGCGGCGGTCGCGGGCGCGGCCACGGTGGCCACGGCGGTCCCGGCGGTCCCGAAGGCGGCGGCGATCCGCGCGACTTCGGCGGCGAGCGCGGTCCGCGGCCCGAGCAGGGCGGCGGCGACCGGCCTCCTCGCCAGGAGTGGCAGCGCGGCCCGCGGCGAGAAGGCTTCCGCCGGCCCAACATGGCGTGGGAGTCGCCGCTCGACCGCGGCGTCCTGAAGGAGATCGACGTCTCGACCGGCTCGCCGCTGCGCCAGCAGGAGTCGGCCGACATGGTGCTCGCGCTGCTGCGGCTCAATCCGCGGCGCAGCGAGAGCTACTTCGCGCTCGGCTACCTCGACGCGAGCCACGGCACCAAGCTCGACGCCTACAAGTCCGAGGAGCTGACGGGCCCCGACGCCGTCTGGTTCAAGTTCGGCCACGCGCTCGGCCGCATGCGCAACGCCAAGGAGGGCGAGGAGAAGCCCGACATCAAGGCGCTGCTCGGCGAGCCGCTGATCGCGAAGGAGATCCTGCCGCTCCTGCTCAAGCAGAGCCTCGCGACCGGCAACCTCGAGGAGGCGGTCAACACCCTCGAGGCGGTCCTCTCGAGCGGAGCGCCCGACAAGGACACGGCCGAACTGCTGAGGGGCACGCTCTCCGAGGTGCTGCGCCGCGCCGAGCGGCCCGGCGAGCACCTCGAGCCCGACGCCGTGCTGAACCTCCTGCAGCGCTGCATGGGGCTGCCCGGCTTCGACGACCTGCCGCCCGAGATCCGCGCGCCGTTCTACCGCGCGCTCGGCAAGCTGAAGCAGCATCTCGAGCAGTTCGAGGACGCGGCGCGCCACTTCACGAAGGCGCTCGAGGTGGCCGGCGAAGGCCACACGCTCGCGTCGGTGCTGCACTTCGACCTCGCGGCGTGCGCGCTCGGGCTGCGCGGCGTCCCCGACCTCGAGCCGCAGTCCGACCGCAAGGGCAGCGACGCGGCGCTGAAGCACCTCGACCAGGCGACCGCCGATCCCAAGAGCGCGTCGTTCAACGCCTACTTCACGCGCGGCATCCTGCGCTTCGAGCGCGGCATGCACGCCGAGGCGGCGCAGGACTTCCGCGACGCGCTCGACCGCATCGAGCAGTACCGCAACCCGCTGCCGGTCACGCTGGCCCGCATCCGGTTCTATCTCGCGCTCTCGATGCTGCGCGGAGGCGCGGCCGAGGGGCAGGAGGAGGCGGTGCGCCACCTCGAGCAGGCGATGGACCGCCTGCGCCCGGGCAGTGACCAGCTGAAGGAGCTGCTGCCGCTGCTGGAGGAGAAGGCGCCGCGCGCCGCGGCGCGCATGCTGGCGCGCGTCGACGTCGCGCACATGACCGACCCGGCGCAGCTGCTCGAGATGGGCAAGCACTTCCAGCGCCTCGGCGACACCGACAGCGCGCTGAAGATCGCGGAGCAGTGCCTCGAGAAGAGCGAGGACCTCGCGTTGCGCAAAGAGGCGCTGCTGCTCGAGCTGCGCTGCTTCAACATGTCGGGCGAGCGCGACAACTCCGCCGACGCGCTCTACGACCTGCGCGACGTCTGCTACCAGAGCGGCGACCTCGAGTTCTGGCGCACGGTGATCTTCGACGACGACCGCGTCGGCCAGGCGCTCGACCGGGCGCGCGTGCTCTCGGAGCGGATCGAGCTGTACGGGCGGATCGGCGGCCACGACGCGGAGCGCTTCGCCGCGGTGAAGGAGCTGGCCGAGGGCTACCTCTCGCGCGCCGAGGACCACTGGAAGCTGGTCGGACTGCGGCTGCTCAAGGACTTCTACCGGCGCTACCCCGACGCCTTCGAGTCGACGCTGCGCGCGGCCGAGGCGAAGGCGCCGAAGGACGACCGTCCCAACGATCGCTCCTCGTCGGAGAAGGCGCGCGAGGTCCTCGGCCGGCGGCCGACGGTCCTCGTCATCGGCGGCGACGAGCACCAGGATCGCGGCGAGGACGCGCTCTCGGGGGTCGGCGCGGAGTGGGGCGTCGACACCGAGTGGTGGACGACCGACTACGTGAACCCCGACCGCGTGCTCGACAAGCTGCAGGAGCACCTCAACGCCCGTCAGCCCGACGGGATGCTGATCCTCAACTGGAACCGCGAGGAGGTCGTGCGCGAGGTGCGCAAGCTCTGCAAGACGTATCGCGTCGCCACTCGATACGTCCTCTACGTCGGCGCCGAGTCGCTGCGCGCCGGCGTGGCCGACCTGCTCGACGCGGCCGCGGCGCAGTTCGCCGACAAGGGCGACGCGGCGGCGGCGGGGGGCGGAGGTTACTGAGCTCGGCACTCGCTGAGCCCTGATCGGATGAGATCCGCGGCGCGCCGGCGAACCCGGCGCGCCGCGGTGCTTTTCAGAGCCCACGCAGGGCTCGCGTCAGGAAGTCCGCGAAGGCGAACCAGCAACCCGTGCAGAGTCCCGTGACGGTGAAGAGCACGCGCACGACGCGGGACGGGGCGAGCGCGAACGCGAGGACGGTCATCACGAACACGGCGGGCGGGATCACCAGGAAGAGGACCGCGAGGCCACTCAAGAAGACTTCGATCGGTTCCATCGTTCGGGTCACCGAGCCAACGGTACGCCGACGTCACCGCGAAGCGCCGTTTGCTGCAGTCGAGACCCCGGCACCCTCCCGCCGTTTTCGGTAGCCTGTCCGGCCCTTTTCCGCGGCGCACGCGACCTTCCGGACCGCGCCGCCGACGCCGAGGACTCCCGACCGTGCCGAGCATGAAAGCCGTCGTGAAGACGGCCCCGAAAGACGGGGCGATCGAGGTGGCCGACCGGCCGCGGCCGACCCCGGGGCCGAACGAGGTCGTGATCCAGGTGAAGGCGACCGGGATCTGCGGGACCGACCGGCACATCTGGCACTGGGACCCCTCGGTGCAGTTCATGAAGCCGCCGGTGATCTTCGGCCACGAGTTCTGCGGCCACGTCGCGGCGCTCGGGAAGGACGTCGCCGACCTGAACGAGGGCGACTACGTCTCGGCCGAGATGCACGTCGTCTGCGGCACCTGCTACCAGTGCCGGACCGGGCGCGGCCACATCTGCGCGAAGACGAAGATCTACGGGCTGCATCACGACGGCTGCTTCGCCGACTTCGTGAAGGTGCCGGCGAGCAACGTCCTCGAGCTCTCCCCGAAGATCTCGCCGCGCGTCGGAGCGTTCCTCGACGCGCTCGGCAACGCGACCCACACGGCGCTCGCCGCCGACCTGGTCGGCAAGAAGGTCGCGATCACGGGCTGCGGGCCGATCGGCGCCATGGCGGCGGCGGTGTGCGAGTTCGCGGGGGCGAGCGAGCTCTTCCTGATCGACGTCAACGACAAGGCTCTCACGCGCGCGCGCCACTGGGCGAAGATGCCGGGTCGGCGCGTCCCGGTCACCGTCTTCGACACGCGCGGCGACGGCGCGGCGGCGGCGCTGAAGACCGTGAAGGAGAGGACCGGCGACGGCGTCGACGCGGTGCTCGAGATGTCGGGCGCGGAGCCGGCGATCAACCTCGCGCTCAAGATCGTCCGCCCGGGCGGGCAGCTGCGCCTGCTCGGGCTCACGTCGAAGAAGGACGTGACGATCCGGGACTACAGCGCAAACGTCGTCTTCAAGGGCGTCGACCTGCAGGCGATCATCGGGCGGCGCATGTACGGCACGTGGTACTCGATGCTCGGCATGCTCGAAGCCGGCCTCGACGTCGAGCCGATCGTCACGGCGGAATACGACCTCGAGAAGTTCGAGGAGGCGATCGGGACGTTCGACCGCGGCGAGACGTGGAAGGTGGTCCTCTACCCGGGCGGCAAGCCCGCCCTGGGCCCGACGCGCGCCGCCTAGCTCTCCCCAGCGTCCCGAGCCGGGTTCGGGATCCTGCCAATGATTTCGAACGATCGTCGGTCCTCCGTCGTATTGTCCGAACGATGGACGCCAACGACCTCAAGATCCTGAAGATCCTGCAGGAGGACGCCCGGACGCCGAATGCCGAGATCGCGCGCGCCGTGGAGATGGCGCCCTCCGCGATCCTGGAGCGGATCCGCAAGCTCGAGGAGCGCGGCGTGATCCTCGGCTACGCCGCCCGCCTCGATCCGATCGCCGTCGAGCGCCGCCTCCTCGCCTTCGTCTTCGTCAAGACCGAGGCGTCGCTGCACGACGACGAGGTCGTGCACGCGGTCGAACAGCTCCCGGAAGTGCTCGAGGTCCACGACGTCGCCGGCGAGGACAGCTACCTTCTCAAGGTCCGCGTCGCCGACACCGAGGAGCTGCACCATTTCCTGCGCGAGAAGCTCGCGCGCGTGAAGCGCGTCTCCTCGACGCGCACCGTCTTCGTGTTGAAGAGCTGGAAGGAGACGTCGGCCCTGCCGCTTCCCCCGCCCCGCGACGGCAAGGCGTGACGCTCCCGGACGGAGTGGATTCGATGTCGAATCGGAAGTCCCGTGTGCTTGTCCCCACGATGACCAGCGCGGCTCTCGCGATGTTCACGTCGCTCGTGTCGTTCGTGCCGCTCGGCGCCGCGTGCGCGCCTCAAGAGGCGGAGAAGTCGCCACCGGCGCGCGCCGCGGTCGCGCCCATCCCGTGGACGATCCTGATCTACGGCGCCGCCGACAACAACGCCGACGGCCCGATCTTCGGCTGGCTCGACGACGTGCGCCACGCGGTCGCCGACGACCCGGGACTCCAACTCGTCCTCTTCGTCGACCGGGCGAAGGGCTTCTCGACGAGCGCCGAGCCGCTCGGCGAGGAGTTCACCGGCGGCCGCCTCTACCTCGTGCACGAGAAGAGCGCGGAGCGCCTCGCCGGCAGCGACGAGTTCCCCGAGATGAAGCTCGACGCCGAGTGCGAGACCGATTCGGCCGATCCGGCGACGCTGCGCAAGTTCCTGCGCTTCGGCAAGGCGCGCTTCCCGGCCAAGCACACCGGCCTGATCATCTACAGCCACGCGAGCGGCATCTCCATGTGCCCCGACGCCGAAGCGGGCCGCGACATGGGCATCGCCGAGCTCACCGCGGCGACCGAGGACGAGGACGCGGTCGACTGGACCGCGCTCGAGCTCTGCAACATGGGCGGCGTCGAGATCGCCTACCAGTGGCGGCCGGGCAACGGCGGCTTCTCGACCGAGGTGCTCGTCGCCATCCCCAACGCCGGCCCGCCGCTCGACTGGGACCGCGTCTTCGACCGCGTGCACGCGCCCGGCTCCGCCGCCGCGAAGGGACGCAGCGACGTCGTCGATCCGGGAAAGCTCTCGCCGCGCGAGTTCGGCCGGATCGCCGTCGAAGAGGGCGAGAAGGGGCGGCGCGCGGCGTTCGAGCGCCGGCCCGAGGCGCGCGACCACCTCTCGCACGAGGCCGCCGCCGCCTACGACCTGACCGCCGTCGAGAACGTGAAGCAGGCGATCGATTCGTTCGCGGTCGAGATCGCGCGCGGCGGCGCCGCCGCCCGCGACGCGCTGCTCGCGCTGCGCGGGTCGGTGCCGCCGGCCGCGGGCACGACCCCCGTCATGAACTACGTGGGCGAGGAGCTCGAGCGCGGGCGGCCCTTCGTCGACCTCTACGACCTGCTCGAGCGCGCCGAGCGCAGCGACGCGCTCGACGCCGCGACGCGCGCGACGACGAAGCCCGCCATGGAGGCGCTCGCGAAGTTCATGATCGCGTCGTTCGGCATGGACGGCTACGCCGGCTTCGAGCCGGGCAAGAACGGCGTCTTCATCGTCTTCCCGAGGTGCGACGGGTCGAAGGTCGCGACGCTCTCCGCCGGCCCGCGCGCGTGGTCGTCCTACGCGTGGTACTCGCCGAACGAGTTCCGCGACGGCAAGACGCTCGAGGGCGACTTCGCGTGGTGCCGCGATGGCGCGACCGCCGGCAACGGGAAGGTCGAGAACTGGTTCGAGCTGCTCGACTCGTGGTACGACCCCGAGAACGGCGGCGACGGCGGGCGGAACGGCTGGCGCTGGTAGCGGCTTCCGGCCCGCGCACGAGGCGGGCGATGAATTCGGTCCTCGCCGCCCTAGATTCGGGCGCGGGAGGACTCGCTCGATGCCGTCGCCGGATCGTCCGAACTCGCGCACTGCCCCTCTCACCGTCGTCTTCGCGCTCGCCGCGTGCTCGAACCCGCCGCAGTCCGAGAGCGAGCCCGCGGCCGCGCCGCTGCCGTCCGACCGCCTCGCGCACGCGTTCCTCTTCGTCGAGAACGCGGACGACGGTTCGCGGCGACTGATCGACCCGGGCCGCCAGCTCGCGCAGATCGACTACCGCAGCCGGCTCGACGTGGTGCCCGACCGGATGGCGCTGCTCGCGATGCGCGGCGATTCCGACGACCTCCTGCCGCCGCTCGGGCCGGAGGAGAAGCGGCGCCTCGACCTGCTCAAGGCGGCGGCGGGCCTCGCCGACCAGCTCCACGCGCTCGCGGCCGACCTCGACGCCCGCCGCTCCGAGCTCGACCCGTCGGCGCCGCCGCGCAGCGTGTCGGCGGACGAGGACGCCGCGGCCACGCGCGCTCTCGTCGAGCGCGAACGCGTCGTCCGCCAGGAGGTGCTCGCGCAGGTCGACGCCCTGGTCGCGGCCGACGTCGCGTTGCGCCTCGCGCCGGGCACGCCCGAGTCCGACGCCGAGATCGCGACGCGGGCCGGCGCGTTGCGCCGCGACGCGGCCGAAGCGCCGATCGTCGTCGACGTCGCGCGCATGCGCGCCCTGCTCGAAGAGAGCGTGCGCGACCTCGAGCACTCGCTCGAGCGCGACCGCGGCCTCCTCGAGGCGGACGCGACGTCGCTGCGGCTGCGCGCCCTCCTGCACACGGGCAGCAAGGTCATCCCGGTCCACATCGAGAACTACGACACCCTCGACAAGTGGGGCACGAAGGAGCCGAGCGTCGGCCTCGGCACCGTGCGCGACCAGGGGCGCACCGACGCGGAGAGCCTCGCGCTGCGCGCGCTGGCGGGCGCCGGCACCGACCGCGACGGCCGGCGCGTGACGGTCGCGTCGCTCTCCGCGGGCGTCGCCGCGGCGCTGCGCGACGAGGCCGCGCGGATCGCGGAAGCGTGGCGCGCGCTGGCGCGCGCGAGCGGCGCGGCGACGCTTCCGGCGGCGATCGCGGCCGCGCGCGCGGGGGCGGGCGCTGCCGACGCCGCCGCCCTCGACCGGCTCGCGGCGCTGGCCGCGCGACTCGACGCGATCTCGGGCTCGCTCGTCGACGCGCGCGGCGCCGCGACCGAGGATGTCGCCGTGCACGAACTCCCGCGCGCGACCGAGGCGCTGCGGGCGTGGACCGCCGAAGCGCGTGCGGCCGACCTCGCCGCCGCGGCGGCGGCGCTCGCGCGACCCGGGCCGGAGCCGGTGCGCGCACGCGCTGCGGCGCTCGCCGCCGACTGGCCGGTCGCGCTCGACCGCCTCGAGCTCGCGACGAGCTTCGCGAGCGCGCGCGTGCTGGAGATGCCGATCGTCGGCGCGGCGGCCTCCATCGACCCGCGCACCGTCCCGCGCCCCGCGCCGCCGATGGTCCCCGGCTCGATCGACCTCAACGCGACGATCGCCGATCGCGGCGACCAGCTCGAGTTGATCCTCGAGCTGCTGCGCGGCGACGGCGGCGAGGCCGACGCCTACCCGACCGCGCGGCGCACCTTCGAGGTCGAACGGCTGCGGCTCGTCAACTCGCTGTCGGCGGACGTCGCGTTCGTCCGCCAGTCCTCGGAAGGCCACTTCCGTCCCGCGCCGGCGGCGGCGTGGACGATCCACTACCGCATCCCGAGCGAGCCCGACGATTCGTGGCTCGAGAGCTTCTGGCAGGTGCTCGATCCCGGCGTCGGACTCAGCGCGACCGCCATGAGCACCGACCAGGAGAGCTTCCAGGCCGGCATCGGCCCGCACCTGAGCCTCTTCCACGACATCGTGCGCGGCGGCTGGGGCTACAACCTCAGCGCCGACTCCAACCGCGGCTACGTCTTCGTGAGCATCGGCATCTTCGAGACGATCCAGGGCATCGGGACGCTCATGACGGGCCGCTTCGGCGTCTCGGCGCCCGGCTCGAAGAAGTGAGCCGCCCGCGCCGGATCCGGCGTTGATTCGCGCCCGCCTTCGGCGAGACTCCCGGCCGACCGCGCGACGTCTTCGTCGCGCCTCGCAGCACGAGGGATCCCATGTACGCGAACGCGCAGAAGCACTTCGAGAAGGAGCTGCAGGAGATCCGCGACGCCGGCCTCTGGAAGGAGGAGCGCGTCATCCTCTCGCCGCAGGCCGCGAAGATCCGCGTGCAGCAGGGCGAGGTGCTGAACTTCTGCGCGAACAACTACCTCGGCCTCTCCTCCCATCCCGGGCTGGTGAAGGCGGCGCAGGAGGCGCTCGCCAGGTACGGCCTGGGCATGTCGTCGGTCCGCTTCATCTGCGGGACGCAGGACATCCACAAGGAGCTCGAGGCGAAAATCGCGAAGTTCCTCGGGTTCGACGACGCGATCCTCTACTCGAGCTGCTTCGACGCGAACGGCGGCGTCTTCGAGACCCTCCTGAAGGAGGACTGCGCCGTCATCTCCGACGAGCTGAACCACGCGTCGATCATCGACGGCATCCGCCTCTGCAAGGCGGAGCGGCTGCGGTACAAGCACCTCGACCTCGCCGACCTCGACGGCAAGCTCGCCGCGGCGAAGGGCGCGAAGATCCGCCTCGTCGTGACCGACGGCGTCTTCTCGATGGACGGCGACGTCGCGCCGCTGGCCGAGATCGCGAACCTCTGCGAGAAGCACGACGCGCTGCTGATGGTCGACGACTCGCACGCGACCGGTTTCATCGGCAGGACCGGCCGCGGCACGCCCGAGCACTGCGGCGTGCAGGGGCGGGTCGACCTGCTCTCCAGCACGCTCGGCAAGGCGCTCGGTGGCTCGGCCGGCGGCTTCGTCGCCGCGAAGGCCGGGATCGTCGCGCTGCTGCGCCAGCGCAGCCGCCCCTACCTCTTCAGCAACACGGTCGCGCCGCCGATCGTCGCCGCGACGCTCGCCGTCTTCGACCTGATCGCCGGCTCGACCGCGCTGCGCGACAAGCTCGAAGCCAACACAAAGTGGTTCCGCGAGCAGATGACGAAGGCCGGCTTCCAGATCCGCCCCGGCATCCACCCGATCGTCCCGATCATGCTCGGCGACGCCAAGCTCGCGCAGACCTTCGCGAAGGAGCTCCTCCCCGAGGGCGTCTACGTCATCGGCTTCAGCTTCCCGGTCGTCCCGATGGGCCAGGCGCGCATCCGCGTCCAGATCTCCGCCGGCCACGAGCGCGACCACCTCGAACGGGCGGTCGCGGCGTTCACGAAGGTGGGGAAGCGGCTCGGGGTGGTGAAATAGGGCGAGACCGGGTCGCCCGGGATTCGTCGACATGCAGCGGACCGGCGATCCGGTCCGCGATGCTCGCAGGAGTCGATGCCGAGCAGCCGTCCCCCGCCAGAAACTGACGCGAGAGGAACGGGCACGTGATCCGAGTCGACGTCAAGCCAGTGATGCTGCGCTGGGCGCGCGAGCGTGCGCGACTGAGCATCGAGGAGCTCGTCCAGCGCTTTCCCAAGCTCGACGCATGGGAGACGTCCGCGGCGCAGCCGACGCTGAAGCAACTGGAGGGCTTCGCGAAGGCGACCCGCACACCCGTCGGCTTCTTTTTTCTCTCGGAGCCGCCCGAGGAACGCCTGCCGATTCCCGACTTCCGGACGATCCGCGACGAGCGCATCCGGCGTCCGAGCCCGGATCTCCTGGAAACGATCTACGTCAGCCAGCAGCGGCAGGAGTGGTATCGCGACCACGCCCGGGCGCTCGGCGAATCGAAGCTCGAATTCATCGGCTCGTCGAATTCGAACGACGACGTCGAGGAGACGGCGGCGCGGATGCGTCGGGCGCTCGAATTCGACGTCGCCGAGCGGGGAACCCTCCCGACGTGGACCGACGCGTTGCGGCGATTCATCGAGCAGGCCGACGCGCTCGGCGTGCTCGTCATGGTCAGCGGCGTCGTGCTGAACAACAATCGCCGACGGCTGGATCCGGACGAATTCCGCGGCTTCGCGTTGTCCGATGACCTCGCGCCGCTCGTCTTCATCAACGGTGCCGACACGAAGGCGGCGCAGATGTTCACGCTCGCCCATGAGCTCGCCCACCTGTGGCTCGGGCAGACCGCGCTGACCGACTCGAATTCGGCGAGCGTCCCGGATGCGGTCACCGAACGTTGGTGCAATCGAGTGGCAGCCGAGCTCCTCGTTCCGATCGAGCAGTTCCAGCGCGATTACCGAAGGGATGCGGATCTCGCGGGGGAGCTCGCTCGCTTGGCACGACGATTCAAGGTGAGCACACTCGTCGTGCTCCGACGGATGCATGACGTTCGGGGCCTCAGGAGCGACCAGTATTGGGCGGCCTACGAGGCCGAGATCGGAAGATTGCGCGGCGTCCCGAAGTCGAGCGGCGGCGACTTCTATCTGACCCAGGGTGCCCGGCTCAGCAAGCGCTTCGCGCGAGCGCTCATCGCGAGCACGCTCGAAGGACAGACGCTTCTTCGCGACGCGTTCCGGATGCTGGGCTTTTCGAAGCTCGAGACGTTCCGTGAGCTCGGGCGCTCGCTCGGCGTCTTCGGCTGATGGCGTACCTGCTCGACGCCAACGTCTTCATCGAGGCGAAGAACCGCTACTACGGGCTCGACTTCTGTCCGGGATTCTGGGACTGGCTCGTCGACCGCAATGCGGCGGGCGCCGTGTTCAGCATCGAGAAGGTCGCAGACGAGCTCGCGGCGGGAATCGACGAACTCGCGGACTGGGCGGATCGGAGGGGCGCAGGCTTCTTCCTCAAGCCCGACCAGCCCGTCGTCCCCGGATTGGTGCGCGTGAGCCAATGGGCGAAGGACAGCGGATTCGATGCGGCGGCAGTCAGCACGTTCCTGGACGCCGCGGACTCGTACCTCATCGCGCACGCGCTGGCTCACCGACACACCGTCGTGACGCATGAGCGAGTGGACGGATCGAAGAAGAAGATCAAGATCCCGGTCGCATGCATTCCTCTCGGCGTGAAGTTCATGTCACCGTTCGAGATGCTCAGGAAGGAGCGCGCGCTCTTCGTCCTCGAGAAGCGTTCGTGACCCTTTGACCGGCCACGCCTCATGTCGAAGCTGATCGACCTCTCGCACGAGATCGAGCACGGCCTCGAGACCTACCGCGGCCTGCCGCCGCCGGTGATCAGCGACTTCCTGAGCCGCGAGGCGTCGCGCTCCCACTACGCGGCGGGGACGGAGTTCCACATCGGGAAGATCGAGATGGTCGCCAACACCGGCACCTACCTCGACAGCCCGTTCCACCGCCACGCGGACGGCGCCGACCTCGCCGCGCTCCCGCTCGAGCGGCTCGCCGATCTCGAGGTTGTCGTGGTGCGCGCGCCGTTCGAGCAGGGGCGCGCGATCGACGCGCCGGCGTTCGCGTCCGTGGGCGACGTGCGCGGCCGCGCCGTCCTGGTCCACACCGGCTTCGACCGCCACTGGCGGACGGAGCGCTACTTCACCGGGAATCCGTTCCTGACCGAGGCCGCGGCGAGTCTCCTGGTCGAGCGCGGCGCCGCGCTCGTCGGCATCGACTCGCTCAACATCGACGACACGGGCGACGGCCGCCGCCCGGTCCACACGCGCCTGCTCGCCGCCGGCATCCCGATCGTCGAGCACCTCACCAACCTCGCGGCGCTCCCCGACCAGGGCTTTCGCTTCTTCGCCGTTCCGCCGAAGGTGAAGGCCTTCGGCACCTTCCCGGTCCGCGCCTTCGCGAAAGCCGACTGACTTCAAGGACGGAGCTGGTGGTCGGGGCCCGGCGTCCGCGACGCCAAGATTGGGTCGAGTCGGCGCCGGCCTAGAACTCCCACTCGAGGACGAGCCGCAATTCGTCGTTGTGCTCGTCGCGGTGGTAGATCGCGTACAGGGCGGTCATCAGTACGTGCAGATTCTTGCTCGCGCGCGACGTGACGACCGGTCCGATCTCCGAGAACTTGTCCTTGCTCAACTGCTGCAGGAATTCGAGGCCGATGCCGATCGGGTGGTCGGCGGGCGACTCCCAGCCCGGGATGAAGTCGAGCGTGCGGAGGCAGCCGAAGGTCGTCTCGCCCTCGAACTCCGATTCGTGTTCCTCCCAGACGCGGCCGACGTTCACGTTGACGGTGAAGTCCTCGCCGCGCTCGGTGCAGCAGGAGAGGATCCCCTTCACCTCGAACGCCTGCTCCTCCGCCTCGAAGTCGCGGTTGGGGTTCTCGCTCTCGAGCTCGCCGCCGACGCGGTGCTCGTACTCGAGGTTGAAGGCGGGGAGCAGCTTGCCGTAGCCGAAGTCGAGGAAGTTGAAGCGCAGCTCGATCTCGTGCTCGCCCGCGTAGGGCAGGTGCCAGTCGCGGCTCAGCGTGAAGTCGCGCTCGTGCGCCGACGCGCGGCCGGCCAGCGCGAGGAGCGCGAGCACGCCGGCGAACGGAACGGAGCGGGGACGCGCGGCGGTCAGTCGACGCGCCCGTAGACGAACTTGAGGTAGCGCCCCTCGGGGAAGCCGAGCCGGATCGGGTGGTCCGGGCCGGCGCCGTGGACGCCGGCGATCACGAAGCGGCGCCGCGCGCGCCGCGCCGCGGTCCCGAGCGCGGCGAGGAAGTCCGGCTCCCTCACGTGGCTCGAGCAGCTGGCCGTGGCGAGCAGCCCCCCGGGGGGCAGCGCGCGCAGCGCGAGCTCGTTCAGCTTCTCGTACGCCTTCAGCGCGCGCGGCACCGCCTTGCGGTTCGGGGCGAAGCTCGGCGGGTCGAGGACGATCAGCTCGAAGCGCGGCGGCGCCTGCGCGAGCTCGGCCAGGAGGTCGAAGGCGTCCTGCGCGACGAACTCGTGCGCCGCCGGGTCGAGGCCGTTCCGTTCGAAGTTGCGGCGGGCCGCGTCGACCGCCGGCCCGGCGAGGTCGACGGTCGTGACGCGCGTCGCGCCGCCGAGCGCCGCCGCGACCGAGAAGCCGCCGGTGTAGGCGAAGACGTTCAGCACCCGCCGCCCGCGCGCGAGCGCGCCGACGCGGTCGCGATTCTCGCGCTGGTCGAGGAAGAAGCCGGTCTTCTGGCCGGCGATGACGTCGACGAGGTAGCGGCGGCCGTGCTCGACGATCTCGACCTCGCCGTCGACGCGCCCGGCGACCACGCGCGCCACGCCGTCGGCCATGCGCGGGTTGCGGACGACGATCGCGCGCGGCGAGAGGACGCGCGCGACCGCGCCGACGAACGGCTCCTCCCACGCGACGCCGAGATCGCCGTCGGTCCGCAACGAGGCGACGTCGTCGTAGAGGTCGCACTGCAGGCCGGGGACGTGATCCGACTCGCCGTGGCAGGCGCGGAAACCCGTGACGTCGGGGCGCAGCAGCGCTCTCCGCAGCTCGAGCGCGGCGGTGAGGCGCCGCTCGACCAGCTCGGCGTCGACGCGCTCGCGCGGATCGAGAGTCCAGACGCGGAACGCGAGCGGCGAGCGCGGCTCGACCGTCCCGCGCGCGAGGAAGGCGCCGCGCCGGTCGGCGAGGTCGACCACCTCCCCGTCGCGCAGCCCCGGCGCGGGCGCGAGCGCGTCGGCGAAGACCCACGGATGGCCGCCGCGCACCGCGTCCTCGAGCGGCTTCGTGAGCTTGATCGTCGCCACGCCGCTCACTTCGCCTTCAGGTGGAGGACGCGCGCGCCGGCCGCGGCGTCCGCCTCCTCCGCGAGCGCGTCGAGGTAGACGCGCTCGAGCCGCGACTCGCCGAACTCCTGCCGCAGGTCGCCGAAGCGCGCGGCGCACGCGGGCGCGTCGCCCGCCTGCCACGCCGCGACCGCGGCGGCGGTGAGCTCGATCTCGCGGTCGCTCATGGCCGGCGGCGCGAGCTCGTGCAGCTCGACCGCGACGCTCTGGCCGACGACGACCACGCGCGAGAGGGGACGGAAGCGCAGCCCCGCGCCCTGTGCCTGCTCGCGCGTGCGGCCGTCGACGAGGATGCGCGTGCCGAACTGCTTGTTCGCCGACTCGAGGCGCGCCGCGAGGTTGATCGCGTCGCCGATCGCGGTGAAGTCGTGCAGCAGCGGCGGCGCTCCGCAGTCGCCGACGATGACGCGGCCGGTCGCGATGCCGACGCGCCCGTGGATCGGCTCGCCGGCGGTCGCGGCCGCCAGCGCCTCCATCACCTCGAGCGCCGCGCGGCACGCCCGCGCCGCCTGCTCCGGATCGGGGCGGAACGCCGACCAGAAGGCCATCAGCCCGTCGCCGAGGTACTTGTTCACGTAGGCCTGGTGGCGCGTGAGCGCGACGGTCGCCGCGTTCATGCAGCGGTTGAGGAGCGCGACCGTGTCGCGCGCGCCGAGCCGCTCGCTCACGGCGGTGAATCCGGCGAGGTCGAGGAAGAACGCGGTCACTTCGCGCGGCTCGCCCTTCATCGAGAGCGCGTCGGGGTGGTCGACGAGGTAGTCGACGAGCTCCGGCGCGACGCGCGCCTTGAACTGCCGCGTGATCCGCTGCGCGTCGAGCTGCGCCAGCGCGGCGCGCGTCGCCGTCGCGCCGATCCACGCGACCGCGCCGCTCGCGAGCGGCGCGATGAGCGGGACGACGAGGTGCTCCCCCGCGAAGAGCGCGACGACCGCGACCCACGCGTAGCCGCCGAGCAGCGCGAGCGCCGTCCCTGCCGCCGCCAGCGAGGGCAGGAGCGTCGTCGCCGTCAGCAGCACGCCCGCCGCGAAGGCGAGGAGGGGCGAGGCGAACGGCGCGAGCGACCGGAAGCCGCGGCCGGAGAGGGCCATGTCGGCCGCGACCGCGTGCGCGACGACGCCCGGCGTGCGCGCGCCCAGCGGCGTCGGCACGAAGTCGCTCGCGGCGCCGGTCGCGGTCCAGCCGACGAAGACGAGGCGGCCGTCGAGCAGGCGATGCGCCTTGCGCTCGGCATCATCCAGCGACGCGCGGCCACGGCGGACGATCGCGTCGAAGCGCGCGAAGTCGCGGTACGGCTCGACGGCTGAGCGCTCGGCGTCGGTGAGGCCACCCTGGGCCTCGGCGGCCGCGGCGTCGTCGCAACGGAACCGCGCCTCCTCGCGGACCCTCTCCAGCAGCCGGTCGTCGTCTCCGTCCTTCGCGATGCCGGTCGCCGCGGCGATGTCCTTTGCGAGGAAACTGCGTTGGAGGGTCGGGCGCGCGAGCGCGCCGCGCGTGATCGCGAGGTCCAGCATCCGACCGAGCGAGATGCGCGGCGCCATCCGCAGCCACGCGTCGTCCGTCCCAGCGCCGCGCGGGACGGACGGCCACGCGAGCAGGAGCCGGTCGACCTTCCGCGGCACCGGCGCGTCGTCGCGGAAGACCCGCGCCGCCGCGAAGCCGAACTGCAGCGCGAGACCGCCGGGAACGACGCGTCGCGCGACGACCTCGCGCAGTCCGCCGTCGGAGTCGGCGGTCGAATCGACGAACCCGGCGCCGGCCGCGTGATCGACCAGCTCCGGCAAGGGCGGCCGTGCGGCGAGCGACGGCTCCGCGTCGGCGGGGGCGTCCTCGAGAATCCACCCGCGCATCCGGGCCCAGGCGACGTGGTCGCGGTAGACGTCGGCGAGCAGCGCGCGGTCGGCCTCGACCGGCTCGACGTCCTTTCCGAGCAGCGCGGCCGAGAACGCCGCGAACTCCACCTTCACGGTGGAGTGGCGCTCGAGATGGAGCAGCTCTCGACGCGCGGCGAGTTGCCGCCACGTGCGTGGCCGCAGCACGAAGTCGCGCGCGAGCGTCGGCTCGATCGCGCCGGGGCGGGCCGCGGCGAGGACTTCGGCGGGCGCCGCGGTCCAGCGCTGCGCGATCTCGTGCAGGAGGAGGTCGCGCGCCTCGCGCCGCTCGCGCGGAGCGGCCGTCCACGGGTCGGCGGCGCCGCTCTCGAGCGCGACGACGCTCGCGGTCGCCCCGAGCGCCTGCGCCAGCGCGAGGTCGCCCGCGCCGTCGCCTTCGGGCTCGTTCAAGAGCAGGTCGAGCGCGATCGTGCGCGCGCCGGCGCGCGCGATTTCCGCGAGCGCCGCGGCGAGCTGCGCGCGCGGCCACGGCCAGCGGCCGCCGAAGTCGAGCGCGGCGTCGTCGATGTCGACGAAGCGGATCGCGTCGGAGAGCGGCTCGTCGCGCGGCGCCTGCTCGAAGCGCCAGTCGAGGCTGCGTCGCTCGGCGCCTTCGAGCAGGCCGGCGGCGTCGGCCGCGGCGCACGCGATCGCGAGCGTGAGGCCCGCGATCGCGACGGCGCGCGCGTGCCTCGCCGAATTCCACCGGATCTCCACGCTCATCGGCGCGAGGATAACGGGGTCGACCTTCCGCGCCGCTTCATCCGGGGTTCATCGCGGCGACATGCCGGAGTCGCATCGTGCCGCGGTCGGAAAGAAGAAGTCGAGTGAGCTGGCCCGGTTCCGTCCTTCCCACGCGGCGACGCGTCGCTCCACCGTACGACACTCCCACCCCCGTCCGATTCGACGCGGCGCCGTGCTCATCGGTCTTGGCCGCGCCGGGGTCCGAGAACCCCGGCGCGGCCTCTTCTCGGCGAGGCACTCATGACCGAACCGATCCCCGTCCCCGAGCCCGTGCGGTGCACCCTGCTGTTCGGCGCGGTCGCCGCGATCGTCGTGCTCGCCTTCACCTCGCGCGTCCGCGATGCGGGCGCCAGCCCCGCGGTCGGCGCCTCGTCGACCTGGAGCGGCCTGGCGCAGCTCGGCGTCGAGCCCGACCTGCTCGACCGCCTCGAATCGGACGGCAAGACCACCGTCGCCTTCGGTCTCGTCTTCGACCACCGTGTCGCGCACCCGGCGGACGCGGCGCTCGCGCTGCGCGAGGTGTGGTGGAACGAGGAATGGAAGCTGCCGCTCCGCGTCGTCCGCCGCGTCGAGGGCCGCGACTCCGCTCAGGAGGTCGTCCACGAGATCGTCGCCCTCGAGGAGACGGCCGCCGCTCCCGCGCGCGCCGTGATCGTCCGATGACGCGCCACGAAGCGGGAGTCCCGCCGTCGCCGCCGGCGCCGTCCATGTTCCGGCGCTTCGTCGAGTGCGCCGCGTTTGCGGTGCTGGCCGCGTGCGTCGGCTCGGGCATGCGCACGCGCGGCGCGAATCCCGCGACGCGGACCGCGCTCACGGAGTACCCGGTCGCGTCGTCGGAGCCGCTGTCCGCGGCGTCGCCGGCGCCGCGCGCGGTCGCCGCCGGTCCCGACGCCGCGCTCCGTTGTGATCTCGTCTCCCGGATCGCGGCGCGCGGTGGATGGTCGCGCAACGACCGCCGCCGCGACGCGGTCGCGGCCTGGTTCGACGAATGGAGCGCCGTGCGCGAGCGGCTGCGCGACGGCGCCGTGCCGGAGAGCGCCGCGACGCACCGCCGCTTCGCCGTCGAGCAGGAGGCCCTGCGCGAGCGGCTCGGCCGCGACTTCACGGCGGACGACGCGGCCGCGATCGCGCGCCTCGTCCCGCTCTACGCGTGGGACGAGGCGAGCGGCACGCTGCGGCGCGTCGGCGCCGATGGGAAGCCGCTCGCGCCGGGCGAGGAAGCGGAGGTCGTGACGACGGTCGCGTCGAATTAGGGGAGCGCTTGCGCCGTTATCTCTCGTGCTTCTGGGCGAGCAGGTACAGGTCGTATCCCCGGGCCCCGCCCTTGATCTTCGGGCGGACGTCCATGCCGTCCCACGAGCCGAGCACGCGGAATCCGGCGGCGGCGAGCGCGCGCCGCAGCTCCGCTTCGGTCCAGCAGACGTTCCAGAGCATCTCGCGGTGGTGGCGCCAGAGGCCGCGCTCCGCGACGAACCAGTCGTAGTCGAGCAGCGCGCGCCGGCCGCGGTCGTCGAGCTTCGCGCGCTGGAGGAACTTGAAGGCGGGGAGGCGCGCCGCGCCTGCGCCGCTCGCCTTGCCTTCGAAGAGGAAGGTCGGCGCGTACTGCTCGGCGAAGGACTTCGGCGTGTTGACGTCGAAGAGGAAGAGGCCGCCCGGCTTCAGCGCACGAAGCGCGGCGCGGAAGGTCTTCGCCACGTCGGCGCGCCGCTCGAGGTGGTTCAGCGCCGAGAACTCGCAGAGCACGAGGTCGACCGGCGCCGCGACCCGAAAGCTCCGCAGATCGCCGCGGCGGACCACCACGCGCACCTTCGCGGCGCGCGCGCGCGCCCGCGTCGCGCGCAGGAACGCGGGCGAGTTGTCGATCGCGAGGACGGAGAGACCGCGCTGCGCGAGGTCGACCGCGGTCGCGCCGTTGCCGCAGCAGAGGTCGACGACGGCCCGGATCCGCGGCCAATGGCGGCGCAGGATCACGCCGCGTGCGTGGCGGTTCATGCCGGGCGCGATGCCGCCGAGGATGGCGTCGTAGAAGCGGGCGAGCAGGCGGTAGGGCCGGTTGCGGCGCGGGGCGCGGTCCAAGGGCTTCATCCGTCGGGGGAGCGGCCGCCGTCAGTGGTCGAGCTTCGTCAACTCGAGCTCGAAGACGAGCGTCGTGTTGCCTGGGATCTTGCCAAAGCCCTGCGCGCCGTAGCCGAGGTCGGGCGGGATCACGAAGCGCAGCTTCGAGCCCGCCTTCATCAGCTGCAGTCCCTCGATCCAGCCCTTGATCAGCCCGCGCGTCGAGAGGCGCGCGATCACGTAGGGCTTGCCGGTCAGGTACGAGGAGTCGAAGACGGAGCCGTCGGTCGTCCAGCCGACGTACTGGATCTCGAGCCGGTCGCCGAGCTTCGCCGAGTCGCCGCTCCCCTCCTTCAGGACCTCGTACTTCAGGCCCGACGTGGTCGACTTCATCTGCGCGGGGTCGAATTTGGGGTAGGGCGGCAGCTCGACGTGCTTCGCGCTGACGAGCTCGAGCTCCCAGATCGTGATCGACCCCTCCGGCAGGTAGGGCTGCCCGAACGGCAGGCCCTTGCACATCTCGGCCGGCGTCTCGAAGCGGAAGCGCGCGCCCGGTCGCATGAACTGCGGCGCGAGCTGGAGCAGCCGCAGATCGAAGTCGACGGTGCGCCCGGTGAAGTGGAAGTCGTCGTGCATCTCGGAGCAGTCGATCATCCGCCCCGACGTGGTCCAGACCGCGAACTTGAGGTCGAGCACGTCGTCGGGCTTGGGCGGCTCGCCGCTCCCCTCGGACAGCGGCTCGTAGACGAGCCCCGACTCGGTCTTCTTCTGCTTCGCCGGATCGCCGGCGCGGAAGGGCGGCAGCGGCGGGCCCTTCGTGAACGCCACCAGCTCGATCTCGATGACGAGCGTCTCGTCGGGCTGGATCACCGGCGGATTGCCGCGCTTGCCGTGCGCGAGGGACGGCGGCACGGTGAGCTTCCACTGGGTTCCCGGCGTCATCTGCTGCAGCGCCTCGTTGACGCCGTCGAGCCAGGTGCCGAGCGGTGACTCCGGCGGCTCGCCGCCGCGCGTCGTCGCGACGAACTTCCCGTCGGCGTGCCACTCGGAGAAGTGGACCTTCACCTTGTCGCCCCAGCGCGGCGACTCGCCGGTCGCGCCCGCCTTGAGGATGCAGTACTTGAGTCCGGTCGGCGTCGTCGTGACGGGCTCGACGTCCGCCGGAATGGCGGGCGGCGGGCGGCGCTGCGCCGGGTTCCTCGGGCCGGGGACCTGGGGGGCGAGCGCGAGCGCGCACGTCATGACGAGGGACGAACCGATCATCAGCGGAAGCTCCCGGACGATGCGACGAGGACGGGAGGCTCGAAGCATACGCCGTGCGCGCGCCGCCGCGGGCGGCGCGCGGCCTAGAGCCTGTCTCGGTAGGCGCTCGGTCGCCGTTCGGGCGGCGGGCCCGCATCTGCTTTGTTGCGCCTCCTCACCGAATCTCTCCATTGATTCGCCTCGTCGGCGCGCCTCGCATCTGCGGGCCCGGCGCTCCGAACGGCTCGGTCGCGCCTACCGAGACAGGCTCTCAGCCGGTGTGCGGCGGCTTCCAGCGCAGGGGCAGCAGCGCCCAGCGCGCGATGCGGACGAACTGGAGCACGAGGAGGGCGACGCCGCCGCCCAGGACCCAGGTCGCCGGCGCGACCACGCGCCGGTCGCCGAGCACCATCCCGGTCGCGACGCCGGCGACGCCGAGCAGGAGCAGCGCGCCGCACGCGTTGCGCACCAGCGGCGACACCAGCTGCGCCGCCGTCGGCACCGGCTCGGTCCGGAGGCGCGCGATCGGGGCGAACCGCTCGAGCCAGACCCACGAGGAGAAGAGCTTCCACGAGGTGCCGGCGACCGTGAGCGCGATCCAGCCGAAGAGCGCGACGAAGCCGTACGCGAACTCGACACGCAGCCGCAGCTCGCCGTCGGGGTCGGGGATCCCGAGCGTCAGGAGGACGCCGGTCGCGGCGAGCGCGAGCAGGACCACATGCGCGACCGCCTCCCAGCGCCCCGCGCGGTTGCGGCGGAAGCCGAAGAGCGCCGGCACGCTGCGCGACGCGAGCGAGAGCGCGAGCGCGATCGCGAAAGGCGCGGTCGGCAGCCGGCCGGTGAGCAGCGCCGCGGCGAGCCCGAGCAGCCCGCCGTGGTGGAGGACGAAGCGCGCGAGCTCGAGCCGCGGCGACGCGCGTGTCGCGGGGAGGAGCTTGACCTGGACGCCGAAGATCACGCTCCCGATCCAGCCGACCGCGGCGACGTGCAGGTGGGCGGCGAGGCGGTCGAGCAGCGGCGCCGTCCAGAGCGACGCGCCGAGCGAGCCGACGCGCAAGATTCCGTAGGACGTTCCAAGTATCGCGGCGAGCACGAGGTGGGCGAGGCCGGAGAGGATCCAGCGCGCGGTCCAGTCGCCGCGCCGCGCCGGCGCCCAGAGCGTCGAGAAGTTCCACGCGCGCAGCAGCGCGACCACGAGCAGGAGCGCCGCGGCCCACGCCATCCCGAGCCAGTGCTCGACCAGGAAGTGGAACACGAAGCCGCTCGTCGCGAGCAGCCAGAGCACCGCCTCGACCCAGGCGACCTTGTGCGAGCGCGGCTCGACCTTGAGCGCCTCGGGCACGAGGCGCAGCATCACCCCGAGCGTGATCGAGCTCGCGAAGCCGAGCGTGACGAGGTGGGTCAGCGCGATCGTCTCGGACGAGTAGAAGAACTGGACCAGCAGCTTCGACCGCGCGATCAGCCACGCCGCCGCCCCGATGAGCGAGACCATCGCACCGAGGACGAAGGGCTCCTCGGCGTGGCGTCGGGGCGAGGCAGGTTCCATCCCGCCATTCTGCGGCGTTAACGTGGCGCGCGCACGTGGCCGGACGCGACCCGCTCCCGATCGATCCGCTGCTGCCGCGCGTCGTCGACCTCGTGCGGACGCGCGGTGCCGTCGTGCTGCGCGCCGAGACGGGCGCCGGCAAGACGACGCGCGTCCCGCCGGCGCTGCTCGACGCGGGGCTCGCCGGCGGCCGGCAGCTGATCGTCCTCGAGCCGCGGCGCATCGCCGCGCGCGCGGCGGCGCGGCGCATCGCCGAGGAGCGCGGCGCGACGCTCGGCGACGAGGTCGGCTTCCAGGTCCGCTTCGAGCGCCAGGCTGGCCCGCGCACGCGGCTGCTCGTCGTGACCGAGGGGATCCTGGTGCGCAAGCTTCAGGACGACCCGTTCCTGGAGGACGTCGGGCTCGTCGTCTTCGACGAGTTCCACGAGCGCAGTCTCGACGCCGACCTCTCGCTCGCGCTGGTCGAGCGCGTGCGGCGCGACGCGCGGCCCGACCTGCGCGTGGCGGTGATGTCGGCGACGCTCGACGGCGACGCGGTGGCGCGCTTCCTCGGCGACGCGCCGGTCGTCGACGCGCCGGGCCGAGCATTCCCGGTGGACGTCGAGTACCTGCCGTTCTCCCGCGACGACGACCTCGCGCGGCGGATCGCCGACGCGACGGGCGAGGCGCTCGCGCGCACCGGCGGGGACGTGCTCGTCTTCCTGCCGGGCGTCGGGGAGATCGCGCGCTGCGCCGACGCGCTCGCGGAGCGCCTGCGCGGCGGCTCCGTCGACGTCCTCGAGCTGCACGGGAGCCTGACAGCGGAGCGGCAGGACGAGGCGCTGCGCACGGGGCCGCGCCGACGTGTCGTCCTCGCCACCAACGTCGCCGAGACGTCGGTCACGCTGCCCGGCGTCACGGCCGTCGTCGACAGCGGGCTCGTGCGGCGGCTGCGCTTCGACGCGGCGAGCGGTCTCGACCGTCTCGAGCTCGGCCTGGTGTCGAAGGCCTCGGCCGAGCAGCGGCGCGGCCGCGCGGGGCGCGTCGCGCCGGGGCTCTGCATCCGGCTCGGGAGCGCGCTCGACCTGCGCGGGCGCGCCGAGCGCGAGGAGCCGGAGATCCGCCGCGTCGACCTGTGCGGGCTCGCGCTGCAGCTGCTCGCGTTCGGCGAGCGCGATCCGGCGACGTTCCCCTTCTTCGAGGCGCCCGACGGCCGCGTGCTCGCGAGTTCACTCGAGCTGCTGGAGCGGCTCGGCGCGACGCGCGGCGGCCGGCTGACCGACGCGGGGCGGACGCTCGCGCGCTGGCCGGTCCATCCGCGCCTCGCGCGCGTCCTCCTCGAGGCGAGCGCGCTCGGCGTGGCGCGCCGCGGCGCGCTCGCCGCCGCGCTGCTCTCCGAGCGCGATCCGTTCGAGGCGCCGCGCGACGGACGGGGCGCGCGCGCCGCGGCGCACGAGTCGGACTCCGACGTGGTCGACCGCGTCGCCTGGCTCGAAGATGCGGGCGAGCGCGCCGCCGGACCTGAACGCGGCCGCACGCGCCTGGTCGTGCGCGCTGCCGAGCAGCTCCTGCGGTTGCTCGAAGGCGGCCCGCGCGGCGCGGATCCTGTCGAGCGCGCCACCGACGCCGACGCGGCGCTGCGGCGCGCGCTCCTCGCCGGCTTCGCCGACCGCCTGGTGCGGCGGCGCGAGCCCGGCTCTCCCAAGGGGCTCATGGTCGGCGGGCGCGGCGTCGAGCTCGCCGCCGGGAGCGCGGTGCGGCGCGCCGATCTCTTCGTCGCCCTCGACGTCGACGGCGCCGGCGACGCGGCGCGCGTGCGCCTCGCCTCGGCGGTCGAGCGCGACTGGCTCCCGCCGGAGCAGCTCTCGACGCGCGACGAGCTCTCCTTCGACGCGGCGCGCGAAACGGTCGTCGCGCGGCGCACGACGCGCTTCCTCGACCTGCCGATCGACGAGCGGCCGATCGCGGCGCCGGCCGACGACGCGACGGCGCAGCTCCTGGCGGCGTCCGCCGGCGAGGACGTAGCGCGCGCGCTCGGCCTCGCGCGCGACGAGCTCGCCGGGTTCGCGGCGCGCGCGACCTGCCTCGCCGAGTGGATGCCCGAGCTCGCGCTGCCGCGCGTCGACGAAGCGTTCTGGCGCGCCCTGCTGCCCGAGCTCTGCGCGGGAAAGAAGAGCTTCGCGGAGCTGCGCGCGCTGCCGCTGGTCGAGATCGCGCGCGGCCGCCTCACGCACGCGCAGCTGCGCGCGCTCGAGCTCCACGCGCCCGAGCATCTCACCGTGCCGAGCGGCAGCTCGATCCGCCTCGACTACGTGCCGGGCCAGGCGCCGGCGCTCGCGGTCCGCATCCAGGAGCTGTTCGGGCTGGCGGAGACGCCGCGCGTCGCGAACGGGCGCGTGGCGGTCGTGCTGCACCTGCTCGCGCCGAACCACCGCCCGCAGCAGGTGACGCGCGACCTCGCGAGCTTCTGGTCGAACACCTATCCGAAGATCCGCGGCGAGCTGCGCGCGCGATATCCTAAGCACGCGTGGCCCGACGATCCGCGTAGCGCGGAGCCGCAGCGCGGCGCGAAGCGGCGGCGCTGAACGCACGGCCCGGAAACAAGATCGGCGCGGCGGACCGAGGGCCCGCCGCGCCGACGTTCACGATCTTGTTGGTGCGAAGATCAGCGCGTGCGGCCCGTGGTCGTGCGCGTGCCGCCGGTCGAGCCGCCCGACGAACCACCCGGCGACCAGCCCCTACCCGGAGCACCGCGGCCGCCCGACCGGCCGCCCGTGCGGGTCGTGCCGCCCGTGAGCGACGTCGAGGTCGAGTTGTCGAGGCTGTTCACGTAGTCCGCCGCGACGGTGATCGTGACGAGGAGCGCGAGCGAGGCGAGAGAACCCTTCATGAGACTCTCCAATGGGACGGTTCAGGGGGGACTGACCGACAGAGTCGACTCGCGAAGTGCTGCCACACTCCGTTCGCCGTGGGCGGGGATCGTACCGGTGGTCCGGGAAGGGGTCCAGGGTGCGCACCGCGGCGTGGCCCGCGGCACGCCGCATCAGCTTCCGCCGCGAAGATGACGGCATCGGCTCCGGGCGCGTCCCGGGCAGGATGGGCGTCGATCGGAGCCCCCCGATCGGTCCGGAATCGCGAAACGAAGGGTGCTCGACATGGGGATACCACTCAGCCGGCGGCTCGCGACGTTCGTGATCCATTCGTTCGCCGCGCCGGCGTTCGCGCTCGTTCCGGTGCCGCAGGAGGCCGCGCCGGCGCCGGTGACGTCGCCCGCCGATCTGCGCGTGCAGCGGTGGCGCGAGGACCTCGCGTTCCTCGCGAAGGAGCTTCCCGCGCGCCACAAGAACCTCTTCTTCCAGCTCCCCGAGGAAGAGTTCGAGGCCGCGGTCGAGGAGCTCGACGAAGCACTCGCGCGTCGCTCCGACGGCGAGCTCGTGGTCGACTTCATGCGGCTCGTCGCGAGCGCGGGCGACGGCCACACGTCGGTGCAGTCGGGCCGCGGGCCGGTCGCTTGGACGCGCCTCCCGATCCGGCTGCGCAAGTTCAGCGACGGCCTGCGCGTCGTCGCGATCGCGCGCGGCCGCGAGACGGCGCTCGGCGCGGAGGTGAGCGCGGTGGGAGGCGTGCCGATCGACGAGGCGTGGCAGCGCGTCGCGTCGATCGTCGCGCACGAGAACGAGTCGGCGCTCGCCGCCTTCGCGCCGGGCGACTTCGAGGTGCCCTTCCTGCTGCACGGGCTCGGGCTGGCGCCGGACGGGGCGCACGCGTCGTTCCGGGTGCGCGACGACGCCGGGAAGGAGAGCGACCTCGACCTCGACACGACGCCGACGCCGAACACCGCGCTCGGACTCGTGACGGCGCAGACCAAGGAGAAGACGCCGCTCTGGCAGTCGCGCCCCGACGCGACCTACTGGTTTCAGTGGGTCGAGTCGTCGCAGCTCCTCTACCTGCAGTTCAACTCGTGCCGCAACGACGCGGCCAAGCCGTTCGCGGACTTCTGCGCCGAGCTCTTCGCGGAGGCCGACGCGCACGAGATCGAGCGCCTCGTCGTCGACCTGCGCCGCAACGGCGGCGGCGACTCGACGGTGATCGCTCCGCTCTTCCAGGGGCTCGGCGCGCGCCGGCGGCTGCGCAGGAAGGGGCACCTCTTCGTCGCGATCGGCCCCTCGACCTTCTCCTCCGCGATGATGAACGCGATCCAGATGCGGGCGGGCTACGGCGCGCTGCTGGTCGGCGAGCCGACGGGCGGGAAGCCCAACGCCTACGGCGAGGTGAAGGGATTCGAGCTGCCCCACAGCAAGCTGCTCGTGCAGTACTCGACCAAGTACTTCGACCAGGTGCCGGGCGATCCCGCCTCCGTCGAGCCCGACGTCGTCGCGCCGCTCTCCTGGGCGCACTGGTCCGCGGGCCGCGATCCGGTGCTCGAAGCGGTGCTCGCGCGCGAGCTGCCGGCCAAGTGACGCGCGGACGCCGTCCGGCTCACCCCGCCTGGACGTCGAGCTCGAGCGTCGCCTCGGTCTTCATCTGGTTCGCGATGATGCAGTACTTCTTCGACTTCACGAGCAGGTCCTTGGCCGCCTCGACGTGCTCGGCCGCGACGGTCGCGGAGACTTGCAGCTTGATCTCCGTGAAGACGATGCCGAGCGCCGTCTTCTCGAGCTTGGCGCTCGCCTTCGTCGCGAACGACTTCGCCTGGATGCCCGGCCGCGCCGAGAGCGCGAGCCACGTCCCTCGGTAGCAGAGCTGCAGCGCGGCGAGCTGCAGGTGCTCGGGGCTCCAGGTGTCGGGCTTGCCGTCGAACTCGGGCGGATTCGAGCCGAGGATCGCGGGGCGCGACGGAGCCTGGAGCACGCTCACGACGGCGTCCTTCACCTCGAGCTCGGCCGTGTAGTGGTGGGGGAAGGGTTGCGGCATGGCGGGGTCGTCTCTCGCGGGAGGGGATGCAGTGCGGCGCGCCGGCTCCGGCGCGAACGGATCACTTTACGCCGCCGTCTCTCCGCTTCCGCTTCTCCGCGCGCTCGGCCATCCACTTCTTCACGTTCGCCTCGTGGCCCGATTCCAGCGGCTCGTAGTACCGGCGGTCGGCGAGCGCGGGCGGCAGGTGGTCGTGGCTCGGCAGCGCGTCGGGCCGGTCGTGCGCGTACTGGTACCCGGCGCCGTAGCCGAGGCCCTTCATCAGCGCGGTGGCGGCGTTGCGCAGGTGGAGCGGGACGGGATCGTTGCGCGTCTGCGCGACGTCGTCCGCGGCGCGCGAGTAGGCGACGCCGCTCGCGTTGCTCTTGGGCGCGGTCGCGAGGTAGGTGATCGCCTGCACCAGGGAAAAGTGGGCCTCGGGCATGCCGATCAGGTGGGTCGCCTGCATCGCGGCCACCGCGACCATGATCCCGCGCGGGTCGGCGTTGCCGACGTCCTCGCTCGCGAAGATCACGAGGCGGCGCGCGACGAAGAGCGGGTCCTCGCCGTTCTCGAGCATCCGCGCCAGCCAGTAGACCGCCGCGTCGGGATCGCTGCCGCGCATCGACTTGATGAAGGCCGAGACGACGTTGAAGTGCTCCTCGCGGTCGCGGTCGTAGTTGGCGGTGCGGCGCTGCGTGACGTCGGCCGCCGATTCCTTCGTGATGCGGCGCGCGCCGTCGACCTCGGGCGCCGCCTCGACGGCGAGCTCGAGCACGCTCAGCGCCTGGCGCGCGTCGCCGTTGGCGAGCCCCGCGATCCGCTCGAGCGCCCCCTCCTCGAAGACGAGCTTGCGCCCGCCGAGCCCGTGCTCGCGGTCCGCGAGCGCGCGCTGCACGAGGGCCATCACCTGCGCGTCGCTCAGCGCCTTCAGGACGAAGACGCGGCAGCGCGAGAGGAGGGCGGCGTTCACCTCGAACGACGGGTTCTCGGTGGTCGCGCCGACCAGCACGATCGTCCCGTCCTCGACGTGGGGCAGGAAGGCGTCCTGCTGCGCGCGGTTGAAGCGGTGGATCTCGTCGACGAAGAGGAGCGTCGGCTGGGCCGACGCGCGCCGGTGCTGGCGCGCCCGCTCGATCGCCTCGCGGACCTCCTTGATGCCGTTGGTCACCGCGGAGAAGGGGAGGAACGGGAGTCCGCTCTCCGCCGCGAGCAGGCGCGCGATCGTCGTCTTGCCGGTGCCGGGCGGGCCCCACAGCACCATCGAGGGCGGCACCGCCTTCTGCGCGAGGATGCGGCGCAGCGGCCGCCCCTCGCCGAGGAGCTCCTCCTGCCCGACGACCTCGGCGAGCGTCCGCGGCCGCATGCGGTCGGCCAGCGGCGCCGTGCGCGCGAGCTCCTCGGGCGACTTGGCGAAGAGGTCCATGGCCCGGCGATCCTATTCCGGCGCGGGACGACGGGCGCGCCGCAGTTGCTTCGCCGCACCATCGAACGCATTCTCCGCGGGCGCGGTTTCACCCGCTCACGGTTTCGAGGAGACGCGGCGGCCGGTGCTGCCCGGCCGTTCGCCGCGCAGGGAGGAAACGGGATGCGGACACTGGTCGCAGGGATTGTCGGAGGCGTCGTCGTCTTCCTATGGGGATTCGTCAGCCACCCGCTGCTCGGCCTCACGGAGCAGACGATCAAGCCGCTCCCGAACGAGGCGACGATGTCTCCCGCCGTCGCCGGACTCGACGGGCCGGGCATCTACCTGGTCCCGAGCTTCTCCCACGAGGAGTTGAAGGACGCGGAGAAGAAGAAGGCGCACCTGGAGAAGGTCGGCACGGGCCCGAACGCCCTGGTCGTCCGCATGCCCGACAACCTGAAAGAGATGGACCTGACGCAGTTCCTCTACTCTCTCGGCTTCGACGTCCTCGCGGCGCTCATCGCCGCGCTCTTCATCGGAGCGTCGACCTCGATGGCGGGCGCGCTGCCGCGCGCGATCGCGGGCGGCGGGCTCGGAGTGTTCGCGTGGTGCTCTTCGAACGCGCAGTACTGGGTCTGGTACCACTTCCCTTGGGAGTTCGAGCGCGCGGAGCTGATCAACTCCGTGGTCGCGTGGTCGGCGGCGTGCCTCGTGATGGCGCTCATCCTCAAGCAGAAGAAGCCGGCGGCTCCCGCGAAGCCGGCGTGACGCGCGCGAGCGCGCCGCGGCGTCGGTTCGGGACGGTCCTCGCGACGCTGCTCGCCGCTCCGGCGGCGCGCGGCGCGCAGGACGTCCCGACCTGGGCGCGCGACGTCGCGCCGCTCGTCCACCGCGAGTGCGCGAGCTGCCATCGGCCCGGGGAGGCGGCCCCCTTCTCGCTCCTCGACGGGGAGGAGGCGGCGCGCCACGCACGCCAGATCGCGCGCGTCGTCGCGGCGCGCCGCATGCCGCCGTGGCTCTCCGATCCCTCCGATCCCCCGTTCATCGGAGCGCGCCATCTGTCCAGCGAGCAGATCGCGCTGCTCGCCCGCTGGGCCGAGGCGGGCGCGCCGCTCGGCGACGCCGCCGCGGCCCCGCCGCCGCCCGTCTTCGCGTCGGGCTGGCAGCTCGGGAAGCCCGACCTCGTGGTCGAGATGCCGCAGGAGTACGTCCTCGCGCCGGCCGGCGGCGAGACCTACCGCAACTTCGTGATCCCGGTCGCGGGCGCGACGTCGCGCTACGTCCACGCCGTCGAGATCCACCCCAAGAACCTCGCGGTCACGCACCACGGCGTGCTCAAGCGCGACCGCTCCGACTCGTCGCGCCGGATGGACGCGCTCGACGCCGCGGTCGGCTTCGACGAGATGGACGCCGGCCTCGCGGCGAGTCCCGACGGCCAGTTCCTCGGCTGGACGCCGGGCCGCACGCCGCGTCCGCTGTCGGAGGGGATGGCGTGGCGGCTCGCGCCGGGCGACGACCTCGTGCTGCAGCTCCATCTGCTCCCGTCGGGAAAAGAGGAGCGCGTCGGCGCGAGCATCGGCCTCTACTTCACCGACGAGCGGCCGACGAAGGTGCCCTGCCTGATCCACCTCGGCTCGCGCTCGATCGACATCCCGGCCGGCGCGCGCGACCACGAGGTGCGCGACCAGTACGTCCTGCCGGTCGCGGCCGAGCTCCACTCGCTCGTGCCGCACGCCCACTTCCTCGGCAAGAGCGTGGAGGTGTGGGCCGTCCTCCCCGACGGGAAACGGCGCACGCTGCTCACGATCCCGCGCTGGGACTTCTCGTGGCAGGACGAGTACCGCTTCGCGACGCCGATCGCGCTGCCGGCCGGGACGCTGCTCGCGTACCGGTTCACCTTCGACAACTCCGACGAGAACCCGCGCAACCCGCATCGGCCGGCGACGCGCGTGCGGTTCGGCGCGAGCTCGCTCGCCGAGATGTGCGACGTCTGGGTGCAGGTGCTGCCGGGCGGCGGCGACGACTTCCTCAAGCTGATGCGCGACGCGGCGGCGCACGAGTCGAACATGTACCGCCGCGGCTTCGAGGCCGACGTCGCCTGGAATGCGCGCGATCCCCAGGCGCGTCTCGGGCTCGGGCTCGTCCTGCTCGGGCAGGGCGAGCGGGAGCGCGCCGTCGCGGAGCTGCGCACGGCGGCGGCGCTCGCGCCGAAGGACGCGCCGATCCGCTTCCAGCTCGGGCGCGCGCTCGCGCCCGCCGACGCCGACGCCGCGCGCGCCCAGTTCGAGGCGGCGCTGCAGATCGAGCCCGACGAAGCGAACGCGCTCGCCGGGCTCGGCGCGCTCGACGAGGCCGCCGGCAAGGCCGAGGCGGCGCGCCAGCGCTACGAGCAGGCGGTCGCGGCGCGGCCGAGCACGTTCGCGGCGCAGGCGGGGCTCGGCCGGCTGCTGGCGGCCGCGGGCGAGTGGGACGCCGCGGCGGAGCACCTCGCCGTCGCGCTCGACGTCGACTCCACCTCGACGGCGCTGCGGCGGCTGCTGATCGACGTCGAGAAGCGGCGCGGGCGCTACGCGTCGGCGGTGGCGCACCTGAAGAAGCTGCTCTGGTTCGGGGTCGACCTCGAGGCGCAGCGCGACCTCGCCTGGCTGCTCGCGACGGCGCCCGAGGATTCGGTGCGCGACGGCAAGCAGGCGATCGAGCTCGCGCGCGCGCTGGCCGAGCGCGGGCCCGACGACCCGCGCGCGCTCGACGTGCTGGCGGCGGCGCAGGCGGAGGCGCGCCGCTTCAAGGCGGCGGTCGAGACGGCGGAGCGGGCCAAGGCGCGCGCCGAGGCGGCGGGCGACGCCGACCTCGCGCGCGCGATCGAGGCGAGGCTCGCGCGCTACCGCGCGGGCGCGCCGTGGCGCGAAGCGGCGCCGGCGAAGTGAACGACGAGCCGACGCTCGTCGTCGCGGCGACGCGCGCGCTGCGTCTCACGGTCGCGCCCGAGATCGGCGCGAGCGTGGTCGCGCTCGAGGCGTGCGCCGGCGGGTCGTGGCGGCCCGTGCTGCGGCCGACGCCGCCCGACGCGATCGAGCAGCGCAACCCCTCGCTCTGCGCGATGTTCCTGCTCGCCCCCTGGTCGAACCGGATCGCCGGCGCGCGCTTCGGGTGGCGTGGCCGGGAGATCGTGCTGCGCGCGAACACGCCCGAGGGCCACGCGATCCACGGCGACGTGCGGCGGCGCGCGTGGCGGCTCGACGCGGACGACGACGCCTCGATCGAGTGCCGCTTCGCGTCGCGCGACTTCGCCGACTTCAACTTCCCCTTCCCGCTCGAGGCGGCGGTCCGCTACGAGCTCGCCGGCGCGCGCTTCACGGCGCGCCTCACCGTGCGCAACGCCGGGACGGAGGCGATGCCGTGCGGGCTGGGCTTCCACCCCTACTTCCCGCGGTCGGGGGCGGGCGCGCCCGACGACGCGCGGCTGTGGCTGGCGGCGCGTTCGGTCTATCCGCCGCTGCCGTCGGGGCCGACGCAGCCGACGCCTCCCGAGCTCCTCTTCGAGAGAGAGCGCGCGCTCGCCGCGTGCGCCGCCGACCACTGCCTGCGCGACTGGGACGGCCGCGCGCGGCTCGTCGATCCGGCGCACGGTCTTGCGAGCGAGCTCGCCGCCGGCCCGACGCTCGACCACGTGATCCTCTTCACGCCGCCGGGAAAGCCGTTCTATGCGGTCGAGCCCGTCTCGATCTGCAACCACGGCTTCGCGCTGCACGCGCGCGGGCAGGCGGGCACCGGCACGCGCGAGCTCGCGCCCGGCGCCGAGCTCGTCGGCGAGTTCACGCTCGACGTGGCGGCCGCGGGCTGAAAAGTCCGCGACCGGCGCATCGCCTGCCGCGCCAGGCGAAACCCGAAGGGACCGCCCCCACGGGTTTCCGGGGCGACGCGCCGGTCGCGAGACCTTGTTCTCTCGATGCGGAGACGGGACGCCCGACCTGGGCAGAGGGCGCCCGCCTCGACGCGGATTCACACTTTGGGCTTCACTGCCGCGGTGAGACGGTGCTTGCCGAACCGGATCTCGAGTGTCTGGAGCTTCGGGTCCTTGGCGTCGCCGACGAACTTGATCGAGAGCGTGTCGGCCGCCTCCTTGGACTCCTCGTACTTCATCGGGGCGAGCAGGCCGCCCTTCGTGCCGTTCGAGCTGTAGGCGTCGACCTTGCCCTTGCGGAGCGGCTCGGGGTCGAGCAGCACGAGGCTCCACTGGTTCTTGTCGGAGCACTCGAGCGCGAGGAAGTACTGGCCGACCTTCACTTCCATGTCGCCGATCGTGAGGCCGTTCCACGTATCGAGCGTCGTCCAGTAGTTGTTGCCGAGCCGCACGCGGCCCTTCAGCATCTTGTCGAAGTCGGGCTTCCAGGCCGGCTTGCCGTACTCGATCGAGTACTCCGCCGCGATGCCGTGGTCGCCGAAGTAGACGACGCGCGCCAAGCCGCGCGGCTCGTCCTGGATGTAGGGCTTGCCTTTCTCCTGTGCGTTGAAGTGCACCGGACGGGAGGCGGAGGCGATCGACGCTCCGAGCGCGAGGCTGCCGAGCGCGATCCAGAGGGTCGGCTTCACGGGACAAGACTCCTGGCGTCACCGCGGTGGGGGGCGATCCGCGGCATCGGGCAATGGCGGTGTGAGCCAACTTCGTGCCGTCGATGACTGTCGCATGACGCGACGGCGCGTCGTGCGCTGCCGCTCGCGCCCCCGCGGCGACCCGCCGCGTCATCGATCGGCGACACGAACGGACCCCAAACGGAAGCGGCGGGACCGGTGTGTCCCGGTCCCGCCGCAGGAGTCACATGCGCGCCGTCACGCGCGCGGGTCGGCTCAGAACATGTTCCACAGGAACTGGTTCGTCACTTCGTGGTGGAACTGCACCTCGCCCGCCTTGATGAAGGAGCCGAGCGCCTTGGGGGAGCGCTCCGCGGCGGTGCTCTTGAGCTCGGCGAACTTCTCGTGCACGCGCTCGCCGAGGAGGTCCATCGCCCACTTGCTCCCCTTGAAGAGCCGGATCGCGTCGAAGATGTTGTCGGGGAGGAAGCGCGTGCGCGAGCGCTTCGCCTCGTCCTTGTTGTCGCCCACCGGCCCCTCGATGCCGGTCCGGAGCAGCGCGAAGAGCGTCATGTAGATGTTGGTGTCGGGGCCGACCGAGCGCACCTCGATGCGGGCGCTGCGCTCGTTGCCGAGCGGGATGCGGATCATCGACCCGCGGTCGATCGCGCTCACCTTGATCTGGTTGGGGGCCTCGAAGTGCGGGTCGAGGCGCCGATAGGAATTGACGCTCGGGTTCAGGACCAGGCAGAGGTCGCTCGCGCTGCTCAGGATGCGCTCGACGAACTCCCACGCCACCTTGCTCACCCCGTCCTGGCCGCCCTTCTCGTAGAAGAGGTTCACCCCCTTGCGGCCGAGCGAGAGGTTGGTGTGCGCGCCGCTGCCGTTGATGCCGGTGACGGGCTTGGGGAGGAAGCTCGCCGTCATGTCCATGCGGTGGGCGATCTGGCGGCACAGCAGCTTGTAGATCTGGAACTGGTCGGAGGCGACCACCGCCTCGGCGTAGGAGAAGTTCATCTCGAACTGCGACGGCGCGACCTCGGGGTGGTCCTTCTCGTTGGCGAAGCCCATGGCGCGCTGCGCCTCGGCGGAGGCGTCGATGAAGTTGCGCAGCGGGTCGGTCGGGAGCGAGTGGTAGTAGCCGCCGGTCGAGACGTACTCGAACTTGCCCGTGTCGTGGTAGTGGCGCTCGGCGTCGCGCCCCTTGAAGAGGAAGCCCTCGATCTCGTTGGCCGCGAAGGCGACCGTGCTGTCTTTCTTGAAGAGCCCGTCGAGGAACTTCTTCAGCTGCCCGCGCATGTCGGCGTGGTAGGGCGTGCCGTCGCGCTCGAGGACGTCGCCGAAGACGAGGACCTTGCCCGCCCCGAAGACGTCGCTCGGCAGCCAGTAGAAGGAGGACCAGTCGATGCCGAGGCGCAGGTCGGACTCGGCCTGCTGCGAGAAGCCGCGGATCGAGCTGCCGTCGAAGGTGAGGTTCTCGAGCGACTTCAGCAGGAACTTCTTGTCGTAGTCGAGCATGTGCAGGCGGCCTTCGAGGTCCGTGAAGCAGACCGTGACCGCCTTGATGCGCTTCTCCGACTGGAGGTACTTCACGCGCTCGGCCTGCAGGATCTCGGGCTCGACGCGGTCGAGCCGCTGCTGCTTCGAGGCGAGGTTCAACTCCTCGAGCTTGTCGTAGGGGATCTCGAGGAAGTCACGCAGGCCGCTCACGATCTCCATGGACGGGTCTCCGCCGGGGAAGGATGGGTCGGGTCGGGGGGCGCTGGACTGGGAGTCGGTCGCCAGCGCTTAATCCTGAAGTAGTTAGTCTTCAGAACCAGGGGCGTAAAGCAATTAGCACGCTTCTTAGAGTCCGAACCCGTGCACGAAGTGTTGACAACAAATGTGCTGATTACGATCTATCCCGGGCCCGATCCGGCAGTGCCGGGGCGCCCCTCGGGAGCGCCGCGATCACGGACGACCTGCCGTGAGGATCACGCCTCGGCGAGCGTCGTCAGCTGCATCGTCGCGTGCTGCAGATGGAGCGATCCGCTTTCGCCGTCGGGCCGGTCCGCGCCGGCCCACGGGGCGATCGCCCCATAGGAGTAGAAGCCGATCTGCTGCGTCCCGTGCGGCAGCGCGGCGAGCAGCGCCGCGACTTCGTCCTGCGCCGCGTCGGGGAGGGCGTGGCGGCGACCGACGCCGCTGATCGCGACGGCGAGCATGTCGCCGGCGCGCGACTCGTCGCCCGTGCAGTCGCGCGGGACCTTCAGCGGCTCGACCGTTTCGACGCGCACCGCGTCGCCGTAGAGGCCGACCGCGCAGACACCGTGCGCGCGCGGCTGCCGGTCGACGAGGACCCAGGTGCGGTGGAAGCGGTCGCCGTCGCCCGCGAGCCCGCCCGACACCACGACCGTCTCGGGCAGCGCGTCGACCAGCCCGCCCACCAGCGCCTCGCCGTCGACGTGGATCCCGTCGCACATGACGAAGACGGCGCGCAGGTCGGGCGCGGCGAGCTGCTCCGCGAGCGCGCCGCCGGCCGCGTACGCCTCGGTGCCGCCGTCGCGCGCACCGGTCGCCTGCAGCGTCGCCGTCGCCGCGCGCAGCCGCGTCTTCTCGAAGCGCGCCACCGCCGCGACCAGCGTCCCGTCGCGCACGCTCTTGCCGAGGATCTCGCCCGAGGTCGACCCGCCGACGAAGGTCGCGCGCGGATAGGCGCGTCGCAGCTCCTCGAGCGCCGTCTCCTCCTCGTCGAACCCGGGCGCCGCGAAGACCAGGACGAGCGTCTGCTCCGAATCGAGCGCCGGCAGCCACGGCTGGCTCCAGCCCGACTTCGAGTGGCTCAGCGTGCAGAGCTTCATGGGTTCCTCCTCGCTCCGGCGCGCGCGGCGCCAGCAAGGCTTTCGGAGCTCCCCTTCGCGCGGCTTGAGCCGGACAGCGCCGCGCCCGGGCTTCGGCGCGTCGCGCGAATCGGCTAAGACCGCGCCCCCATGGAATCGCAGAAACGCTCCCCGGCCTCCCCGGGACCGGCGAAGCGGCGCGCGCCGCGCGTCCGCCCGGTCGACCCGCCCGCGCTCACCGGCGCCGAGTCGCCGCGCGAGCTGCTCGAAGGCTTCTTCCCGGCCTACGTCGGCCGCGGCCTGCGCGAGGCGCACCGCCTGATGCGCACCAGCATCGAGGAGGACCACGCCGTCTTCGCGACGCTGTCGGGCGCGATGACGCCGGCCGGCATGCACCAGTCGTGCGTGATCCCGATGATCGAGCGCGGCTTCATCCAGTGCCTGACGACGACCGGCGCCAACCTCTACCACGACCTCCACCGGACGCTCGGCCACCTGATCCACGAGGTGAACCCGGCCGGCGACGACGGCGCCTATCGCAAGGCGCGCATCATCCGCATCTACGACCTCGGCTTCGACGAGGACGTCCTGCTCGACACCGACCGCTTCTTCTGCGAGCTGCTGAAGACGAAGCCGTTCCAGCGCGCGATGACGACGCCCGAGCTCCACTTCGAGATCGGCCGCGTCGTCGCGGGGATCGAGGACAAGCGGAAGCTGCCGCGCCCGTCGCTGCTCGCCACCTGCTACCGGCACGGCGTGCCGATCTTCGTGGGCGCGCCGCAGGACGGCTCGATCTACCTCAACGTGGTCAAGCTCGAGCGCGAGGACCCCGAGCGGTTCAAGTTCCGCCTCGACGTCGCGCGCGACGTCTACTCCATGGCCGCGCTGCAGCATCTTGCGCGCACGGGCAAGCGAGGCTCCGGCAACGCGACGGTCTGGATCTTCGGCGGCGGCGTCCCGAAGAACTACACGCTGCAGGGCGAGCCGCTCCTCTCGCAGATCCTCGGCGTCGACGCGCGCGGCTTCGACATCGACGTGCAGATCTGCGTCGACGTCTCCGACAACGGCGCGCTGTCGTCCTGCAGCGCGGGCGAGGGCCACACGTGGGGCAAGACGTCGATCGAGTGCGTCGAGTCGCGCAGCGTCTACCTGCGCAACGACGTCACCGTCGCGCTGCCGGTCCTCACGCAGGCGCTGCTCTCCGACAAGAAGCTGCGCCGCCCGCAGCGGCGCCTCTACGACCGCCTCCCGCAGGCGATCGCCGCGCTCGACGCGGCGTGGATGAAGTGACGGCGAGGAGGGCGTGATGCGTGTCGCTTCGTTGCTGGTGGCGGCCGCCGCGTGCGGTGCGCAGGGATCGAGCGGCGAGCACGGGCTCGCCGAGGCGGGCCGCGTCGTGCTGCCCGGCGTGAGCGGCCGGATCGACCACCTCGCCTTCGACGTCGAGCGCGTCCGCCTCATCGTCTGCGCGCTCGGCCACGGCAGCGTCGAAGTGGTCGACGTCGCGGCCGGGAAGGTCGTGAAGTCGCTGGGGCGCTTCGACGAGCCGCAGGGCATCGCCATGGTCCCCTCGACGAAGCAGGTCGCCTTCACGAGCGGCGGCGACGGGAAGCTGCACGTGCTCGACGCGGCGACGCTCGCCGAGACGAAGGTGGTCGACGCGGGCGGCGACGCCGACAACGTCCGCCTCGAGACGCGCCCCGACGGCGATCGGCTGTGGGTCGGCTGCGAGGAGGGGCTCGCCGTCTTCTCCGTCGCCGACTGGAAGCGCGTCGCGCTCGTGAAGCTCGCCGGCCACGCCGAGTCGTTCCAGCTGGAGAAGGAGGGCGGCCGCGCCTTCGCGAACGTCCCCACCGCGAAGCACGTCGCCGTCGTCGACCGCGCGAAGGGCGAGGTCGTCGCGACCTGGCCGCTCGACGGCGCCGCGTCGAACTTCCCGATGGCGCTCGACGAGAAGGGCGCGCGCCTCTACGTCGGCTGCCGCTCGCCCGCCGAGGTCGTCGTCCTCGACACGAAGTCGGGGAAGGTGGTCGCCAAGTGCCCGATCGGCGGCGACTGCGACGACCTCTTCCTCGACCCCGAGCGCGCTCGCCTCTACGCCACGTGCGGCGAGGGCTGCGTCAGCGTCCTCGCGCTCGACCAGGACGGCACCCCGAAACCCGTCGGCCGCTTCGCGACCGCCGACGGCGCGCGGACGTCGCTGTTCGTGCCGTCGCTCGCGAAGCTCTTCGTCGCTGCGCCGAAGCGGGACGGGCGCGTGGCACAGTTACACGTGGTCGACGTGAGTGGGAAGGCGGCCGCGAAGGACGACGGGAAGAAGTAGCGGCCGACCTCCGCGCCGCCGTCACCGCCCCTTCGCCGGCAAGAGCTTCGTCTCGTCGAACGCCGCCTCGCCGGCGCGGTCGCGGCCGTCGACGACGATGAAGATCTGCGGGCCGCGGCTCACGAGCTCGGCGCCGACGCGAGTGGTGGGGGTGTTGACGGGGGCGAGGTTCACGGCGACTTCGAAGGGGGCCGGCGCGCCGGCGACCGTCTTCATCTCCTCCTGCAGCGCGGCTCGCTGCGCGTCGAAGTCCTCGGGCTCGGGGGCCTCCTCGCCTTCCTTGGGCGGGGGCGGCGGGGGCGCCGATTCGGCCGCCTTCGCCGCGGCGGCGCTGCGCCGCTCGAGCTCCGCGGACTTCCGAACCAGCCTCTCACGCGCGCGGTTGGAGAAGCGCAGCAGCGCGCCCGACGAAGTGAGCTTCATCTCGACGTCGAAGGAGGCGTCGACGTCGTTCACGTAGAACGGCTGCGTCGTGCCGGCGCGCGTCCACGTCCCCTGGCGCAGCGCGTCGGCCCGGGCGACCGAGTACCAGCGCGCGTTCGCCCGCTCGCCGCCGAGCTCGACCTCGCTCTCCTTCACCTCGACCGGCACGACCGGCGCACGCAGGACGTAGGGGCCGTACCTGAGCTCGAGCGAACGCGCGCCATTCGCCTCGGCGAACGCGATCGCGAGCTTCTTCGCCACCGCCGCCTTCGGGTCGATCCCGGACTTCGCGGCCGGCACGAGCACGTCGGTGCCGTCGTCGATCCAGAAGGCCCACCCCTGGTCGGCGGTGCGGCGCGCGGCGAAGCCGAAGGTCCCCTCGTCGATCACGACGTCGCCGAGCCGGAACGCGCCCTCGCTGACGGCGAGCGTCGAGCGCTCGTCGGCGCCGAACGCCCACGTCGCGCCGGGCTCGAGCGCCTCGAGGGGGGCGCGCTGCTTCTCGTCCCAACTCGCGACGCCGAAGTCGACGTGGACCTTCGCGTCGCCGATCTCGGCGTCGGCCGCGCCGCGCTGTGCCTGCGCGCGGAGCTCGTGGAGCGCGCCGAAGCACCCCAGGGATGCCGCGGCGAGCACGACGCGGATCCGGCGCTGGAAGACCTCCATACCCTCCCTCCTCGACCGGGCAGACTTGCAGCGCGACGTTAGCATCGCGCGCCATGAAGCTGTGCGCGGCGACGCTCCTGCTGCTGCCGGTATTCGCGACGGCGCGCGCCGCGCCGCAGTCGGCGGTCACCCCGAAACCGCGCGTCGTCGCGAAGAGCGAGCGCGCGAGCGAGGACGCCTTCACCGAGCCGCGCGCCGCCGAGATCGACCGCGCCGTCGCGCGCGGGCTGCGCTGGCTCGCCGACCATCAGGAGCCGTGCGGCGGCTGGGTCGGCGACGCCGGCCACAAGCAGGGCGAGGGCTACGCCGTCTACCACTCCGCTGAAAAATGTCGTGAAGAAGGCGGCGCGTTCATGGGGGTGTCGGCGCTCGCGGGGCTCGCCTTCCTCGCCGACGGCCAGACGCCCGATCGCGCTCCGTACGACCGCCTCCAGGATCGGCTGATCGACTACCTGATCGCGCACCAGAGCGAGTTCGGATACTTCTGCGACGGCGGCTCGCGCATGTACAGCCACAGCTTCGCCGTGCTCTTCCTCACGCAGGCGCACGGCATGTGCCTGCGGCGCCAGAAGGAGGTCGAGCACGCGCTCTCGCTCGCGGTGCAGTTCACGCAGGAGGCGCAGAACGAGAACGGCGCGTGGCGCTACCAGCCGTTCACCGTCGAGTCCGACCTCTCGGTCACCGTCTGCCAGGTGCAGGCGCTGCGCGCGGCGCGCGACGCCGGCATCCCGGTGTCCGGCAAGGTCATCGACCGAGTCGTCGAGTACGTGCGCGCCAGCCGGATCGAGGACGAGGACGACGCGGGCGCCTTCTACTACAAGATCTACGGCCGCGGCGCGCGCCAGGTCACGACCTTCGCGATCAACGCCGCCGCCGTCACCTCGCTCCACAGCGCCGGCCTCTACAACGACCGCGACTACGGCCGCGCGATCGACCTCATCGCCGAGGAGTACCCGCACCTGAGCGACCGCTACGCCGACCACTACTACTTCTGGTACGGCAACTACTACGCGGCCCAGGCGCTCTTCACCGAAGGGGGTCCGCGCTGGCGCGCCTACTGGAAACGGCTGCGCGACGACCTGCTCGCGCGCCAGCAGGAGGACGGGAGCTGGCTCAATCCCGTCGGTCCCGGCAACGCCTTCGCGACCGCGGTCGCCTGCCTCCTGCTGCGGCTGCCGGCACAGTACCTGCCGATCTTCCAGCGATGAAGCGCGACGCGCCGCGCGATCCGCCGCCGGCCGAGCCGGTGCGCGGGCGCGGGACGGCGGAGAATCCCGCCGACCGCTTCACCGAGCTCCTGGTCGAGCGCGATCCCGAGCTGCCGCCCGAGGCGCCGCCGACCACGGTCTACCTCGACGCGTCGCGCACGATCCTGTCGCGCAACGACAGCCCCGACATCCCCTTCGAGTGGAGCGCGAACCCCTACCGCGGCTGCGAGCACGGCTGCGTCTATTGCTACGCCCGCCCGACGCACGAGTACCTCGGGCTCTCGGCCGGGCTCGACTTCGAGACGAAGCTCTTCGCGAAGCCCGACGCGCCCAAGCTGCTGCGCGAGGCGTTCGCGAAGCCCTCCTGGAAGCCGCAGGTGATCGCCTTCTCCGGCGTGACCGACTGCTACCAGCCGGTCGAGCGCACGCTGCGGATCATGCGCGGCTGCCTCGAAGTCATGTCCGAGACGCGCCACCCGACCGGGATCATCACCAAGTCGGCGCTCGTGACGCGCGACGTCGATCTGCTGCAGCCGCTCGCGGACGCGCACGCGGTGCTCGTCTGCGTCACGATCACGACGCTCGACGACGAACTCGCCGCCGTTCTCGAGCCGCGCGCGGCGCGGCCGGCGAAGCGGCTCGAGACGATCGCGGCGCTCGCGAGCGCCGGCATCCCGGTCGCCGTCATGGTCGCGCCGCTGATCCCCGGCCTCACCGACCACGAGATCCCGGCGATCCTCGGCGCCGCGGCGGAGCGCGGCGCGACGCGCGCGGGCTGGCAGCTCCTGCGGCTGCCGGGCGCCGTGCTCGACCTCTTCGACGCCTGGCTCGCGCGCTGGCGGCCGGAGCGGCGCGAGAAGGTCCTTCACCGGATCCGCGACCTGCACGGCGGCTCGCTCACCGACTCGCGCTTCGGCGTGCGCATGCGCGGCGAGGGCGAGTGGGCGAAGCAGCTCGCCGACCTGTTCCGGATCTCCGCCACGAAGGCCGGCCTGAAACATCGCCGCTACGAGCTCGATGCGTCGTCGTTCGTGCGGCCCGCGCGGAAGCGTGGTTCCGTCCGTCAGCTCGAACTCGGCTTCACCGCCGACCCGGCACGCGCTCGCGCCGAGGCTCCTCGTCGAGGGGACGCAGGCGCGGCTTGAGCGGGTCGATGCGCGTCACGATCCCGATCACTCTCGCCGGGTCGTCGGGCGCGACGAACGGCAGGCGGCCGACGAGTGTTTCGAATTGTCATTCTGGCTCGGCTTCAACACCGTTCGATCGCGCGATCACGGACATCGTCGCGGGCTTGCCGGGCGCAGTCGCGAGCATGTCCGAATTCCTCGGCGATGCCAGACATCGATGCGAGCATCATCGACAAGCTCGATCACAGACACATTCTCCGATCGGCGGCATCCGTGTACCTGCCGGTCGAACAAACAGAGTCGGTGGATGTCACCGCGCTGTCGATCGTCGCCGTGCACCGATCCTCGACATCGGTCGGTCGGAAAAGACGATTTCTCGCGTGTGATGTCCTGTCGGACCGCGAACATCGATCGCCCGCAACCACTGGAATGAAGAGCGGGAGTCGAGGACCTGAAGCCGCAATGGAACGCAAAGACCACTGGGAAAACGTCTATTCCACGAAAGCGGCCACGCAGGTCGGCTGGTATCAACCGGAGCCAACAGCTTCGATGGATCTGATTCGGGCGTACTGCCCGGTCTCCGGGAGCGTCATCGACGTCGGGGGCGGAGCGTCGTTCCTCGTCGACCGGCTGCTCGATGCGGGGTACGGTCGCGTCGGCGTCATCGACATCTCGGCCACGGCGTTGCAGCAGGCGAAGTCGCGCCTGCGGGAGAGGGCGGGCGCGGTCGAGTGGATCGTCGCCGACGTAACCGACATCGCCGACGTCGGGAAGTTCGATCTCTGGCATGACCGGGCGGTCTTTCACTTCCTCACCTCCCCGGAGGATCGCAAGAAGTACGTCGAATTGGCCGTACGCACCGTCCGGCCGGGTGGTCACGTCGTGATCGGCACGTTTGCCCTCGATGGACCACCTCGCTGCAGCGGATTGGACGTCAGACGGTACGACGCGGGAATGTTGAGCGACGAGTTCGGACCGGCATTCAAGTTGGTTGGGCAGGATCGCGCGATCCATGTCACACCGTCGGGAAAGGCGCAGCCCTTCGTGTTCGTGGTATTCGCACGTGAGTGATCGAGACAATCTGTCGCAAAGGAGAGGACCGATGACCCGACCGTTGACCGTGGTGTTGGGATCGTTGTTGGTGTCGGTGCCGCTGTCCTGGGCCGTGTACGGGGCGCAAGAGAAGAAGTCCGGGGAGCACGCGAAGACGGGTGAAGTCAAACATGCGATCTTCACCCCCGACCTTCTGGACTGGAAGAACGGCCCGCCGTCCATCCCCGCCGGCGCGAAGGTGGCAGTCCTCGAGGGCGATTCCTCCAAGGAGGGTTACTTCGCCCTCCGGCTTCAATTGCCCGACGGGTACAAACTTCCCCCGCACTGGCATCCCAACGTCGAGAGAGTGACCGTGATATCCGGGACGTTTCACCTCGGCACTGGCGAGAAGTTCGAAAAGGACGCCGCCAAGGCCCTGCCGGCGGGGAGTTACGTCTTCATGGAACCGGGGATGAAGCACTTCGCTTGGGCGGAAGGCTCGACCGTGATCCAGTTCACGACGATCGGGCCCTGGGCGATCAACTACGTCCATCCGGAGGATGACCCGAGACAACCGAAGAAGTGAATTGCCGATGCGGGTGCAGGGCGAGGAGCGGCCCTCCACCCGCGCGTCTCGTCACTCCGGAAACTCCCGGCTACCATGCCCGGCCTCTCGGGCCGCGTTTCCTCTTCGGGGAAGTCGGCCGCATGGTCGTGTCGCCGGGATTGGCTCTCTCCCTCATCGCTGCGTTCCCGCAGGACCGCGCGGGTGACGGCGAAGAGTTCTTCGAGAAGAGCGTGCGGCCGCTGCTGGAAGAGCGCTGCCTGCGCTGCCACGGCGAGGACCGTCCGAAGGCGTCGCTGCGCCTCGACTCGCGCGCAGGCGTGCTCGCGGGTGGGAAGCACGGTCCCGCCGCGATCGAGAAGCGGCCTGACGAAAGCCTGCTGGTGCAGGCGGTCCGCCGCGAAGGCGCGCGCAAGATGCCGCCGTCGCAGCCGCTCGCGCCCGAGGAGGTCGCCGCGCTCACGCGCTGGGTCGAGCTCGGCATGCCGTGGCCCGACGCGAAGCCGGAGCATGTGGGCGAAAAGGGCGAGATGGGCGAGAAGAGCGGGACGGCGTCGGCCGGCTCGGGCGAGATGCTGGTCGAGCGCGACTTCACCGCGGCCGAACGCGCGTTCTGGTCGTTCCAGCCGATCGCCGACCCCGTGCCGCCGCCCGTCGTTGACGTCGCGTGGCCGACGAGCGACCTCGACCGCTTCGTCCTCGCCGAGCTCGAGGCGCGCGGACTTTCGCCCGCGCCGCGCGCCGACCGCCGCACGCTGATCCGGCGCGCGACCTTCGACCTGACCGGCCTGCCGCCGACGCCGGAAGAGGTCGCGGCGTTCGAGGCCGATCGTTCGACCGATTCCTTCGGGCGAGTCATCGACCGCCTGCTCGCGTCGCCCCGCTACGCCGAACGGTGGGCGCGCCACTGGCTCGACGTCGTGCGCTACGCCGATTCGTTCGACGCGCGCTCGCTCGTGCCCGGCGCCGAGCGCGCCGACGCGGCCGAGGCGTGGCGCTACCGCGACTGGGTGGTCGACGCGTTCGCGCGCGACCTGCCGTTCTCCGACTTCGTGCAGGACCAGATCGCCGGCGACCTGCGCGCGGGCGATGCCGTCGCCTTTGACGCGCGGCGGATCATTGCGACCGGCGCGCTCGCCATCGGCAACTGGGGCGGCGGCGACTCCGACAAGCGCAAGATGCTGACCGACATCGCCGATGACCAGGTCGACCTCGTGGGGCGCGCCTTCCTCGGCCTCACCATCGGCTGCGCGCGCTGCCACGACCACAAGTTCGACCCGATCACCAACGCCGACTACTACGGCCTCGCCGGCGTCTTCTTCAGCACGCACATCCTGCCCGACGTCGGATCGCCGACCGAGGGCTCGCCGGTGCTGCGCATCCCGCTGGCGTCGCCGTCGGAGCTGGCCGAGCGGGCGCGCCGCGCCGCGCGCGAGCAGGAGCTCGCCGGGCGCGTGCTCGCCGCGGTTGGCGGCTGGCCGCTGGCGAAGGTCGCGCGCGACGTCGCAGGGAACGCCGACCTGGTCGCGCGCTTCGGCGACGGCGACACGCCTTCGCTTCTGGTGAATCACGGCGACGCGACGACGCCGCTCGGCACGCTCACGCTCCCGCCGCACGCCGTCTCGCTCCATCCGTCGCCGCAGGCGGGCGTGGCCGTCGCCTTCGACGCCAAGGGGCTGCTCGCCGCGAGCGTGCGCGGCCGCGTCGCGGACGGCGACGCCCACTGCGGCGACGGCGTCGAGTGGACGCTCGAGCGGGCGGGCGCGGGCGCGAGCGTGCTCCTCGCGAAGGGGGCGATCGACAACGGCGGCGCGATGGCGCTCGCCGACTCCGAGAACGGATCGGCGCTCGAGAAGATCGTCCTCGCGCCCGGCGACGAGCTGCGCTTCACGATCCTGCCGCGCGGCGGATACGAGTGCGACACGACCGTCGTCGAGCTCACCGTCGACGAGCTGCTGGCGGAGACGCCGGCCTGCGTTCCGCCGCGCACGTGGGACCTCGCCGCAGACCTCCTCGCCGACGTCGCGGGCGGCGGCCCGTCGAATCCGGTCGTCGCGCGCAACGGCGCGCGCTGGCGCTTCCTCGATCGTCGCACGGGCGGCGCGTCGCCGGCGCAGCTCGCCGCGCTCGCGGCGTACGCGAAGGCGGAGCTGGAGAAGGAGGCGGGCCGCGTCGCGCCCGAGGTCGTCGTCGCGCTCGAGGAATTTGCCGCGCTGCGCGCGAGCGCGCCGCTGCCGTTGATCTACGCCAACGGCGCGCAGGAGGGCGGCGTCCCGAACAGCGAGCACGCGGGCGTGCACGACGTCGCGATCCACGGGCGCGGCCGCTACGACCGGCTCGGCGCCACGGTCCCGCGCCGCTTCCCGCGGATCCTCGCCGGCGACGTGCAGCCGCCGGTCGGCGAAGGCAGCGGCCGGCGCGCGCTCGCCGAGTGGCTCGCCGACCCGACGAACCCGCTGCCGCCGCGCGTCTGGGTCAACCGCCTCTGGCAGCACCACTTCGGCGCCGGCGTGGTCCGGACGCCCGGCAACTTCGGGAGGCTCGGCGAGCCGCCGAGCCACCCAGCGCTGCTCGACTGGCTCGCGCGCCGCTTCCTCGAAGCGGGCGGCTCGACCAAGGCGCTGCACCGCCTGATCCTCGCGTCGAGCACGTGGCAGCAGGCGTCGACGCCGGCGCCGGCGACGCTCGCCGCCGATCCGGAGAACCGCTGGCTCGGCCGCATGCCGCGTGCGCGGCTCGACGCCGAGGAGCTGCGCGACGCGCTGCTCGCGGCGAGCGGCGAGCTCGACGCGACCTCCGGCGGCCCCGCGACGCGCGACCCTTTGACGAAGCGGCGCACCCTCTACGTGATGACGGTGCGCAGCGATCGCGCCGGCTGGCGCGTGCTCTTCGACGGCGCCGACCCGACGGCGATCGTCGACGTGCGCACGCAGTCGACCGTCGCGCCGCAGGCGCTCTGGCTCATGAACGACGAGTTCGTGCTGGCGCGCGCGGCGGCGCTCGCGGAGCGCGTGCGACGCGAAGGCGCGGACGACGCGGCGCGCATCGCGCGGCTCTTCGAATGGGTCTTCACGCGCGCACCCGACGCGCGCGAGCGGGAGATCGCGGGCGGACTGCTCGCGCGGGCGCGCGCCGCGGCCAACGTCACAGGCGAGCGCGTCGAAGTGGACGCGTGGGAGGAGCTCGCCCACGTGCTGCTCTGCTCGAACGAGTTCTTCTTCGTCGATTGACGGCAGGGGCGAGGGTGAGACGCATGGAACGACGGCCGCAGGGGATCTCGCGCCGCGCCGCGCTCGCGCGCTTCGCGAACGGCTTCGGCCTGCTCGCGCTCGCGGCGCTGCTCGGCGACGAGGCGTTCGCCGGCGAGGGAATCGCCGCGCCGCCCGACGCTGCCGATCCGCTCGCCCCCAAGCCGCCGCACTTCGCGCCGCGCGCGAAGCGGGTGATCTTCCTCTTCATGTCGGGCGGGCCGTCGCACGTCGACCTGTTCGACCCCAAGCCTCGCTTGATCGCCGAAGCCGGGAAGCCGCCGCCGTTCGAGCTGCCCAAGCTCATGCGCACGAAGACCGGCAACCTGCTGCCGTCGCCGTGGAAATTCGCGAAGCACGGCGATGCGGGGATCGAGATGTCCGAGCTGCTGCCGCATCTCGCGCGGCGCGCCGACGACCTCTGCGTCATCCGCTCGATGGTCGCCGACAACATCAACCACAACGGCGCCTGCCTGCAGATGAACACCGGCGAGCAGGCCTTCTCCCGCCCGAGCCTCGGCTCGTGGCTCACCTACGGGCTCGGCTCGGAGAACCAGGACCTCCCCGGCTTCGTGGTGCTGTCGCCCGCGCAGCCCGCGCAGGGCGCGCCGCTCTGGAGCTCGGCCTTCCTGCCGGCGACGTTCCAGGGGACGCTCGTCTCCGACCTCGCCCATCCGATCGCCGACCTCGCGAACGCGCGCCGCAGCGCCGCGCGCCAGCGCGACGACTTGGACGCCCTGCGCGAGCTCGACCGCGTGCACGCGGCTCGCCGCGAGGCCGACGCCCGCCTCGACGCACGCATCGCGAGCTTCGAGCTCGCGTTCCGGATGCAGGCGCGCGCGCCCGAGGCGTTCGACCTGTCGGGAGAGAGCCCGGCGACGCGCAAGCTCTACGGCCTCGACGATCCGGTGACCGAGACGTTCGGCCAGCAGTGCCTGCTCGCGCGCCGCCTGGTCGAGCGCGGCGTCCGAATGGTCCAGGTGTACCACACGCAGACCAAGCACCGCGCGAGCTGCCAGCTCTGGGACCAGCACGGGAGCCTGCGCGCCGAGCTCGCGAACAACTGCGCCGCGATCGACCTGCCGACCGCGGGGCTGCTCGCCGACCTCGATGCGCGCGGCCTCCTCGACGACACGCTCGTCGTATGGGGCGGGGAGTTCGGACGCACGCCGACCGCGGAGGGGACCGACGGCCGCGAGCACCATCCGTTCGGCTTCACCATGTGGCTCGCCGGCGGCGGCGTGAAGCGCGGCTGCGTCCACGGCGCCACCGACGAGTACGGCTGGCACGCGGTGCAGGACAAGGTCCACGTCCACGACCTGCACGCGACGATCCTGCACCTGATGGGCCTCGACCACGAGAAGCTGACCTTCCGCCACGCCGGCCGCGACTGGCGCCTCACCGACGTCTACGGGAACGTCGTCCCCGAGCTGCTCGTATGAACACCGCCGTGATGTACACCCGACGCAACGTGCTTCAGCTCGGCGGGGTCGGCGCAATGGCTGCGCTGCTGCGGGGCCTGCCGCCGCCGATCTCGACCGCCGCACCGGACGATTCCGAGTCGCCGCTCGATGCTCGATATCTCCGGCACGGTCTCAACCTGCTCTGCAGCGCCCACTCGACCGATGCGTTCCTCGGCGGGCACGCGGGCGGCGCCGTCATCTCGGCGTACTACCTCTGCCGCGAGGAGAAGCTCGAAGAGGGATCCGCCGAGATCATCCAGTCCGCATTGGACCAGCACTATCGACTCGCACCCGATCCGTTTCCCGCGGAGAAGCCGCTCGAGAACGGAGTCGCGACCCTTCTTCGCTCCATGGAAGACGGCATCGATCAGCTCTGCCGCGACGGCCACAACGTGATCTTCCTCTCGCTCGCGCTGCGGGCCCTGCACGACCTTCCCGACAGTGTGACGCCCGCGAGGATCGACGGCCTGCGCAAGACCCTCCAGAGCCTCGAGCCCAAGAGGAAGGGAAAGGTCGACGTCGAGGTCCCGGAGTCGATGTCCGGCTTCTCGGAGTTCGTGCTCACGGAGTTCCTCGGCAGCACGGAGGGAGGACCGGGTCAGGGGTATTCCGGTCACCTGCTGACCTACGGACGCGCCATCCTCGACCTGCGACTCCTCGGCCACGAGGCGTTCGCGAAGCGCTGCATCCACGCCTACCGATTGGCTGTCCAGACGGCGCGGCCTCGTTCCCCCGTCGGCGACTACAAGGCCGACCGCCCGAAAGTGAAGTTCCTCCGCCCGGATCAGCGGGAGTACTGGAAGCGTCGCGTCTCCGCCGGAACCCTCGAGCTCGGCCACCTCTTCAAGTACCCGTACGGATTCTTCGGCGTGAGGAAGCACTCCAAGAATCCCGAGCTGAACGAAGTCTGCCTGAACCACAGCCATCGCCTCTTCCCGAGCTGACGCTCGCGTGACGAGCCGCGGCCTCACACGTCGACGTTCGCCTGGTCCGAACGCGCGAGCCCGCCGCGCGGGCTCAGCTTGTAGGCGCGCAACCCCAGCGTGATGCCGAGCAGCGGGTTGGGCGCGTTGGCCGTGAAGGTCAGCGTGTGGTCCGCCGCGAAGGCGATCACGAGCAGCGGCAGGAAGGTCGGCGTCCCGCCGACGTCCTCGACCGTCACCATGCAGAGCGCGCCCGGATCGCCGCGGAAGGCGGAGAAGGTGATCAGCTGCCCCGCCGCCGGCGTCTCCGGATCGATGGTGAGCGTCATCTCGGCCGGTGCGTAGCCGTAGACCGAGCCGAAGTCGGTCCCCGCCGCGGTGTTCTTGCCGTCCGCCGTGGCGAGGACGAGGGAATCGTGCAGCGCGACCTGCGTCCCGAGGCGGTCGCTGGTGGCGCGGTCGCTCGCGCAGAGCTGGTGGTCGTAGACCCACGCTCCGCCCGCCTTCGCGGGCCGGTAGAGGTGGGACGCGCCGCAGTCGACCTTGCCCGAGACGTCGTCCGTCATTGCGCCGACCACGACGAGGTCGTCCGACATCGCGATGTCGCTGCCGAAGCGGACGCTCGTCGCCGGCACCGGCTCGGTGAGGCGCTGCTCGAGCGCGAAGCTTCCGCTCGTGAGGCGGAACAGGTAGGCGGCGCCGGAGTTGGTGACGCCGCCCCCCTCGTCCTCGTCCGGCGCGAGCGCGCCGAGACGATCGCCGGCGAGGCGGACGTGCAGGCCGAACCGTCCCCCCGTCTGCGGCGTCGTCGCGGTGAGCTCCTGCACCTGCGTCCAGGTGGTGCCGCTCACGTTCCAGATCCCGATCGAGCCGGCCGCCGACTTCGTGCTCTCGAGTGCATCGGGCGATGCCACCGCCGCGGTCGTGCCGTCCCACGCGACGCACGTCCCGGCGTTGTCGTTCGCGAGGCCGTCGGGGTCGATCAGCTGCGTCTCCTCGAGCCACTTCACCGTCGCGTTCTGGTACCGGAAGACGAACGCACAGCCGGAGTTGCTGCCGGCCGTCGTGTCGGAGTTCGGCGTGCCGGACACCAGGACGTCGCCGGCCACCCCGACCGACCACCCGAAGTTGTCGGTCGCGGCGCCGGCGCTCTGCACCAGCTTCTGCTCCTCGTTCCAGACGTGGTTCGTCGTGTCGTAGCGGAAGACGTAGACCTGGCCGGCGTCGCTGCCGAGCGTCGTGTTCTTGTAGGGCGCGCCGACCACGAGCAGGTCGCCCTGGATCGCGACCGACCAGCCGAAGCGCGCCCCGCTCTCCGCGTCGCTCGCGAAGAGCTGCTGCTCCATCTGCCATTCGCCGAGAGTCGCGTCGAAGCGCCAGACCCAGACGCTCCCCGAATCGCTCGGGGTGGTGTCGTTGTAGGGGCCGCCGATCGCCATCTCGTCGCCGTCGATCGAAAGCGCGAAGCCGGAGCGCTGCGTCGACGTGCCCGACGGCGGGGAGAACTGCACCTGCTCGCCGGCCTGGGCGAAGAGGGCGGGGGGGAGGGCGAGCGCCGCGAGCGTCGTCGCGGCGAAGGGAAGCAACCGGGCGCGAACGCGGACCATGGGGCGACTCCTCGCGACGCCGGCGGGTCGGGCCATCGGGGCTCGCGCGATCCACCGCGGATCTCGGCGCCCGGATGTGCAGCCCGTCGGACGGGAGGGATTCGCGCGGGAGGGGCGTTCCTTACGCGAATTCCGGCGCCCCTCTAAGATCGCGCCGCCGCCATGCTCCCGAAGACGAACACGGTGCTGCTCGCCGGCCTGCTCGAAGCGGGCAACGACGAGGTGTGGCGCGACTTCGACGGCCGCTACCGGCCGGTCCTGCGCGCCTTCGCGGGCCGGCTCGGGCTCGCGTCCGCCGACGCCGAAGAGGTCGCGCAGGAGACGCTCGCCCGGTTCGTCGAGCTCTACCGCGCCGGCAAGTACGACCGCGAGCGCGGCCGGCTGCGCTCGTGGATCTTCGGGATCGCGCAGCGGCGCGTCGCCGACGTCCGCCGCGTGCGCGAGCGCCGCCGCGAGAAGCGCGGCGAGTCGGCCCTCGAGCCGCTCACGAGCGAGCCGGAGCTCGAGCACCTCTTCGAAGAGGAGTGGCAGCGCGCGCTGCTCGCCGCCGCCTTCGCGGAGCTGCGCGCCGGGCGTACCGATCCACAGTCGATCCGCGCGCTCGAGCTTCTCGCGTCAGGAAACCGCTCCGCGGACGAAGTCGCCACGGAGCTCTCGATGACCCCCAACGCCGTCTACGCCGCCAAGCACCGCGCCGTCGTCAAGCTGCGCGAGATCCTCACGCGCCTCGATCGCGACTGGTGAGGCGGGGTCCGTGACGCCCTGCCCGGAGCTCGCCGAGCTCGAAGAGCTCGCCGCCGGCCGTGCCGCGTCGGCGGAGCTGCGCTTCCACGTCGATGCGTGCGCCGACTGCCGACGGCGCTCCGACGAGATCGCGGCCGACAATCAGATGGTCGCGCGCCTCGGCGAGCTGGTCGCGGCCGAACGTGATCCGCCCGCGGCACCGCCCGCCGCGCCGCCCGCGCTGCCCGAGGTCGACGGCTACCGCGTGACCGCCGAGCTCCATCGGGGCGGCCAGGGGATCGTCTACGAGGGGGTGCAGCTCTCGACGCGGCGCAAGGTCGCGCTCAAGGTCCTCCTCGACGGCGCGCTCGCGAACGAAACGCAGGTCGCCCGTTTCGACCGCGAGATCGAGTCCGTCCTCAAGCTCCGCCACGTGAACGTCGTCGCGCTGCTCGACCAGGGCCGCGCGCGCGACGGGCGCCTCTTCTTCGCCATGGAGTTCGTCGAGGGGGTCGCGCTCGACGAGTTCGCGCAGGCGCGGCGCGTCGCGGGCTGGACCGCCCGCGACGCCGTCGCCCTCTTCGTCAAGATCTGCGGCGCGGTGCACTACGCCCACCAGCACGGCGTCGTCCACCGCGACCTGAAGCCCGGGAACGTCCGCGTCGATCCGGCGGGCGAGCCGCGCGTCCTCGACTTCGGGCTGGCCAAGGGCGTCGACGCCAGCGCCGCCGCCGCGACGGTCACGCGGCCGGGCTGGTTCGTCGGCACGCTCGCCTACGCGTCGCCCGAGCAGCTGCGCGGCGCCGCCGACGCGATCGACGTGCGCAGCGACGTCTACTCGCTCGGCGTCGTGCTCTTCGAGCTGGTGACGGGCGCGCTGCCGCATCCCTCCGACGGCGCGCTGCCCGACGTCGTGCGCGCGATCACCGAGGTCGAGCCGCGCGTGCCGAAGAGCGTCGACGCCGACCTCGCCGCGATCCTCGGCCGCGCGCTCTCCAAGGAACGCGACCAGCGCTACGCCTCCGCCGGCGAGCTCGCCGCCGACCTCGAGCGCTGGCTGCGCGGCGAGGCGGTCGACGCGCAGCGCGGGCGGCTCGGGTACCTGCTGCGCAAGGCGGTGCGCCGCCACCGCGTCCGCTTCGCGATCGCCGCCGCGCTGCTCGTCGTGCTGGTCGGCGCCGCGATCTTCTCGACCTTCGCGTGGGCGCGCGCGCGCGCCGACGCCGAGCGCGCCCGGATCGACGCGCGCACGCGCGCGCGCGTGACCAACGATGGTCGAGTCGATGCTCCTCTCGCTCGACCCCGAACGTGCACGGGACCGGTCACCCACGGTGCGCGAGGTCCTCGACGACGCGGTGCGCCGCCTCGACGCCGGGCCGCGCGAGGAGCCGGCGGTCGAAGCCGAGGTGCGCGCGACCATGGGCGTGCTCTACGGCACGCTCGGCCGCCTCGACGACGCGCAGGTGCAGTTCGACCAGGCGCTCGCGCTCTCGCGAAAGCTCCACCCCGAGGGCGACGAGTCGCTCGCGCTGCTGCTCGTCAAGAGCGCGGACATCTCCTACGAGCGCGCCGACTACGGCCAGGCGCAGCGGCAGATCGAGGAGGCGATGGAGCAGCTCGAGCGGCTGGGCCTCGCCGACGCGCCGACCATGGACCTCGCGCTCAACGAGCTCGGGCGCGTGCACTACGGCCAGGGGGAGATGGGGGCGGCGGAGCAGCGGCTCGCGCGCGCGCTCGCGCTGCGCCGCGCGCGCGGCGACGCAGCTGCGATCGCCGTCACGTTGGTCGACCTGAGCCAGGTCGAGATGGATCGGCTGCGCTTTTCCGACGCCGAGGCGCACCTGCGCGAGGCGCTCCGCATCCGGCGAGCGCGGGGTGAAGCCGACGCTGCGTCGACTGCCGCGACGCTGCGCGCGCTCGAGCGGCTGCTGCTGCGGCTGGAGCGGTACGACGAGGCGCGCGCCTGCATCGAGGAGGCGATCGCGATCGACCGCCGCCGGGTCGGCGGCGACGACCCGATCACCTACGGCGACGAGGTCGAGCTCGCCGCGCTGATCTGCGAGGCGGAGGGCTACGCCGCGGCCGCGGAGCGACACCTTGGCCTCGTCGCGCGCCGCGGCCTGCTCGAGGGGCGCGCGAGCATGACCGCCGCCTTCACGCGGGGCCGCCTCGCGCGCCTCGCGCGCGACGCCGGCGACCTCGCCGCCTCGGAGAGCGACGGTCGCGCCGCGCTCGAGATCTATGCGAAGCTGGTCGGGCCCGACCATCGCTCCGCCGTCGCGATCCGCGCCCACCTCGCGTGGGTCGCCTACCAGCGCGGGCGCTACGACGAGGCGGTGCGCCTCGGCCGCGAGTCGGTCGCGGCGCTGCGCAAGGCGGTGCCGGTCGACGAGGCGGTGCTCGGCGGCGCGACGCTCGACCTCGCCTGGATGGAGCTCGAAATCGGCCGGCGCGACGAGGCGGAGGCGCGCGCCCGCGAGTCGCTCGAGCTGCGCGAGCGCGTGCACGGCGAGGAGCACGGCGCGACGGCGCGCAGCCGCAACGCGCTCGCCTGGATCCTCCACGTCCGCGGCCAGGACGACGAGGCGGAGGAGCTGACGCTCGCGAGCCTGGAGCGGCAGACGCTGCGCTTCGGCGAGCGCAGCACCGAGGTGGCGACGACGCTGCAGCTGCGCGGCGCGATCGCGCGCGCGCGCGGCGAGCTCGCCGCGGCGGAGGAGGCGTACCGGCGCTGCGTCGAGCTGCGGCGCGAGCTGCTCGGCGCGACGAGCCCCGACCTCGCGATGGCGCTCGACCCCTTCGGCTGGTTCCTGATCGAGCGCAAGCGCTACGACGAGGCGGGGCCGCTCCTGCAGGAGGCGCTCGCGATCCGCCGCGCGCGCCTCGACGAGGGCCATCCGCTGCTCGGCTGGAGCCTGAACAACCTCGGCGTCTGGCACTACTGGCGGCGCGAGCTCGCGGCGGCCGAGGAGCGGATCGGCGAGGCGGTCGCGCAGGCGCGCGCGCACGACGGGACGGGGAACGCCGGCTTTCCCGTCTGGCTCGGCAACCTCGGCGCCGTGAAGCTCGCGCAGCGCGACTTCGCGGCGGCGGAGCCGCAGCTGCTCGAAGCCCACCGCCTGCTGCTCGCGCTGCGCGGGCCGCGCCACCCGCAGACGGCGTCCGTCGTCGCGTCGCTCGTCACGCTCTTCACCTCGCTCGGCCAGCCGCAGCGCGCGGCCGAGTACTCCGCGCAGCTCCGTCCCGCGGGCACCGGCGAGAAACACTGAGCCGACGCATCCCCGTCCCGAAGCGCGCTTCGCCCGGCTCGCCCGGGTCGCTGGCGCCGACGCACGTGCGTCGGCAACCTTGCGCCGCCCCGGATCGTCCCGCGTCGGGATGGCCGGGCTCGGGAATGCCGGATCGGGAAGATCGAAGGAGAAGCGCGATGGTGCCTGTCGGGGAGCTGTGGATTCCGATCGTCGTGTCCGGAGTCGCCGTCTTCATCGTGAGCGCGATCGTCTGGATGGTGCTGCCCTACCACAAGACCGATTGGAAGCGCGTGAGCAACGAAGACCTCTTCCTCGACGCGGTGCGCGGGCAGAAGCTCGGCGCCGGCATGTACATGTTCCCCGGCTGCACGCCGAACGACGTGAAGACGCCGGAAGGGAAGGCGCGCTTCGAAAAGGGTCCGTGGGGCACGCTCATCGTGCTGCCGGAGAAGCCGAACATGGGGCGCGCGCTGCCGCAATGGCTCGGCTTCGTGCTGCTCGTCTCGATGTCCGTCGCCTTCCTCGTCGGCCACTTCGTTCCGAAGGGCGGCGACGCCCACGCCGTCTTCCACCAGGCCCTGGCCGCGGCGGCGATCGTCTACGGCGGCTCGGCGATCCCGGGCTGGATCTGGGAAGGGAAGCCGGGGAGCTTCGTGGTGAAGAACGTGGTCGACGGATTGATCTACGCGGCCACGACGGCGGCGATCTTCAGCTGGCTCTGGCCGAGCGCCTGAACGTCGGGACGTCCGGCGTGGTTGAAGGGGCACGAGGCGACGATCCGAAGGCGCGAACCGGAGGACGTCCGATGGCGAGTGCCCCCTCGGTCCCGAACGCCGCCGCGTCCGCCCCTTACACGTCGACTCGGCCCTGGTCGACGGAGCGACCCCGGACGCTGCTCGTCTGCTGCTCCGACGGCCGCTACCACCCGCACCTCGAGGAGTTCGCGCTGAAGCGCGTGAGCGAGCGGCCCGACGTCTTCGCGCTGCCCGGCGGGCCGGCGGCCGTCGACGCGTGGACGTCGAGCTTCGACCACGCGCGCGTCTTCGCCGAGTCGTTCGACTTGCTCGCCGCGTCGCACGACCTGCAGTCGATCTGGCTCGTCGCGCACGAGGGCTGCTCGTACTACCGCCGCAAGCACCCCGGCCTCGACGCGGCGGCGCTGACGCGGCGGCAGCGCGAAGACCTCGTGAAGGCGCGGGCGCTCCTGCGCGAGCGGCGGCCCGCCCTCGCGGTCCACCTCGTCTACGCCCGCGTCGCCGCCGGGCGCGTCCACTTCGACGAACTCGACGCCGCCTGACCGCGTCCGCAGAATGGCGGGCTTGCCGTCTCCCACGGAACCCCGCCATGCCCTACGACCCGCAGACGATCGAGCCGAAGTGGCAGCAGTACTGGCTCGAGCAGAAGACCTTCAGCGTGAAGGTCGAGCCCGGCAGGCCGAAGTACTACGTGCTCGACATGTTTCCGTACCCGAGCGGGTCGGGCCTCCACGTCGGCCACCCGAAGGGCTACACGGCGACCGACGTCGTCTCGCGCTGGATGCGGATGAAGGGGTTCAACGTGCTCCATCCGATGGGGTGGGACGCGTTCGGGCTGCCGGCCGAGCGCTCGGCGGTGCGGGAGAACCTTCATCCCGCGGTGATCACCAGGCGAAACATCGCCAACTTCAAGCGGCAGCTGCAGCGGCTCGGCTTCGCCTACGACTGGGAGCGCGAGGTCTCGACCACCGATCCCGACTACTACCGCTGGACGCAGTGGATCTTCCTGCAGCTCTACGAGAAGGGGCTCGCCTACCAGGCGGAGGTCGCCGTCAACTGGTGCCCCGCGCTCGGGACCGTGCTCGCCAACGAAGAGGTCCAGGACGGCAAGTACGTCGAGACGGGCGACCCGGTCGAGCGGCGCAGCATGCGCCAGTGGATGATGAAGATCACCGCGTACGCCGAGCGGCTGATCGCCGACCTCGACGGCCTCGACTGGCCCGAGTCGCTGAAGGAGATGCAGCGCAACTGGATCGGCCGCAGCGAGGGGGCCGACGTCGCGTTCGCGGTCGCCGACGCGAAGGACTCGTCGAAGGCGAGCGCCACGACCTTCACGATCTTCACGACGCGCCCCGACACGATGTACGGCGCGACGTATTGCGTGCTCGCGCCGGAGCACGCGCTCGTCGCGAAGATCACGACGCCCGACCGGAAGCGCGAGGTCGACGCCTACGTCGCCGCCGCCAAGGGCAAGGCCGAACGCGACCGCATGGCCGAGGCGAAGGAGAAGACCGGCGTCTTCACCGGCGCGTTCGCGATCAATCCGGCCACCAAGAAGCCGATCCCGATCTGGGTCGCCGACTACGTGCTCGCCGGCTACGGCAGCGGCGCGATCATGGCGGTGCCGGGACACGACGAGCGGGACTTCGAGTTCGCGCGCGCGTTCGACCTGCCGATCGTCGAGGTCGTGAAGGGCGGCGACGTGAGCAAGGCGCCGTTCGTCGCGGACGGCGTCGCCGTGAACAGCGATCTGCTCGACGGCCTGCCGACGCCGCAGGCGAAGGCGAAGATGACCTCGCTGCTCGAGATGCTCGGCGTCGGCAAGAAGAAGGTGCAGTACAAGCTGCGCGACTGGCTCTTCTCGCGGCAGCGGTATTGGGGCGAGCCGTTCCCCATCGTCCATCTGGCCGACGGCACGACGGCGCCGGTGCCCCAAGAGGACCTGCCGCTCGTCCTGCCGTCCATCGACGAATACAAGCCGACCGCCGACGGCCAGCCGCCGCTCGCACGTGCGAAGGAGTGGCTCGAGACCACCGACAAGAAGTCGGGCCAGCCGGCGTCACGCGAAACCAACACGATGCCGCAGTGGGCCGGCTCGTGCTGGTACTACCTGCGCTTCTGCGATCCGAAGAACAAGAGCGCCGCGTGGTCGAAGGAGGCGGAGCAGTACTGGATGCCAGTCGACCTCTACGTCGGCGGCGTCGAGCACGCGGTGCTGCACCTGTTGTATGCCCGCTTCTGGCACAAGGTGCTGTTCGACCTCGGACTCGTGAGCACGAAGGAGCCGTTCCAGAAGCTGCGCAATCAGGGGCTCATCACCGCGTACTCGTACCAGGACGCGGCCGGCAAGTACTACTACCCCGAGCAGGTGGTCGAGCGCGACGGCGAGTGGTTCGTGAAGGAGACGAACGCGCCGGTCCACACGCAGATCGAGAAGATGTCGAAGTCGCGCTTCAACGTCGTGAATCCCGACGACGTGGTCCGCGACTACGGTGCCGACTCGCTGCGGCTCTACGAGTGCTTCATCGGGCCGCTGAAGGACGGCGGCGCGTGGCAGACGAGCGGCGTCGAAGGCGTCTCCCGCTTCCTGGAACGGACGTGGCGCCTCTACTTCCTGACGCCGAAGGGCGCGACGACGGACGTCCGCAATCCGGCGCTGACCGACGGCGCGAGCGACCCCGAGCTCGAGCGCGCGCTGCACAAGACCATCCAGAAGGTCACGACCGACCTCGAGGTGATGGGCTTCAACACCGCCATCTCCGCGCTGATGGTCTTCGTCAACACCGCGACCGGGCGCGAAAAGCTGCCGGTCGCGCTGCTCGAGAAGTTCATCCTGCTGCTCGCGCCCTTCGCGCCGCACATGGCGGAGGAGGTGTGGGCGGCGCTGGGCCACACGGAGTCGATCGCGAACGCGCCGTGGCCGGCCTTCGACCCGGCGCTCGTGAAGGACGCCACCCTCGAGATCGCCGTCCAGGTGAACGGCAAGCTGCGCGACTCCATCTCGATCCCCGCCGACGCCGATTCCGCCGCCGTGCAGAAGCTCGCGCTCGCGAGCGAGAAGGTCCAGAAGGCGCTCGAGGGCAAGCCGCCGAAGAAGGTGATCGTCGTCCCGCGAAAGATCGTCAATGTGGTGGTCTGAGCGAACGCTCTGACGTCGGCCCGTATCGCCCCCAACGCATCACTTCTTCGCGAGACTCGTGCAGACAACGCGAGCGAGACGGGCTAGATTCGATCGCGTCCTTGCAGGTCGATGCGAGGAGCGCCTCTTGGTTCGTCGAATGGCTCTCGCGATCGCAGTCTCGACCGGAGCGTTGACGACGGCATCCGCGCAGTTCCTCCCAGGCGACCTTTGCGTGAACGCGGGCGGCACGATCTACAAGGTCGATGCGACGACGTGGACGACTTCGGTCTTCGCGGATTGGAACGACGGACTGAACTCCCCGGTCTCGCCCGAGTTCTCCTCGTACGGAACGTTGCTCAGTTCCAATTTCGGAACGAACGAGATCCTCGAGTTCGACTCCAGCGGAAATGGATCGATTCTCTACGACAGCTCGGATGGAATCTCCGGCCCGTATGGCCTCGTCTTCGACTCCGTCGGGAATCTGATCGTCTCGCAGCCGTTCAGTGACCAGGTGCTGAGCATTCCGTCCAACGGCGGTGCCGCGACGGTCCTGGCCGATTCCGGCGACGGGCTTCTGCGACCCCTTTTCCTCGGTCTGAACACGAATGGTGACCTGCTCGTCGCGGACGATCTCGCTTCGACGGTTTTCTCGATCGACCCGGGCGGCGTGGTCACCGTGTTCGATGTGCTCCCGGAAACGCCGGGCGCGATCGCCGTCCGAAGCAACGGAGACATCTATCTGGTCACCGTGACCTCATGCATCAATCTCTATCGCTACCCGGCAGGCGACGCTTCGCAACGAACGCTCTTCGCGACGTTCTCGAGCCTCACGACCGCTGCGCAGCTCGTATTCAGTCTCGATGGAAGTTCGCTCTATCTCACTTCATATGACCAGGGCGGCCTGATCGAAATCGATCCCGATACCGCTTCCACGACGCAGCGGATCAAGCAAGGCATGAAGCTGAATCACGCCCGAGGGATCACCGTATTCGGCATGTATCTCCACCCTTCCTGGTCGAACTACGGGAGCGGTGTTCCCGGAACGAAGGGCGTACCCGCGCTGACGTCGCAGGGCGATCCGTTCCTCGGGTCGACGGTCACGGTCGATCTCGAGAATTCCTATGGACAACCGACGATCGGCCTTCTCTTCGTCGGCTTCCAGCAGGCCGATCTGCCCTCGGGACTGGGCGGCCACCTGCTCGTCGCGCCGGCATTCACACTCCCGATCTCGTTCTCGTACGGCAACGACCAATTCAGCGGCGCTCTTCCGAACGATCCGAGGCTCGCCGGATCGAAACTGGAAATGCAGGCCGTCGAGGCCGATCCCGGCGCGGCGCTGGGAGTTTCATTCACGCAAGGACTCGAACTCGTGCTCGGATACTGACCGGATCAACTTCGCCGCGCCCACTCGACGCACCGCTTCATCTGCCGCGCCATCTCGTCCGCCTCGAAGTGGCACGGCCGGCCGTGGCCCGGAAGGATCCACTCGAAGCGGTGCTTCGCGACGCGTTCCATCGACTTCACGACCTCGGGCCAGCTGAACCAGCACGCGCCCTTGAAGCCGTAGGGGTGGCCGAGCTCTTCGCTGAAGGCGATGTGGTCGCCGCCGAAGAGGTAGGTCTCGCGATGGAGCAGGCACGCCGAGCCGGCGGTGTGGCCCGGCGTCGGGATCACGAGCAGGTCGGCGGCGAGCGCGACCGGCTCTTCGCCGCGCACCACATGCTCGACGGCGCGCGTCCCCTCGTCGACATCTGCTTCATGCAGGACGCGCTCGCAGCCGAAGTGCTCCGCGAACTTCGCGTGGTCGGCGACGTCGTCGCGGTGGGTGAGGAAGAGCGTCTTCACGCCGCCCATCTCCTCGATCCGCTTCACCAGCGTCGGGACGAAGCGCGGCGAGTCGACCAGGACGTTCCCGTCGGGGCGGACGATCAACCAGCTCGCGGCGCCGAAACTCGACTCGGCGTGGTAGCCGCAGTGGTGGACGTTGGCGTCGACGAAGACGGGGAAAGCGCGGGACGTCGCGGCGAGGTCGTGCTTCGTCGTCACGCCGATCGAGCCGGTCGGGCAGGCGATCACCGCGAGCTCGGCGCGGTGGACCTCGTCGGGGGTCGCCGGCTGGCGGTGGACGCGCGAGTGGCCGCCGTCCTCGTCGAAGGTGGCCGGCGCGATCCAGCGGCACGCGTCGCAGTCGATGCAGCTCTCGTCGACGAAGAAGTCGCCGGCGACGTTCGTGGAGAGTCGGCGGCGCGGATCGGCCATGGCGGCCCCAAACTAGCGCAGCGGGATCCGGTCGCCCGGCCGCCGCCCGCGCACGGCTACACTCCGCGCCCTTCCCGCCGAGGAGAGAAGGATGCTCGCGCCGCACCTCTGTTTCGCGTGGCTCGCGTCGCTTGCCGCGCCCTCGAACCCGCCCGCCGGCGCCGGAGACGCGCCGATCCCCGCGCTGATCGTCACGGGCGAGAACAACCACGACTGGAAGTACACGACGCCGCGCATCCGCCAGGCGCTCGAGGAGACGGGGCGCTTCACGGTCGACGTGACCGAGACGCCCGCGAAGACGCTCGCCGACGCGGCCGTGCTCGCGAAGTACCGCGTGCTCGTCCTCAACTACAACGGCGCCCGCTGGGGCGAGCCGGCCGAGTCGAACTTCCTGAAGGCCGTGTCGGGCGGCGTCGGCGTGACGGTGATCCACGCCGCCAACAACGCCTTCGTCGGCTGGACCGAGTACGAGAAGCTGGTCGGCGACCTCTGGATCTCTCCGATCACGGGCCACGGCGCCTACCACGCCTTCGACGTGCACGTCGTCGACCGCGAGCACCCGATCACGCGCGACCTGCCCGACTTCGTGATGCACCCCGACGAGCTCTACCACCGCCTCGTGAATACGCAGAACGTCGAGCGGCGCGTGCTCATGACCGCCTTCTCCGCGCCCGACAAGGGCGGCACGGGGGAAGAGGAGCCGATGGTGCTCGTGCACGGCTACGGCCAGGGCCGCGTCTTCCACACGCCGCTCGGCCACGTCTGGCCGGGCGAAGAAAAGACGCAGCACGTGACGTGGGACGACCCGCACCTGCGCCTCCTCGTCGCGCGCGGCAGCGAGTGGGCGGCGACCGGCGCCGTCACGCTCCCGGCCGCGCCGCCCAACGAGCTGACGCGCTCGGAGCGGCGCGAGAAGTTCCGCCTGCTCTTCGACGGGAAGTCCCCGAACGGCTGGCGCGGCTTCAAGAAGGAGGCGTTCCCGGCGCAGGGCTGGGAGATCGTCGACGGCACGCTCCACGCGAAGGAGCACGGCGGCGGCGGCGACCTCGTCACGGTCGACGAGTTCGGCGACTTCGACCTGCGCTTCGAGTGGAAGGTCACGCCCGGCGCGAACAGCGGCGTCATGTACCGCACTGGCGAGGACGCCGACGCGCCCTACATGACCGCGCCCGAGTACCAGGTCCTCGACGACGACAAGCACCCCGACGGCAAGGACGCGCGCACGTCGGCCGCCTCGCTCTACGGCCTCTACGCCGGCAAGGATCGGGCGCTGCACGCCGTCGGCCAGTGGAACACGGGCCGCATCGTCGTGCAGGGCAACCGCGTCGAGCACTGGCTCAACGGCGCGAAGGTCGTCGACGCCGAGCTCGCCTCCGCCGACTGGAAGCAGAAGGTCGCGGCGAGCAAGTTCGCCGCGTGGCCGCTCTTCGGGACGAAAGCGAAAGGCCGCATCGACCTGCAGGACCACGGCGACGAGGTGTGGTACCGGTCGCTCCGGATCCGGGAGCTGCCGAAGCAGTGACGTTCCGGAGCGACCGGTCCGTCCGGGTGGGAAGACGCGCGGCGCGGGGCGTCTTTCCCAGGGACGCCGGCGGTCCGAGCGGATCGATGCAACATTCGGGAAGAATGCGAGAGTCGTAGTTCCGGTCGACCCGGTCTGCCCACGTCGAGAAGCGAGGTCCCGAGCATGTCACATTCGCCGCGCACGAATTCCGTTTCGATCGCCGTCCTGCTCGGCCTCGCGAGCACGGCCCACGCGCAGCGAGTGCTCTTCGACGTCCATGGCGCCGTCGCGGGCGGCTACGCGGCGCACGCCGTCGTCCTCGACGACTGGAACGGCGACGGCTTCGCGGAGGTGGCGATCGGCGCGCCGCGCGACGGCACGAACGGATTCACGGCCGGCGCCGTGCGCGTCCATTCGGGCGCGGACGGGACCGTATTCGCGACGTTCCTCGGCAAGAGCGACGGCGACCACTTCGGCGAGCACGTCGCGCGCCTGCCCGACGTGAACGCCAACGGCACCGACGAGCTGCTCGTGAACGCGCCGGCGACGGGCGACGTCACCGGCTCGCTCTACCTCTATGACGGTGGGAGCGGCACCGAGCTCTGGCACGTCGACAGCATGGGGGCGACGATTCGTACCGGGACCCAGATCGGACCGGCGGGCGACGTGAACGGCGACGGCGTCGGCGACCTCTACGTCGGCGGCGAGATGCGCATCCGTTCAGGCGTGGACGGCAGCGACCTCCTCCCGAAGTACGCCCAGTTCCCGTTCGGCCACTCGATCGACGCGATCGGCGACCTCGACGGCGACGGGATCCGCGAGCTCCTGATCGGCGACCGCTGGTTCAAGAACTCGACGGGGCAGTATCTCGGCGCCGCCTACATCGTTTCGCCCGGCAATCCGTACGGGCCCTGGCTCCGGACGCACGTCGGCACCTTCGTCAACCAGCTCCTCGGCTACGACGTCGCGGCGCTCGGCGATCTCGACGGCGACGGCGTGCGCGATTATGCGGTCGCCAGTCGCGTCGATTCGGCCGGCTTCGCCGCGATGTTCGACGTCTATTCCGGCCAGTCCGGGGTCCGGCTCGCGCAGATCGTCTCGCCCGACTCCTCCACCCCGCTCGCGCCGCGCGTCGTCGACGCCGGGGACGTGAACGGCGACGGGGTGCGCGACCTCGCGCTCGCGGGCGCCTGGACCGACGCGCAGGGGACGCCGCACGCAGCGGCCTTTCTCGTCTCCGGGGCGACCTTCCTTTTCCTCGACCGCGTCGAGACGGACGACCTCGAGACGCTGCCCGCGGCGGCCGGCGACTTCGACGGCGACGGCCGCGACGACCTGATCGTCGGCTCGCTCGGCGCAGGCTACGACGGCCGCGTGCACGTCATGGCGGGCGCTCCGCTGTGGTTGAACGCGACCCCGAGCCAGCCGGTCGCCGGCGCGACGCTCGATCTCGCGACGCGCGAGGGCGTGGCCGGCAAGCCGACCGTGCTCGTGGTCGAGGCGGTCGACGGCTCGCCGACCTTCGTCATCCTCGCCGGGCTCGCCACGTTCGGGCCGCTCGGCGGGCGCAAGATCGTCGCGCCGGTGCCGCCGGGGCTCGCGGGCCACGTCGCGACGTTGCGCGCCTACGCGCACGACGCCGTCAACCGCCCGATCTGGAGCGAACCGCAGGACGTCGAGTTCAAGTAGGCGCGCCGCGCACTCCTTGACGCATCGCGCGCGACGCCCTAGGTTCGCGGTCCTTCCGGGCGCAGGGAAGGTGGTGGGAACCCGCCACATGGTCTCCCTCCGGAGAGGTCGCATGGCCGTCGCCCCGAAGAGGACGCTCCTCGCGTGGAGCAGCGGCAAGGACAGCGCCTACGCGCTGCACGAGCTGCGCAACGACCCGTCGCTCGAGATCGTCGGCCTGTTGACGACGATCAACGCCGCGCGCGAGCGCGTCGCGATGCACGCCGTGCGCGTCGAGCTGCTCTCGCGGCAGGCCGAGGCGGCCGGGCTGCCGCTCTGGCCGGTGCGCATCCCCGAGCCGTGCTCGAACGACCAATACGAGCGCGCGATGGGGGAGGCGATGGAGCACGCGAAAGGGAAGGGGATCGCGGCGGTCGCGTTCGGGGACCTCTTCCTCGAGGAGGTGCGCGCCTATCGGGAGAAGCAGCTCGCGCGCTGCGCCATCGAGCCGCTCTTCCCTCTGTGGGGGCGCGACACGAAGGCGCTCGCGCACACGATGCTCGAGGCGGGGCTGCGCGCGGTGCTGACCTGCGTCGACTCGAAGCAGTGCCCGCGCCGCTTCGCCGGCCGCGCCTTCGACGAGGAGCTCCTGAAGGAGCTGCCCGCCTCGGTCGACCCGTGCGGCGAGCGCGGCGAGTTCCACACCTTCGCCTGGGCCGGCCCGATGTTCCGCCGCCCGATCCCGGTCCAGGTCGGCGAGCGGCGCGTCCAGGGGCGCTTCGTCTTCACCGACCTCCTGCCGGCCGAAACGGCCGTACCGCGCTAGCAGACGGCTCAGCGCGCCGGACCGAGCGCGAGTGCGCTGATCTCGGGAGGGCAGCAGAAGCGGATGCGCGGCGCGAAGCCGCCCTCGACGCCGACGCCGCGCGTGACGTAGAGCTGCGTCCCGTTCTCCATCCGGTGGAGCCCGCCGGCCGCGATCGCGCGCGGGATCACCTCGAGCGTCACCGGCGGCCCGAAGCCCGGAATCACGATCTGCCCGCCGTGCGTGTGGCCGGCGAAGACGGCGCAGAAGCCGGCCGCGCCGATCTCGGCGTAGTGGCGCGGCCGGTGCACGAGCGCGATGCGGATCGCCGCCAGCGGCGGCGCCTTCAAATGGCGCCGGTAGCCCGCCTCCTCGCGCGGATCGAAGCCGGCGAGCTCGACCGGCGGGTCGCACGGCAAGAGGACGCTCTCGTTCTCGAGGAGGCGCGCGCCCGTCCCCTCGACGATGCGGCGGATGCCGCCGGGCACCGTGTCGTCGACGTCGCCGTTCACGACGAAGACGCCGAGCGGCGCTTTCAGGCTCGAGAGGACGAAGCGCGCCTGCTCGAGCGGCAGCGCCTCGTCGAAGCTCTGCGCGACCAGGTCGCCGGCGTCGAGGATCAGGTCGGGGGCGAGCGCGCCGACCGCCTCGACGAGGCGCCGCTCGCGGCCGGTGAGGCGGCCCGATTGCACGTCGCTGATGAGCACGGCGTTCAGCGGCCGGCGCCCTTCCGGCCAGCCCGGGAGCGGGACGGCCGCGCGCTCGACCACGAGGCGCGCCGGCTCGATCAGCGTCACGTCGACGACCAGCAGCGCCGCCGCGGCGAGCAGCGCGAGCGCGAGCGTGCGCTCGAAGCGGCCGGCGCGCGAGCGCAGCGTCCGCCACGCGAGCCGCAGCGGCACGACCGCGGCGAGGCACCAGAAGGCGACGCCCACCCAGAGGAACGAGATCGAGCTCGCTCCGGGGGCGAACCGCTCGAGGAAGACGAAGCCGCCCGCGAGCGCCGGCGCGACGACGCCGCGCCCCAGCCCGAGCGGCCCGACCAGCAGCACCAGCAGCAGCGGCACCTCGAGCAGGAGGATCCGCCGCAGCTCGGTCCCGAGCAGCACGGGGTGGCGCGCGGCGAGCCGGCGCACCGGCGCCAGCGCGGCGAGCTGCGCGACGAACGCCGTCAACGCGAGCGCGAGCATGACGTCGATGAGCTGGTAGGCGAGCAGCGCGCTGAACAAGGAGGAGGATCTTCGAAGTCGGGGGGGCCGCCGGCGCGGCAGGCGCGATGCATCCGGAGGCGCGGCAGATTAGCCTCGCTCCGATGACCACCCGCGATTCCCTGCAGACGCTCTGGAAAGAATCGGCGGAGCTATTCGAGCCGCTGGCGCGTGAAGTCGCGGCGGCGACCGGCTGGCTCGTCGTGAATCCGGTCCGCTACGGCGAGCGCTGGCACGCCCGCTTCCGCGGCTGCTACCCGCTCGGCGCGCGTCCGCTGATGTTCTGCGGGCTCAACCCCGGACCCTACGGCATGGCGCAGACCGGCGTGCCGTTCACCGACCTGAAGCGCCTCGCCTCCGACCTGCCGCGGCTCGCGCGCGCGCTCGCGGCGGCGGGCGAGCGGCTCGCGCTGCCCGGGCTCGCGCCGCCGGAGCTGCGCCCCTTCCTCACGCGCACCTTCGAGTCGTCGTCGGTCCGCGTCTACCGCTTCCTCGCGCGGGCCTACGGCACGGCCGAGGAGGCGCTGCGCCGCATCGTCTTCGTCAACCCCTGTCCGCTGCTGCTGATCGAGGTCGAAGGGAGGGGGACGGCGGCGCGCGGCGCCAACCGGACGCCGGCCGACCTCGGGAAGGCGCTGCGCGACGCCGGCTCGCTGCGCGAGCGGTTCGACGCGGCGCGCGTCGTCGTCGCGCGCCGTGCGCTCGAGCTGCTCGCGCCGCGCGGCGCCGTCCTGCTCGGGCGCGACGTCGCCAAGGTGCTCGGGCCGACGCTCGAAGAGCGGCTCGGTGCGGCGGCGACGCTCGAGTGGGAGCACCCCGCGCGCGCGGTGCCGGAGACGTGGTCGCGCGGCCTCGCGCGCGAGCTCGCGCGGCGCGGCCTGCTCCCGCGCGCGGCGGCGGCGGGGCGGTGAGGCGGTGAAAGCGTCCGATCCATTCCCGCCGCGCGCGCAGAAGATCGGCGCGGCCGTCATCGCGCTGCTGCTGCTCGGCTCGCTCGCGCGCAGTTTCCTGCGGCCGCCGCCGCGCGCCGACGATCCGGGCGCGGTCGCGCCCTCGGACGACGCCACGCCGTCCGCCGCGCCGCCGACGGGCGCGCGCACATGGATCACCTTCGAAGTGCAGGCCGAGGTGCGGGCGGGCGAGGCGGCGCCGCCGCTGCGGCTGCGGTTGCGCACGCGCGAAGGGGCCGCGCCGACCTTCGACGTCACGACGCGCGAGTCGCCGGTGCGGTCGCGCTTCAGCGTGCCGGTCGCGCTGCCGATCGCGCGCCCCGAGCTCCCGCTGCGCGCCGAGGTGCTCGGCGACGCGTGGTGCATCCCGCCGGGAGTGGTCGAGTTCGAGGTGCGCCGTCTCGACGTCCCCTACCAGCTCACGCTGGTGCGCGCGCAGCCGCTCGACGTCGTCGTCACGACCGAGGAGGGGCGCGCGTTGCCGGGCGCGCGGATCCTCCACGAGTCGGCGAAGCAGCTCGGCACGACGGCGGCCGACGGGCGGGCGCGCATCGTGCGCGCCGTCACGCGCGATGCCTCCGCGCTGATCGCGGTCGCCGACGACTTCGCGCCGGCGTGGATCGACGAGGGGGTGCCGACCGTGCTGCGCGCGGCGGCGAAGGTCGGCCGCCTGCGCGGCGTCTTGCGCGACGCTCAGGGGAACGCCGTCGCCGGCGCCGCGCTCCTCCCGAAGTGGAAGCCGGCCGGCGCGGAGCCGACGGATCCGGCGGGGCGGGCGCTCTGGCGGCTCGCGCAGTGGACGGCGCGGCGCGGCGTCCCGGCGCTCGCCCTCACGAGCGACGCCGAGGGCCGCTTCGAGGCAGCAGTCGCCTTCGCGGGGAGCGTCACGTTCGCCGTGCAGCACCGGGAGTTCGGCGCGACCCGCGCCACGTTCGAGCTCGACGCGGCGGCGGCGGCGGCGGGTGCCGCGACCGACGTCGAGGTCCGCTTCCCGCGGCGCGTCGCGCTCACCGTCTCGCTCACGCTCGACGGCGCGCCGGTCGGGCGCGGCCGCGTCGCGGTGGTCCGCTCCGAAGGGGGCGTGGCGACGACGCTCGCCGCCGCGATCGCCGACGCGAAGGGGACGGCGGAGCTCTCGGCGCCCGACCTGCCGCCGCTCTTTCTCGTCACGCACGGCGACGCGACCGCGGCGCGCGTCGCGCCGCTCGATCTCGCGGGCGGCGATGCGCTGCGGCTCGACGTCGAGCTCGCGCGCGGGCGGGGGGCGACGTTCACGTTCGTCTCGTCGGGCGATCCGCCGGTGGCCGGGCTGCCGTTCGAGGCGCGCGACCGGGAGAGCGGCGTCCTGCTCGAGGCGGCGGCCGCCGACAAGAGCGGCCGCGGCCGCTTCCGGCGGCTGCCGGTCGGGCGCGCGCTCGACCTCGCCGCGCCGGCGCTCGGGGCGGGCGAGCCGCTGCGCGCCGCGCTCGTGGTCGAGGCGGGCGAGGCCGACCTCGACCTCGGCACGTTCGAGCTCGAGCGCGACTAGGATGCCGCGTCTTCAATTCGGAAGGAGCGACGAGCGATGACGACGCGGACGGGCCATGGCACGGGAAAGATCACCTTCGCGGTCGACGTCGGCGGCAGCAACATCAAGGCGATGCTGCTCGACGCGACGGGCAAGCCGACCACCGAGCGACTCAAGCGGCCGACTCCGCGCCCCGCGACCACACGCCCGGTGACGGCGACGATCGTGGAGATCGCGAAGGAGATCGGCGCGTTCGACCGCGTCTCGGTCGGCTTCCCCGGCGTGATCATCGACGGCCACGTCATGACGGCGGTCAACTTCGACGGCAATTGGAAGGGCTACGACCTGCGCGCGACGCTGCTGCGCGCGCTCGGCAAGCCGGTCCACGTCTGCAACGACGCCGACATGCAGGGCTACGGCGCGATCGAGGGGAAGGGGGTCGAGCTCACGATCACGCTCGGGACCGGCATCGGCTCGGGCCTCTTCCTCGACGGCATGCTCGTCCCCAACCTCGAGCTCGGCCACCACGCCTTCCGCAAGGGCGAGACCTACGAGGAGCAGCTCGGCCAGAAGGCGCTCGAGCGCGTCGGCAAGCAGCGCTGGCGCAGGCGGCTCAAGCTCGCCATCGCGCAGATCCAGAAGGTCTTCTGGCCGCGCCGCCTCTACCTCGGCGGCGGCAACGCTCGCCTCATCAACTTCAAGCTGCCGCCGAACGTCCGCACCATCCCCAACCTGGCGGGGATCCTGGGCGGCAACGCGCTCTGGAACGCGCCGACCGCGCAGCCGCGCCACGAGTAGGAACCGGTCCGGGGATTCGAACGACGAACCGAGACCGTGCGCGTGGAAAGACGACGAGGAGCGGACGTCGGGGGAGCAGGAACGGAGCGGACGTCGAGGACGGGGGTGAAGTGGCCGCGGGGAGCAAGGCGGCGTGCTCGAACGCGCGACGGGCGAGGGCGGGTGGAGGGTCGGAGGGGAAAAAGGCTCGATGGACGGGACACGCTCGCCCCAAACCAAAAGTTGAACGG
>Ga0137432_1000014_pt1 | contig 172130 bp, 142 predicted proteins | sample EasRivERMZT820_2_FD_102337 | JGI IMG/M metagenome (GOLD analysis project Ga0137432, IMG submission 102337) | Soil microbial communities from meander-bound floodplain in the East River, Colorado, USA - East River MetaG ERMZT820_2 | ecosystem: Environmental > Terrestrial > Soil > Floodplain ... | reverse complement strand
GACAACGACACCAATCAGAGCGGGGAGGACGCGGTCCCGTTTGAATGGACGTCGCAGGGGCCGGCGGCGGACACGATCCGGATCCAGAAGGCGAGCGCATCCGAGTCGGAGAGTCAGGACGCGGGGAACAAGTAGGTCGGGCGTCTCGCTTACCCGCCCGCGAACTTCACCACGTACCCCCGCGCCTCGAGCTCCGCCTTCACCTTCTCGCGGTGGTCGCCTTGGATCTCGATCACGCCGTCCTTCACGGCGCCGCCGGCGCCGCACTTCTGCTTGAGGGCGCTCGCGAGATCTTCGAGGACGGCGGGGCGCGCCGCGATGCCGCTCACGGTCGTGACCGTCTTGCCGCGGCGGCCCTGCGTCTCGCGGCGGATCTTCACGAAGTCGCCGGAGCGGGCGCCCGATTTCACGGCGGGAGTCGCAGGCTTTTTCGTCGCGCTCTCCGTCGCCGCGGGCTTCGCGACCTCGCGCGGGCCGTCGGGGCCGACGGTGAAGACGATCTTCGGCGGCTCCTGTCGCGGCAGTCCCATCGTTGGCGGCTCCGGTCGCTCGCGAGCGTCGCGCGGCGCGGCGCTACTTCGCGCCGCCTCTCCGCAGGTCGCCGAAGATCGAGCGGCGCAGCAGTGCGCGGTCTTCCGGCGAATCGGTCACGATCTGCAGGAAGGCGATGCACATCTCGTCGGTGGTCTGCTCGCCGTGGGTGACGCGCTTGGGCGGGTCACTCGGGTTGCGGACGTTGGCGGCGGAGTTGTCGTAGCGGGCGTGCAGGTCGATCTTCGTCCCCTTCGCGAGGCGGATCGGCTGCGCGTAGAGGTACTGGCTCTGCCAGCGGAAGTCCCAGTCGTCGATCCGGATCAGCGGGACGACGGTGCCGTCGGGCGCGGTCGCCTGGACGCTCATCTCCTTGCCGAGGTAGTGCATGTGCGGCGTGATGCCGTAGAGCGTGATCGGGCAGGGGAGCGTCAGCGAGGCATCTCGCGTGTAGTCCGCCTCGCCGGCGGGGATGTCGATGGCGCGCGTGATCACGGCCGCGCCCGAGATCAGGCTCTTCACCGGCCCCTTCGCGAAGTAGAGCGCGAGGCGGTCGCGGTCGCGCTCGACCTTCCCGCTCGAGTGGTAGTGGACCTGCAGCACGACGTCGGCGCCCTTCGGCACGAGCCGGCCGGTCCCCTCCGGCATGAAGTGGGGCGAGGCGCCCGGCGCCCAGCCGCCGAGCCCGCCCGACGGGAGGAAGCCGATGCCGCCGAACGTCTCGTAGCCCGGTCCGGCGTCGCGCTCGTCGAGCTTGCGCGCGCGCTGCTGGTCGTCGAGGAAAAAGATCGCGTGGTGCACGACCGACGGCGCGCCCGGCCGGTAGTCGACGCCGACCACCACCTTGTCCTCGGTGAGGCCGGTCGGCAGCACGAAGCAGCGGAAGCGGTCGCGCCCCGCCGCCTCGACCTGGAACTCCTCCGGCATCTCGAGCACGAGGTCGGGCTTCCCGAGCGGCCAGTCGCGCGGGAACGCCGGCAGCGGCGGCGTCTCGGCGGCGTCGCCCTCCGGCGCGCCCGCCTCGGCCCACGCGGCGAGCAGCGCGAGCTCGCGCTCGCTCAGGCGCGCCGCGTCGAGGAACTCGCCGAAGCCGGCGACCGGCTTCCACGGAGGCATGAGCCGCTTCTGCGTCATCTTCGCGATCTGCTTGGCGTGGTGCGAAGCGTCGTCGAAGCTCGTCAGGGAGAACGGCGCGACCTCGCCGGTGCGATGGCACGAGACGCAGCGCGCGTGGAGGATCGGCGCGATCTCGCGCGCCCAGGTCACCGGGCCCTTCGCGGCGCCGCTCGGAGTCTCGACGAAGCAGCCGACCGGCTCGGTCGACTTCACGGCGGGCGCCTCATGACGCGCGACCGCCGCAAGGGCGTCGGCGAGCCAGCGGTTCTTCACCTGCGCGCGTTCCTGCCCGACGTCGGCGAAGGCGTCGTCGATGGCGCCGCGATAGGCGAGCGCGCCGTGCGCGAAGACGAACGCCTCGGGCACGTGCGTCGGACGGAGCGCGCTCGCGAGCTCGCCCGAGGTGTCGAGCAGCAGCGGCAGCGCGACGGCGAACTCCTTCTGGAACGCCAGGGCGCGCGCGCGCGGGAGCGACGAGTCGGCCAGCACGCCCAGGAGCTCGACGGGCGCGCCGCCGGCGGGCGCGGACGCCTGCGCCAAGCCCTTCGCGAGCTCGTTCAGCTTCGGGATCGACTTGCGGCTGATCGGGCAGTCGACGCCGAGGAAGACCAGCGCGAAGGGCTCGGCGCCGGAGCGGCCGCCGAGGCGGTGGATGCGGCCGTCGAGGTCGACCAGCTCGAGCCCCGCGACCGACGAGTCGCCGCGCGGCGGCGCTACTGCGGCGGTCGAGGCCGCGGCGAGCAGGCCTGCGACGACGAGCGACGCGGCGACCCGGCGCCCCAAGGCGACGCTCCCGTCACTTCGGCTGTGCGACCGTCCGCAGGTAGGGCTTGTGGGTCTTGAAGCCCTGCGGGTACTTCTTCTTCGCGTCGTCGTCCGAGACCGAGGTCGGGATGATCACGTCCTGTCCCGGCTTCCAGTTCACCGGCGTGGCGACCGCGTGCTTCGCGTTGAGCTGCAGCGCGTCGAGGAGGCGCAGCACCTCGTCGAAGTTCCGGCCCGCGCTCATCGGGTAGATGAGCATCGCCTTCACCTTCTTGTCGGGCCCGACCACGAAGACGGAGCGGATCGTCGCGTTGTCGGCCGCCGTCCGCTTCCCGCCCGTCGCGTTGGGGTGGATCATGTCGTAGAGCTTCGCAACGACGAGGTCGTCGTCGCCGATCATCGGGTAGTTGACCGCAGTGCCCTGCGTCTCTTGGATGTCGGCCGACCACTTCTTGTGGTCCGCGACCGGGTCGATCGAGAGGCCGATCACCTTGGTGTTGCGCTTCTTGAATTCGGGCTGGAGCTTGGCCATGTAGCCGAGCTCGGTCGTGCAGACGGGCGTGAAGTCCTTGGGGTGGGAGAAGAGGATCGCCCACTGGTCGCCGATCCACTGATGGAAGGAGATGGGTCCTTCCGTCGTCTCCGCCTTGAAGTCGGGCGCGTCGTCACCGATGCGAATGGCCATGGCTCTCTCCTGAATCCTCCGTGAAGGGGGCGGGAGTATACGCCGGCGCTCCGGTCGGAAGTCCGTTCCGGCCGATAGGAGCGGACGGGAAGAGGGAGTCCGCGCGATGCCGATCGATCTGCGACGCCGCGGCGGCAACGCGTCGGGACTTTCCGTCCCCGAGCTCTCCGTCATCGTCCCGACGCACGGCCGGCCCGACGCGATCGTGCGGCTGCTGCGCGCGCTCGCGCGGCAGACGCTGCCGGCGCACCGCTTCGAGGTGCTCGTCACCGACGACGGCTCGCGGCCGTCGATCGTGCCGATCGTGCGGCAGCTCGCGGTCCCCTACGCGCTCGAGTGCGAGTGGCAGCCGCAGGGCGGGCCGGGCGCGGCGCGCAACCGCGCCATCGCGAAGGCGCGCGGCCGTGTCCTGGTGATCCTGAACGACGACGCCGGCCCGTGCGACGACCTGCTCGCGAAGCACCTCGCCGCGCACGGCGACGGCGCACCGCGCGCCTTCCTGGGCGACTTCCCCTACGCGCCCGAGGCCGACGGCGCGCTCGCGCGCGCGACCACGAAGCTCGGCCTCCTGTTCCCGTTCGCGGCGCTGCAGCACGGCGCGCCGAACGGCGGGAACTTCTTCTGGACCTGCAACCTGAGCGTCCCGCGCCAGAGCGTCCTCGACGCCGGCGGCTTCGACGAGAGCTTCCGCGACCCGATCTGCGAGGACGTCGAGCTCGGGCAGCGGCTCGCCGCGCGCGGCGTCGGCGTCTGGTACCTGCCGGGCGCGCCGTGCCTGCACCACCACCTCCTCGACACCGAGGCGTTCGTGCGCCGGCAGATCGACCTCGGCCGCGGCATGGTCCGCCTATGGCGCAAGCACCGCGACCCGGCGCTCCTGCCCGGGATGGCGCGCGCGCAGGGCGACGAGGCGGCGCTGGCCGCGGCGTTCGAGTGCGAGCTCACGGCGCGCGCGATCGGCTTCGAGCCGCTCGCGGCGGAGATCGCCGCGCTCGACCGCGCGCCCGGCGCCACCCCCCTTCCCGCGCTGGTGGAAGCGGCGGTGAAGATCGAGCAGCGCGTCGGCTGGCTCTCCCAGACGGCGACCTGGCTCGGCTGCTACGCGGGGCTGCGCGATCTCGAGAAGTCGGCGGCGCGCCGCTGGCTCGCAACGCGTGTCGCGCCGACTTCTTCGCCGGATCCCGTCGCTTCGACCTGACGCGGTGCGCCGTCCGGAGCCGCCGGCACGAAGGCGAGCAGGTCCTCGGCGCCGCGCACGCCCGAGCTCCCGACGCGGGCGAAGAAACGGTGGCGCTCGCCGCGGAACGACGACGGCAGGAGCAGCGCGCACGCGACGGCACGGCCGAGCCTCGGGAATGCCTCGGGTGGGAGCGGTTCGTCGACGACCACGACGTCGAGCTCGGGCGCGCCGGCGGCACGGCGCGCGCACACGCGCTCGAAGCGGGCGATCGCCGCGGCGAGATCGCCGTCGGTGCGCTCGAAGCGCAGCACGAGGCAGGGCGGCGCGGCGAGGCGCGCGTCGTCGGCGAGCGCGACGATCGCGGAGAGCTCGCCCTCGTCGCTCCAGTCGGGCCACAGAAGCACTTTGAACGGCGCGTCCGACGCGAGGGGCCATGGCGGTGCGCCGTGCATCGTCGCGTCGGCCGGCGCCGCGCCGCGCCACTGCGCCAGCTCGCGGAAGCTCGCGACGCCGAAGTCGGCGAGCCCTTCGAGGAAGCCGCCGGCCCAGTGGTGGGGGTCGATCTTCTGCAGGATCTGCTTCAGCCCCTCGACGGCGTCCGCGGCAGCGCTGCGCAGCGGCCCACCCAGCGCGTCGAGCGTGGCGCAGTCGAGCTCGGCGAGCTGTCGGACCACGGGAAGGAGGCGCTCGACCGTCCCCTCCATGCGGCGCCGCTCCTCGGTGAGCGACGCGACCGAGGCGTGCAGCATCGACGCGAACGGCGAGCGCGCGAGCGCGGCGGGGTGCTTGGCGAAGAGGCGGACGTAGGCGCGCGCGACCGTCCCCTGGCGGCGCAAGAGGTCGTCGAGCGAGAGGACGTGGCGGTGCCACGCGCGCGCGGCCGGCTCGAAGACGACCGGCAGCCCGCGCTGGTGGAGGCGGATGCCGAGGTCGGTGTCCTCGCAGCCGTAGTGGTGGAAGCAGGCGTCGAAGGAGCCGGCGGCGATCACCTCGCGGCGCGGCGCGCTCACGTTGCAGCCCCAGAACTTCGTCCAGTCGTGGTCGACGCCGGGCCGCAGCCCGGCGTAGCCGAAGACGAGGTGGGAGCGCTCGAGCGCGCGCATCAGTCCGGTCGCGAGCTGCTCGGGCGGCTGCTCGAAGGTGCCCAGCACGGAGACGGGCGCCGGCGCGCGCCGCGCGTGGGCGTCCAAGTGGCGTTCGAGCAGGTCGGGGAACGCGATCGTGTCGTCGTTGACGAGGAGGATCCATTCGCCGCGCGCGGCGGCGACGGCGGCGCTGCGCGCCGACGCGAGCCCGCCGTTGGTCGTGCGGTGGATCAGCCGCAGCGGCAGGCGCGTCGCGAGCGAGCGGACCGCCTCGGCGCTGCCGTCTCCCGCCTCGTCGACGACGACGACCAGCTCGAAGCGCTCGGGCGCGAGGGTCTGGTTCGCGAAGCTCAACAGGCACTCGACGAGCGTCTCCCGGCGCTTCCAGGTGCAGATCAGGACCGAGATCTCGGGCGCGGCGGGGGCGGGGCACGCCGCCGCGGCGGATCGGACGGCGCCGTGCGCCGGCGAAAAACCGGAGAGTTCGCACAGCTCCCGGTAGAGCTGCGCCGCCTCGTCGCTCGTCACGGCGGCCGGCTTCGAGCGGCGGAGCCGTTCGTCCGGGAAGGCGGCGTCGACCGGCGCGTCGAGGTGGCGGGCGAGGCGCGCCGCGCCGTCCGCGTCGCGGCCGACCATCTGGTCGTAGTGGACGAAGAGCCAGCGTGCGCGCTCGTGCGGCGCCGCCTCGCGGTACTGGCGCAGCACCTGGCGGTACATGGCGCACCACGTCGCGAGCGCGCGCGCCGCGTCCATCTCGACGCCGGCGAGGTAGTCGGCGGCGGCGCACTCGCGCACGATGCTCGCAGCGGTGACGGCCGGGTCGCGGAAGACGACGACGAAACAGGCGTCGCCGAGCTCGCCGCGCCATGCCGGCAGCGTGTAACAGAAGCGCGGGTCCTTGAAGCAGAACGGGGCGCGCGCGACGAGCGCCCGCATGCGACGGCGCAGCGGCTCGGGCGCCGCGTCGACGGTCGCGTCGAGGCGGGCGAGCCAGCGCTGCGGGGCGGCGAGGCGCTGCGCGGCGGGGACGCGCGGCGCGAGCAGCTCCTCGTTGATGGCGTTGATCTCGGGCGCCTCGAAGAAGCCGAGCGGGTTGGCGTCGCGCGCGGGGTAGAGGCGGTCGCCCATGAAGTACCCGGCCTTGGCGAGCGCGCCGGCGACCATGCTGGTGCCGCTGCGCCCCGAGCCGAGGACGATGCAGTCGCGCATCACGCACTCCCGGTCGGAGTGAGCGGCGCGAGCGGCGCGGCCGACGTTCCGCGTCCGGTCGCGGCGCGCGCCGCCGCGACGACCTCTGCGAAGAAGCGACGCAGCGTCGAGGGGTCGGTGCCGTCGCGCAGCGGCCGCGCGGGGCGGCGCGGCGCCGACAGCAGCGCGACGTAGGCCGCGTCGTCGCGGTCGAGCGCGAGGATCCGTTCGATCAGCTCCGCGTCGCTCGCGAAGTCGCGCCGGTCGAGGAAGCAGCCCGGGTGGAAGTCGCGGGCGACGGTCGGGTCGCCCCAGTAGACCGGGACGCAGCCGCCGAGCAGCGCGTCGGGCAGCTTCTCGCTCGTGTATCCGGCGGCCGCCTCGTTCTCGAAGGCGATCGCGAACTTGCTCTCGCGGTAGAGGGAGTACTTGGCGCCGCGCTCGGCGGGAAAGGGCATGTTGTTGAGCGACGGGCCGGCGCAGTCGACGCGGCGGCGGCGGGAGAGAGCGCGCACGAACTCCTCGCGCATCGCGACGCGATTCTTCTGGACGTAGGCGCAGAAGCGCGTCTTGCCGCGCAGCAGCGCCGCGGGATCGGCGGGGGGCGCGTAGAGGTCCGCGGCGAGCCCGTGCACACGGTGGAGGCCGACGTAGTTCGGAACGCGCAAGTGGCGCGGATCGACCAGGTCGCGGCAGAACGAGAGGGCGAAGTCGCAGGTCGAGAAGTCGGGGCGGACGTTCTCGCCGGTCCAGAACAGGCGGACGCCGCGGGCGCCGGCCGTCGTCCTCGGGTCGCGGGGTCGCGTCGTCCGTTGCCCGTCCGGAAAGCAGGAGGCGACCACGAGGTCGGCGGCGCGCGCGTCGGCGACGACCTCGCAGCCGCCGGCTCCCGCGGCCTCGCCGAACTCGGCGAAGCGCACCGTGAAGTCAGCCGGCGCGAAGCCGGGCCAGAAGTCGACGAAGGCGACGCGCAGCGGCGCGCTCACGAGAAGAACCGCCCGTTCACGTAGAGCGCGTCGCCCGACGTGATCTGGCCGTCGGGGTGGCTCCAGACGTCGTAGAGGTGGAACAGGCGAAAGCCCGCGCCGCGCAGATGGACGTCGAGGTCGCCGAAGAGCGGCTGCCCGTCGTAGAGCGGCGCGAATTCGACCTCGGTCAGGACCACGCGCACGTCGGCGATCCGCTCGCGCAGGCCGCGCAGCGCCGCGAGCTCGGCGCCCTGGAGGTCGAGCTTCAAGACGTCGATCGGCCGGTCGAGGACGTCGGCCAGGGCGAGCGTCAGGACCTCGTCGGACGCGGCGACGTCGACGCGCTCGCCGTGGTAGCGGCGCTTGAGCGCGCTCGGCGTCAGGAGCGACGAGGTGACGTCGGCCTGGAGGCGGTGGAAGGTCGCCGCGCCGCTCTCCGCGGCGAGCGCGGCGGCGTGGACCACCAGCGCGCGGTCGTCCGCGAAGCGCGTCCGGATCGCCCGCGCGAGCTCCTCGATCGGCTCGAAGGCGTGGATCGGCGCGTCGGGGAAGAGCGCGCGCAGCCGCGCGACCGTGTCGCCGCGGTTGGCGCCGCCGTCGACGATCGTCGGTCGCTCGATCGAGACGAGGTCGCGCAGGTCGTCGTAGGGATCGCGCCGCGCCATGCGGCCCCAGGCGCCGGGGGCGATCGGGAGCGGCCGCGCGTCGCCGGCCGGCGCGGGGTGCAGTGCCTGAAAAAGCGCCTTCCAGCTCTGCCGGGCGACGGCGTTGCGCGGCTCGACTTCGAGGACCCGTGCGAAGGTCGCGAGCGCGGCCTGCAGGAGCTCGGACGACGGGACGGGCGTCGGCGCCGGCCCGCCCTCGCACGCGAAGCGGCACACCTCGGAGAGCTCGTCTTCCAGGGGCTCGAGCTGCGCGGAGTTCCGGTCGAACTGCAGGAGCCCCCAGCCGCGCAGCGGATGGTGGGGCGAGGTGTGCTCGGAATAGGCCGGGTAGTAGAGGCGCCAGTGGACGTCGGGCGCGATCGAGTCGCGGACGTACTCGAAGCTGCAGTGGCGGCCGTCGTAGCTGTCCCACCCGAAGCGCGGATCGTGCGGCACGCGGAAGTCGTCGATCAACAGGAAGCCGCGCGCACACCGGCCCGTGAGGAAGGCGACCTCGTCGCGCAGCGGCCACTCGAATCCGTGGTCGTGCGCGTCGAGCCACGCGAGCAGCGGCTTCGCGAGCGACGGCACGTGGTCGCGGGCAAGGCGGCGCAGCAGCTCCTGCGACGTCTCGCGATGGAGCGCGACGCCCGGCCGCACGCACGCGTGCTCCGCCGCGACGGCGTGCGCCGCGGGGTCGGGCTCGCACGAGATGCAGTCGAGAGCGGGGAAGCGGCGCGCGACGTAGCCGAGCGTCGAGCCGACGTTCGACCCGGTCTCGAGGAACGTGTGCGCCCGCGCGGCAAGCAGGTCGATCAGGCGCAGGAGGTGGCGATCGCCGTGGAAGCCGACCGGCAGCGGTTGCAGCGAGCGGGACGACATGCGGGCCCCGGGGCGAGGTCGATGGGAAGGGACTTCCCACTCTTCGGCGCCTCCCCGCGGCGGCTTGAGCGGCCGGGCGTCCGCCCCCGGGGGCCGGACGCCCTATATGAGGAAGGCTCGGGTCGGCGCCCCCGGGGATGGGAAGCGCGGGCGGGCGTCAGCTCAGCGCCGTGTAGATGCGGTGGACGTCGTCGTGGTCGTCGAGCGCCTCGAGGAAGGACTCGACCTCGACGCGCTGCTCGGGCGGGAGGTCGACGTCCTGCTTGGCGACGTAGCCGAGCTCGGAGACGCTCACCTTCCAGCCGGCGGTCAGCAGCGCCTTCATCACGACGTCGAGGTCGGTGCGGTCGGTGATGAAGCGGCCGCCCGAATGGCCCGGCGCAACCTCCTCGAGCGGCTCGACGTCCTGCGCGCCTGCCTCGATCGCCGCCGACTCGAGATCGAGGCCGGCCGGCGCGCGCGTCGCCTCGACGATGCCGACGTGGTCGAAGAGGAAGCCGACCTTCGCGCCGAGCTGGCCCTCCCGGAACAGGACGCGGATCTCGGGCGCCGTGCGGTTGCGGTTGTCAGTCATGCACTCGACGATCACTGGCACCTGGTGGGGCGTGAAGCCCTCGTACGTGACGAGCTCGAGGTCGATCTTCTCGCCGGTGAGCCCGGCGCCGCGCTTGATCGCGCGCGTGATCGTCTCGTTCGAGATCGACTGCTTGTGCGCCGCCTCGACCGCCAGCGCGAGGCGCGGGTTCATGGCGGGGTCGGGGGCGCCCGCCTTGGCGGCCACCGTGATCTCGCGCACGATCTTGGTCGCCATCTTCCCGCGCTTGGCGCCGTTGATCTCGCGCTTCTTCTGGAGCCACTGCCGTCCCATCGCTCGCCCTCGCTCAGGCCCGCACCGCGCGGCTGCGCGGCACGGAGCGGCGGCGAATCTACCGCGTGGCGCGGCCCGGGAACGCGACCGCCGCCGGCCCGCGGGGCCGACGGCAGCGCGTCTCAGGAGGATTTCGGTCCGGATTGCCGGTCGCGGGCGCTCAATCCCACCAGCCGGAGTTGCGCACTTGCGCGACGTTCGGCGTGAAGGGCGGGAGGTTCTCGATCTTGTTGAAGGCGGTGTCGTAGTCCCACAGGCGCACGGGCGCCGTGTAGCGGTCGCTTCCGTAGACCCACTTGCCCTTGGCGAACTCGGAGGCGTAGATCTTCACGAACGAGCCGAGGATCGCGCAGGCGATCCCGTCCCACTTCTCGTGGAAGCGCGGCAGGTTCTCGAAGCCGCCCGAGTAGCCCGCGCCGCCGGTCTCGTCGCCGCCGGTGATCATCGCGAAGTCGAAGGTGGTCGCCTTGGCGGTCGGCAGCGTGCCCTTGGTCTTCTTGTCGTCCCAGGAGTTCGAGAGCAGGTTCACCGCGTCGGCGATGACGGCGGCCGGCTTCTTGTTCGTCGTGTTGTAGTCGCCGCGGACGTAGACCGGGTCCTCGGAGATGACGGTGAGCGGCTGGCCGAGCTCGTAGCCGTTCACCAGGCGGATGCCGTTGGGCTGCGAGACGGTCGTGTCGGAGCGCGACGCGTAGATCGCGCCGTTCACCGGCAGCAGGCCGTTCTCGCGCAGGATCTTGATGTCGATCTGCGTGACGGTGACGGTCTTGCCCTCGCGCGCGTCGTAGAAGCTCCGCGGCGCGATCGCGCCCGTCGGCATCGAGACCACGTTGCCCTTGGCGTCGTAGGCGGTGAGGTCGCGGATCACGAGGTCGGCGGCGGCGTGGTAGCGCCCCTTGGTCGAGTCGCCGCTGCCCATGCCGACGTAGGCGTAGTCCTTGAGCGTGGCGTTCCAGGCGTAGTCGCCGTTGCCGGCGCCGACGTTCTGGAAGCGCTTGATCGAGCCGATCGACGGCGGCTCGACCGTCTTCACGCCGTGGTCGGCCGACTGCACCGTGCCGCCCCAGGTCGACAGCGCGCCGACCGCGAAGTCGGGCCAGTCGCCGAGGTCGGAGAGGTCGCCGTCGCCGTTCGCGTCGAAGCCCTTGAACTGGCTGTCGAAGCCGCTCGTGCTCGGCACGCCCTTCGACTTGAACTGACTCTCGCTCCACATGTCGTAGAGCGACGTCGTGCCGCTCTTCTGGATCTTGACGCTGCCCGACGTGAGCGAGCCGTCGTCCTTGCGCATGCGGAACATGTCGCCGACCGAGCGGAAGTAGTCCGACTTGATCGTGAGCGTGTTGCCGGCGCCGACGCCGACGAAGAGGTCCTTGTTGGTGTGCACGCGGCCGGAGATCGTCATCGACGGGCCCGGCAGCAGCTCGAGGTCCTCGTTGTAGAAGATCGCGTACTGGAAGATCGGCGTGAGGCCGATGTCGAGCACGCGGTTCACCGTGTGCTTGAAGGGCGTCGCGTCGGCCGTCGCCTGCACCAGCCAGTGCTGGTGGATCGTCTGGATCCCGACGGCGTCGGTCTCGACCGTGTCGGTGCCGATGTGCTGCGTCGTCCACGGGACGTCGTGCGGGCCGTGGTGGAGCGTGCCGGAGGCCGGCGGCGCGATCGTGTTCGCGACCGCGACCAGCACGGCGTGCTCTGCCGCGACCGTCGCGCCCTCGGCGAGCGTGCGCACGTCGGAGACGGCGCGCGTCGTCTTCGCCTGCCTCAGCTCCGCCTGGGAGCTGGTGAGCAGGGCCGCGGCGAACGCCGCGATGATCACGACGGCCGTGAGCGCGACCAGCAGCACGGTGCCGCGCTGGTTCCTGCGCGCGGCGATCCTCGGGGGTCGGGAGTTCCGGGGGTGCATCATGGGTACGGCTCCGCTCACAGTTCCTTCGTGTTGCGCAGGTTGACCGAGCCTTCGACCTCCGCGGTCACGCGCTGGCCGTTGGCGTTCGTCTCCTCGAGATAGATCACGATGTCGACGTTCCCGAACCGCAGCGAGCGGTCGTTGAACACGACGTCGAAGGTGATCGACCGGACCGACGAGCCGATCGGCCGCTGCTCGGTGAGCACGCCGCCGACGTCGGTGTTGCGGTAGAGCCAGGGGCGGCCCTCCGCGTCCTGCACGACGCGGTAGGAGAAGAGCTGCGCGCCCCACTCGAGGTCGCCGTTGGCGTCGAGCGGCGTGCCGTTGCCGTCGAGGTCCTGCGGGAGCTGGAAGACGATCTCGTCGGCCACGCGGTTGGCGTTGCGCGTGATGTGGTCGCCGACGCCGTTCCAGGCGAAGACCTCGTTCACGAGCGATTCGTCGGAGTAGTTCATGGTCGCGACGAGCGGGCCGCGCGGCGTGTTCTCGGGACCGAGCTGCCGCTCCCAGATCGCCGGGTAGTTCTGGCCGGCGACGTTGGTGAGCCCGCTCTTGCGCAGATCGGCGGCGATCTTCTCGAGCATGCGCCGGCCCGACTCCTGCAGCCGCGACTTCGAGCCGGTGAGCTGCCAGGAATCGCGCGCGCCCTTCATGATCTGCATCACGCCGCCGAGCACGATGGTCATCGTGCAGAGCACGATCATCATCTCGACGAAAGTGTGCCCGCGCGTGGCGCGGCCGCGGCAGCGGGCGTTCAGCGCGTGCGAGCGCATCGGAACGTCTCCTGCATCGGGTGGCCCTTGCGATCCCTCCACGTCGCCGTGATCGTGATGACCAGCGGGTCGGCGGCCGGATCGTCGTAGGTGACGACGATCGACTCCTCCTTGAGGTGGAGGGCGGTGAAGCGGGGGATCGGCTCGCCCGCCTTGTAGGTCGACGTGATCTGCGTGAAGGGCGTGCTCATCACGTCCTCCACGGCGGTCATCAGGTCGTGCGTCGCGACGTTCTCCTCGCGCGCCGTGTCGGAGAGGTCGGCGAAGGAGAGCATGGTCGGGAACGCGACCAGGGCGCCGACGGCGAGGATGGTCGTGGCGATCATGATCTCGACGAAGGTGAGCCCGGCGCGCGCGCGCCGTCGCCCGGCAGTCCGAAGGTGTGCATCCGAGGTGGGGGTCACAGCGCTTTCCGTGTTTCCCCGGGCCGGGGGCCGCGGTCCGAGCCGATCCGTGGGCTCGCGCGGGCCGTCGGGGGGCATCCGGAGCTTCGGAAGCGCCGATGAGCGACTGAGCCGGCCGCAGGCCGGACGGAAAACGTCTCCACTTTCCTTGCGCGCGGCGCCGGAAATGGAGCCGCCGGAGCGCGGCGGCGAGGCGCGCTCCGGCGGCGGATCGAGGCCGACGTCCGACGGGAAGTTTCGTCAGTATCCGAGGTGCAGTTCGAGTCCGGCGGTGAACGAGATCCCGAAGGCGGCGCCGGCGTCGAGCTCGAGCGCCTGGAAGTCGGCGGCGAGGCCGCAGAGCTGCGGGTCGTTCGGCACCGAACCCGCGACCGAGAGGCCGCCCGCCGGCAGCGCGAGCGGGATCCAGAGGGCCGGCGCGACGAGGATCGTCCCGCCCTTGTTGGTCGGGATCGACGCCTGCGCCAGGCCGAGGACGAGCAGCGCCGTCGTCGGCGCACCGAGCGAGTTGCCGACGTCCAGGACGAGCGGGCCGCCCAGGATCGGACGATTCTGCGCGACGAGCGACGGCACGCCGAACGTGCCCGCGAAGCCGCTCCCGTAGTTCGCCCACGCTGCCGACGAGCCGAGGCAGAAGACGAAGTCGTCCCAGCCGAGCCCGCTCGCGTCGGTGATGCCGACCATCTCGACGCGCGTCACGTTGTTGTAGGAGGTGAGGTCGACGCGCACCGGCACCGTCGGCGTGCCGGCCCCCTCGACCGCGAGCGTCGCGGTGAGGACGCCCGACTCGTAGACGTTCACGTTCGCGACCGGGCCGACGTTGTCGACCGCGACCGCGCTGAAGGAGAGCGAGCCGACCGGGCAGGGGAAGTCGACGTACGTGTCGCGCGTCCCGTCGGGCGGGCCGCCGACCGGTTCCGTCTCGATCACGTTGGGCTGCGAGCTGCCGGCGGCGAGGGCGACCGTCACGTTGTCCGAGCCGGCCGGCGCCGAGAAGGTCGCCTCGGCGAACTGCGTGGTCACCACGACTGGGGTCGCCAGCGCGTCGAAGTCGATCGTGATCGGGTCGCGGACGACGACGTCGACCGGGTCGGAGACGATGCCGTTCGCGACGACCTCGAGCTTCGCCGGCCCCTTCTCGACGGTCGCCGGCACCTCGAAATGGGTCGAGACGATCGTCGCGCCGGTCGCGATGCCCATCGTGCTCGGATCGTGGGCGCGCATGTAGGCGACGTGGCCGCTGTTCGTGAACGTGAGGCGGACCAGCGGATAGTTGGTCGAGACGTTGCACTCGTCGCCGTAGCTGCTGGAGGTGGTGAGGCCGTTCAGCTGCGTGCCTTCGAGGAGGTAATCGGTGGCGGGCAGGAGGTCGGTGGCGACCGCGGTGATGGTCGGCTTCCACGACGGGTCGGGACTGCCGTTGCCCGAGTAGAGGTAGATCGTGACGTTCGCGTAGAGGATTTCGCCGGTCGGCAGCAGGAGCATGCGGCCGTCGTACGGCGTCCCGCCGTTGTTGCCGGGATCCGGCCTGCGAGTGAAGCTCGTCCCGTCGAACGCGTAGAAGTGGACCGGCGGCGTCCAGTAGTCGGCCAGCGCGCAGAGCATGTTTCCGTTCGGCAGCATCGCGGCGGGCGCGTCGGACGCGACCATCTGCCTGCCGCCGAGGACGGGCATGTCGGGTCCGGCCGCCCAGGTGCCGACGCCTCCGGGCGTGCCGTTCATCGTGTAGAGCGCGGTGTGGGCCGTGGCGCCGAGGATGAAGGCGCGGCCGTCGTTGAGCGCCATGCCGGGTCCGATCTCGAAGATGCCGTCGACGATGTCGGCGGCGAGGTTGCCGGTGTCGACCCACGCGTTCGCCACCGGGTCGAAGAGCTCCGAATCGGGGTGGTCGAAGCACTTGGGCGTGACGATGGTGTCGTCGGGCAGCAGCACCCAGGTCTCCTCGGCGCTCGCCGTGCCGAGGATCGCGGGGCCGGCCGACCACGCCTTCGTCACCGGATCCCAGAGCGCCGTGCGGTTGTCCTGGATGTTCCCGATGAAGAAGCGCTTGTCGGCGAGCAGGGTCGAGGGCGCGTCACCGATGTAGCCCCAGCCGGTCGGCGGCCCGATCGCCTTCCAGGTGTCCGTCACCGGGTTGTAGATCTCCGCCGCGCTCCCGCCTCCCGTGTTGCTGTATTCGCCGCCGGCGATCAGCACGCGGCCGTCGGCGAGCACGCTCGACGCGTAGTAGAGGCGGTCGTCGTGAGCGTCCTGGACTTGCGACCAGGTCCCGTTCAGGTAGCTGCCGCTCGCGTCGGGCGTGAGCACCCACCAGTGCTCGCTGAAGTACTCGTTCATCAGCACGCGCCCGTCCATCAGGAGGTAGAGCGTGCTGGCGTTGACGGGCGGCTGATTCGTGAGCGGCTGCCAGCCGTTCGCGAGGGCCGCGGGCGAGGTCGCGGCCAGGACGACGAGGAGAGCCGGAAGATGCGCGGAACGGTTCATCGTCTCGACTCCAGCGGGGTTGGGCGCGGGCCGGGCGGGCAACCTACCTGAGCGGGACGGCGCTGCGAATCCCCTCGCTCGCCGCCGCGAGGGGAAGTCCGCGCTCGAGCCAGGCGGTGAAACCGCCGAGCAGCGGCCGGACGCGCGCGATGCCGTGCCGCTGGAGCCGGAGCGCCACCTGAGCGCTCGTCACCTCGTTGGGGCAGCTGCAGTAGAGAACCACTTCACGATCGCGCGGGATCTCGCCGTGGCGGTCGGGGAGCTCCTCCGGCCGCATCCGCAGCGCGCCGAGCGCGTTCCAGGCGTAGGAGAGAGCGCGCGCGCCGGCGACCCGTCGGCCGAGAGCGCGCCCGTCGCGAGGAGCAGGAGCTCGGCGGGGATCGGCAGCCCGAGCTGCGCGAGCAGCGTGACGAGGAAGGTCGCGGAGAGCGCGTGCGGCTCGAGGGCGTGCAGGGAGGCGCTCAACGACGGGAGCTCGCGCGAGGAATCATTCCGCGCGAGTCTCGCCGCGGCGGCGGCGCGGAGCAACCGCGCGCGGCACCGCGCACGCGGCCGGGTCAGCTCGCGACGGCCTCCGCCTCGACGAGCTCGGCGACCGGCGCGGCCGGCGCGGCCGGCGCGTCGGCGAGGACGCGGCACTCGGGCGCGCACGAGAGCAGCGTGAACGCGTCGAGCCGCCGCGCGAGCTCGTCGAGCGCCCGCCGGGCGTCCTCGGGCTCGGCCGCGGCGCCGTCGCGCGCGATGCGCCGCAGCGTCGCCACTTCGTCGTGCAGCCGCTCGAGCGAGCCGTTCAGCTCGCTCGCGGTCGACTGCAGGTAGTCGCCCTTGCGGACCTTCACGCCGCGCGGGATGCGGAGCGCGGCGAGCTCGCGGAAGACGGCGCGGAAGCGGTAGCTCGGCCCGGCGATCTTCTGCGTCTCGCGCACGCCCTGGCCGAAGAAGCAGAGGAACGAGCAGGCGAGCGGCAGCAGGACGGCGGTCGCGAGCACGTCGAAGCGGCGCATCGACTCGAAGACGCCCCAGCGCGGCGCGCCGCCGAACCAGCCGACCGCGGCCGGCATCACGATCGCCAGCGCGACGAAGAGCGCGAGGTTGGCGGTCAGCACGACGATCAGGCGCGAGACGAGGCGCAGCTGCATCTCGTGGTCGACGAGGGATCGCCGCCGGCGGTCGTCGTTCTCGGGGTCGCGCGGCGCGGGCTCGACGGGCTTCACGGCTCGACTCCCATCCGGGCGAGGAGGCGCCGGGCGCTGGCGCGGACGCGCGGATCGGGGTCGTCGGCGAAGAGCTCGCGCGCGTCGGCCTGGCCGATCGAGCTCCCCAGCCGCTCCAGCGCGTCACACGCCGCCATGCGCAACTCCGGCCGCGGATGGCGCAGCACCGCCGCGACGGCGCGCCCGACGACGGCTCCGTGCACCCTCTTTCGCCCGAGGAGCGCGAGCGACTTCAGGACTTCCTGCGGCTTCCGGGAGTCGAGCGACGCCTCGACGGCGGGCCACTGGTCGGCGAGCCAGCGCTCCTCGAACTCGAGCCAGGCGCGCCAGCGGTCGGCGGCGGCGGGGACGCACGCTCCGGTCGCGGTGGCGAGGGAGCGCTTCGCCACCTGCTCCACGCGCGCGTCGCCGTCGTCGAGCAGCCCGATCAGCGCCTGCACCGACTCGGGCGAGGGGTAGCGGCGCAGCGATTCGGCGACCTGGCGGCGCATCTCGGGCGAGCGGTCGCCGGCGTGCGCGCGCAGCAGCTCGGCGACGGCGGCGCAGCCCGCCTCGTCGCGCGGCGGGACGGCGTCGAGCTCGGCGACGATCGCGACGTCCCACTCGTCGCGCCGGCCGAGCAGCGCCGACAGCAGCGCGACGCGTTCGGCGCCGCGCACCTCGTGGATCGCGTCGAAGACGAAGCGCGAGAGGTCGGCCGGCAGCGCCGCGGCGAAGGCGGGCAGCGCGCGCGGCGCGGCGACGTCGGCGCGCAGCACCTTCACGAGCGAACTGCGCAGCGTGCCGCCGAGGACCGGGTGGTCGCGCAGCGGCGGCGGCAGCGCCGCGACGGTGCACCGCATGAGCTCGAGCGACGAGGCGCGGCCGAGGTCGCCCGCCAGCGTCACGATCGGCAGCGAGATCTCGAGGTCCGCGGTGCGCGCCGCCGCGGCCGCGACGAAGGAGTCGACCGCGACGGGGGGGAGCGCCTTCAGGGCCGCGAGCGCGAGGCGCTGCCCGTCGGAGCCCGTCTCCGCCTCGACGGCCGGCGCGCTGACGGCGAGCGCGAAGAGCGGCGCCACCGCCGGCTCGCCGAGCGCGACCAGCCGCGCGACCTGCACCTCGTCGGCGGCGCCGTCGCGGTTGCGCAGGATCTCGCGGACCGCGCGCGCGACGTCGGCGGGCAGCGCGGCCGGCCGCGCCGCCGCCGTAGCGTCGCCGCCATCGCGCGCCTGCGCGCGTCCTGCCGGGCCGCACAGCCCGAGCAGGAGCGTCCAAGCCTGGATGGTGAGTACCCCTCTCACATCGATCCCTCCCCAGGGATGCGCCCCGCCAGCGGGACGCGCCAAGATCCTCGCTCAGTGCTGCAACGCGCCGGGCTCCCACGCCAGGAACGTCAGACCCTGCTGGTCGCTCCTCGGAAGACCCGGCAGCGCCAGCGTGCCCGTCGAGATGCGCGGATCGAAGGTGACCATCATCCGCGAGTGCTGGCCGTTGTAGTCGCGGTTGATCGCGACCTGGTTGCCGGCGCTCATCATCCCGTGGAGCTTCACGATCGCCGAGCCGGTCGCGTTCAGGTTGCTGTCGTAGAAGTTGTTCTCGGCGTACATGTAGGCGCTCATGCTCTCGAGCGTGCCGAACGCCGGGTCGCCGAAGTAGATGTTGCCACTGTCGTTGACCGCCCCGTCCTTCATCGCGATCAGGACGAGGCCGTCGTTCTGCGCGTCCTTGTAGAAGATGTTGTCGCCGATGTAGATGTTGCCCTTCACCACGATCGTGAGGGCGAGCGCGTCGTTCGACGCGAACTGGAACGACATCGCCGACGGGTTGTTGATCCAGAGGTTGCCGTCGACGTAGTAGATCTTGTGGTTGCCGTCGCTGCCCGGTTTCCCCGCCACGCCGGCGAGCGAGACGATGTAGGGGTCGCTGCCGTCCGACTTCGGGTCGGTGTGCATCGTCTCGTACGGGTCCTCGAGGAAGAAGTCGTCCTTGGACGTGGACGACGTCATCGAGGCGCGGTCGCTCGGGTTCTTGCGGAAGATGTGGGCCGCGTCGGACTCGGGGAGCTGCCACGCCTTGCCGCCCGGCGTGCCCGACGCGTAGGTCGCGGTCGCGCCGGCGAGGTGCATGGCGACGTCGACGTCGGCGATCGTCGGGTAGTTCATCGCGGCGAGGTCGGGGACCGGCTCCTGGATGCCGCCTTCGCCGGTGATGCCGGTGACCTTGCCCGAGGCGCGCGCCGTGCCGTCGAGCTTGGCGTCGTCGACGAACTCGATGTCGCCCCCGCTGAAGATGTCGCCGCTGACCTGGTCGCCCTGCGCGCCCACGCCGCCGAAGTGCATCGCGTAGTTGGGGTCCTTCGCGCTGTTGCCGGCGAAGATCGCGTTGTCGAAGAGGGTCGGCGCGTCGAGCAGTGTGAGGTGCACCGCGCGCGTGCCGCCGCCGTAGACGCCGTTCGCGACGATGTCGATGGTCTGGTCGGCGTTCTTGGTGGCGCGCGTCCAGTAGGCGCCCGCGCCCATCGGGACCGGGTTGGCGGCGCTGCCGAAGTTGCCGCTGCCGCCGACCGCCAGCGAGTTCTGCGACAGGCGCGCCGCCGACTCGGCGAGGTAGAGGCGCTGCAGGTCGTTGCGCGACTGCGCGATGTCGAGGTTGCCGGAGCGGACCACGGTGATCAGCGAGACGCCGAGCCCGGCCAGGACGACGGCGGTCGCGATCGAGGCGACCAGCGTGCTGCCCGTTTCGTTCGAGGTGGGTCGCATGGAGGGGTCGCTCCGTTCAGTTCCGCGGGAGGACCGTGGTTTCGACCGTGCGCGAGAAGGTCGTGTTCTGCTTCCTCGCCTGCACGGTGAGGCGCACGCGGACCGATCCGTCGGCGAGGCGCTCGAAGGAGAGCCCCGCCTCGTCCTGCAGCCCGTTGCCGTTGTCGTCGGCGCCGTTCTGCACCTCGCCGAGCAGCAGGCGCGGGACGCTCGTCGCGATCACCGTGTCCAGCTGGCCGGCCGAGCCGAAGTTGCGCGAGATCACGATCTCGCCCTCGTCGGTGAGCCCGTCGCCGTCGTTGTCGGCACCGTCATTCGGATCGTTGGGATCGGGGCGCCACTCGATGCGCGTCACCGGGCCGAAGGTCGGGCCCTCGGGGTCGACCGCGACCGGGACCTGCAGGTCCATGAAGGAGCTGCCGAGCGGCGCGGCGGCGGGCGCGAGGGTCGCCTTGCCGGCCGGCAGCAGCGACTCGGTGATCTGGCGCAGCGCGTAGTTGGCGTTGCGCTCGAGCAGCGCGCGCGCCGTCGTGATCTGGCTGCCCGCGATCCCGGAGCGCAGGAAGAGGAAGAGCCCGCCGAGCAGCAGCATCGTCATCGCGAGGTTGACCGCGAGCTCGTGGAGCATGAAGCCGCCGCGTCGGGAACTCATGGCGCCGTGCCTCCCCCGAGCACGGCCGCGAAGCTCACGGTGCGCGTGCCGCCGCCGGCGATCGGCCAGTCGAGGCGGATCACGAGGGGCAGGATCTTGTAGTCGGCCGCGTGGTTCTTGCTGTCGATGACGCCGTCGCCGTTCAGGTCGCACGGGAGCCCGTACTCGGGCGCGACGATGTCCTCGCGCAGCGTCTCGTTGCCGGCCGCGTCGAGCGTGGTCGGCAGCCCGATGCTGCAGTCCATGGTCTTGGGGACCTCGAACGCCTCGGCGTCGGCGACGGCGGTGGTCGTGCCGGTGACCGTCTGCAGGACGGTCTGCGTCGTGCCGACCACGGTGCCGACGAGGCTGCCGCTGCCGCTGGTGCCGCTGCCGCTGGTGCCGCTGCCGCTGGTGCCGCTGGTCCCGCTGCTCAGGCTCCCCGGACCGCTGTTGTCGAGCCGGTACGCACTGAGGGCGAGCGTGTCGTCGGCCGTGGCGAGCAGCACCGTCGTCGTGTCCATCGTCCAGCTCGAGCCGCAAGCCGTGCCGGCGCCGTTCGGGTCGTCGGCCTTGTTGGCGTTGTAGGTCGGGAGGACCTGCTCGATCGGGAGCGCGAGCATCTGCTCGACCACGGCGCGCGACATCTCGTTCGCCGCCGCGACGGTCCGGCTCTCCTTCTCGAGCGACATCGAGGTGACGCTCGCCGCGAGGAAGCCGACCGTGGAGACCGAGATGACGACGATCGAGATCATCGAGTCGATGAGCCCGAAGCCCGCCTCGGTCGACCGGCGCCGAACGGGAATCGGCGCGAGGTCTGGCCGGAATCGGAGTTCCACGCCGCACTTTTTCATGAGGGAGTTCCCGTGCACCTCAGAACTCGCCGCGGGACGGATTCATCGCGCGGCACCTTCCCTAAGACTTCGAATCCGAGTCGGGGTCAAGCGCGAAGCCCCCCGGTCGGAAACTCCTTCCCTTCCGCGGGCGGCGTCCGAAAGTGAATGCAGAACCGCTGCGACTTCGCCGAATGGCAGACCCCTTAATGTCGCGGCCATGCACCTGCCGCGTCCCGCCGCCCCGCCGACGATCGTCGTGGTCCATCCGCGCGAGAATCGGCGCAAGTGCTCGGTCGAGCCGCTGCGCGCCCGTCCCGACTTCCGCTTCTGGACGTTCCCGGAACGGGGGGGCGAGCCGCTCGACGGCTACGTCCGGCTCGCGATCGGCGGCCCGCTGCTCGGTGAAGCCGACGCTCGTTCCGGGCTGCTCGTGCTCGACGGGACGTGGCGGCTCGCGCGGCGCATGGAGCCGTTCTTCCAGGACGTGCCGGTGCGCTCGCTGCCGGAGTGGGTGACGGCCTATCCGCGCGCGTCGAAGAGCTTCCCCGATCCGGCGCAGGGTCTCGCCACGATCGAGGCGATCTACGCCGCGTTCCTCGCGACGGGGCGGCCGACCGCCGGGCTGCTCGACCACTACCGCTGGGCGGAGCTCTTCCTCGAGCGCAACCGCGCGCGGCGCGCGGCGGGCGCGTGACGCGGGACTCGCGCCGCGCTCACCAGATGCGTGCGCGCGCCGCCTCGTCGCGCCACATCGCGTCGCCCTTCTTCACGCCGAACGCCTCGTAGAACTCGGGCACGTTGACGACCGGCCCGAGCACGCGCCACTTGGCGGGCGAGTGGACGTCGCTCAGCAGCGCCTGGCGCAGCCGCTCGTCCCGTTCGTGCCCGAGCCACGACAGCGCGTAGCCCAGGAAGTAGCGCTGCAGCGGCGTGAGCCCGCCGATCTTCTCGCCCTTCTTCCACTGCTCGGTCTTCTTGAACGCGTCGAGCCCGAGGACCACCCCGCCGAGGTCGGCGATGTTCTCGCCGAGCGTCGCGTGGCCGTTGATGTGGAGGCCGGGGAGCGGCTCGTAGGCGTCGAACTGCGCGGCGAGCACCTCGGCGCGCTCCTTGAACTTCGCCGCGTCCGCCTCGGTCCACCAGTCGGCGAGGTTGCCGTTCACGTCGAACTGGCGCCCCTCGTCGTCGAAGCCGTGCGTGATCTCGTGGCCGATCGTGCTCGCGGCCGCGTACCCGTAGACCACGGCATCGTCGGCGTCGGCGTCGGCCAGTCCGGGGATGATGAAGATCGCCGCGGGCAGCACGATCTCGTTGTTCGACGGGTTGTAGTAGGCGTTGTAGGTCTGCGGCGTCATCTCCCACTCGGTGCGGTCGACCGGCTTGCCGAACTTGCGCACGTCGTCGTCGAACTCCCACTTCGCGGCGCGCATCATGTTCTGCGCGTAGCTCGAGCGGTCGATCGCGAGCGAGCTCATGTCCTTCCACTGGTCCGGGTAGCCGACCTTCTTGACCATCCGGTCGAGCTTCTCGAGCGCCTTCTTCTGGGTCGCCTCGCTCATCCACGGCAGTGCCAGGATGTGCTCGCGGTAGGTCGTGCGGATCGCCTCGACGAGGTCGCTGTAGCGCTGCTTCGCCTGCGGCGAGAAGTGCTCGGCGACGAAGACCTTGCCGACCACCATGCCGAGCGCGCGCTCCTGCGCGTCGAGCACGCGCTTCCAGCGCGGCCGCTGCTCCTTCTGTCCGCTCAGCACGCGCCCGTAGAAGGCGAAGTTCTCCTGGTCGATGGCGGAGCCGAGGAACGGCGCGAACGACGTGACGATCTGGTAGCGCAGGTAGTCGCGCAGCACGGCGGGCGGCGTCGCCTGCAGCAGGCCGTCGAGCGCCGCCAGGAACTCGGGCTGCCCGACGATCACCTCGCCCGCGGCCTTCAGCCCGTAGCCGTCGAGCAGCGGCCGCCAGTCGACGTGCGGGGTCTGCTTCGCCTGGAGGTCGGCGACCGACATCTTGTTGTAGTTGGCGTACGGGTCGCGCAGGTCCTGGAGCTTGCGGCTCGCCGTCGCGAGCGCCGTCTCGAACTTCATGACGGCGTCGCCCGCCGCGTTCGCGGCCGCCTCCTCCTGGCCGAGCAGCTTCAGCATGCGGGCGACGTGCCGCGGGTATTCGGCGCGCGCCTTCGCGACCCCCTCCTCGGGGTCGAAGTAGTAGTCGCGGTTGGGGAGACCGAGCCCGCCCTGGTTCAGCTTGGCCGAGATGACGTCGCTCGCCTTCTCGTCCTGGCCCACGCCGAAGGAGAAGAGGGCGTCGACGCCGAGCGTCTGCAGCTCGGCGGCGACGCGCGCCGCGTCGGCGCCGTTCGCGACGGAGTCGACCTTCGCGAGCAGCTCCTTCAGCGGCGCCGCCCCCTCGGCGTCGGCCTTCGCCTGGTCCATGGCGACCGCCCAGAAGTCGCCGATCTTCTGGCGGTCGCTCCCGGCGGGGGCGTTCGCCTTGGCCGAGCCCTCGGCGAGCTCGCGCTTGATGGCGTAGAGCTGCTCCATGACGAGGTGGCCGATCGTCCAGGCCGACTCGCTCGGCGGGATCGGGTTCTTCGCGAGCCAGGCGCCGTTGGCGTACTGGAAGAAGTCGGCGCCCGGCTTCGTCGCCGCGTCGAGGTTCTGCGCGATCATGTCGTCGGGCTCCGGCGGCGGGACTCCGAGCGCGAGGCCCGTGAGCGCGAGCGCGGCGGCGACGGGGATCCTTCTCATGCTCGACGGTTCTCCCTTCTCGGACGGTTTACAAGGTCCTGGCGCGCGGCCGGGAAGCGCGTGAGCGTAGCCGCCGGTACGTTCCGCCGCGCCCGGCGTTCCCGCCCCTTCCTCGAGAACCTGCCATGCCGCACGTCGGACTCGTCCTCTCGCTGCTCGCCGTGCTCGCCCTGTTTCCGCCGTCGCCGCGCGCGGTCACGCGCGGGCCTGCCCACCAGGGGAAGGAGACGAAGGGGAAGGCGAAGGCGGCGCCCGCGATCGTCGACGGCGAGCTCGGGAAGGCGCTCGACGAGGCGGTGGGGAAGATCGACGCCGCCGACGGCGGCTTCTGCGGCGTCGTCCTGGTCGCGACGCAGGGGAAGGTCGTGCTGGAGAAGGGCTACGGCGTCGCCGACGCCGCCGCGAAGAGGGCGATGCCGCCCGACGCCCTCTACGACTGGGCGAGCGTCAGCAAGCAGTTCACCGCGGCGGCGCTCCTGAAGCTGATCGAGGCGAGCCGCATGGACGACGCGGCGCTGCGCAAGCTCGGCGCGAAGAAGCTGGCCGACGCGCTGAAGGACAAGAAGTGGAAGAAGCTCGGCCTCGACGACCCGCTCTCGCGCTTCTTCCCCGAGTGCCCCAAGGACAAGGCGGCGGTCACGCTGCGCCAGCTCCTGAACCACACCTCCGGCATCCAATCGGGCTTCAAGCAGGAGTGGAAGTTCGACGCTTCGAGCCGCGACTCGCTCATCGCCTGCATCCTCGGCCTGCCGATGGTCTCCAAGCCGGGCGGGAAGTGGGAGTACTCCAACTCGGCCTACTCGTTCGTCGGGGCGCTGATCGAGAAGGTGTCGGGCATGACCTTCGAGGAGTTCTGCGACGAGCTGCTCTTCAAGCCGGCCGGGATGACGTCGGCGACGATGATCGGAACGAAGGGCCTCGACCTCACGCGCGTGCCGAGGATCGCGCGCGGGGCCGGCTTCGACGACCTCCCCAAGGAGTACGCCTTCGCGTACGGCAACCAGCTCACGTGGGGCTACCGCGGGTGCGGCGGCGTGGTCGCCTCGACCCGGGACATGTTCCAGTGGGACCAGGCGCTGCGCGGAGGGAAGCTCCTCTCGAAGGAGTCGCTCGAGCAGCTCTACACGCCGGCGCTCCAGGACTACGCGCTCGGCTGGAAGGTGAGGAAGGTCGGTGGCGGCGTCCGCGTCGAGCACGGCGGCGGCGTGCGGGGCGTCGCGACCCACTATCTGCGCCACCTCGACCAGGACTACGTCGTCGCGCTGGCGTGCTCGTACGAGCCCAAGACCCATCCCGAGGAGATCGCCGACCGGCTGGCGCGGATCGTCGAGCGCCAGCGGTGATCCGGGAACGCCGGACGCGCGCCGAGGTACAAGCTGCGCCGCGCCGGGCCGCCAGCCCGCGCGCGCGGAACCCTGGAAGGAGTGGGCGATGGACCGTTCGTGGAACGCGATGAGGAGCCTCGGCGTCGCGCTGTCGGCGGCGGTCGTCCTGGCGTGCGCCGCCGCGCCGGCGCAGGCGCAGCGGCCGACGGCGAGCTTCGAGTGGCAGAAGCACGAGGCCGGCGTGACCTACGGCGTGCCGCGCGTCGGCAAGCACACGCTCGACGAGCTCAAGGTCGGGGATTCATGGCGGATGGGGGCGTTCAACGCCTCCAACCTGGTGACGACGGCGCCGCTGATCGTGGGGGACTCCGTCGTCGCCCCGGGCGCGTTCCGCGTGCAGGTGGCGCGGACGGGGGCGGAGAAGTTCGAGCTCCTGATCGAGGGCGCCGGCACCGCGGTCGAAGCGGGCGGCGACGACGTGCACGCGCCGGCCACGATGACGCAGGCGAAGACGCCGAACGAGAAGCTCGAGATCTCGCTCGCGCCGGTGAAAGAGCAGGCCGATCCGGAGCTGCGCGCGCTCGCGCTGCTGATCCAGTACGGCGCGCCGCAGCTCACCGTCCCGATGACGATCGTCGGGACGCAGCCGATGAAGGTGAAGGGCTTCGCCGCGCTCGACGTCTTCAAGCTGCCCGAGCCGTGGCTCTCCAAGCGGCTGGATCTGAAGAAGCACACCCCGGTCGCGACGCTGGTGCGCTCGGGCAAGGTGGGGAACGGCGAGTCCGACCGGCTCAACCTGATGCTGGGGGAGGACGACGTCGTGCTGATCCCGGCGATGCTCGCGCCGACGGAGAACAACGGCTTCGGGGCGATCCCCAAGCCCGACGGCCTCTGGACGTTCCAGGGCAAGGTGATCTGGAGCGCGAGCAAGAAGCCGTCGCCCCTCTTCCACGTCGAGAGCGCCGAGGTCGAGAAGGACGGCACGCTCCACGTGGTCGCGTCGCTCGGCGAGCGCAGCGCCGACATCCGCGTCGCGTCGGCTCCCGTGAAGAAGTGACCGCCCCGCCCCCCTTGCGGATCCGCGCTTGGCAGACTAGTCTGTTTTTCAGACCACTCGGCCCGGAGGGGCGGCCGCGCGGAACGGGAGCGAAGCATGGATCGCGAGCAGGCCGCGCGGGATCTCGAGCTGATCGGTCGCGTGCTGGAGCAGACGCGCCGGCGCGTCGACCCGCAGATGTTCCACATGATCGTCTGGGGGACGATCGTGCTCGTCTGGTACCCGCTGATGTCGTGGCTCCAGGCGGCCGGGCGGGGACGCGCCTGCCTCACCGTGAGCCTGGTCGCCATCGGCGGCGGCGTGCTGATCTCGGGGTTCCTCGGGTGGCGGCACGGCCGGCACCCGCGGCTCGCCGCGACCAACACGCTGCTCGCGCGGCGGCTCGGGCAGCTGACCGCGATCTTCATCGTGACCGGCGTGGTCCTGTCGTTCGCGGTGCCGATGCTCTCGCCCAGCGGGGGAGGCCGTTACGTCCCGCACGTCTGGGGGCTGCTCTACGCGCTCATGCTGATGACGCTCGGCGTGATCTACTCGCGCGAGTTCTTCTTCTGCGGACTGCCGAGCCTGCTCGCGACGCTCGCCGCGCTGCACTGGGTCGACCAGTCGGGCTACCTGCTCGGGCCGGCGATGGGGCTCGGCTGCATCGTGGCCGGCACGATCGCCGAGCGGCGCGTCGCGCGCTTGCGCCGCGAGCCGGCGGACGCGGCCGACGTCGACCCGCTCCATGCCGAAGGCTGACCCGTTCGATTTCGATCCGGTGCTCACGTCGCGGGTCCGGCTCGCGATCGTGTCGGCGCTGGTGCACCACGACGCCGAGTTCACGCAGCTGAAGGAGCTGCTGCGCCTCACGCAGGGGAACCTCGGCGTGCACGCGCGCAAGCTCGAGGAGGCGGGCTACGTCGCGGTCGACAAGCGGTTCGTCGACAAGAAGCCGGTCACCACGTTCTCGCTCACCAAGGAGGGACGCGCGGCGCTGGTCGCCCACGTCCGCCGCCTGAAGCAGCTCCTCGGCGAGTGAGCAGGAGTTCGCCATGGTCCCGTCCCGCATCGGCAGCCTCGTCCTCTGCACCTTCGGGCTCGGCGGTCTCGCCGGAGCCTTCGCCGTCGCGCGCACCGCGACGGGTCCGATCGCGCCGGGAGGCGACGGCGAGCACCGGCTCGCCCGCTCGCTCGAGGCGCTCGCCGCCGACTTCGACACGATGCGGCAGCGCGTTTTGCAGCTCGAGCAGCGGCCGGAGGGGGCGGCGCGCCTCCCCGACCGCGTCGAGCAGCGCGAAGGCGCGCGCGACGGCGATGCGGCCGCGACGCATTCCGCGCCGACGCCGGAAGCGAAGGATCCCGAGGCGGAGAAGCGCGCGGCGCTCGCCTCGGCGCTCGCCGCGGCGACGGCGCGCCTCGAGCCGAAGTTCGAGGCGCTGCTGCGCGCCGGACTGCCGGCGAAGGAGCTCGCGCAGCTGCTGAAGGAGGCGGCGGCCGCGGGCGAGGACGACGCGGCGATCGCGGCGCTGCTCGCGCTGGTCGAAAAGGACCCGGCCGACGCGCACGCCCGCTACGCGCTGGCGAAGGCGTACTGCACGCGCGTCATGCGCGAGTCGACGCCGGCCGGATACGAGAAGTGGGGCGACCTCGCGCTCGACGCGTGGCAGAAGGCGGCCGACCTCGACCCGCAGTATTGGGAGCCGCGCTTCGAGCGCGCCGAGTACCTCACCTACTACCCCGAGTCGGAGGGGAAGACGCCCGAGGTGATCGCCTCGCTCGAGGGCCTGGTCGCGCTCCAGGGCGGGTCGAACTCCAATCCGCGCTTCGCCCGAACCTACGCCCACCTCTCGCGCATGTACCTGCGCGTGGGCCACCGCGACAAGGCGCTGCAGACGCTGCGCGACGGGGTCGCCATTTTCCCCGACGACAAGGAGCTCGCCGGGCAGCTCAAGGTCCTGAAGCAGGAGTGACGCGCGCGGGAACGGCAGCCGGAACTGCGCGCGGGGAACGGCGCGGCCGGACGGGCGTAGGATGGTCCGCTTCGCCCGCTCCCGCGGCGGCTCCTCGCGAGGTCGAACCCCATGTCGCAGATCGTGCGTCGTTCCGCGACCGCCTTCGTGCTCCTCGCTGCGGCCGGTGCCGCCGCGTTCGCGCAGGCGCCCGCCTCCGTCGTCCCGCCGCCGGCGCCGCTCACGCGCGCGCTCGACACGGTGACCTCCGACGAGATCCGCCACGACATCTTCTTCATCGCGTCGGACGAGCTCGGCGGGCGCGACACCCCGAGCAACGGGCAGCGCGTCGCCGCGCGCTTCATCCAGAACCGGCTGCAGCGCCTCGGCTTCAAGCCCGGCGCCCCCAACGACCTCTTCCTCTATCCCTATCCGCTGCTGCGCAAGCGCGTCGCGGAGCCCGGGACCCATGCGACGTTGCGCTACCCCGACCCGCGGCCGGAAGACGAGCCGCGCGCGCTCGCGCTCGGCGACGACTACGTCTTCTTCGACCTCCAGGAAATGACGACGACCGGCGGCATCGTCTGCGTCGGCGCCGGCACGCCCGAGGAGTTCAAGCGCAGCGAGCTCGCCGGCAAGTGGGCGCTCGCCTGGGAGACCAACGACCGCTCGCGCGACCTCGAGCGCAGCCTCGAGGAGGCGAAGGCGATCGGCCTCGTCACGGCGCCGGCGCCCGGCAGCAAGGGCGACTGGCGCCGGCTCGCGCGCATCGTCCCGCGGCTGCGCAAGGGAAGCGTCGAGTACCCGCCCGCGAAGGGCGCGGCGGACGCGGCCGCGCCGGCGCGCGGGCGGCCGCGCGTCTCGCTGTCGGCGGCCGGGCGCGACAAGCTCTTCGCGTACGCCGACGTGTCCGAGCCCAAGGCCGGCGACGACCTGAAGGTCGTGCTCGAGGACGCGCGCAAGATCGCGCCCGACGCCGAGATCGTGTGCGAGGACGTCTGCGGCTTCTGGCCCGGCAGCGATCCGGAGCTGTCGAAGGAGGTGATCCTCTGCTCGGCCCACTAAGACCACCTCGGCACGAGCGAGGACGGGACGATCTACAACGGCGCCGACGACAACGGGTCGGGGACGTGCGGGCTGCTCGCGCTGGCGGAGGCGCTCGTCGAGCACGGGCCGTTGCGCCGCTCCGTGATGATCCTCTGGGTATCGGGCGAGGAGAAGGGGCTCTACGGATCGCGCGCCTGGTCGGACCGCCCCTACTTCCCCAACGGCGGCCGCGCCGTCGCCGACATCAACATCGACATGATCGGCCGCAACGCGAAGCACCAGATCCTGATCACGCCGACCGCGCAGCACCCGGCCTACAACGGGCTCACCAAGCTGGCCGAGTCGTTCTTCGCCGAGGAGGGCTTCACCGAGGTGAAGAGCGCCGACGAGTACTACCAGCGCTCCGACCACGCGATGTTCGCCCGCCTCGGCATCCCGATCACCCTCCTCTTCAACGGCGAGCACGCCGACTACCACAAGCCGAGCGACAAGCCCGAGAAGATCGACTGCGACAAGATCCGCCGTGTCGTGCGCGTGATCGTCCGGATGCTCGACGCGCTGCAAACCGACGCGCTCGACCTCGAGATCGGGAAGAAGAGCGCGGCGTCCGGCGTGAAGTAGGATCGACCGGCGCGGAGGAAGCCCGATTGAAGGAGAGGCGCCGCACGCCGGCGGTCGCACGATCGTTCCTCGCGCTGCTCCCCCTCGTCGCGGGGGCGGCGGCGCGCGCTCGGGAGCCGTTCGCGGTCGCTGGCCCCGCCGTGCATGCCGAAGCGCCGGGCGACGAGATCATCGAGGCGTGGCCCGACGGCTCGCCGCGCCGGCGCTACAAGCTCGACCCCGACGGCAAGCTGCAGGGCGACTACCAGGAGTGGTGGGAGAACGGCAAGGCCGCCGTCCGGACCTGGTACGAGCACGGCGCGATCGACGGCTCGTACGCGAGCTTCCATGAGAGCGGCGCGAAGCACGTCGTGACGCGCTACGCGCGCGGCAAGCTCCAGGGATCGTTCGTCGAGACGGGCGCGGACGGCAAGCCGCTCGTCGAGGCGAACTACGCCGACGGAGCGCTCGACGGCAAGCGGACGCTCTGGCGCGACGGCGCGGCGGCGAGCCGGCAGGTCTGGAAGCGGGGCGCGCTGATCGACCTGATGGGCATCGCGCCGTATCCGCAGACCCTCGAGAAGATCAGGGCGGAGCTCGCGACGATCCGCGGGCAGACTCCGGCGTCGGTCGCCCCGAGATCCGTGGAGCCGGAGCCGAAGGCGGGGACGAAACCTGCGCCCAAGCCGGCGCCGAAGAGCGGCAAGGAGAAGGGGAAGGGCGCGAAGGCGGGGGCGCGCGGCCGCCCGACGCTGCCGGTCCCCCCGGGCTATGCGCCCGCGGACGACACGCAGTACGCCCAGCGGTTCGCCGCGCTGAAGCGGCTGCAGGAGTACCGGCTCCTCGCCAACGTCGCATGGCGGGACGTCGAGCTCGCGCCCGCCTACGACTACTACTGCGACTGCGCCGGCCGCCTGCTCGAACGGGTCGGCCATCTCGAGCACACGCCGCCGAATCCGGGCGTGCCGGACGACGAGTACCGCGACGGGTACGCCGGCACGTCGCACTCGAACCTCCACATGTCGACCGATCCGGCCGCGGTCGCCGATCTGGCGCGGTCGGTCGACTCCTACATGAACGACTCCGACGACTCGAACATCGATCGCGTCGGCCACCGCCGCAACTGCATCCACCCCGGGCTGCAGCTCACCGGCTTCGGCCGGGCGGAGCACTACTCCGCGATGTGGTCGCTCGATCGCAGCCGTGCGCTGGAACCGATGCCGGCGATCGTCCCGTGGCCCGCGGCCGGATGGATGTCGGCGCGCCACTTCGACGCGAAGGAGGCCTGGCACTGCTCCTTCTTCAGCCAGGGCGACGTTCCGTCCGACCTCGGAGCGGAGGGCGTGCGCGTCTACGTGATGGATGAGAACTTCGTGCAGGCGCGGACGCCGCTTCCGCTCGACTACCACGGCTCGAACGGCGACGCGCTGATCTTCCGGCCGGTGCTCGACGGCGATCTCGCGGGCCGCCGCTTCTGGGTCGAGATCGACTTCCCGTCGCCGGAGGGGACGCGCTACCTCGTCGACTTCGCGCCGGCGTCCGCGCTCTGAGCCTCGGTTCCCGTCGGCCGCGGAAAGGAGCGCCGCGACCGAGGGCTACTTCGGGTCGATCCGGACGACCTTGTCGAGCGGCGGGTGCTCGACCACCTGCGGCGCCTTCTTGCCCGGCCACCACACCTCGACCTTGTCGACGCTCTCGAGCGCGCCGAGCCCGATGTGCAGGACCGGCGACGACTGCGTCAGGTAGCCCTGCGCGTTCACGACCTGGCGGGAGAAGGTCTTCCCGCCGGCGGTGACCTTGACGCGCGCGCCGTACGCCGGCCCCTTGCGCGCGTCGCGGACGTCGAGGCGCAACGAGCGTCCCTTCGCCGCGTCGTTGCGGTAGAGGTAGGGCTCGTGGTTGAAGTTGTTGACCACGAGGTCGAGGTCGCCGTCGCCGTCGAGGTCGCCCACCGCCGCCGCGCGCGAGCTGCGGTGGACCTTCTGGCCGCTGATCTCGAGCCCCTCGATCTTCACGCCCTTGGACGGGACGTTCAGCTTCGCGCCGATCGTGAAGTCGTCGAACTTGCCGGCGCCGTCGTTCAGCAGGAACTGGTTGGGCCAGTAGTAGTAGGGGAAGCCCATCCCGGCCGTGACGAAGAGGTCCTCGGCGCCGTCGTCGTTGAAGTCGCCGGCGGCGATGCCCCACGGCCACCACGTCTCGAGTCCCGCCTCGGCCGACTTCTCGACGAACGTCCCGTCGCCCTTGTTCAAGAAGAACGTGTTCCCGAACAGGACGGTCTTCGCCTTGGTCTCGTCGGCCGACGCGATCGCCTTCCCGCCCGGCACCGCGAGCCCGAGCGGCGAGTTGTACTTCACGCGCTGGTGCGACTCGGGCTTCTCGGTGGTGGTCGCCCACATGTCGGAGTGCATGTCGACGACGTAGAGGTCGGGGTACTCGTCGCCGTTCGCGTCGAAGAAGCGCGCCCCCATGCCGCCCCAGCTGGTGCGCTTCAGCGCCGCGTCGGTCACGTCCTCGAACGTGCCGTCGCCCTTGTTCTTGAACAGGTGGTTGGGGCCGAACATGTCGGAGACGTAGAGGTCGAGGTCGCCGTCGAGGTCGATGTCGGCGACCGCCGCGTCGCCGTTCCACTCCGAGGCCGACGCGACGCCGGCCGCCTTCGTCGCGTCGGTGAAGGTGCCGTCGCCGTTGTTGCGCCAGAGGATGCACCCCTCGCCGGCGTTGCGCGCGTCCGGAGTCTTGACCACCTCCTCGAAGGGGAGCGCGACGCCCCGGTAGAACCAGTCGGCCTCCTGGCTCACCGTGTCGGTCGTGAACTTCCCGATGTTGCAGAGGAAGAGGTCGAGGTCGCCGTCGTTGTCGGCGTCGAACCAGGTCGTCGAGCTCGAGTGGCCCTTGTACCCCACGCCCGCCTTGGCCGTGACGTCGGCGAAGACGCCGTGGCCGTCGTTCTGGAACAGGTGGTTGCCGCCGCGGTAGGTCGTGACGTAGAGGTCGGCGTCGCCATCCCCGTCGTAGTCGCCGAACGCGGCGCCGACCTTGAGTGCCCGATCGATGCCGAGGCCCGACTTCGCGGTGACGTCCTCGAACTTCATCCCGCCGAGGTTGCGGTAGAGCTGCGCGGAGCCGAGGAAGTCGAGGAAGTAGAGGTCGTCCTTTCCGTCGCCGTCGACGTCGGCGATGCAGATGCCGCTGCCGTGGTCGTAGGGGTTGATCTGGTACCCGCTGCCGCTCTCGCTGTCGATGAAGTGGTGGCGGAAGGTGATGCCCGACGCGTCGAGGACGTCGGTGAAGACCGGCACGCGGCCTTGCGCGCGCGCGGCCCCCGCGACGGACCGGTCGCACGCCCCGAGCGGGACGGCGGCGGCGGCGACTGCGGCGAGGAGGGCGACCGACGGGAGCGCGACCGACGCGGAGTGGCTCATCGTTTCTCGCAGCGCGGAGGAATCGACCAGGATCGGCGTCAACGCTCGCGATGATTCACGATGGACTTCAGCGGCGAGGTCGCCTTCTCGCACCTCTCGAGTGCGCCGCCACCGTACCGGCGACCTCGTCCGCTGCAAGTCCCGCCCCCCGTCCCCCTCATTTCGGCCGTCCGCCAGGGAGCTGGAGGAACTTCTGCAGCGCGCTCCAGTTGTCCTGGACCACCTGCTCCCAGCGGTCGTCGTAGAGGTTGGCGTTCTGGTCCTCGGTCGGCAGCGCGGGGAGCCAGAGGTCGGGCTTCACGCCGCGCAGCGCGCTGAGCGACGCGAGGTAGTCGGTCGCGTTCGCCGGCGCCGCGCGCAGGTCGTCGAAGAGGCGCGCGCCGCGGTCGGGCGTGATCGCGACCGGGATCCTTCCCGAGATCAGGACCGTGCGCCCCTCCCACGCGAGGCGGTACGCGACCGGCGCGCGGCCGCGCCCGCGCAGCGCGATCGCCGTCGCCTCGATCCCGAGCTTCGACGCGAGGTCGGCGGCGTCGAGCAGCTCGGTCCCGGCGGGCAGCAGCGTCTTCAGGAACGCGAGCCCTTCGGTCGCGGCGACCACCTTCGGATGCCAGCGCGCGACCGCCTCGGCGAGGCCGGCCGTCGCCTCCGGGTCGCACGACGTGAGCAGCAGCGCAACCGGCGCGGCGTCGCCCGCGCCGAGCGCCTTCGACCGCTCCGCGACGAAGTCGGCGAAGCCGCTCCCGCCCGGCGCGTCGACGACGAAGAGCCGCTCCTTCTGGCGCAGCGCGTAGCAGGCGGTCCCGTCGCGATCGCCGAGGTAGTGCAGGCCGGGCAGCAGCGTCTTCGCGTTCCCGTCGAGGAAGTCGGCGCCATCCTTCTCGTAACGGGCGAGGAGCGCCTCCATCTCGCGCACGCCGCCGTCGAGGAGCTTCTCCCAGTCGGCCTGCGCGAGGCGCGGCGACCGCGGCTCGGGCTCCATTCCGGGATGGCCCGGCAGCACGAGGTCGGGCACCGGCAGCGCGCGCAGCTTGCGTAGCGACGCGAGGAATGTCTTCGCGTCGCCGCGGTAGCGCGGCGAGAGATAGGCCGAGTAGGTGCCGAGCGGCCGCCCGCGGTCGTCCTTCGCCGTCGCGTCGCCGTGCAGCATCATGATCACGTCGCCGGCGAAGAGCGCTCTCCGGCCGGCGCGCTCGACGAGGTAGCAGGTGCTGCCCGGCGTGTGTCCCGGCGTCGCGAGCGCACGCACCGTCACGTCGCCGAACGCGAGCGTCGTGTCGCCCTTCAACACGACGTCGACCGGCGTCGGGTGGGGCACGTAGTCGGGCATGTAGAACGTGCTGGTGAACGCCTCGCGCGGCCGGCCCGCCTCGAGCACCGCCGCATCGCCCTCGCCGGCGTGGATCTTCGCGCCCGTGAGCGCGCGCAGCTTCGCCGCGCCGCCGCAGTGGTCGCCGTGCACGTGCGTCACCAAGACTGCGCGCAGCTTCGACCCGTCGAGGCCGAGCTCTCCCATCTCCGCGAGCACCGTCGCGGCGTCGTCGGCGAGCCCCGAGTCGATCGCGATCGGCCCCTCCGGCGTCTCGACGACATAGGCCGCCGCCGGCGAGACGCCGCCGAGCAGGTGGATCCCCGGCGCGATCGTGAGCGCGGCGGGGCGCAGCGGCGGCGCCTCCTGGCGCGGCGCCGCGGCGCCTGAAGCCGACTCGGGACGCGGGCCGCAGACGCCGAACAGGAGCAGGGCGCCGGCGAGACCGGCGGGGAGGACGAGACGGGCGGAAAAGCCGAGACGGAACGGCGGCCGCGGCCGCGGCGCGCGCGCGTCAGGTCTTGGCGAAGGCCGGCTCATGCACCGGCGACTCTACGCTCCCGAACAGGCGCGAGCGCACGAGTCCGAAGCGGTGGAGCCGGTAGCGCAGCGCGATCGAGAGGCAGCCGAGCCCGTATTCGACGCTGCGCAGGAAATCGATCGAAGAGGCCGCCGGGAAATAGCTCGTGGGGCAGGAGATCTCGCCGACCCGGAAGCCCTTCATGGCGAGCTGCGCCAGCATCTCGTTGTCGAAGACGAAGCCGTCGGAGTTGGCGTGGAACGGGACCGCGTCGAGCACGCGCCGCGAGTAGGCGCGATACCCGGTGTGGTACTCGGAGACCTTCTGCCCCATCAGCAGGTTCTGGACGAAGGTCAGCAACCGGTTGCAGACGTACTTCCACGGCGGCATCCCGCCCTGCAGCGCGCGCCCGCCGAGGATGCGCGACGCGATCGCGTAGTCGTAGGGACCGTGCACGATCATCGCGCAGAGCGCGGTCACGAGGCGCGGGTCGTACTGGTAGTCGGGGTGGACCATCACGACGACGTCGGCGCCGCGCGCGAGCGCCTCGCGGTAGCACGTCTTCTGGTTGGCGCCATAGCCGCGGTTGCGGTCGTGCACGATCGTCGTGATGCCGAGGCGCCGAGCCGTCTCGACCGTGCGGTCGCCACTGGCGTCGTCGACGAGGATCACGTCGTCGACGATGCCGAAGGGCAGGTCGCGATAGGTCGCTTCGAGCGTGGCCTCGGCGTTGTACGCCGGGAGCACGACAACGATCTTCTGGCTGTTCAACATCTTCTTGGAGCCCGGGCGGAGAGGCGTTGGGGGGGAGCCCGTTCCAGCTGTGCGGAGAATGTAGCGAGAAGATTGGCGGGAGCCAACGCGCCTGTCGCCAGGGCGTCGCATTCCCCGCACCAATACACTCGCCGTCCTTGTTCCGACCAAATCCGGCCGGACCGTGCGCATTCGGGCCGCTTCGTCGCGAGGGATCGCCGTGGACCAAGGGCCGAAGGTCGCGTCGCGCAGGCTCGCGCAGGCGCACCGGGCGATCCTCGTGCTCGCCGCGACGACGGCCGGGGCGGCCGCGCTCGCCGGCTGGAGCCTCTTGCGGGGCCGCGGCGGCGCCGACGGTGCGCTGTTCGACGAATCGGTGCGGCGCGCGGCTCTCGACGAACTGGTGGCGCGCGGCAGCGGTGTCTGGGACACCTTCCCCGACGCGACCGTCGCGCGCGTCCTGCAGCCCAACCTCAAGGGTCGTGCATTCGACACCTTCACCGTCGACAGCAACGAGCTCGGTCTGCGCGAGCGCCCCTTCGAGCTGCGCAAGCCCGACGGCGTGACGCGCGTCGTGATCCTGGGCGACTCCTACGTGATGGGGTACGGCGTCGCCGCCGACGAGCGCGTCGGCGCCCACCTCGAGCGGTTGCTGCAAGCTCACGCGCACGGCGCGAAGGGGCCGATCGAGTGCCTCCATTTCGGCGTCATGACCTGGAACGTCGTCGCCGAGTGCGCCTTCCTCCGCCGCCAGCTCTCGCTGGTCCGGCCCGACCTCGTGGTGCAGGTCGCCGTGCGCAACGACCTCGAGGACAACCCGGGGGCGCGTGGCATGGGGTCGCTCGCGAGCTTCTGGCCGCGCTGGCCCGAGCGCGGCGACGGGCTGCTCTTCGTCGAGGGGCCGCGCATCGCCTTCGGCACGCGCGAGAACAGCTGGCTCCACTTCGCGCTGGACGGCGAGGGGCGCGCGCGCATGGAGGAGGGGGGGCGCGCGATCGCGGAGCTGGCGCGCAAGGTCGAGGGGGTCGGCGGGAGGTACCTCCTCCTCGACCACTGCTGCGGGATGCTCGCCGAGTCGCAGCGCGTCTACGCGGCGGGCCTGCGCGCCGAGCAGTCGCTGCCCCTCCCGACCTCGATCTCGCGCGACGACCGCTACCGCAACTCCGAGCGCGACGCCCACTGGAACCGGGCCGGCCACGAGCTCGCGGCCCTCTACATCTATGAGGCGGTGCGCACGCGCGGCCTCCTCCCGGGGCGGACGCTCGACGAGGTCCCGGAGGCGAAGGAGGCCGCCGCGCGCCTCCTCCCCGAGGCCCAGGAGGAGATCGACCGGCCACCCTCCCTGAAGAAGCTGTTCGAGCGGCGCCGGATCGACCCGGAGCTGCGCTTCGACCGCATCGACGACGACGCGGCGGCGCAGGTGACGGGCGGCGTGGTGCGCGGCGGCTTCGTCTCGCCCTACGCGTCGCTGCTGCTCCGCTGCGAGGGGCGCCGCCGCCTGCTGGTCGCCGGCCACGGCCTCGGCCGCGGCGAGATCGACGGCGTCCACGTGACCGTCAGCGTCGACGAGGCGACCGTCGGAACGCTCACCATCGCCGCCGACGGCCGCTTCGCGACCCCGTTCGACCTCCCCGACGCGATCGCAGCGCGGCCCTTCGTCGCCGTCCGCTTCCAGGCGGACGACTTCTGCTACGCGCCGCCCGACCTGCGCCACGACATCGTCTTCGCGCTCGAGAGGGTCGCGCTCGTCGAGCGGTGAGCGGCGGTCCCCGGAACCGGGTCGAGCCGCGGGCGCACGCTGCGCGTGCGAATGGTTTTCCCACCCGAGAAGCGGCTGCGAAGTCGGCGGCGTCGCCGTGCGAAGAGGGGGGGAGAGACCGCTCGAGGAAAATGATGGACGCAGCCACCTTCGCGATCTGCCATTGCGACGGCCCCGCCGTCGAACAGCCGACCCTTTGCGTGCGCTGCGGATTCACCCGCTTCCCGCCGCAGGAGGCTGCCGCGGCCGAGGTCGCCGCGGCGCCTGCCGCCGCCGCCGCCGCTCCCGAGAAAGCGAGCGAACCGGAGCAACCGATCGGCTGGGCCTTCGCGAAGCAGGTCGAGGAGGCCGAGCGCGCTGCCGGCGAAACGGCCGCACCGGTCGCACCGACTGCGCCGGCTGCGCTGGTCGCACCGGTGGCGCCGGCAGCACCTGCGGCACCGGTGGCGCGGGCCGCTCCCGTCGCTCCGGCGAGGCGAGCCGCTCCCGTCGCACCTGCGAAGCGGGCGGTGCGCGCAGCACCGGCCGCACCGGTGGCACCGCAGGAGCCGGTCGCGGCGCCCGTCGCTCCCGCGGCGCCCGCCGACGGCACGCGCACGCGCGTCGTCGGCCATTCCGTCGGAACGCGCTCGCTCTGGCAGAGCCTCCACCTGAGCGGCCGCGACGGCGCCCACTGCGCCTTCGTGCTCGGCGCCTACGTCCTCCTCTCGATGGTGTTCCTCGCCATCGGGTATCGGCCGATGGGGCCGAAGGCGTGGGCGATCTCGACCTTCGTCGTGCTCCAGGGTCTCGCGGCGCTGCTGGTCGGCGCCGCGCACTACGTGAATCGACGCGGCCTGGTCGCCGAGACGGAGCGCGCGCTGCTCTGGATCGCGGCGCCGCTGCTCACCTGCGTCGCCTTCAACGCCAGCGTCGTCACGATGCACACGACCGTCGGCGGCGTCGTCGCGACGCTGTTCGTGGTGGCGAGCGGGTTCCTGCTCCATCGCAAGCTCGCGCTCGAGCTCGGCCCCGGGCCGGGACGGGCGCTGCTCGTCGCGGCGACCGGCCTCCTCGCGACGACGGGGCTCGCGCCGCTGCTCGGCGCCTTCCCGCCGCTGGTCGCGTGCGCCGTCGCGGTCCTGCTCTGGACCGGCCGCGTCTTCGTCACGAAGCGCGCCGACGCGACGGCCGGCGAGGAGGAGGACGCGTCGTCGCGCAACGGCATGGTCCTCGAGATCTCCGCGCTGCTCCTGCTCGCCGCCTTCACGGCCACCCTCAGCCTCACGCGCGGTGCGCGCTACTACGGTGCGGCGGCGCTCCCGGTCTGGGGCATGTTCCTCTCCTCGCTGGTGCTGGTCTGCAAGGGCTGGTGCGCGAGCGAGGAGGCGGTGCTGCCCGACCGCGTGCGGCGCTACCTCGACCTCTCGGTCGACCTCGGGCTGCTCGCCGGCTTCGCGCTCACCTGCGGCGATCCGGTCGGGATGCTCGTGACGGGCGCGCTGTCCGGCGCGACGCTGCTGCGCGGCTCGCTGCGGCGGCAGAAGCCGCTGCTCGTCCTGCCCGCGCTCGCGGTCTTCGTCGCGATCTACTCGTGGCTGCCCGACCCGTTCACGGTCGGCGCGCATACGCTGCGCAGCGTCCTCCCGACGCGCATCGCGGCGGCGACCGGCGCGTCGCAGTGGTCCGCCTACGCGCTCTACTTCGCGCCGTGGGCGATCGCGATGGTCGGCGCCTACACGTGGCTCGCGCGGCGCGGCCACTCGACGCACGCGCTCTTCACGGGGATCTGGGCGGCGCTCGCGAGCGGCGCGACCTGCGCCGGGCTGATCCTCGGCGCGAACCGCCACCCGGCGATGGGGGTGGCGCTCGCCGTCGTCGGCGCGGCGATCGGGGCGAGCGGCGTCCTCACGGGCCGCCTGCTCGTCGTCGCGGCCGGCTCGGCGGGCCTCCTCTACGGCGTCGGGGCCGCGGTGCTCGCGGCCGGGCTGCCCTACGTCGCGGCCCAGGCCGCGCTCGCGCTCACCGTCGTCGTTGCGCTCGTCGCGCTCGGCGTCGTCGCGCGCTCCGCGTCGGCGTCCGTCGCGACCGCGGTGCGCCGCTGGGTCGACGCCGCCACGCTCTTCGCGCTCACCGCGATCCCGGTCGGGCTCATGCCCTACCGCTTCCATCTGCCGACGGAGCCGCTCGCGATCGCGAACGAGCTCGTGCTCGGCGTGCTGGTCTTCGTGCTCGCCGCCGCGTGGCGCCGGCGCGAGCTGACGCTCGGCGCCGCGGCGCTCTTCGGGCGCAGCTGCCTCGCCCTGATCGCGCTTCGAGCGCCCGGGATCTCGACCGCGCACGCGCTCCAGTCGTTCGCCGCGGCCTCGGCGCTGCCGATCGTCCTATGGATGGCGCTCGCCTCGCTGCGCCTCGAGCGGCGCGTCGACCCCGGCTTCCGTCCGGGCGTGATCGGGACGCTGCTGCCGGTGCTGGCGATCCAGGGGTTCGGCGCGGCGGAGTTCGGCCGCGGCCTGATCGGCCTCCAGCACGACGTCCCGGCGCTCGTGATCACCGGTGTCGCCATCCTCACCCCGATCGCCGCGGCGATCGTCGCGGGGATCAAGCTCGGCGTGGTCCGCCGCTCCGGCTTCGCCCCGGCCGGCTCGTAGTCCGCCGCCCCTCGACCCGCTCTCGCCCGTCGCGCGCTCGACCCGCGACCAGCCCGGGTTGTTCACGAGCCCCGTCGCGAGGCGACGGGATGTTCGTCCAGGGCGAGGAGGGAACGCGCGGCTCCGACGATGCGGGTCTGAAGACCCGCTGAGGAAGGAACGCGTGTTTCCGACGTCGGGCAGGCTGCGAAGCGGGCCTGCCCGCGTCTGTCGGCATGGGCGAACCGACCTGGCCGCAGTAGGGGCTCGTGAATGATCCGGGCTAGCGGCCGCGCCGCCCGAGCTTCGCCTGCAGGTCGTCGATGCGGCGCTGCACGCCGAGGAAGGAGGTGAGCGTCCAGGGGTGGCGCGTCGCGACGTCGCGGAATTCGCGGAGCGCCTGGTCGTAGAGATGGAGCTCGATCAGTTCGTCGTGCGCGACGGCGCTCGACGTCTCGGCCAGGTCGGCCTGCGCCACGAATTCACGCACCAGGAGCGCGGCGAGCGCGGTCGCGACCAGCGTCCCGATCGCGAAGCGGCGCACGCGGCGCGCGCGCGCGCGGCGGCGCTGGTAGATCTGCTGGTCGATCATCTCGAGCGCGCGGCGCGCGTCCTTCTGCGTCGGGCGGATCGCGAGGATCTCCTCGAACGCCTGGCGCGCCTCGACGTAGCGCTCGTGCGAGACGAGCTTGCGGCCGTGGCGGGTGAGCCCCTCGACCGCCTCGTCGGGGTCGCCGCTGTCGACCTCCGAGCGCGCCCACTCGAGGCGCAGCGGGAGCGACTGCGGCTCCGCCTCGACGAGCCGCTCGAGGACCTCGCGTGCCTTGGAGTGGAGGCCGGGCTTGCGGTAGAGCGCGACGAGCTGCATGCCGACCTCGACCGCCTCGTGGAAGCGCCCCTCCTCGAGGTCGAGCTCGAGGATGCGCTCGCCGGTCGCGGCGTCGGACGGATCGTGGGTGCGCGCCTGCACCAGCGCCCGGCGCGCCCGCTCGGTGTCGCCCGACTCCGAGAAGACGTGGGCCATCAGCTTGAAGGTCGCGGCCGCCGCCTTGGGGTCGCCGCTGCGCTTGGCGAGGCGCGCCCCGAGCGCGAGCAGGCCGAGGTGGTGGGGCTCCGCCTCGAGCCCGCGCTCGACCAGCGGGCGCGCGCGCTGCGGCCACGACTTCTCGAGCGAGGAGGCGAGCGCGAAGAGGTCCTCGGCCGAGGCGATGCGCACCAGGCGGTCGCGCACGAAGCGCAGCAGGCAGTCGTAGGCGGCGAGGCGGTCGCGCGCGCAGTCCTGCGTCGCCTCCTTCACGGTGCGCGTGCCGTCGAGCGAGGCGAAGAGGCGCGCGGCGAGCTCGGGGTCCTCGAAATCGGCGGGCAGCGCGACGTTCTCGCGCGCGACGTAGGTCGCGGTGTCGGACGGGATCGACTTGCGGACGCGCGACCAGTGGTCGCTGCGGCGGGCCGCCTCGAGCAGCGTCGCGCCGATCGGGACCGCCAGCGCGAGCGCACGCTCGTCGGGGTCGAAGGTGGGCGCCGCGTCGGAGCGCTCCTCGGCCTCTTCCTCGAGCACCTCGTCCGCGTCGGCCGGGCGCGCGTCGGCGCCGTCCTCGCGCAGCTCGAAGGAGCTCGCGCCGTTCGCGATCAGGTCGCACAGGTCCTCGACGAGCGACTGCTGCCCCGCCTCGCGCAGCTGCTCGGCGGTGATTGCGCCGCTCTCGACGAGGAACGTGCCCACGGCGCGGCGCGAGCGGCCGCGCCGGCGGCGGGCGTTCTCGACCTGGCGCGCGGTGACGAGCTTCCACGCCACGAGGCGGTCGACGAGGCGCGGCCGCCCGCCGATCGCGAGCGCCGCGAAGGCGCCGGAGCGGATGCGCAGGCGCGCCGGCCCCGTTTCGGTCACGAGGTCGAGCGTGCAGCTCTTCTGGTGCGACTCGAAGGTCTGCAGCAGGTCGGAGAGGTCGAGGCTCTTGGTGTCGCCGGTGACTGGCATGGGAATCCGCGGTGGCACGGAGGGGGCGACGCCGTCCCGCCGTCGAGACGGTGCCACTCGTTTGTCGGCCGGCCGCTGCCGCTTCGTGAGGTGATTCCCCGTTCACCGGGACGGTCGAACCTATGGACGGATCCGGAGGGGCGCACTACGCTCGCCCGGTCGGACTTGGAAGAGCCGTGCGTTCGACCGGCAGGCCGGTCCCATCTTCGCGGCGCGCGCTACTGAATGTCGGGCACCCGGGAAATGCGAAGTCCACGGAGAGGAAGGCCATGCAGCGTCATTCGAAGTCGGAAGGGGTCGTCCGCATTGCAGCGGTCCTGGCGGCGGGCGCCGTCCTCGGCGCCGCGGCGTCGGGACAGACCGCGCTCCTCCACCTGAAGGGGACCGCGGCCGGCGAGATGTACGGCGCGATCTCCGAGGAGGTCTCGGCCGGCTTCGTCTTCTCGCCCAACTACGAGCTCGTGGTCGGCGTGCCGGAGGACGACACCAACGGCGCCGACGCGGGGCGCGTCGACGTGCGCAGCGCGACGAACGGGACGCTGCTCTACTCGCTCTACGGCGCGAACGCCGGCGACCGCTTCGGCGCGCGCGTCACGCAGGCCGACCTGAACGGCGACGGCCGCATCGACTACCTGCTGGTGGGCGCCGACCAGCGCGGCACGGGGAGCCCCGGCTACCTCTCGCTCTTCGATCCGCTGACCGGCTTCGCGCTCGCGTCGGTGCCGGGGACGGTCCCCAACGCGGAGTTCGGCGCGAGCGTGGCGGTGGTGCGCGATCTCGACGGCGACGCGGTCAACGACTACCTGGTCGGCGCGCCCAACGAGGACGTCGGCGTGCTGGTCGGCGCCGGCGTCGTCCACGTCATCTCCGGAGTGAACAACCTCGAGATCACGACGCTCGACGGCGTCACCGCGGGCGGGCGCTTCGGCTGGAACGTGCTCACGCTCGGCGACGTCGACGGCGACGCGACGCCCGACTTCGCGGTCGCGGCTCCCTCGGAGGGAGGGGCGGGCACGCTCACCGCGTACAGCGAGACGATCCCGCCGGTCCAGGTGTGGCAGTCGGCCGGCGCCAATGCGCTCGAGGACTTCGGCGAGACGGTCCAGATCGTGAGCGACATCGACGGCGACGCGATCGCCGACCTGCTGGTGGGAGCGCCGGCGATCCACAATCCGGCGCTGCCCGGCCGCGTGGCGCTGCTCTCGGGCGCGACCGGAATCCAGATCACGAGCGTGGCCGGCCCCGCGCCCGCGGACCGCTTCGGCGTCGCGATCCAGATCGGCGACGCAGACGGCGACGGCGTGGCCGACGTCTACGTCGGCGCTCCGGGCGTGAACGGTCCCGGCACCGACCGCGGCGCGATGGTCGTCGAGTCGCTCACCGCGCCCGGCGCGTTCTCCTTCATGGGCGTGATCGTCGGCGACGTCGACGGCGACCTGTTCGGCAGCTCGCTCGCGTTGCTGCCGATCAGCCCGCGGCCGATCGCCGGCGACTACGTCGCGGTCGGCGTTCCCGGCCACGACGAGCCCGGCCTCGCCGACTGCGGGCTCACCATCGTCTACTCGACGACCAACAGCCCCGCGTCGGTGCAGGGCTACGGAGCGGGCTGGCCGGGCACGAACGGGATCCCCAACCTCGTCGCGAGCGCGATCCCGGCGTTCGAGACCACGATCACCCTGACGATCGACAACTCGGCGGGCGCCCCGACCGTCGCGCTCATGATCGCGGGCTTCGCGCAGGCGTCGATCCCGACGCGGGCGCAGGGCACGATCCTCGTCTCGCCGCCCTGGATCCTGATCGCGCTGGCGCTGCCGGCCGGGCAGCTGCTGTTCCCTGCGATCGTGCCGACCGACGTGCGCTACTGCGGACTGAAGGTCGACCTGCAGGTGCTCGAGCAGGACTTCGGCGCGTCGCGCAACATCTCGTTCACGCCGGGGCTCGAGCTCACGCTGGGAGGCTGATGCAGCGCGGCCGCGCCGGCGGCGCGCGGCCGGATTGCAGGAAAAGCCACGAAAAGCGTGCACGGAACGGCGCTCCGCGCCCGGGAGTCGGACCGCGTCCGATTGCCGTTCGAGGCCGCGCCGCTACCCTTTCCAGCCGCGAAGGATCGGTCGCCCGAGACGGGCGATCGGGCTGGACGGCCGCCGACACCGTCCGGGAATCGGGACGCTCGGGGAGCACGACTCCCGCGTAATGGCGGAGCGTCGCTCCTCGTGCGACACGGTTCACTTCGAGGAGCCCCACCGATGCCAGCGCATTGCATCTCCTCCGCTTCCAGTCCGGATGCGCACGCCCGGAAGCGTGGAAGGCTCCTCGCCCTGCTCGCGCTCGGAGGTCTCGCCGGATGCGGCGGCGGAGGCGGCTCGTCGGGCGGCGCGTACGATTCGCACGGCAAGCTGCTCTCCATCGAGTTCCCCGACCCCTCCGACGTGAATCCGGAGCCGACCGACACGCCGCCCGGCACGGCGCCGCTGCTCCAGCAGGTCGTCTTCACGTTCGACCACCGGCCCGACCCGAACAACGTCGGCAGCAGCACGCTGCAGATCCGCGACGAGAGCGGCTTCCCGGTGCCGGGCACCTTCGACGTCGAAGCCGAGGTGGTGACCTTCACGCCGCAGCTGCCGACGCGGCCGATCACGATTTCGCCGAACGGGACGGTCGATGCGGGCGGCGCGGGGCTGCAGCCGGGCGGCGGCTTCACGATCCGCGTCAGCAACGCGACCTTCAAGTTCATCTCGAAGATCGACTCGAGCCTGCTCACTCGCTTCCGCGACCCGACCAACAGCGCCGGCCTCCTGATCGGCTTCCGGACCGGGATCGACCCGGCGTTCTTCTTCGCCGGGCCGCCGATCGTCGCGCCGATCTTCGTCGAGTCCGACCCGGTCGACGGCGTGACGGGCATCTCGCCCGACCTCTACACCGACCCCGACCACGTCTTCCCGCCGGCCCGCAGCTTCCTGCTGCGCTTCGACGCCGCGGTCAATCCCGACCTCGCGAACGTGAGCGGCGACACCTTCCAGCTGGTCGACCTCGACGACCGGCCGGGCGGCTTCCCGAACGGGCTGCCGCTCGGGATCGACGTCTCGGTCCTCGAGAACGCGCTCGACCACAGCGTGGTCGAGATCGTGCCGGCGGGCATCCTGCCGTTCGGCCACCAGCTCGCGCTCGAGTACCCCTCGGACCTGCACGGCATCGCGCAGTCGGGGACGCTCACCGGGACCACGACGATCGCGGCGACCTTCACGACCGCGACCACGAACGCCGGCTCGGTGAACGACACGCTGGCCGAGGACTTCGACGGCAACGAACGCCAGGAGACCGACCCGGAGCAGACCGGCACCGGCGTCCTCCCCGCCAACTGGAACGTGCGCAATTCGGGGATCCTGCAGGCGAACTTCGCGTTCCAGGGCGACGGGCTGCTCGGCCGCTTCGCGCCGCCGCCGCCGGGCTCCGGCGACACGTCGGTGATCGTGCTCGACACGACGCAGCAGGCCTTCCCGCTCTTCGACGGCTCGACGCCCGACGCGCCGGTCTACACGGTGATCGGCGGCGTCTTCCCGTTCACCGACATCGACATCCCGGCCGGCGTCGTGATCCAGCCGCTCGGCAACAATCCCCTCGTGCTCACGGCGACCGGCTCGGTGCGGCTGGCGGGGCAGATCGCCATCGGCGGCCAGAACGGGAACGGCGACTACGCCTTCGACTCGGCGGTGACGTCGGTGCCCGGCGGCGCCGCGGTCGCGGGCGGCGGGCGCGGCGGTGAAGGCCACCCGATCCTCTTCTTCCCGCCCGACCAGATCTCCTACGCCAACCTCGTCTCGCCGCCGTTCGGCGGCCAGGGCTTCGGCATCGACCCGATCGACGGCGTGATGAAGCGCCTCGGCGGCACCGGCGGCCAGTGCGGGATGATCGACCACGCCGACAGCCAGGGGGACCTCTCCACCGACGGGGAACTCGACTGCAGTCCGTTCCGCTCGTTCAGCCCCGGCCACAAGGTGCCGGGCGGCGGCGGCGGCTCGATGTGGCTCCTGGGCTTCCGGCCAGGCAAGACCGACGGCGGCTACGGGGGAGATGTCCGCAACGGCGTCGGCAACGTCCTGCCCGACGGCCAGGGCACCTACGTGATCCGCGAGTTCTCGAAGCGGGCGCTGCTCGCGGGCTTCGCCGGCAGCTGGCCGTACTACGACGACGGCAACACGCAGAACGACTTCTACGGGACGCAGGGACAGCTCAAGCGGCTGATCGGCGGCCAGGGCGGCGGCTCGGGCGCCTCCGCGACCGAGGGGTACTACTGCGGCAACTGGTGCAAGAACGACAGCGATTCGAGCAACGACCTGGTCTGCAACCAGTACGTCGGCGCGAACGGCCAGTACGGCGACAGCGTCGTCGACGCGCGCGGCGGGGGCGGCGGCGGCGGCGGCGGCGCGGTGCTGATCCAGGCGCTCGGCGCGATCCAGTTCGACTCGAGCGCGCGCATCGACGCGCACGGCGGCAACGGCCTCGGCGGCGAGGCGGTCAACTGCTCGAATTTCGGCGGCAGCGGCGCCGGCGGCTCCGGCGGGATGGTCGTCATCCAGTCGGCGACCAGCATCGTGGTCAGCTCCGGCGCGATCTTCGACGTGCGCGAGGGCAGCGGCATGGCCGCGTCCCAGGGCGACATCTACGGCTCGTGCGACCTCTCCGGCGCGCCCGGCGACGGCGGCCACGGCGGCGAGGGCTTCGTGCAGCTGCAGGTCCCGGCCGGCCAGACGGCGAACGTCGTCGACCCGAACAGCGCCTTCCCGCGCAAGAACTCGAAGTACGACCCGCGCCCCTGGATCGACCCGACCAACACGCAGAACCCGGTCGAGTTCACGCCGATCAGCATCGCGATGTCGACCTGGTTCGACCTCGGCCGCATGACCGAGCGCGCGCCCGGCTCGACGCCCGCCTTCACCTTCGGCGGACTCGACGCCAACGGCCTGGTGCAGACCGACGCCGACGGCAACGTCCTCGACCCGGCCGGCACCGACATCGAGTGCGACTACCTCGGTCAGTACGACGTGATCCGCCACCGCTACGTGCCGGGGCAGGAGCCGAAGGCCGACTTCATCCCGCCCAATGCGTCGGTGAAGGTCGAGTTCCAGGGCGCGTCCCCGATCGTGCCGGGCAGCAAGGAGATCGACCCGGCGAGCGTCACGTCGTGGTCGACGTCGCCGACGGTCGCCGACGGGCGGCAGTTCATCCGCTGGCGCATCACGTTCGACCTGACGGCGCACACCGACGACCCGCTCTCGCCCGAGACGCCCCGTCCGACGATCCAGGCGATCCAGATCCACTCGCAGTTCTGACCCTGACGGAGGTGCGCGACGCCGTGCAGCCGACCTGTCCGAACGGCCACCGGACCGCGCTCGAGCACGTCGAGCGGCGCCGCTTCCACGGAGCCATCGTCGCCCTCGGCTTCACGGTCTTCGTCGCCTCGCTGCTCGGCCTCGTCCTCGGGTCGGTGATGCTGCTCGCCGGGAAGCTGCTCGAGCAGGAGCCGGCGCGCACGCCCGACCAGATCCGCGCCGACCTGCAGAAGGAGTCGGTGCCTGAGCCGGTCATCGCCATGGTCCTCGGCGAGGCCGACGCCAAGACGCTTCCCGACGAGCTGCACAACCTCACGCCGCAGCAGACCGAGGCGGTCAGCAAGGCGCTTCTCGCTCACGCGCGCAACGAGTACGAGGCGGAGGAGCTCCGCATCGCGGCGTGGACGGTGATCGGAGCGGCGCTCGCCGGCGCGGTGATCGGCTGGTTCCTGCGCGCGAAGCGGTCGGCCCTCCAGTGCGGGGAGTGCGGAGCGGCCGTCCCGATCTGACCCGGGGCGGGAGCACGGTCGGCGTTACGGGACAGGCGCGCCCCGATACCCGGCCACGGTCGCAACGCCCGCGTCGGAGCCTCCCATGCGCCTCGCCCGCATCGGCACGTGTGCGTCGTCGCTCCTCTGCTTCGTCGCGCCGGCGCTGCTCGGCGGCTGCGCCGGTCCGGCCGTCGAGCGCTACGAGCCGGTCGCGGTGCTGCGCTCCATTCCGGTCATCTGCAATGGCGAAGTGGGAACGCTGCGCGACCGGCTCGTCGAGCGCGATGATCCCGACGACGGCGCGTTCGTGGCGGCCGATCGAGAGACCGCGTCCGTCCACGTCGGTGTCGTCGCCGCCGCGAACGTCGCCGCCTGGACCGAGGGACACGGCGGCCCGCTCGCGCTGATCGTCGCGCGCGGCGCGGCGAAGGAGGCGCTGCGGCGCCACGACGAGCTCGGTCGCGAAGGGACGCTCGCGGTCGCGTCGGGACGGGTCGCGATGATCTCGAACGAGCACGAGGTCTCGTTCCTCGAGCGCTTCGATCTCAAGACGGCGCCCGACGCCGCCATCCTCGATCCGGTGGTCGGCACGTTCGTCGTCGGCAACCGCGTCGTGGTGACCGCTCTCCGCGACGCGGCGGGCGAGGCGTGGACGATCGAAGTCGCGGCGCGCACGATCGACCACCTGCGCGAGAGCCTCGTCGGCAGCGTCCACGTCCTCGGCGCCTCCGATCCGGTGCGCCTCCAGGTCCCGCTCCTTGCGCGCGTGGAGACGCGGACGACGGCGCGCCTCGAGCGGGGCGAGGCGCTCCTGCTGGTCGCCCCCGAGCTCCTCGACCACGAACGCGTCCTCGTCGCCGTCGTCGCTCCCGACTGGCCCGATTGAGGGTCTTTCCCGGTCGGACCTGCCGCGACCGGTCCTGAGCCGACCGTCCCGGGGCGCGCCGACCTGGCTGCGCTCGCGCCGGCATCGCCTCCACGAATAAAGGGAGACGACTCCCACCTCCCGGCCGTCCGGACGGACCGGAGAATGGTCGCAGTCCGGGCGCGCGTCCGGTCGGCGATCGGGAACGACGTCGCGGACGGAGGCGGGCGGGTCGCCCGCCTCGAGGCCAGGGAGCACCTTCGATGGCGTCGCTGCTGAACCTCCCCCTGTGGATCGGAATGTCGGTGGCGGCGGCTGCTTCGGCGGTGGCGGCGCCGGTGCCGCAGGCGGCGCCCCACCACAAGCTGGCCGTGATCCGCCTCACCGACGCGACGACCGTCGACGCAGCGCGCCTCTGCGGCGTCGCGCTCGACTGCCAGGCGCGCCTCCCCGACGACCAGGCCGAGATCGTCGTCACCGCCGACCAGGAGCAGCGCATGCTGCTGCTCGGCGCGCGCATGGCGATCGCGATCCAGGACCTCGAGTCGTACTACGCCGAGCGCCTGAAGGCGAGGCGCGCGCTCCCGCCGACCGGCATCGACTGGGCCGGCGGCAGCATGGGGGGCTACTTCACGCTCGCCGAGATGGAGGCGCTGCTCGACGGCTTCTCGGCGGCGTATCCCGCCATCTGCACGGCGAAGTTCTCGATCGGCCAGTCGATCGAGGGGCGCGACCTCTGGGCGATCAAGGTCTCCGACAATCCTGCGACCGACGAGGACGAGCCCGAGGTGCGCTTCGACTCGCTGCACCACGCCCGCGAGCCGGTCAGCATGCACATGTCGCTCTACTTCCTCGACTGGCTGCTCGAGAACTACGGCACCGATCCGCTCGCGACCCACCTCGTGGACGAGCGCGAGATCTGGTTCATCCCGGCCGTGAATCCCGACGGGTACGAGTACAACCGCTCGATCGCGCCGGGGGGCGGCGGCATGTGGCGCAAGAACCGGCGCGACAACGGCGGCGGCTCGTTCGGCGTCGACCTGAACCGCAACTACTCCTACCAGTGGGGCTTCGACGACGGCGGCTCGAGCGGGAACGTCAACGACGAGACCTACCGCGGCACGGCCCCGACCTCCGAGCCCGAGACGGCCGCCATGGAGGCGTTCATCGCGGGCCGGACTTTCAGGACTTCGATCTCGGCGCACACCTATTCCGACCTCTGGCTCTTCCCCTGGGGATACACCTGCAGTGATCCGCCGCAGCGTGCCGAGTTCGACCTGATCGCGCAGCAGTACACGGAGGAGAACGGCTACGTCCATGGGACGATCTGCCAGGAGCTCTACTCGGCCAACGGCGACACCGTCGATTACGACTTCGGCGTGCACGCCACCTGGTCGGCCACCGTCGAGATCGGCGGCAGCTCCGACGGCTTCTGGCCGTCCCCGTCGCGCATCGTCCCGCTGCTGCAGGAGAACCTGCACGGCTACCAGCGCATCGCGCTCTACGCCGCCGCCGGTATCGAGGCCGACGGCTGGACGTGGGTCGAGTCGAGCGGCGACGGCGACGCGTGGTACGAGCCGGGCGAGGAGTTCGACCTCGGCCAGCTCCTCACGAACTGCGGCACGCTGCCGACCGGCGGCTCGGCCACGCTCACCGTGACGAGCAGCGATCCCGACGTGCAGGTGGTGAACGGCGCGCTCGATCTCGGGACGGTCGCCGCCTTCGCCTCCGTCGACACGCACGGCACGCCGCTGCGCGTGCACGTCGCGGCCAACGCGACGCCCGGCCGCCACGTCGACGTCCGCACCGACCTCGCCTACGACGGCTGGGTCGAGAGCCACGTCTGGAAGCTGATCGTCGGCGCGCCGTCGAGCCTCGATCTCGACGACCTCGAGACGAACCTCGGCTGGATCGCCGGCGCGGCGGGCGACACCGCGGTGACCGGCCGCTTCGAGATCTCCGATCCGCAGCAGACCACCTCGGGCGGGCAGACGGCGCAGCCGGCCGACGACCACAGCGCGAGCGGATCGCTCTGCGCCGTCACCGACGGCCGCGCCGGCACCGGCGCCGGGACCTACGACCTCGACAGCGGCTACACCACGCTGATCAGCCCGCAGTTCGACCTCGAGGACGCCAACTCCCCGCTGGTCTCCTACTGGCGCTGGTTCACCGACCTGACCGTGGCCGACGACGAGTTCGACGTCGACGTGAGCAACGACGACGGCGCGACGTGGATCCCCGTCGAGAGCGTGCAGGGCAACGCCAACTCGTGGCAGAAGGCGCTCTTCGATCCGGCGGCGCTCGTGCCGCTGACCGACCGCATGCGGCTGCGCTGGCGCGCCTTCGACGACCCGAACAACTCGGTCGTCGAGGCGCTCGTCGACGACCTCGAGTTCCAGGCGTTCACGAGCGGCCGCCTCGAGCTCTGGCGCTACGGCACGCCGACGCCGGGCGGGACGCTCCGGCTCCATCTCCAGGGCGACGCCAACCGCTCGTTCGTGCTCTTCCTCTCGCTCGGTGGCGGCCACCTCGACACGAAGCTCGGCCTCTTCGAGCTCGACTTCGCGACGCTCACCACGGTCGCCATCGCCGACACCGGAGCGTCGGGCCGCTTCACGCTCTCCGGCGCGCTGCCGAACGACCCGGCGCTGGTCGGGCTCGAGGTCGACCTCCAGGCGCTCGTCTTCGACCCGGGAGGCGCCTACCTCAGCAACGCCGTCGACTTCGAGGTCGAATAGGGGGTCCATCCGGGGCGCACTCCGGGAGGACTTGGTACAAGTTTCCGCCCCCGATCAAGCGCGAGGCGCCGGGGCGCCGATCCCAGCGATCGAGCCTTGAGGCGGCGTCCGCCCGCCGGCGAGGGATGGACGACTTGACCAATCCGCTTTACCGCAGCCTCGCGTCGTTGTTCCGCAGCCGGGCGGAGTCGACCAGCCTGTCGCGACTCGATCGCGAGGGCTTCCGCACGGTCAACGTGCTCGACCTCTCGGACCTCGAGTCGATCGTCGTCGAGGCGGTCGAGCGCGTCGTGGCCGAGCTCGGCCCGAACGGCGCCTCGCCCGGCTCGCTCGCGGCGGGCGCGCAGATCGAGCTCCTGAAGCTCGTCGGCGACACCACGCGGCTGAACGAGAAGAACGCGCAGCTCGAGCGCGAGCAGAGGCACCTCGAGGGCGACCTGAGCCTGCTGCAGGGGGCGCTCGCCGAGTCGAGGAAGTCGCTCGAGGCGAACATCGCGCGCGCCGACCACGAGGCGATGGGGGAGCTGCGCCAGCGGCTCGAGAGCTCGCTCGCCGAGCTGTTCCAGCGGGCGCGCACGCAGGTCGAGCGCGTCGCCCCGGACGCCGGGCGCAGCGTCGCGGCGCTGCAGGCGCCGCTGCGCGACGCGATGCTCGTGCTGCTCTCCACGGCGCTGCGGCGCGGGCACGTGCCGCCGACCAGCGACTCGGAGATGCAGGTCGAGATGCTCGAGCGGCGCGTGAAGAAGCTGACCGCGCAGCTCGACGAGACCGAGCAGCTCCTCGCGCGCGTGCGGAGCGAGAAGTCGTCCGACGACGCGGGCGTCGCGTCGGTCTACCGGACCGTGCAGGGGCTGCGCGGCGACGAGGCGGCGGTCGAGCAGCGGCGCGCCCTCCTGCGCGAGATCTTCCGACACAATCTCGAGCTCCGCTCGGAGCTCGCGACGGCATCCCCGGAGAATCGTCGCGCCTGACGCGCGGCGACCAGCGAGCGAGGAACGCAGCCCCGTGACCCCCGACCACGACGACAAGAAGGGCGACAGCAAGAGCACGAAGGCGACGCCGGAGAAGTCGCACGGAGTGCTCTACCTCGGCATCGACCTCGGGACGTCGCGCACGTCGGTCGCGTCGAGCAACGGCGTGCGCGAGACGGTGAGCAGCTGGGTCGGCTACCCCAAGGACGTCGTCTCGCGCAAGGCGCTCAAGCGCGACATCCTGTTCGGGGACGAGGCGCTCTCCCACCGACTCTCGCTCGACCTCTACCGGCCGCTCGCGAGCGGCGTGATCCAGCACAGCGACACGCCCGACTCCGTCGAGGCGAAGGCGCACCTGAAGGCGGCCCAGGACCTGATCCGCCACGCGATCTCGCTGGCGCGGCCGCGCCCCGACGAGCTGATCTACGCCGTGGTCGGCTGCCCGGCGCAGTGCTCCTCGAAGAACAAGCGGGCGATCCTCGACGCGGTGCGGCCGGTCGTCGACTCGGCGATCGTCGCCTCCGAGCCGTTCACGGTCGCGTACGGCATCGAGCAGCTCACCGACTGCCTCGTGATCGACATCGGGGCCGGGACGACCGACCTGTGCCGGATGCACGGCACCTTCCCGTCCGACGAGGACCAGGTCACGAACGCCTTCGCCGGCGACTACGTCGACCAGAAGCTCGTCGAGCTGCTCGGCAAGAGCTGCCCGGGCGCCTCCTTCACGGTCCACAAGGTGAAGGAGATCAAGGAGAAGTACTCCTTCGTCGGCGACACGCGCGACCCGGTGCACGTCGACCTGCCCGTGAACGGCAAGCCGACGCGCTTCGAGATCAGCCAGCAGATGCGCGAGGCGTGCCGCTCGATCGTCCCGCCCATGGTCGACGCCATCCACAAACTGATCGCCTCCTTCGACTCCGACTTCCAGTCGCGCCTGAAGAACCACGTGATCCTGGGCGGCGGCGGCAGCCAGATGGGCGGCCTGCGGGAGATGCTCGAGGAGGAGATGCACGCGCGGCTCGGCGAGGGGCGCGTCGTGCGCGTCGACGAACCGGTCTACGGCGGCTCGAACGGCGCGCTCAAGATCGCGCACGACATGCCGGCGGAGTTCTGGGAGAAGCTCAAGTGACCGACGCGGGAGCCGCTGTCGCCGGGGCTCCCAGCGCGGACTGAGCGGGACGAGGAGGACGGTCATCGCGCCGGGCGCGGTGCGCCGGCACGCCGAGCAGCTCCTCGATCGAGAGCGTCGTGCGGGCGCCGTCGCAGTCGAGGACGACCTCGCGCAGGCCGCTCCGATCGATCCGACGTCCGACCACGACGATCTCGGCGTCGACGGAGAGAACCCGTTCTCGCTCGAGGCGCCACCGGCAGGCGACCGGCAGCGCGGCGCGGCGACGTGCGCGAGAGAGCCGGGTGAGGAGGGCCGCGGTGCCGATCGAAACGACGATCCAGGCGGCGATCAGCGCGGGGAGCATGGGGAGGTCCGTCGGGGGAACGGATCGCGCGGAGCGGGACTCCCCTTCGGCAACGCCCATGCCGCCGCCCGCCGCGCGGTGTTCCCCGCGGGAAGGACGGTGATCCAGCAGCGGAGGGGGATGTAATTCCCGGGTCGCCGTCGCCGGCGCGGGGAGAATCGCCGCCGGCCACGGGTCGTCGCGCGCGTCTCAGCGCGCGAGGAAGCGCAGCACGTCGCCCGCGAACGGCGTCCACAGCCCCGTCTTCACGCCGGTCTTCCGCAGCCCCTCGCCCGTCCACGCGTTGCAGGTCCGGACCAGGTTGTAGCTGCCGGTCGACTCGAAGAAGCGGTCCTGCTTCGTGTAGCCCGGATGCGCGATCGGGATGGCGCGGCCCGACGCGTCGCGCGCGAAGGAGGCCAGGAGGAAGTCGCGGAGGTCGCGGTACTGCGGCTCGGTGAGCACGAGCCGGCGGAGCGACTCCTCCTCTTTCGGCGGCCAGCGCAGCCACGTCACGTGCACCGCCGAGCCGTCGAGCCCGAGGGTGGCGGCGACGGCGACGCGCACGGTGAGGTGCTCCCAGTCGGGGACCTCGAGGTAGAAGCCGCGGTCGCCCCAGCCGATCTCGACGTACTGGAAGTCGACGCCGACCTCCTCGAACGCCTCGCGCGGGACCGTCTGCGACCAGTCGACCGCCTGCGTGCGCGCCGGGACGATGAAGTCGGTGTGCACGCCGTTCGAGAGGACCCAGACCTCGACGCCGTTCTCCGCCGGCTTCCAGTCGTCGTTCACCGGGATGCGCGACAGCACGAGCGCCAGCACGCCCCAGAGCGCGCCGAGCACGAGCAGGAGGACGACCAGGCGCCACACGAGGCGCCCGACGCGTCGCCAGAGCGGGCGCTTGGGCGCGCTCGCCGTCGTCTCGATCGGTGGGCTCACCGGTGGCTCCTCATGGACTGCGGAACATACGGAAGGCGACATCGGGAATGGGCCCGGGCCGACTTGAAATCGTATGGCCGGCGGCGCTTCGCCCTGGAGAGGCGCCTCGCCTCCGGCGCCGTCCGACTTGCGCAGGGGCGCCCGAAGCCTTTGACTCACGGGTCTCGGACGAGACACGTGAGGGTGATGCATGGGCTTCTCGACGCGACGTTTCGCGCCCTCGCGGTGCACGAACGCGCTCGCCGTCGGGCTCGCGGCTGCCGCAACCGCGTTCGCCGCCGGGGCCGCCACAGGGGACGCTCCCTCCGGGGACGGCGGCGCCCCCGCGGCCCCGGGCGCGGCGCACGACGCCGCGACGATCCGCTACGACCGCGACGTCCGGCCGCTCCTCTCCGACCGCTGCTTCAAGTGCCACGGGCGCGACGAGTCGAAGCGCAAGGCGAAGCTGCGCCTCGACGATGCGACGAACGCCGGCGAGGCGCACGCGCGCGGGACGCCGATCGTGCCGGGCGACCCCGACGCGAGCGAGCTCCTCGAGCGGATCGCCAGCGACGACCCCAAGCGCCTCATGCCGCCGCCCGGCAGCAACAAGCGGCCGTTCCATCCCGAGGAGCAGGCGCTGCTGCGCCGCTGGATCGAGCAGGGGGCGAAGTACGAGGAGCACTGGGCCTTCGTCGCGCCGCGCCGCCCGCCGCTGCCCGAGGTGAAGGAGGCGGCGTGGTGCGCCACGCCGGTCGACCGCTTCATCGTTGCAAATCTCGAAAGGGAAGGCGTCGCGCCGGGACCCGAAGCGCCGCCCGAGACGCAGCTGCGCCGCCTCTTCCTCGACCTCACGGGATTGCCGCCGACGCCCGAGGAGCTCGACGCCTTCCTCGCCGATGCGCGCCCCGACGCGTGGGAGCGCGCGGTCGACCGCATCTTCTCCGAGGAGCCCTATCGCAGTCGCTACGCCGAGCGCATGGCGACGCCGTGGCTCGACGCGGCGCGCTACGCCGACACCTGCGGCATCCACACCGACGCGGGACGCCAGATCTGGCCGTGGCGTGACTGGGTGCTCCACGCGTTCCGCGACCACCTCCCCTTCGACCGCTTCGTCGTCGAGCAGCTCGCCGGCGACCTGCTGCCCGGCGCGACCGAGGCGCAGAAGGTCGCGAGCGGCTTCCAGCGCAACCACGTCACGACCGACGAAGGGGGCGCGATCGCCGAGGAGTACCTGGTCGAGTACGCCGTCGACCGCACCGCGACGCTCGGCAGCGTCTTCCTCGCGCTGACGCTCGGCTGCGCCCGCTGCCACGAGCACAAGTACGACCCGATCTCGCACGAGGACTTCTTCCGCGTCTACGCCTTCTTCGACTCGATCGAGGAGCCCGGCCTCTACTCGCAGCTCCCCGATCCCAATCGCGCCTTCGAGCCGTCGATGAAGGTCCCCTCGCCCGCGCTCTCGAAGGAGATCGCGACGGCGAAGGAGGAGCTCGAACGCGCGAAGGCGGAGCTCGAGTCGACCACGCCCGAGGAGCGCGCGCTCGAGGCGAAGTTCCTCGCCGACCTGCCCGCCGACGTCGGGCTGGCGTGGGCGCCGACGCGCCTCGTCTCCGCGTCGGCGCGCAGCGGCGCGAGCGCGACGCCGCAGCAAGACGGCTCGGTCCTCTTCGGCGGCGAGAACCCGGCGCGCGACGACCACGACCTCGTGCTGCGGACCGAGGCGTCGCGATTGCGCGTACTCGCCCTCGAGGCGCTCGAGGATCCGAGCCTGCCGATGGGGCGGGTCGGTCGCGCCCCCAACGGCAACGCGGTGCTCTCGGGCGTCGAGGTCGAGGCGGTCTCCGTCGCCGACCCGGCGCGGCGCGAGACGGTGCTGTTCGCGTGGGCCTGGGCCGACCACGAGCAGCCCGACGGCGACCACCGCGTCGTGAACCTGCTCGAGAACGGCGACGCGCTCGGCTGGGCCGTCGACGCCCACCGCGTGCAGGGCGAGCGCGTCGCGCTGCTGCTCGCAGAGAAGCCGTTCGGCTTCGAGGGCGGCACCGAGCTGCACGTGACGCTGCAGTACTACTCGGTCTACGCGCAACACACCTTCGGCCGCGTCCGCGTGACCGTCGGGGACCTCGGCGACCGCGGCCGCGAGCGGCTCGCCGTCGCGAAGAGCGGCTGGTACGTGACCGGCCCCTTCCTCGCCGACTCCGGCAAGAACGCCTACGACCAGCCCTTCGGCCCCGAGTCGGACGGCACGCTCGACCTCGCGAAGAACTTCGGCGGCGGCAACCAGGCGTGGCGCTTCGACGCCGCCTTCAAGGACGCGCAGGTGAACCCGCTCGCGGACGGCGTGAACGCGAGCTACGTCGCGCGCCGCATTTTTTCGCCGACCGCGCGCAAGGTCGAGGTCGCGCTCGGCAGCGACGACGGCTTCCGCCTCTTCCTGAACGGGAAGGAGGTGGCGTCGAACCGGATCGACCGCGCGGCCGCGCCGAACCAGGACAAGGCGACTCTCGACCTCGTCGCCGGCACGAACGTGGTCGTCTTCAAGATCGTGAACACGGGTGGCGACGCCGGCTTCTACTGGCGCGCGCTCGACCGTGCCGACGAGCTCGCGGGCGACCTGACCGCGGCGCTCCTGCCGGCGGGCGCGCGCTCGCCGGCGCTCGCGAAGCGGCTCCATGAAGGGTGGCGGTCCTCGTTCTCCCCCGAACACCGCCTCCGCCGCGAGCGTGTCGCCGGCCTCGAGACGCGCCTCGCCGAGCTCGACAAGAAAACGCCGCAGACGATGGTGATGCAGGAGCTCGCGACGCCGCGCCAGACCTTCGTCCTGAAACGCGGCGAATACGACAAGCCCGACCAGGAGCGGCCGGTCGAGCGGGCCATCCCGGCGGCGCTCGGCAAGCTCCCCGACGGAGCCCCGAAGAACCGGCTCGGCCTCGCGCAGTGGCTGGTCGCTCCCGAGAACCCGCTGGTCGCGCGCGTCGCCGTCAACCGCTGGTGGGAGATGCTGTTCGGGACCGGCCTCGTGCGTTCGAGCGAGGACTTCGGCCTGCAGGGCGAGTGGCCGAGCCATCCCGAGCTCCTGGACTGGCTCGCGGTCGAGCTGCGCGAGAACGGCTGGAGCGTGGAGAGGACGCTGAAGCTCCTCGTCACGAGCCGCACCTACCGCCAGTCGTCGCGCACGCGGCCCGACGTGCAGGCGCGCGATCCCGAGGACCGCTGGCTCGCCTGGTTCCCGCGCCAGCGGCTGTGCGCCGAGGCGATCCGCGACCAGGCGCTCTACGTCTCGGGCCTGCTGGTCGAGCAGCTCGGCGGGCCTTCGGTCAAGCCCTACCAGCCCGACGGACTCTGGAACGAGGTGGCGATGCCCGCCTCGAACACGCGCACGTTCGTGCGCGGCCAGGGCGACGAGCTGTGGCGGCGCAGCCTCTACACGTATTGGAAGCGCGCCTGCCCGCCGCCCTCACTGCAGACGTTCGACGCGCCGACGCGCGAGTCGTGCACGATCCGCCGCACCTCGACCGACACGCCGCTGCAGGCGCTCGTCCTCTGGAACGACGAGCAGTTCGTCGAGGCGGCGCGCGCGCTCGCGCAGCGGACGCTCGCCGAGCAGGCACCGGCCGGCGCGCCGCCGCTCGACGACGCGGCGCGCCTCGCGACGATGGTGCGCCGCTGCACCGGCCGGCGCCCCGGAGCCGCGGAGGTCGCGCGTCTTTCGGCCGTGCTGACGGAGTTCCGGCGCCGCTACGAGGCGGCGCCCGCCGACGCGGAGAAGCTGGTCAAGGTCGGCATGGCGCCGGTGAGCCGCGACGTCGCGCTGCCCGAGCTCGCCGCCTGGACGCTGGTCGCCAACGCGCTGCTCGCCCTCGACGCGACGCTCTGCCGCGACTGAGAGACGGAGGACTCCATGGATCCGATGCGCGAACGCGGGCTGCTCTTCACGCGGCGCCGCTTCTTCGCCCGCACCGCGCACACGCTCGGCGCGGCGCTCGGCACGACCGCGCTCGCGCAGCTCCTCGGCGGGCGCGCGCTCGCCGCGGGCGTCCCCGCTCGCGCGCACGACGCCCTCGCGCCGCTCGGCCCGCACTTCGCGCCCCGGGCGAAGCGCGTCATCTACCTCCACATGGAAGGGGCGCCGAGCCAGCTCGACCTCTTCGACTACAAGCCCGGCCTGAAAGATCGCTTCGACCAGGACCTGCCCGACTCCGTCCGCCAAGGCCAGCGGCTCACCGGCATGACGAGCGGGCAGGCGCGCTTCCCCGTCGCCCCGTCGATCTTCAAGTTCACGCGCTACGCGAACCGGGCCGACGGCGTCTGGATCAGCGAGCTCATGCCCCACCTCGGCACGGTGGCCGACCGCCTCTGCTTCATCCACTCGATGAACACCGACGCGATCAACCACGAGCCGGCGATCACCTTCTTCCAGACCGGCAACCAGCAGCCGGGGCGGCCGTCGTTCGGCGCGTGGGCGAGCTACGGGCTCGGCTCGCTGAACGAGAACCTGCCGACCTTCGTGGTCCTGATCACGCAGGGCTTCGGGAACATGCAGGCGCTCTCGGCCCGCTTCTGGGGCAGCGGCTTCCTGCCGGGCCAGTTCCAGGGCTGCAAGCTGCGCAGCGCGGGCGACCCGGTGCTCTACCTCACCGATCCCGCCGGCGTCACGCGCGCCGACCGCCGCCGCCTGCTCGACCTCGTCTCGTCGCTGAACCAGGACGAGGCGGAGCGCACGCTCGACCCGGAGATCCAGACGCGCATCGCGCAGGCGGAGATGGCCTACCGCATGCAGATGTCGGTGCCCGACCTCGTCGACCTCACGAAGGAGGACGCGGCGACGCTCGCGGCGTACGGGCCCGACGTCCAGAAGCCCGGCACGTTCGCGGCGAACTGCCTCCTCGCGCGGCGGCTCGCCGAGCGCGGCGTGCGCTTCATCCAGCTCTACATGCGCGGCTGGGACCAGCACGGCAACCTGCCGGGGGAGATCCGGCTGCAGGCGAAGGCGGTCGACCAGCCGATCGCGGCGCTGATCGGCGACCTCGAGCAGCGCGGGCTGCTCGACGACACGCTGGTCCTGTGGGCGGGCGAGTTCGGGCGCACCGTCTACAGCCAGGGGACGCTGACGGCGGACAACTACGGGCGCGACCACCATCCGCGCTGCTTCACGCTCTGGCTCGCGGGCGGCGGCATCCGTCCGGGCATCACGTGGGGCAAGACCGACGACTTCTCCTACAACATCGTCGAGAACCCGGTCGACGTGCACGACCTGCACGCGACGATGCTCCACCTGCTCGGCTTCGACCACGAGCGCCTGACGTGGCGCCATCAAGGTCGCGACTTCCGCCTCACCGACGTCTTCGGGAAGGTCGTCCCCGAGTTGCTCGCCTGACCGACTGCTGAGCGGCAGCCCCCGCGCGCTCCGGAAGCCCGTCTCCCCGGGGGAGGGTGCGTCCGGAAAAAAATCGGGAGGCCGTGTCGAAGTCGCGGATGCTCGTTCGTCGTGGCTGCGACGGCAACCACGAGACGGGCGGACGCGCGGCGGTTCCGCGACGCGGCTCGGCTCACGACGAAAGGAAGACTTCGATGCGATTCATTGCGCTGATGATCCCGGGCAACCACAAGGACTACGAGAAGGGCGCGATGCCCGACCCGAAACTGATCGCCGCGATGATGAAGTACAACGAGGAGCTCTCGAAGGCGGGCGTCCTGCTCGCGCTCGACGGTCTCCACCCGACGGCCAAGGCGGCGCGCATCCGCTTCGGCGGCGGCAAGCGGACCGTCACCGACGGCCCTTTCACCGATGCGCGCGAGCTCATCGGCGGGTACTGGATCTGGCAGGTGAAGTCGAAGGCCGAGGCGGTCGAGTGGGCGAAGCGCTGCCCGGCGCTCGACGGCGACACGATCGAGCTGCGCCAGATCTTCGACGCGGCCGACTTCGGGCCCGAGATCGCCGCCAAGGAGGCGGAGTTCGCGCGCGCCACCGAAGAGAACCGCAAGCGCGGGCCGCAGTGACCGGAGGCGACGCGGCGGCGCGCCCTCGACCAGCTCCGGCGCGACCGGCGCCTCCAGCGCGCGCACGACGAGATCGGGGCGGAGGTCGCCGCGAAGGAGCTCGCGCCCCCCGACTTCGGCGCGGCGCTCGACGACGCGGTCGGCGACGACCTCCTGCGGCTCGTCTTCATGACGTGCCACCCGATCGTGCCGGCCGAGGGGCGCGTCGCGCTGACGCTGCGGCTGCTCGGCGGCCTCACGACGGCGGAGATCGCGCGCGCCTTCCTCGTCCCCGAGGCGACCGTGGCGCAGCGGATCGTGCGCGCCCGGCGGACGCTCGCCGACGCGCGCGTCGCATTCGAGATGCCGGCGGCCGGCGAGCTCGCGGCGCGGCGCGCGTCGGTCCTCGAGGTGATCTACTTCGTCTTCAACGAGGGCTACGCGGCGACCGCGGGCGACGCGTGGACGCGGCCGGAACTGTGCGAGGAGGCGCTGCGGCTCGGCCGCATCGTCGCGGCGCTCGCGCCCGCCGAGCCCGAGGTGCACGGCCTGGTCGCGCTCATGGAACTGCAGGCGTCGCGGCTGCGCGCGCGCGTCGGACCGGCGGGCGAGCCGGTGCTCCTCGCCGACCAGGACCGCTCGCGCTGGGACCCGCTGCTGATCGGGCGCGGGCTCGCCGCGCTTTCGCTCGCGCGCACCGCGGCGGGGTCGGAGGCGCCGTCCGGTCCCTACCTCCTGCAGGCCGAGATCGCGGCCTGCCACGCGCGCTCGCGCGCGCCGGAAGAGACCGAATGGGCGCGCGTCGCCGCGCTCTACGCGCGGCTCGCGCAGATCGTGCCGTCGCCCGTGGTCGAGCTCAACCGCGCGGTCGCCCTCTCGATGCTGTTCGGCCCGGAGGGCGGGCTCGCCGTCGTCGACGCGCTCGCCGGCGAGCCGGCGCTCGCGGGCTACCACCTCCTGCCGACCGTGCGCGGCGACCTCCTCGCGAAGCTCGCCCGTCACGACGAGGCGCGGAGGGAGTTCGAGCGGGCGGCGGCGCTCGCGAAGAACGCGCGCGAGCGCCGCCTCCTCCTCGGGCGTGCCGCGGCCTGCGCGCGCGCCGTCAGCGGCCCGACGTGATCAGCGGCAGGACGTCGTGGATGCCGTTCACGACGAACTGGACCGCGACGGCCGCGAGGATCAGCCCCATCACGCGGCTCACGATGTTGAGGCCGGTCTGCTTCAGGAGGCGCTCGAGGCGGGTCGACGCGCGCAGGATGAGGAAGGTGAGGACGCCGGTCACCACGACCACGGCGATCACGATCGCGATGTGGGAGAAGGAGCCGCGCGCCTGGCTCATGAGGACGGTGACGGTCGCGATCGCGCCCGGACCGGCGAGCATCGGGATGGCGAGCGGGACGACCGCGACGTCGTCCTTGGCGCTCCCTTCGACCTGCTCCTCCGGCGAGCTGCGCACGCGCGACGGCTGCGCCCGCATCATGTCGAGCGCGACCAGGAAGAGCAGCAGCCCGCCCGCGATCTTGAAGGAGCCGACCGTGATCCCGAACAGGCGGAAGATGAACTCGCCCGTCGCGGCGAAGACGGTGAGCGTGACGACCGACACGATCGACGCCTTGAGCGCCGTCGCGCTGCGCTTCGCGGGCGAGTCGCCGCGAGTGATCGACAAGAACAGCGGGATGACCGCGAACGGGTCGACGACGAAGAAGACGGCGGAGAAGGTCACCAGCGCGAAGGTCGCGAGCTCGGGCATGGGGCGGGGAGTCTACGCCGCTCCCACCCTTCGCGATCGCCGCGGGCGCGAGTAGAGTCCGCCGCTCCTGCGGAGAGGAGAGGCGTCATGTCGATGAGGGGTCGCGCGCTGGCGGCAGTGCTGATCGCCGTCGCGTGCGTGCCGTCGTGCAAGTCGGGGCCGCGCAACCGCGGCGGCGGAAAGCAGGGCGCGGCGGCGGCCGGCGGCGCCGCGGCGCACGCGGGGGGCCACGCCCAGGATCGCGGCCAGGTCGGCGCGGACGACGGCGTCGTCTTCTTCCCGGCCGGCTCGATCGAGCGGCTGAAGCAGAAAGGCGCGAAGCTCGAGCCGGTGCGCGCCCGCCTCGACGCCGCGGTCGCGCACGCGCGCAAGGAGCTGTCGAAGCGGCCCGACGCGCTCTCCGACATCAAGTCCGAGGGCGTGGCCCGCGGCAAGCGCGACACCCCGAAGCTCATCGCGGAGTTCGACCGCATCCTCGACTTCGCGCTCGCGAACGTCCTCACCGGGGAGAAGGCGTTCCTCGACAAGGCCGACGAATTCCTCGTCGCGTGGGCGACGACCTACGAATCGGACGGCAACCCGATCGACGAGTACCACTTCGTCACCTTCGTGATGGCGTACGAGCTGGTGCGCGACCGCCTCCCGGCGGCGAGCCGCGAGAAGGTCGGGGCCATGCTGCTCTCGATCTACGAGGCGGAGCACGCCTTCGTCACGCGCGGCAAGGGCTTCGAGATCCACGGCAACTGGGTGAGCCACCACGCGACGCTCTGCGCCGCGATCGCGTTCCTGCGCAAGGACCCCGCGCAGATCGCCTACGTCGAGGGCGTCTACAAGAGCCAGCTCTCGAACAACATCTTCGACAAGTGCCGCTTCGGCGACTTCACCAAGAGCCACTGGCCCAAGCGCACCAAGGACGTCGAGCAGGCCCCGAACGTCGAGGTCGAGCGCGGCACCACCTTCGACTTCGTCCACCGCGACGCGCTGAGCTACCACCTCGAGAGCATCGGGGCGCTCTTCGTCACCGCGGTCATCGCGAAGAACAACGGCCTGCCGTGGTTCGACTTCACCGGCGAGCAGGGGCAGACGCTCTGGTGGGCGTACGACTTCGTGATCCCGTACGCGACCGGCGAGAAGAAGCACGAAGAGTTCGTCAAGACGCTGCACGGGCCCGACAAGAAGAACAAGGAGAAGCGCTGGTTCAAGCCGGAGGACGGCCTCGCCGCGCTCACCTTCGCCTCGTCGGTCCACGCCGAGTACAAGCGCTTCCGCAGCGGCGGCCTGCCGCGCAACGACGAGGGCTTCCTGGTCTACGCGCTGCTGACCGGACCCGACGAGATGTGACGCGCGGGCCCGCCCGCGCTGCTGGAATCCAACGCACCGACGACGCACGCCGAGGGGATCCGCCATGACCGAAGCCGCCGCCACCGCCACCGATCGGGAGATGCCGCTCTTCTCGCTGCAGGGGCTCGCGGAGGAGCCGGCGATCCTCGAGCGCGGCCTGCGCGTCATCGACGTCGGGCTGCGCCTCGCGCCGGGCTGCACCCTCGACCTCGTTCTCGTCGACCGCGCGTCGCGGCCGGTCGTCGTGCTGGGCGAGGGGAGCGGCGGCCCCGACGCGCTGCTCGGCCGCGCCGTCGCCGTGCTCGCGGAGGTGCGCCGCATGTGGTCGGTGCTCGACCGCCTCTTCCCGCAGGAGGGCGTGACCTTCGGCTCCGACCCGCGCGTGATCCTGGTCGCGCGCCGCTTCTCCGACGCGCTGCACGGGGCCGCCGAGCTGCTCGCGCCGCTCGCCGTCGAACTGGTCGAGGCGCGCGAGATCGTCGTCGACGGGAACAAGCGCATCGTCGTCGTGCGAACCGGCGGCGCCGCGCCCGCCGTCGCCGCGACCGTCGGGACGGGCACCGCCGCGCAGGCTGCGCCGCCGAACGAGAACGGGGCTCCGCTCGCGGCGCCGAAGAAGCGCGCCTGAGCGGACCGCGTCCGCGACCACGTCCGCGAGAAGGGAATTCCCCGCGTCGGGGTGCTCGCCCTCGGTTCCGGCGTCCGCCGGGCCGGGCTATGTTGCCCGGTTCGATCGGAGCGGTCGGAACGGCGGAAGACGGGGGGCGAGAGGTAGTCCTTGCCGAGCTCGGAGACAGGCGCGGTCGCGGGCGAAACCGTCGGCCATCGCTACGTCCTCAAGCGCGAGTTCGGGCGCGGCGGCATGGCGACCGTCTTCCTGGCCGAGGATCGCCGGCTCGGGAAGGACGTCGCGATCAAGTTCCCGCGGCGGGACCTCTTCGAGCGCCCCGAGGCGCGCGAGCGCTTCGAGCGCGAGGTGCGCAGCCTCACCCAGCTCGACCATCGCGCGATCGTCAAGATCCTCGACGTCGGCGAGCACGGCGACCGGCCTTTCGTCGTGATGCAGTATCTCGCGGGCGGGACGCTCGCCGAGCGGCTGCAGGCGGCGGACCGCAAGCTCCCGGCGCCGATCGCGCTGGTCGCGTGGATCACGGAGATCGCCGCCGCCCTCGACTTCACGCACGCGCAGAACTACCTCCACCGCGACGTGAAGCCGAGCAACGTCCTCTTCGACGCGGCCGGCAACGCCTACCTCTCCGACTTCGGGATCGCGCGGGCGATCAACGCCGACACGTCGCCCCCGTCGAACTGGGGGAGCAGCCCGGGCACGCCGCTCTACATGGCGCCCGAGATCACCGACGAGGTGCCGCTCGGGCCGGCCTACGACCAGTACGCGCTCGCGGTCGTCGTCTACCAGACGCTCACCGGCAAGATCCCGCACGAAGCAGAATCGGGCTTGCGCCTCATGGTCAAGCGCGCGACCGAGCCGCCGATTCCTCTGCGAGTCGTGCGGCCCGACCTGCCCGAAGCGCTGCAGGCGGTCGTGATGCGGGCGCTCGACCGCGCGCCGGAGCGCCGCTTCCCGGGCTGCCGCGCCTTCGCCGACGCGTTCCGCCGCGCGTGCAGCGCGCTCCCGCGCGCCGAGCCGCTGCTCGCGCCGAGCGAGGTCGTCGCGCCGCCTGAAGTCCCGCCGCCGCCGCCGCCGCCTTGGGAGCCGCTCGCGCCGCCGATTCCGACGGAGCTCGCCGCGCCGCCCGAAGCCGACGCGTCGAGGGCGCCCGCGCCCCCGCCTGCTCCGCCGCCACCGCGCACGATCTCCTCGCGCAGGCGCCGCGTCGCGCTCGTCGCCGCGACGTGCGGGCTCGCCGCCGTCGCCCTCGTCGCGTTCTGGCCAGCGGGCGGCGCCGCGAAGAAGGAGGACGGCGGGAAGTCGGCGACGCCGCCCTCCGTCCGCGCGAAGGAGGCGGCGCCCGCGAAGCCGCCGGGCTCGACGAAGTCGGAAAGGGGGCGCGGCCAGCCGCCGCTGCCGGAGCGTGCGCCGGGCGTCGAAGGCTACGAGCGCGCGAAGGCGTTCCTCCTCGCGAAGGCGGATTGGGAGGCGACGCTCGGGCCGACCCGGGACGAAGTCCTCGCGGCGCCCGACCTCGCGACGTGGCGCAAGGGCGCGGCGGAGCTCGCCGCGTTCGTGCGCGACGCCGACGCGCTGACGCTGAAGCTCGACGAGAGCGGGACGCTCCTCACCGAGCGCCATCGCGCCACGGCGCACGGCGCGCTCGTGCCCGATCGGCCCGACCTGCTGCGCATCGAGGTGTCGGCCGGCCGCGCGCCGAGCCTCCTCCCGCTCTCCGGCGGCCGCTTCGCCGCCGAGTTCGACCTCGGCTTCGACGTCGCCGAGATCCAGGCGAAGTTCACGCGCCTCGACGGGACGCTGCTCGCGTCGCTCGAGATCCGTGTGCCGGAGGCGGCCGCCGCGACCGCCGCGTCGCCTCCCGTCCCGGTCGCGCCCGAGCGGCCGGCCGCCGCGGACGACCCGCTCGCGACCGCCGGCTTCCGGCGCGCCGACGAGAAAGTGAACGGGCGCACCGTCTGGATCCACGAGAAGAGCGGGCTGCGCTTCGTCGAGCTCGCCATCCCCGAGGTCGTCGAACGAACGGTCCCGCGCTTCGCGCCGGCCGAGGGCGAGCTGATCGAGGGCGCCGACGCGACGCGCACGCTGCTCGTCGGCGAGACCGAGTGCACCAACGGCGCGTGGCGGAAGTGGCGGGCCGCCGGCGTTTCGGCCGACGAGGCCGACGACCTCCCGCTCAGCGGCGTGGGGGGGCCCGACGTCGTCGCCTTCTGCGCCGCGATGGGCTTCGAGCTGCCCTACGCCGCCGAGTGGCGCTGGTTCGCGCTCGCCGACGCGCCGTCCGACCTGGCGGCGACGCCCGGCGCATTCGCCGTCACCGCATGGTTCAAGCAGAACGCCGACGGCGACCGCCACCCCGTGAAGCAACTCGCCCCCAACGCCTTCGGCCTCCACGACACGCAGGGCAACGTCTGGGAGCTCTGCCTCGCCGACGGCGAGACGTGGAGCGACGTCGTCGCGCGCGCCGACGCGAAGTCGACCGTGCGGCCCTATCTCGGCGGGAGCTGCAGCTCCTCCGCGGAGCGCTGCCGCATCGCCAAGGCGGAGCTGGCGCACGACGGCGCGGGGGCGACCCGCGGCTTCCGTCCGATCTTCCGCGTCCCGAGGAGCCGCTGAAGTGGTTGCCCGCCCGCTCCGGCTCGGCGCGCTGCTCGCCGTCGCGCTCCTTCCCGCCTGCACGAGCTCCGGCCCGCCGCCGATCCGCTCGCACGTCGCCCTCTTCCGCGTCGATGCGAGCGCCCTGCAGGGGCGCGACCTCGCGAAGGAGGACGCGGTGACGAAGGCGCTGCTCGACCAGTGCGTCGACGGGAGGCTGTCGTCGCGGCTGCACACGGCGATCGAGGAGCAGTGCGGCAGCGGGTCGACGGCGCTGCTGCCGCGGGCGTTCGCGAAGGACCTCGACTACGCGTGGGACCAGGATCCCGCGCCCGACCTCGCGATCGTCGCGCGCCTGAAGCCGCGCGCGGGGGTCTCCGAGGACAACGTGACCGGCGCGATCGTCGGCACGGTCGGCTGGCTCATGATCGGCGTGCCGGGCTACTTCGTCGACGACCACGACGACCAGCCGCCGCTCGCACTCGAGATCTCGCTCTACGAGGGGGTCGCGCGCAGCGACCGCGATCTCGGCCAGTTCGAGGTCGGCGCCGCCTCGGTCTCCAGCAACTTCATCGACCGCAACGGCGCCCGCGTGCTGCCCTACGTGGTGACGCTCCTCGTCCCGCCCTACTTCGTGTCGAAGTGGAGCGACGACGACCCCGACGCGGTCGCCGAGATCCTGCTCGCGTCGATCGTGAAGACCGCCGCCGAAGGCGTCTCGGCGCGGATCCGCGCGTGGGAGAGCGCGTCGGGATGAACGGCCGCAACCCCTCCCCGATCGCGCGCGCCGCCGTCGCCGCGCTCGCCGCGCTCGCGCTCGGCGCCTGCGCGGGCGGCGCGATCCTCGAAACCCTGCTGCGCGGCGGGTCGGGCAGCCGCGGCGCGAAGGGGACCGGCGGCTCCCCGCCGCCCGGCGGCGTCGCGACGCACGTCGTCGTGGCCAGCGACCTGATCGACGACGGCAAGGCGCAGCTCTTCGACTGCGCGCTCGACGGCACGGCGCAGAGCGACCGCTCCGGGTCGATCGTCGCGGGCGGCGGCGTGAAGCGGCTGAAGATCTCGCCCGATCGGACGCGCGTCGCCTTCATCGCCGCCAAGGAGCGCGCCGACGCCGACGAGCTCTACGTGGCCGACCTGCGGACGAGCGCGGCGCCGGTCAAGCTCCACCCCGGGCTGCCGTCGGGGCGCCGCGTCCGCGACCTGCGCTGGTCGCCCGATGCGAAGCGCGTCGCCTTCGTGGCCGACCTCGAGACGTGCGGCGAGTGGCGGCTGCACGTGACGAACGCCGACGGGAGCGGCCACGTCCGCGTCCTGCCCGACTCGGCCGGCACCGTGCTCTTCCCCCGGGCCAACGAGTTCGATTGCACGGTCGCCGCGTTCGAGTGGAGCGCCGACTCGCGCCACCTCGCCGCGGCCACCGACGACCCCGGAAGCGACGCGGCCGACCTCTTCGTCGTCGCGCCCGACGGCGGCGAGCTGCGCAAGATCGCCCCGAACGACGGCGGCGCCGGGCTGCCGATCGAGCAGCGCTTCCAGCGCCCGTGGGTCCCGTTCGCGTGGTCGACCGATCCGGCCCGGCCCGACCGCCTCGCCTATCTGGTCGACGAGGCGGCCTGCGGCTGCGGCACGCGCGGGACGGTGCTGCGCGTCGTCGCCGCCGACGGCAGCGACGACCGCCGCCTCTCCCACTCCTTCGAGGAGGGGAACGAGGATCCCGACGACCTGCGCTTCGCGTGGTCGCCCGACGGGCGGCGCATCGTCTACGCCACCGACGGCGTGGTGCACGACCGCGTCGAGCTCTGGAGCACCGACCCGCGCACCGCCGACCACGACCGCGACTCGTTCCGCGTCTCCAAGAACTGCCTCGGCGCCGCCAACGACGTCGTCTGGGCCGAGCGCGACTCCTTCGAGTGGTCCGCCGATTCCGCGACCGTCGCGTTCCGCGGTGACCTCGACGTGGCGGGCCGCATCGAGCTCTACTCGGCCGACCCCTTCGTGGTCGACCCGACGAACTACCGGGTCAACGTCGAGCTCGCGTGCGACGGCCAGAACGTCACGGCGTTCCGCTGGTCGCCCGACTCGGCGCACCTCGCCTACGTCGCCGACGAAGCGGAGCTCGACCGCTTCGAGCTCTTCACGGCGACCCCGATCGGCGCGAGCCACGCGGTGGTGAGCCGGATCGAGGCGGGCTCGGACGGCGACGTCCTCTTCCGCCCCGACTCCGGGAACCCCGCGTACGACGCCTTCGACCATCCGATCCAGTGGTCGCCCGACGGCCGCCGCCTCGCGTACCTCGCCGACGAGGTGCACGACGGCGTCTTCGAGGCGTTCGCCGCCATGCCGGACGGAACGAACCACTTCCGGATCTGCGCCGACCTGAAGCCCGTGTGCGGCGACGCCTGCCGCGTGACGTGGGTCAGCGACGCGCTCCTGCTCTACGCCGCCGACGAACGCGAGCAGGGCCGCTTCGAGCTCATGACCGCCTTTCCCGACGGGCCGACCGGGACGATCGTGACCGGAGCCGACCGGCGCGGCGGCACGAGCTGCCCGCAGTACGAACTGCCGTAGCCGGGCGCCGCGGCGGCGGGCGCCGCGGCGCGCGCGCTACGGGCCGCTGCTGCCCGCCTCGGTCGATTCGTATTCGGGCGTGCCGAGCCCCTCGACGGTGCCGGTCTGGAGCTGCTTGGAGAACTCGGCCGCGGCGGAGTCGAGGTTCTTGAAGAGATCCTTCATCGCGGAGTCGAAGCCCGACTCGCTCGCGATGCGCAGCCCGTCCTGCACCTGATAGTGGGCGGCCGTCGCCTTCACGCTGCTCTCGCCGGTGGCGTGCAGCAGGAGCTGGCTCGAAGCCAGGTCGAAGAGCGACGCGTCCATCACGGTGCGCGTCTCGTTCGCCTCGCCTTCGACCCGGCGCTCGCCGCCGACCGTCCCGAGGTCGAACGACGCGCCGCCCGCCTCGTTGAACTGGAACTGGTCGAACGAGAGGAGCGCGACGATCTCGAAGCCGAAGGACGTCCCGGCGCGCTGCAGCTCCGCGAAGCCGCCGCCGGGCGTCAGGTAGGTCGACGGGAGCACCTGCACGGAGGCGACGCCGGGTCGGTCCTTGAATTCGTTCGTGAAGCGATCGAGCAGCTCCCGGCGCTTGCGATCGGAGATCGTCTCCGCCGAGATCCGGTGCGTGGTGGGCGGGAGGCCGGCGCGCATCGGTCCCATGGCCGATCCGGCGGGCGGGACGGCGATGGCGACCCGCACCGGGAGCTTGAGCTTCACCTCCGCGTCGTCGATCTCCGCGCTGCCCTTGCGCGTGAGGTAGTCGAGCGCGCCGCTGCGCGCCTCGGGCTGGGAGAGGCAGCCGGCGAATGCCGCGCTGCAGAAAGACGCCACCGCGACGCGACTCCAGGGGCGAGCCATTCCTTGCTCCAGCGACGGCGACGCGGGAAACGGGACCCGATTCGCAGCGCGGCCGCGACGCCGCACGACGAAGGGCGCGATTTGAGCGCGCCCCCGGGACCGGTGCAAATCGGCCGCGGGGCGGCTACGCGCCGGCGGCGAAGTGCGCTTCGGGCTTGCCGATGCGCACGAAGATCTCGTGCGTCTCGACGTCGACGAGCTGGTCGTTGCGCTTCTCGACGCGCTCGAGCTTGCGTCGCGAGACCAGCAGCTCCATGAAGCGGGACGGCTCGACCTGGACGATCCGCACCTTCGGCGGGAGGAGACCGGACGAGCTTTCGTCGCGGATTCTTGGCGTGTCCGGCTTCATCGAGATCCCCTCCTCAACGCGGGAGGCGGAGTCTAGGAGCGACGGTCTCCTTGTCCACACGACGAAGTCCCGACGCCGACGTGAATTCCCTCAGCGGTTCGCTGCGTTGCGCAGGTTGTCCACCGCTTCCGTTCGCCTCTTGTCATGAAGTCGTCGGGAAGCTGAGCGCCGCGCGCGTCGCGCCGCGCGCTCACCTGGGCAGCTTCTCGAACCACACCGCCGCCTTGACGAAATCGACCTTCATCAATTTCAAGCTGGCGATGCGGCGCACGTGCGTCGGCGCCTCGACGTCCGCGCGCACCGGGATCTGCGCGGAGCGGCCGAAGGCGAGGCTGCGCTCGACCTCCTTCGAGAGGACGTAGTCGATGAACTGCTTCGCGTCTTCGGCGTGCGGCGCGCCCTTCACCAGCGCGATCGTGTTGGGGATCACGAGGCAGCCGAGCTCGCCGTCGCCCTGGTCGGGGTAGACGGCCTTCACGGGGTAGTCGTCGAGCTCGGCGACGTGGAAGTCGTCGGTGTCGGTGAAGCCCCACGCGTAACGCCCCTCGCGCACCTCGCGCATCACCGGCCCGTTGCCGGCGAGGATGCCGCTGCCGTTGGCGACGGCCGCGTCGAACCACGCCTTCGCCGCGCCGGCGCCGAGCAGCTCGTGGAGCACGCAGAAGTGGGTCGACGTGGTGCCGGCGACCGGCTTGGCGAACGCCGCCTCGCCCTTGCGCGCCGGATCGACGAAGTCCTTGTAGGAGCTCGGAAACTTGTCGGCGGGCGTCTTGTTCGTGTTGACGATCAGGATGCGCGCGCGCGCGGCGAAGCCGGTCCAGTGGTTCGCCGGATCCTTCCATTCGGCAGGGATGTCGGCGGCGCTCGGCGACGCGTAGGGGGCGAGGACTCCGGCGCCCTGCAGGAGGATCGTCTGGACGATCTCGTTGTTCCAGAAGACGTCGGCGCGCGGGTGGTCGCGCTCGAGCAGGATGCTCTTGGTCAGGCCGACCGACTTGGTGATCTCGTCGTCGAAGCGCGGAACGACGTGGATGCCGGTCTTCTTCGTGAACTCCTCGAGGATGGTCGCGGCGTGCTCCTGGTCGAGCGCGCAGTAGACGACGATCTCGCGCTGCTCCGGCGCGCACGACGGAGTCGGCAGCGCGGTGCCGACGAGCGCGACCAAGAATGCGAAGTGGCCGAGGGCAGGGCGCGGACGCGACATCGGGCCGTCTCCTGATTCGGGATGTGCGGGCGATCGGATCGTCTCACCGCTCTCCGCCGCGCGGGCGGCGCTGGCCGGGGCCGAAGCCGCCGGGGCCGTTGTCGCGTTCGTAGGCCGGGAGCTCGAGCTGCGACGGATCGAGCTTCTGCAGCGCCGCCTCGAGCCGCGCCGCCGCGTCGTCGCGCTTCTCCTCCTTCAGGCGGGCCAGCACCATGCGCGCGGTGTCGACCGCGGAGAGGTTGAGCCCGTCGAGGATCGCCGCCGACGCAGGCCGCCGCTCGAACGAGGCGAGCAGCTGCGCGAGCGCGCCGTCGTCGTCGCGCCGCTCGAAGAGGAGGCGCGCCTTGCCGGCGAGCGCGATCGCGGCGTCGTGGTCGGCGCCGTCCTTCAGCTCCGCTTTCGCCGCGGCCACGCGGTCGCAGCGCGCGAGCGCGCGGTCGTAGTCGGCGAGCGCCGCGCCGCCGTCGCCGTTGCGGCGCCGGAACTCGGCGGCGACCAGGTCGGCGTAGGCGGCGAAGCGCTCGAGCTCCGGCGAGGGGTGCTTCGCCAGGAGCTCCGCGTACGCCGCGTCGAGGCCGTCGACGCCGCGCTCCTCGAGGACGCGCACGCGCATCCGGCCGTGCAGGAGCGAGGAGTCGGGGAAGCGGGCGACGCCGCGCTCGAGCGCGCGCCCCGCCTCGCCCTTCGCCCCGAACCACTGCAGCAGGTCGTAGTGGTCGGCCGCCTGCGCGTCGGTCCCCGCGGGGTGGAGCGCGAGGACCGTGTAGGCGGCGTGCACGTCGGCGAGCGCCGTCGCGGCCCACTCGCTCTTCGCGCGCAGCGCCGCGCCGATCTCGCGCTGGCGCGCCAGCGCGAAGAGCTCGAGCACGTTGGCCGCGGCGTCCTCGCGCGGCCGCTCCGGCACCTTGCCGGCGAGCGCGCCGATCGCGGCGACCGCAGAAATGCGCGCTTCGTCGAGCTCGCCGAGCCAGCGCTGCGCGACCGCGAGCGCGGCGTGCGCCGCGTAGCCGCCCGCGCCCGCGTCGAGCGCCGATTGCGCGACGTTGCGCGCGTCGAGCGCGAGCAGCCGCGCGAAGCGCGGGTCGGCGTCGGGCTCGGTCGCCGACTCGAAGAGCGCCTCGGAGAGGGCGACGCGCGAGGCGGGGTCGCCGCCCTTCACGATCTCGTCCTGACGGGCGCGCAGCTTCGCGAAGGCGGCGGGATCGCGCGGTTTCGCCGGTACCTCCAGCGCGTACGACCACGCCGTCGCGTCGACCGCCGCCGACTTGGCGGCGACGCCCTGGTGCACGCGCGCCAGCGTGCGCGCGCGCGGCGAACTGTCGCCGAGCCGGCCCAGCGCGGCGACCAGCGCGTCGCGCTCCGCCGGCGCCATCGGCGCGCGCAGCGCCTCGTTCACGAGGCCGACCGCCTCGGGCGTCGCCGCTTTCGCGAGCCCCTCGCGCGCCCGCCTGGCAAGTTCGTCGTCGAGCCCGAAGAGCGCCTCGCGCAGGAGGTCGAGCGGCGCCGCGTCGGCGTGCGCGACCGCCGCGTCGAGCAGCGCGCGGCGCTGCGCCGCGTCGCCGGCGCGGTAGGCCGCCTCGACCGCGGAGCGGTCGCCGTTGTCGCGGCTGGCGACGCGCTCGAGCAGCGGCCGGTCGCCGCGCACGATCGTGCGCGGCGGCGAGGTCCGCATCGCGATGCCGTCCTTCAGGGCGTCGAAGACGGTGGCGGTGTCCCACGAATAGAAGACGTCGTAGACCGCGGAGCCGTCGAGGTCGACTTCGATGTGGCGCGGCGCGATCCGCTTGCCGTCGAAGTACTTCTCATAGAGATAAGGCTCGATCTGTATGTGCTCGCCGCAGGTCACGCTCCCGAAGCGCGGGCAGAGGATGCGCCGCCCCGCCTCGTCGTGGTCGCGCGGCGTGTGGCGGTAGACCGAGACGACCACGCAGACGTAGGGGTCGTAGAGGGTGGCGATGTCGGGCTGCCGGTAGCGGATGCCGGCGTAGTGCTCGCTCGCGATCTCGCCGTCCATGTTGACGCAGATCAGGATCGGCTTGTTCTCCTCCTTCGCGACGGCGAGCGCGTCGTCCCACGTGCGCTGGAAGTGGACGAGGCAGGGCCGCTTCCAGTCCGCTTCCGTCGGCGCCGGCCACATCGTTTCGCGGTTCAGGCCGGGCGGGGGCGGGCCGCCCATGATCCCCTTGCCGCCGGGAGCGCGCTGGGCGCCGGCGGGGGCCGACAGCAGCAGCGCGAGCAGCGGCGCGGCAGCGGCGACGTCGATGCGGCGCGCGATCCACGGGGACGGTTTCATGGCGATCGACCGATGGAGTTGGGCACGGACGGTGACGCTCGTGGGGAGGCGCAAGATACTGGCGCCGCCCGCATCCGTGGAACCCGGCGGCACGCGGCGACCTGCGCGGATCATGCCGATTCGCCGACCGGTATCCTCCGCGACCCGCTTCGCCGGAGCCCGCCCGCCGTGACCGACGCCGCCGCCGCCCAGAAGATCGAGAAGGAGAGCGCGTTCCTCCGCGACGTCGTGCACGAGGTCGAGGGCGTGATCGTCGGACAGCGCCGCCTGCTCGACGGCATCCTGATCGGGCTGCTCGCCGACGGCCACGTCCTGCTCGAAGGGGTGCCGGGGCTCGCCAAGTCGCTCGCGGTGCAGACGGTCGCGACGGCGCTCGGCGGGACGTTCTGCCGCATCCAGTTCACGCCCGACCTGCTGCCGTCCGACCTGCTCGGCACGCACGTCTACCACGCGCAGACCGGGACGTGGTCGGTGCGCGAGGGGCCGCTCTTCGCGAACTTCGTCCTCGCCGACGAGATCAACCGCGCGCCCGCCAAGGTGCAGTCGGCGCTGCTCGAGGCGATGCAGGAGCGCCAGGTCACGCTCGGCGGGGAGACGCGGCCGCTGCCGACGCCGTTCCTGGTGCTCGCGACGCAGAACCCGATCGAGCACGAGGGGACCTATCCGCTGCCCGAGGCCCAGGTCGACCGCTTCATGCTGAAGATCGTGGTCGACTACCCGAGCCGCGACGACGAGCGGCGCATCATCGAGCGCATGGCGACGACCGCGCACAAGCCGGCAGCGCGTACCGTCGCCTCGCCGGAGCAGCTCCTGCAGGTGCGCGCGCTCCTCGACGCCGTCTACGTCGACCCGAAGGTGCGCGACTACGTGGTCGACCTCGTCTTCGCCACGCGCCGGCCCGCCGAGGCGGGGCTCGGCGACCTGCAGTCGATGATCCTCTACGGCGCCTCGCCGCGCGCCTCGATCGCGCTGATCCAGGCGGCGCGGGCGCGCGCGCTCCTCGACGGACGCGCCTTCGTCACGCCGCACGACGTGAAGACGGTCGGCATGGACGTCCTGCGCCACCGCGTGCTCACGACCTACGAGGCGGAGGCGGAGGGGGTCACGTCGGTCCAGCTGATCCAGAAGGTCTTCGACCACGTCCGCGTCCCGTGACGGCCCGGATGCCGCGATGCGAAGCGACGCGCCGAACGAACTCGCCGCGCTGCTGAAGGAGGTCCGGCGCGTCACGGTCCTCTCCGACCGCCTGGTCACGGGCGCGCTCGCCGGCAACTACAGCTCGGTCTTCCGCGGCGCCGGCATCGAGTTCGACGAGGTGCGCGAGTACGCCGAGGGCGACGACCCGCGCTCGATCGACTGGGGCGTGTCGGCGCGCGTCGGCCGGCCGTTCGTCAAGAAGTACGTCGACGAGCGCGAGCTCACGGTCGTCTTCGTCCTCGACCTCTCGCCCTCCATGGAGGCGGGGTTCGGGCCGCTCTCCGTGCGCGGGATGGCGGCGCGCGTCGCGGCCTGCCTCGCGCTCTCCGCGGTGCGCAACCACGATCGGGTCGGGCTGATCGCGTTCGGCGACGCGGTCGAGCGCTTCGTGCCGCCGTCGACGGGACGCGCCCACGCGCTGCGCGTCGTGCGCGACTGCCTCGCGCTCCCCGCGAGCGCACCGTCGTCGAGCGGCAGCGGCCTCGCGCGCGCCGTCGAGTTCGCGGCGCGCGTCCTGCGCCGGCGCGCGATCGTCTTCGTCCTCTCCGACTTCCTCACCGAGGGGTGGCGCGACGCGCTGCGCCGATGCGCGCGCCGCCACGACGTCGTAGCGGTGCGCCTCGTTCCGCCGGAGCTCACGGTGGACGGTCTCGAAGCGCTCGCTCCGCTGCGCCTCGTGCGCGTGCGCGATCCCGAGGGCGGCGGGGAGGTCGTGGTCGACCTCGGCCACGCGCCCGCGCGCGCCGAGCTCGCGGCGCGGATCGCCCGCTTCCGCGAGCGCACCGAAGAGGAGCTGCGCCGCATCCACGTCGACCGCGTCGACGTCGCGCTGCCGCGCCGCGCCGGCCGCGACGCCGTCGCCCGCCCGCTGCTCGGCTTCTTCCGGATGCGGGAGCTGCGGGGCGCGAAGCGATGAGGCTCGCCGCCGCGCTGCTCGCCCCGCTGCTCGTGACGTGCCGGCGCACGCCGCCGCCGCGCGCCGCGGCGCCCGGCACGACCGTCTCGGTCGCGAGCACGGCCGTCGAGTTCGGCGTCGGCTTCCCGCTGACCGTGACGCACGTCGTGCGGAGCGGCGCGCCGCCGCCGGCCGAGCCGTCGCTCGCGCCGCTCGTGACCCGGCTCGAAGCGACGGCGGCCGGGAGCAGCGACGACGGCTGGATCGTCGAGGAGCGCCGCTATCGCGCGTGGGCCTTCGCGCTCGGCGACCTCGATCTTGCCGGCTCGAGGCTGCACGTCCGCTCCGCGCTGCCGCCCGACGACGATGGCCGGCCCGAGCTCCCCGAGGACCTGCTCGACGTGCCGACGGCAGCGGGCCGTGCGCGGCTCGCGTGGATCGTCGCGGCCGCCGTCGCGATGGGCGCCGCGCTCGCCGCATTCACGGCCCGGGTCCGGCGGCGCGCGCGCGCGCATCCGCGCATCGCCGCGCCGGGCTCCGCGCGCCTCTCCGCCGGAGCGCGCGCCCGCGAACGGCTGGAGCGGCTGCGCCGGCGTTCGCTCGACGATCGCGCCGCGCTCGCCGCCTTCCACGACGAGGCGGCGGCGCTGCTGCGCGACTACGTCGAGGAGCGCTTCGAGCCGCGCGCGCCGACTCGCACCAGCGAGGAGCTGATCGGCGACGCAGCGCTCGCGCGCACGCTCGGGGCGGCGGCGAGCGCGCGGCTCGGCACCGTGCTGCCGGCCCTCGACCGCGTCCGCTTCGGGCGCGACGGCGCGCCGCCGGCCGCCGCGCGCGCTCTCCTCGTCGAGCTCGCGACGTTCGTGGCGGAGACGTCGCCGTGAACGCCTTCGCGATCGCCGTCGACTTCACGCTGCGCGAGCCGTGGCTCCTTGCCGCGGCGGCGGCCGTCGGAGTCGTCGCGGTGCTCGCACGCCGCCGCACGCCGCCGCCGCTGCGCTGCGCGCCGGCCGCGTTCCTCGCCGGAGCGCCGCCGCTGCCGGCGTCCTGGCGCCTGCGCCTGCGGCGGCTGCCCGAGCTGCTCGAGGTGGTCGGGCTGCTCGCGCTGGTCGTCGCGCTCGCGCGGCCGGTCCGGCGCGCGCCGCTGCCGCTGACGCGTGCCGGCATCGACCTCGCGCTCTGCCTCGACGTCTCGTCGTCGATGCGGCGGCGCGACCTCGATCCGGCGCGCACCCGCCTCGAAGTCGCGCGCGACGCCGCGCTCGCCTTCGTCGCCGGCCGGCCCGACGACCGCATCGGACTCATCGCCTTCGCGCGCCACGCCGACGTCCGCTGTCCGCCGACGCTCGACCACGCGGCGCTGAGCGAGCTCCTGCGGCGGATCGAGCCGGTCGAGGCCGACGGCCCCGAGGACGCGACCGGGCTCGGCGTCGCCGTCGCGCGCGCCGCCGCGATGCTCGCCGGTCCGGGCGCGTCGTCGCGACCGTCACCACCGTCCAAGGTCGCGCTCCTCTTCACCGACGGCGAGGAGAACGTCGCGCTCGGCCAGTCGGAGGACGAGATCGCGCCGCTCGCCGCGGCGCAGCTCTGCGCGAGCCGCGGCGTGCGGGTCGACGCGATCGTCGCCGGCGACTCCTCCGCGCTCGACACCGCGCCGCTGCGCCGCCTGACCGAGCGCAGCCGCGGCCGCTTCTTCGTCGCGAAGGACGCCGGCGCGCTGGCCGACGTCGTCGCCTCGATCGACGCGCTCGAGCGCTCGCCCTTCGAGGAGCCGCGCTTCCGCATGGAGGACGCGGCCGGCGCGTGGATGGTGGCGGCGCTGCTGCTCTTCGGCGGAGGCCGGCTCCTGCGCGCGACGGCGTGGAGGGTGGCGCCGTGAGCGGCGCGTTCCTCCTGCCGGCGGCGCTCTGGGCACTGCTGCTGGTGCCGGTCGCCGGCGCTCTCCTCGCGTCCGCCGACCGGCGCGCAGCGCGGCGTCTCGCCGTCGCCGTCGGTCCGCGCGCCGCCGAGTTCGCGCGCGACGGGGACGTGCGCGCGCGGCGACTGCGGCGGAGGCTGCTCCTCGCCGGACTGCTCTTCGGCCTGCTCGCGCTCGCGCAGCCGACGTGGGGGGCGGAGCGCATCGTCGTCGACGCGCACGGCAGCGACGTCGTGGTCGCGCTCGACGTCTCGCGCTCGATGCTCGCGGGCGACGCGCCGCCGAGCCGGCTCGAAGCGGCGCGCGCCGCGCTCGCCGAGGCGACCCGCCGCGCCGCCGGCGACGGCTCCACCCGTTTCGCCCTCGTCGCCTTCGCGGGCTCGGCGCGGGTCCTCGTCCCGCTGACGCGCGACTTCGAGTCGTTCCGCGAGCTGCTCGCGACGGCGGAGCCGGAGTACATCGAGCGCGGCGGCACCGACCTCGGTGCGGCGCTCGACGCGACGCTCGCGCTCGTCCCGGCGGAGGGGGAGCGCAGCGCGACCGTCGTGCTCGTCACCGACGGCGAGGACCTCGCGGGGCGCGGCGCCGCCGCCGCCGAGCGCTGCCGGGCGCGCGGCGTCGTCGTCGACGCGGTCGGCGTCGGTTCGCCGCACGGCAGCAAGATCGTCGTGAGCGAGCGCGGCGCGGCGGCGTTCCTGAAGGACGGCGAAGGGCGCGAGGTCGTCTCGACGCTCGACATGGACGCGCTGCGCCGGATCGCCGCGGCGACCGGGGGCCGCGCCTTCGAGGCCGGCACCGACGCGGCCGCGCTCCTCGACGGCCTCGAGAAGCGCAGCCGCGGTCGCGCCGTCGGCGCCTTCGCCGCGACCGGTCGGAGCGAACGGGCGAACCGCTTCCAGTGGCCGCTCGTGCTCGCGCTCCTGCTCTGGCTCGCCGAGCGGGTCGTCGCGGAGCGCGTGCGCCGATGAAGGTCGCGGGGACGCTGCTGCTGTTGGCGCTGGCCGGCGACGGCGACGACGCCGTCGCGCGCGGCGTCGCGGCGTTCCGGGCGGGGCGGGCCGAGGAGGCGCTGGCCGGGTTCCAGGCCGCCGTGCGCGAGCGCGGCGACGCGGCGCCCGCAGAGCTCCACTTCGACGTCGCGCTGGCCGCGCTGCAGTGCAACCAGCCCGCGGTCGCCGAGGCCGCCGCGGAGCGCGCGGTCGCGGTCGGCGGCGAGCCGTTCGTCGCGCGGCGCGCGTTCGTGCGCGGGAGCGCGGCGTTCCACGACGGCGAGCTCGCCGCCGCGGAGGCGGCGCTGGCCGATGCCGACCCGACGGCGTTCGACCGCGCGATCCGCAGCGTGCAGGCGGCGCGCGACGCGTGGACGGCGGCGGCCGCGAGCCGCGCCGACTGGCCGCAGGCGCGCCGCAACGTCGAACGCGCGCTGCGCACGCTCGAATCGCTCGCGCGCGCGAAGGCGGAGCGGCAGCGCAAGCGCGCGCCCGCTCCCCTCGAGCCGCCGCCTCCTCCGCCGGCGCGCGACGCGGAGGCGACCCCCGAGCCGGTGCCCTCGCCCGCGCCCGCTCCCGACGTCGACCTCACGCCGTCGCAGATCGAGCGGCTGCTCGAGATCCTGCGCCTCGACGAGGCCGAGAAGCGCGAGCAGCGCCGCGCGCGCCGCGCCGCGCGGCCGGCCGCAGCGCCGTCGGAGCGCGACTGGTGAGCCGGCGCGCGCTCGCCCTTTCCTGGGTGGTGCTGGCGCCGGCCGCCGCTTCGCAGGAGCCGGCGTCGCGCGCCTTCGTCGAGGTGACGGCGTCGACGTCCGAGCCGTTCGTCGGCGAGGCGCTCGAGCTGCGCCTGCGCTTCGGCTTCGAGTCCGACGTCCTCGCGAACCACCTCGTCCCGCTCTTCGCGCGCGAGCTCGAGCTTCCGGTGCAGGTCGAGTGGGAGCCCGAGCGCGGCGGCGACGCGCTCACCTGGCGCGACGACGGCGCCGCGCCCGCCGGCGGGCGCCGTTTCGCGCTCGGCGACTCCGTCGCGCGCGCGCAGCCGGTCGGTGCGAGCGTGCGCGATGGCCGGACCTTCGAGACCTTCGAGCTGGTGCGTCGAGCGACGGCGGCGCGCGCCGCGGCGCTCGAGCTCCCGGCGGCAAGCCTGCGCTTCGCCTACGCAGCGCGGATCGAGGACGACCTGATCCGCGGCCGCGTCGCGGTCGATCGGGAGGTCGTCCGCGTCCTGGGCGCGCCACTCGCGCTGAACGTCCGGCCGCTCCCCGAGGCGGGGCGGCCGGTCGAGTTCACCGGCGCGGTCGGCCGGCGCCAGGTCGCGGCGACCGCGGAGCCGACCGCGCTCACCGCCGGCGAGAGCGTCCGGCTGACGCTCACGATCGAGGGGGAGGGCGATCCGGCTGCCTTCGGCGCGCCCGACCTCGCGCACCTGGAGGGATTCGTCCAGCGCGGCGTCCTCGACGGCCACGACGCGCGCGTGCGCCGCCTCGTCTACGACCTCGCACCCGTCGACGAGCGCGTGGCGGCGATCCCTTCGATCGGCTTCGCGTGGTTCTCGAGCGACGCCCCGGTCGGATACGTGGTCGAGCGGACCGCGCCGATCGCGCTCTCCGTCGCGCCGCGGCCGTCGCGCGGCGGCGCGGCGCCGCCTCCGCCGACACCGGCGAAACGGACGAGGAGCTCGAGCCGCTTTCTCCCGTTCTTCGCGGCGTTCGTCGCGATCGCCGCGGCGCTGATCGCCGCGAGGAGGCAGTCGGCGCGGCGCGCCGCGGAGGCGCGCGCCGGATCGGACCCGCGCGCGACCGCCGCCGCGCGCTTCCGCGCGCGGCTCCTGGAGCCCGACGCCGACGCCGGCGCCGCCTTCGTCGACTACCTCGCCGCGCGCGTCGGCGTCGCGCCCGCCGCCGTCGTCACGCCCGATCTCGCCGCGCGCCTCGAACGGCGCGGCGTCCCGCGCGAACTCGCGGCGGAAGTCGCGGCGCGCCTCGCCGCGCGGATCGCGGCGCGCTACGCCGGCGGCGCCTCGGCGGCACGGGTGGATCGGTCGGGAGATGCCGCGGAGCTCGCGCGCTACGTCGAGCGGCTCGACTCTCTCGACTTCGGACCACCGCCCGCCGCCGCCGCGCCGCCGCCGCCGCCGCGGTAACATCGCGCCCATCCGAGGAGCGCACCATGGCAGCGATCGAAGGGGGCCGCCCGCAGACGGGCGAGTACGCCCCGTACTTACAGGACTACGTCGCGCTGGTGCCCGAGAGCGACGTCGTCGCGGTGCTCGAGGCGCAGGGCGGCGAGCTGCGCCGCGTCTTTTCCGCCGTGCCGAAGGCTAAGGAGACCTTCGCCTACGCGCCCGGCAAGTGGACGGTGCGGCAGGTGGCCGGCCACGTCGTCGACGGCGAGCGCGTCTTCGCCTACCGCTCGCTCTGCGCGAGCCGCGGTGACCCAAACCCCCTGCCGTCGTTCGACGAGAACGCCTACGTCGCGAACGCCCGCTTCGACGAGCTGCCGCTCGCCGACCACGCGGAGGAGTTCTTCCTCTTGCGCGCCGCGAACGTCCGCATGCTGAAGGCGCTGCGGCCCGAGCAGTGGCTGCGCGCGGGCGTCGCGAACGGCGTCTCGAACACGGTGCGCGGCCTCGCCTGGGTCATGGCCGGCCACGTCCGCCACCACCTGCGCGTGCTGGCCGAGCGCTACGGCGTCGCGGCCGCGCCGTGAGGCCGCTCCCGTGACCTTCGTCGTCATCGAACGCTTCCGGAACGGCGACGCCGTGCCGGTCTATCGCCGCTTCCGCGAGCAGGGGCGCCTCGCCCCGGACGGGCTGCGCTACGTCGCGAGCTGGGTCGCGAGCGACTTCAAGACCTGCTGGCAGGTGATGGAGGCGGACGACCCGGCGCTGCTCGAGACCTGGATGGAGCGGTGGCGCGACCTCGTCGACTTCGAAGTCGTCCCGGTCCGCACCTCCGCCGACGCCGCGGCGGCGATCGCGTCGCGATTGTGAAGCCGGCGCGCGCCGGCGGCACGGCCGCGGTGAAGGGCCGACGACCTACTTGTTGCGGTAGACGTCGTGACAGGCCGTGCAGGTCTTCGCGAGATCGGCGTAGGCGCGCTTCGCCGCGTCGGCCGCGGCCGCGTCGCCCGCGCGCGCCGCGGAGAGCCGCTTCTCCAGCACGAGCGCCTGCTCGGCCGCCGCCTTCATCCACGCCTGGAAGTCGGCGGGGCGCTTCTTCACCTCGGGCAGCTCGCCCGTGATGCGCAGCATGTCGGCCAGCGTGCCCGCCTCGTGGATCGGGTCGATGTCGGGATGGGCCGGGTCGAGCGCGAAGCCCTTCGGCGCCATCTTCTTCAGCGCGTCGTCGCGCCGCGAGATCGTGATCATCGACTCGCGGAAGCCGGAGAACCTGCGCGTGGACGGGAAGTCGAACACGTAGGTCTTCGACTCGGCCTCGCTCGGGATGAGCCTGGTCGCGACGTCGCGGTAGAGCCCCTCGTATTCGGGAGCGGTGCCGCAGTACTGCCGCATCTCCGCGATCGCCTGCTCGCGCGAGACGCCGTCGAGGACGATGCGGCCGATCGCGGCGGCGGCCGGACCGCGGTGCTTGCCGTGGAAGCAGTGCGTGTAGAACGGGCCCTCGCACTCGCGATAGGTCTTGGCGAGCTGCGCGATCTCGTCGTTCGTCATCCCCTTGTATTCGGTGGGGACGTGGACGTAGCGCATGCCGTACTTCTTCGCGAGCTCGACGTCGGGCTCCTGGCCGTCGACCGAGATGATCGTCTTGACGCCCATCGCCTGCAGCTTCCGGAAGGCCGCCTCGCCGTGCGGTTCGCTGCCCGAGATGACGTCCTCGCTCAGCTTGAAGAGATTGTGGAGGCCGGCCGTGTCGGTCGCCTTCTCGACGGGAAGCGCCGGCGTGGCGGCGAGCTGGTAGGCGTTGTCGACCTTCGCGATGGGGGGCGCGGCGAGCGGCAGCTTGCGGCGGCTCCCCTCCGGAGCGCGGCCCGACTCGTCGCGATTCCCTCCGGAAGAGCAGGCGGCGATGGCGGCGGCGGCGAGCAGCGCTCCGACCAATGCGTGGAGGGCCGGACGCGATCGCATGCGCTGCATCTCCATCGATCCGAACTCCGCGGCGACTGGTCGCGGGCGCCGCGCTTGGCAATCGGGATGCCCGGTCGCCCCCGGGAGCTCCCGGGGCTGGAGAAGCGAGAGGTTACGGATCCGTAGCGCAGGGAGAAGGGCGCCGTCACTCGCCCGGTCGTTCCCGAGTAGGGGGAGGTCCGGAATCGTCCGTCCGAACTCGATCGCGTCGCCACGCTCCGAGTCAGCCCCCCAGTTTCGGAGTCCCTGCCATGGCCCCGATCTCCGCGCTCCCCTTCGCTCTTCTCGCGACCGCGTGGCTCCTCGCCCCGCCGCCGGCGCGCGCGCAGTCGACAGGCCTCCCGCCGTCGGCGCACTCGTCGTCCGGGACGTCGGGCCCGACCTCCGGGACGCCGGTGTCGGCGACGATCTCGAACGGGAGCTTCGACGTCACGATCAACGCCCACGGCGTCGTGACGAACGTCGCTCCGCTCGGCTGGATCCCGACCTTCGGACCGCGCGTCGAGATCGGGCCCGACGCCGGCTCGAACTCCGCGTCGGGGGGCGCGCCGTCGGGCCCGGGCGTGCCCGGAATCACGGAGTGGTACGGACTCACCTTCGAGACGCCGAACGGCGCCGTGGCCCTTTCGGCGTGCGGCCGGCAGGCCGACTGGACGAAGCGCGTCCCTCTCGAGGTCGTGAGCTTCACTGCGACCGCCGACCGCGCCGTCTCGGTCACGCGCGCCGCCGGCATCGAGCTCCGCACGACGATCTCGTTCGCGCCGCAGAGCGCCGACGTCGTGATCCACGTCGACGTCACGAACGCCGGCGCGGTCGCGGTGAGGGACCTCCTCTACTCGCGTGAATGGTCCACCCACGATCCGAAGGCGACGAGCTTCCCGCCCGAGGAGGCGAGCGAGGTGCCGGCCGCGCCGGCGGGGATCCACCGCATCCTGCTCGACGTCCGCGACCTGCAGCCCGGGATGAGCGGGGGGACGACGCTCGCGCTCGAGCCGATGGGCGCCCTCCAGTCGCCCGCCGCGGTCGACGTCCCGCTGCAGCTCTGGACCAATGCGACCTGGCCGGCCGGCCTCGACTTCGGGCTGACCAACGGCATCTCGTTCGGGGACGTGGAGCACGACGGCTTCATCGACGTCTTCACCTGCATGGGCCGCCAGCTCTGGCGCAACTTCGGCGGGACCGACTGGCACAAGGCCGGCAACCTGAAGAGCCTGATCGGGGCGGGCGAGTTCAACTACGGCGGCGTATTCGGCGACTACAACAACGACCAGCAGCCCGACCTCGTCACCGCGCCGCGCGGCGGCTGCTCGCACGTGCTGAAGAACCTCGGCGGGCGGCAGTTCATGGAGGTCGGCACCGATCCCGCCATCGTCGACGTCCAGCCGTGCAACGCCTACGCCGAGACCAACTGCGCGTGGGACACCGACGGCGACGGCAACCTCGACTTCTTCATCCCCGCCTACCCGCAGATCGGCGGCGGCGGGAACTGGTTCCTCCAGAACCTCGGGCCGGTCGGCAGCGGCGGCGAGTACGTCTTCCACGAGGCCTCCGCGCAGGCCGGCCTCGACAACCCGCCGAACGTCGGCGTGCCCGAAGGCGCCGGCATCGCCGACGTCGACGGCGACGGCGACGCCGACCTCTACAGCAACGGCACGCTCTACCGGAACGTCTCCGTGCCGGGCGCGCCGCTCTTCGAGGCGATGGGTGAGTCCGGGTCGGGCGTCACGCACAGCTCCGTCCCGGACGAGGGCGCCGGCTTCTTCGACTACGACATGGACGGCGACTTCGACCTCTGCGTCGCCTTCTGCGACGGCACGCTCGGCGTGCGCATGTTCGAGGCGCTGGGCGACGGCACCTTCACGCTCACCAAGCGGGGGATCTTCGACTCCTACAACACCGGGCTCTGCCTCGGGCTGTCGTTCGACGACTGGGACAACGACGGCGACGTCGACGTCACGACCAGCGAGGTGTTCCGCCGCAACCAGTTCGTCGAGAGCGGCGTGCGCCACTTCACCGTCGCGACCCACTCCATCAACGCCAGCGACATCACCGACGCGACGCCCGCGTGGGGCGACTTCGACCTCGACGGCGACCTCGACACCGCGCTCGGCAACTGGGCGAGCACGGGCCACCTCTACGAGAACACCCTCTACGACGCGAACACGCCGGCCGACCAGCGCCGCTACGTGCGCGTGAAGCCGGTGCGCGACTCGGCGAGCTTCGGCGACGGGCTCGAGACGGAGTACGGCGCCACGATCGCCGTGCGTCCGCTCGGCAACGCCGACGACGGGCGGGCGCGCCGGAAGATCTGCGCGCCGTCGAACGGCTACCTGAACCAGGGCGAGTACACCGTCCACTTCGCGCTGCCGCCCGATCCCGATCCGAGCGACCCGGCGGTCGACCTCGATTTCGAGGTCACCGTCGACTTCAAGGGCGCACAGAACCAGGGCTTCCTGCGCGTCGACCGCCACGTCAACCCGGTGCTCGGCGACGTCCGCCTGGCGACGCTCACGAATCGCGAGATCCTGGTCTTCCGCAGCGGCCGCGTCCGCATCGACGGCGCCGACTACCTCCCGACGAACGCCCCGCTGCCGCTCACGACGACGACCGGCGGACTGGTGGCGCCGGGGGTGAACACGGCGATCCCCGCGGTCGCCGGCGCGCCGGGCGCCGACTGGTTCGTCGGCACGGAGATCTCGACCGCGACCGCGGCCGTGCCGCAGCGGATCGAGGAGCTGATCCTGGATGGCCAGCTCGACGCGGCGGTCACTTGCAGCGGCGCGACCGGCAACGTCTTCGTGTGGGACGTCACCACGCCCGGCGCACCGGTGCTGGCGTCGGACGGCTTCGTCACGAGGACCACGAGCGCGCGCAACGACCGCAGCTTCCTGCCGCTCGACGTGACGCTCGCGCCGAACCGGCTCTACCGGATCGTCGCGCGCGTGACGCAGCTGCGCGCGAGCCCGATCGCCGCGCCGGTGGTCGACGGCGCCTTCACGACGAACGGCGGCCTCTCGTTCCAGGACGCGACGCCCTGCTCGGGCGCGGGCGTCGCGGCCGCGCCGCTCGACGCCGGCAGCGTCTACGTTTCCGTGCGCTTCCGCGACGAGCCGTCGAGCGCGTGGGGGGACCTCGGGAACGGGCTCGCCGGAGCCTCGGGGATCCCGGCGTTGGTGGGCAGCGGCAGCCTGGTCGCCGGCTCGAACACCTCGCTCGACGTGAGCGGCGCCGCCGCGAACGCGGGGATCTTCTGGGTGCTCGGCACGTCGACCGGCTCGCTGCACTTCGCGGGAGGCGTGCTGGTGCCGACGCTCGACGGCATCGTGAGCGGGCTTTCGACGGATGGCGCGGGCCAGGCGTCGCTGGGCGGCGCGTGGCCGGCCGGGCTCCCGGGCGGCTTCTCGCTCTACGTCCAGGCGCTGGTCCTGGACGGCGGCGCTCCGCATGGCCTCGCCTTCAGCAACGCGGTGGTCGGGACGACGCCCTACTGAGCGCGCGGCGCAAGGCGCCGGCCCAACGCCGCGACCTCAGCCGGACGGGACGAGATCGGCGGCCCGGATCAGCAGCCACGCCTCGCGGCCGGGTGCGAGCGCGGCGGGCTCGGCCGCGCGCCGCGCCGTGCGGACGATCCACGTCTCGCCGGCCGCCTCGACGCGCAGCGCGAGCTGCTCGCCCTCGATCGCGACGGAGCGCACCGTCCCGGCGAGGACGTTCTCGACCAGGACCTCCTCGGGCCGCCGCGTCGCGACGACGATCGCCGTCGCCCGGATCGCGACGCGCGCCGGGAGCGGGAAGCCGGGCACGTCGGCGACGCGCAGCACGCAGCCGTGCGGAGTCACGACGTCGAGCAGGCCGGGCGAGCGGCCGCCGACGTTCACGGCGAAGGAGTTCTCCGCGCCGAGCTCGAACGCCCCGAAGGCGGCGGGCGCCGCGAAGATCGCCGCGGGCGCGCCGGCGGCGACGCAGCGCCCCTTCTCGACGACGATCACGTGGCGGGTGAGCGCCGCGACCTCGAGGGGATCGTGCGTGACGAGGAGCAGCGGCACGCCGAGCTCGGCGGGGATGCGTGCGAGGAAGGGGACGATGCGCGCGCGCAGCGGCCGGTCGATCGAGGCGAGCGGCTCGTCGAGCAGCAGGAAGTCGGGGCGCGAGGCGAGGGCGCGCGCGATCGCGATGCGCTGCCGCTCGCCGCCCGAGAGCGCGGCGGCGCTCCGGTCGAGGAGCGTCGCGAGCTCGAGCACCTCGATCGCGCGTTCGGCTGCATTCCGATCGCCATGCAAGCGCGCGGCGAAGTCGACGTTCTCGCGCGCCGTCATCCGCGGGAACAGCGACGCGTCCTGCGGCACCCAGCCGATCGCGCGCCGCCGCGCCGGCAGTCCGTCGAGGCGACGCCCGCGCAGCTCGATCGGTCCGCGCACGGCGGGGCGCAGCCCGGCGAGCGCCTCGAGGATCGTCGACTTGCCCGACCCGCTCGCGCCGAAGAGCGCGGTCGCGTCGCCGTCCCACGACGCCGTCGCGTCGAGGGTGAAGCCGGGGTATTCGGCGTGCAGCTCGAAGGTGTTCATTTGCGGCGCAACAGCTCGACGGCGCCGATCGTGAGCAACGCGAGCGCGAGCGAGAGCGCGGCGAAGGCGACGGCGTCGGCGCTCTTGAACTGCTCGATCCGGTCGTAGATCGCCAGCGAGAGCGTCTCGGTCTCGCCGCGGATGCGGCCGGCGACGAGCGCCGTCGCCCCGAACTCGCCGAGCGCGCGCGCGAAGGCCGCGACGGCGCCGCACGCGACGCCGCGCGCCGCGTGCGGCAGCGTGATCGAGAGGAGGACGCGCGCGCGCGACGCGCCGAGGCTCGCGGCCACCTGCTCGAGGCGCGGCGGCACCGCGTCGAAGCCCTGCATGGCGCCCATCACGAAGAGCGGGAAGGACATCACCGCCGAAGCGAGCGCCGCCGCCCACCAGGTGAGGAGGAGCGGCGCCCCGAAGCACGCCTCGACGGCGCGGCCGAGCGGAGCCGACCGCGCGAACAGCAGCAGCAGCACGAGCCCGACCGCGACGGGCGGCAGCACCATCGGGAGCGAGACCACCGTCTGCACGAGCGGCCGCAGCGGCGAGCGCCAGCGCGAGAGGAGGTAGCCGGTCGCGACGGCCGGGAGCGCGATGGCGGCGGTCGCCGTCGCACCGACCTTCAGCGTGAGGAGCGTGACGTCGAGAGCCTCGCCGACGCTCATGGAACGACGCGCACGAATCCGAGCTTCGCCGCCGCCTCCTGGAACTCCGCGGAGAGGAGCCACTGCACGTAGTCGCGCGCCGGGGCCGAGGCGCCCGCGACCGCCGCCGCGACGTATTCCGGACCCGGGTCGTCGGCGGGCGGCACCGCGAAGGCGAGCTTCGCCTTCGTCGCGACCCTCGCGTCGGTCGCATACACGATCGCCGCGTCGGCGGCGCCCGCCTCGACCAGCGCGAGCGCGGCGCGGACGTTGTCGGCGTTCACGATCTTCGGCTGCAGCGCGTCGAGCAGCCCCTTCTTCGTCAGCCAGGCGCGCGCGTACTTGCCGGCCGGGACCGCCTCGCCGCCGAGCGCGAGCTTTCCCGGCAGCTCCTTCAGCGACTCGGCGCTCGTGACCTTCGCCGCAAGGTCGGGCCGCGCGACGACCACGAGGCGGTTCGAGAGGAACTTCACGCGCGTCGCCCCGTCGACCTTCGCCGCGAGGCGGTCGACGTTGGCCGTGTCGGCCGAAAGGAGGCACTCGAAGGCGCCGCCCGCCTCGATCTGGCGCGAGAGCGTCGACGAGGCGTCGAAGGAGAAGCGGAGCTTCGTCCCGGAATGCGTCGCCTCGAACTTCGCCGCGGTCGACTCGCACAGCTCCTTCAGCGAGGAGGCCGCGCCGATCGTGAGCGGAGCCGGGTTCTTCTCGCAGCCCGCGGCGACGACGAAGGCGAGGAGAGCGTGTGCGCGCTTGATCACGGGACGCCGACGATCACCTCGGTCGCCTTGATGATCGCGACCGCCGTCTTGCCGACCTTGAGTCCGAGCCGGTGCACCGACGCGGTGGTGATGAGCGAGACGATCCGCAGTTTCGGCGCGATCTCGAGCACGACACGCGTCGTGACCGGCCCCTCTTCGAGGGCGACGACCTTGCCGCGGAACTGGTTGCTGGCGCTCAGCTTCATGTCGCCCACCTCGGTGAAGTCGATGTACGCCTGGTTCAGGAACCCGGCGAGCTCCGGCGGCTCGCCGCGCGCCGGCCGGCCGCGGGCGACCGCCTCGAGCGCGACGAGGAGCGCGCGCTGATGGCGGGTCGGCCGCAGGACGCCGCGCTCCCACTTGCTCACCGTCATCGGATGGACGCCGGTCACGCCGGCGAGCTGCGCCTGCGTGAGACCGAGGTTCGTGCGGATCGCGGCGAGGTCCATGGACAGGTAAGCCGCAGCTTAGCAGTCCGCGGACGCGCCAACCCGCCGACCCGTCGGCCCGCCGGCCGGCCGCGTCACGCCCCGCGCACGACCTCGGCGGGACGCTCGGCGAAGCGGGCGGCGAGGAAGGGCTCGAGCGGCAGGGGCGGCGCCTCCCCGAGCACGGCCGCGGCGACCATCTCGCCGGTGAGCGGCGCGGCGACGATGCCGGTCCGGAAGCCGCCGGTCGCGTGGAAGAGGTTGGCGACCCGTCCGTCGGGGCCCAGGATCGGCAGCTCGTCGGGCGTGCCGGGGCGCAGCCCGGCCCAGACGCGCTTCACGGTCGCCGAGCGCAGCGCCGGCACGGCCCGCACCGCGCCGGCCGCCAGCGCGCGCGCGTTCTCGTATCGGACCGACGCGTCGAAGCCGCGGTGCTCGGTCGTGCTCCCGACGATCACCTCGCCGTGCGACTTCTGGAGGAGGTAGCAGTCGCGCGTGCTCAGGTTCGAGCGGAGCGTCCCCGGCTTGAGCGTCTCGGTGCAGACGATCTGGCCGCGCACGGGGAAGATCGGGATCTCGACGCCGGCGAGCCGCGCGATCTGGCCCGACCAGGCGCCCGCCGCGTTGACCACCGCGCCGCACGCGAAGCGGCCGGCGTCCGACACGACGGCGTCGACGCGGCCGCGCGCCATCTCGAGCGCGTGCACGCGCGCCTCGGCGACGAAGCGCGCCCCGTGGGCGAGCGCACCGCGCTTGAGCGCCTCGGCCAACAACATGGGATTGACCTGGTTGTCGCCGGGGAAGTGGATCGCGCCGAGCAGGTCGCGCGTGACGAGCGGATCGCGGGCGCGCACCTGCTCGGCCGTCCACGCCTCGACGCGGCTGCGCTCCGCGCCGAGCCAGTCGAGGATCCTCTGCGCGTGGCGCTGCTGCTCCTCGTCGTAGAGGAGGTAGAGGAGGCCGGTGCCGACCTCCGACTCGACGTCGAGGCCGGTCGTCGCGAGCAGCTCCTGCGCGAGCCGCGGGAAACGGTCGTTGCTCGCGCAGAGGAACTCCATGAAGCGGCGCGGCAGCGGCTCGGGGCCGGGTTGGGCGGGTGCGCCGTTGCTGCCCTTCGTCGCGTGGAAGATCACGCCGCAGCCCAGCCCGAGCGATTCGCCGAGCGGCCACAGCCCGCCGGCCGAGGCCGACGTCGCGCGGCCGGGCGTCGAGGCGTCGAGCAGCGTGACCGACGCGCCGCGGCGCGCGAGGAGCCAGGCGACGCAGGAGCCGATCGCCCCGCCGCCGATGACGACCACGTCGCTGGCGCGCGGCGTCACGGCGCGATCCTCGACTCGGCGAGCTCGCCGAGCGTGACCGGACGCACCGGCGGGCGCGGGCTCGCCGGTCCGGCCGATTCGGGGGAGCCCTTCGTCGCGGCAGCGACGAGCCGCGCGACGCCCGGCCAGCACGAGCAGCCCTGGCAGGCGCCCATGCCGACGCGTGTCGCGACCTTCAGGCTGCGGTAGGTCGTGCAGCCGGCGCGGACCGCGTCGCGCACGTCGCGCCACGCGACGTCCTCGCAGCGGCAGACGATGGTCGCGTCGTCGACGAGGTTCGCGAGGCCGGGGCGCGGCAGCGAGATCGCGTCGAGGGCGCGGCGGATCGGCGCGAGGCGGCGCAGCCGGGCGAGCAGCGGCGCGCGCAGCGCCGCGAAGCGGGCGGCGTCGAGCGCGCCGAGCCGGTGCGCGGCCGCGAGCCCGGCGAGGCGCCCCTCGCTCTCCGCGACGAGCGCGCCCGCGACGCCGGCGCCGTCGCCGGCCGTCCAGACGCCGTCGACCGTCGTCGCGAGGTGTTCGTCGCGGACCGGCGTCCAGCCGCCGACCTCGGGGCGCCACTCGAGCCGGCAGCCGGCCATCTGCGCCAGCTGCACGCGCGGCACGAAGCCGAAGCCGACGAGGAGCGCGTCTGCCTTCTCGCGGACGGTCCGTGCACGGTCGGGATTCCAGTCGGCGTCGACCGGCGCGTGCTCGATCTCTCGCAGCGCGCCGTCGCCGTGCGCGGCGATCACCATCCGGGAGTGGCGGACAGGGACTCCGGCGAGGCGCAGCCGCGCGAGGTACTTCATCCCTTCGAGCAGGAGGCCGGGCGTCCGGAACCCCGAAAGCGGCAGCGCGAGCCAGGGCGCTCGTGGCGACGCTTCGAGGACCGCGGCCACGTGCACGCCCGCGGCGACGAGCTGGCACGCGACGGCGAGCAGGAACGGGCCGCTGCCCGCGACGACGACGCGCGCGCCGGGCGAGATGCCCATCGTCTTGACCAGGATCTGGCCCGCGCCCGGAGTCATCACGCCGGGCAGCGTCGCGCCGGGGAACGGCGGGACGAATTCGAGCGCGCCGGGCGCGAGCACGAGCGCCTGCGGCTCGAGCAGTTCGCTCGCCCCGTCCTGGGAGAGCGCGACGCGCCTCCCTTCGAAGACGCCCCACGCGGCGGCCGAGCGCCTCACCTCGATGCGATCGGCGAGGGCGGCGACGCGCGCGCGTAGCTGCTCGCCGCGCCGGTGCGGCGGCGCGCCGCCGTCGGGTCGGGTCGGCTTGCGGTAGATCTGGCCGCCGAGGTCGAGCCCCTCGTCGACGACGGTCGAGCGCACGCCGTGCTCGGCGGCGGCGAGGGCGGCGCTCATGCCGGCGGGACCGCCGCCGACGATCAAGAGCGGGCGGCTCATGACGCTTCGGAGAGCTCCGCGTCCCCCCGCTGCGCGTCGACGCGCATGCCCGGTCGCACCAGCGTCATGCAGGTGCGCACGCTGGCCCGACCGTCGACCTCCATCACGCATTCGCAGCAGATGCCCATGCCGCAGAAGAGCGTGCGCGGAGCGTGAAGCCGCGTGGTGCGCGTCGTCGTGCGGCGCAGGTGGAAGAGGGCGCCCGCGATCGTGAGCCCGGCCGGGCAGCGAACCGCTTCACCGTTGAGCTGGAATTCGACGTCGTCCATCGCGCGAGATCCTGCCCCGAGACGTGCTCAGATCCGTTCCGGATCCGTCCGAATCGGGGCCGGAGGAATAGCGCGATCGCCGCGGGCGGATGCGTCCCGGGCCGATGACGCGCAGATATCGTCCTCGCGGCGGAACGAAGCGACGCTCCGCCCGAATCCGATGGAACAACTTGCCGATCCGGGGCGGCGGTAGCGTCGGCGCCCTGGCGACCCCGGCGCTTCTTCGGAGGGACGACGCGCGCATGAAGCGGCCCGCGACGCTGCTCCTGCTGCCCGGCCTGGACGGGACGGAGGTGTTCTTCCGGCCGCTCGTGCGGGCGCTGCCCGGCTGGATCACGCCGCGCGTCGTGACCTATGCCAGGAAGGGGCGGAACGACTATGCGACGCTCTTCGAGGAGGTGCGCGCGGCGGCGGCCGACCTCGACGAGTGCTTCGTGCTCGGCTGGTCGTTCTCCGGTCCGCTCGCGCTCGAGCTCGCCGTGCGCGAGCCGCAAAAAGTGCACGGCGTCGTGCTCGCGGCGACCTTCGTGCGCGCGCCGCTGCGCCGGCTCGGCTGGTTGCGGTTCGCGCTGGTCGGCCCGCTCGTCTGGCTGCTCCGTGCGGCGCGCCGGCTCCCGCTCTACCTGTCGCGCACGGCGCCGAGCCAGTGGAAGCGCGACAAGCGGGAGACGTGGCGGCGCGTCTCCGCGTGGACCCTCGCGAAGCGGGCGCGCGCGATCCTGGGCGTCGACGCGCGCGCCTCCCTGCGCAGCTGCCGGTCGCCGCTCCTCTACGTGGCGGGCACCCGCGACACGGTCGTGCCGCGCCACAATGTCGAGGAGATCGTGCGAGAATTGCCCTCGACCCGGGTCGTCGACCTCGAGGGGGAGCACCTCGCCCTCTACTCGAATCCGGAGGCGGCGGCGCGCCTGATCACGTCCTGGATCGAGGAGGCGGGAGGCCGGAACGGAGGAGAGTCGAAACCATGAAGCGCTCCTTCCTCGTGTTCGTGCTGTTCTCCTTCGGCTGCAGTTCGCCGGAGGTCGCTCCCGCCGTCGATCCGCAGGCGGCTCCGGCCCAGGACCGCGTGCCGATCGACGTCCCGAGCGCCTTCCTCTGCCGCTTCCCGATCACGGGGTAGCTCGGCCCCGAAGACGACGCGGCGGGCCGACCTCGACGGTGCGATTCCGACGGGTGATACTCGCGGCATGCCCTTGCCGTCCTACAACCCCTTCGGCAACTCGAGCAAGGCCGCGCAGCAGTCGGCGGAGGCGCTCAACAAGGCGCGCGAGTCGACCGAGGACGTTCGCGACCTGCGCGCGCAGATCGAGCGGCTCCAGATGATCTGCGAAGGGATGTGGACGATCCTGCGGGAAACGACGGGCGCGACTGAGCAGCAGCTCCTCGAACTCATCGAGGAGATCGACCTGCGCGACGGCAAGCATGACGGCCGCTGCGTCAAGCCGCCGGCGAAGTGCGCGCGCTGCCAGCGGGTCGTCTCGGCCCGGACGAACGTCTGCCTCTATTGCGGCTCGATGCAGGAGCGGACGACGGTCTTCGGCTGAGGCCGGGCAGCGCGCCCTCGACGTGCAATGGGGCGCGGCCCACGCCATGCTTGCCGCCCGCCGGGGAGTCCTAGTCGGATCCGTTCCCCTCGATCCTGCCACGAAGATGGAGCCCGCGATGTCTCGAATGGTCCCAATGTCGCTGCTGGCCGGAGCCGTTTTGTCCGCGCTCGCCTCCGGTCAGATTGAACCACCCAAGGCGCCCGCCGCTGCCCCGGCGGCCGCGGCCGCCGCCTCGAACGCGACTGTGACGCGCGTCTACAAGGTCACGCAGACGGTCACGCTGAACGACATCCCGGAGAAGGCGAAGAGCGTCCGCTGGTGGGTGGCCATCCCGGACGACGACCGCTTCCAGGAGGTCCTCGACCTCGCCGTCACGGGGGCGCCCGGCAAGTGGTCGGTCGAGCGCGAGGCGGCCCACGGGAACCGCTTCCTCTACCTCGACCTCGCCAACCCCGGCAAGGCGAGCCTCGAGACGACGGTCGAGTTCACGGTGCGCCGCCGCTCGACGTTCGTCGACGTCGACCCGAAGAAGGTCGGCGGAATCACCGATCAGATGCGCCCTCTCTTCGCCGCCGACCTGCGGCGCGACGCGCCGCACATGGTGGTGACGGACGCGATCACCAAGACCGCCAACGAGGTCTGCGGCAGCGAGGCCAACCTCGCGCTCCAGGCGCGCAAGCTCCTCGACTACGTGGCCGACTTCGCCGACCACTATTCGAAGGACCCGACCAAGCCGAAGTGCGGCGTCGGGGACGTCGCCGACTGCATCACCAACAAGGGCGGCTGCTGCACCGACCTCCATTCGATGTTCATCGCGCTGGCGCGCGCGCGCGGCATCCCGGCCCGGCTGCAGATGGGCTACCGCGTCCAGGAGAAGAACCTCGGCAAGACGGTCGACCCGGGCTACCGCTGCTGGGCCGAGTACTTCCTGCCCGGCTACGGCTGGGTGCCGGCCGACATCGTCGAAGGCGACGCCAAGGACGGTCTCGGCCGCGACCGCTGGTTCACCGGCCTCACCGAGCGGCGCGTCCACCTCGACGAGGGGCGCGACTTCGTCCTGACGCCGGCCCAGTCGGCGCCGGGCCGCGTCAACACGATGATCATCGGCTACGCCGAGATCGACGGCGTCCCCGCGCGCGTCCTGCCGGACGGCGACAAGCAGCCGCAGCTCGTGCGCACCGTCCTCTGCAACGAGATCCCCGAGGGCGGCAGCGCGGTCCTCGGCGTCGGGGCGCCGAAGTCGCAGCAGTAGGCCGGCCGACCGCAGATTCCAATCGTTCGAACGGGCCGCGCGGCGCGCCACGAGGTGCGCCGCGCGGCTCTTCTCTTGTCCAGATATGTTTCGGGAGAAGTCTCGGAGGTCGTCCCTCGATGCGCGTGCGCTGGAGCGGAGTCGGGCTCCTTTTGATCGCGGCGGTCGCACTCCTGGGCGGCGCGACATGGCTGCTGACTCGCGACGCATCCGGCACGGATGCCTACGAGATTTCAGAAGCTCCAAGTCGAGCGCCCGCCGAGTTATCGCCTCGCGCGCAAGTACCCGCCGAGCCATCACCGGACGGGGCGTCAACACCCGTAGGTCGCGAAACTCCCGACGATGCATCGCGCGACGAGAGCGCCGAGCCCGTCGGCGTCGAACTGACGATCGTCGACGCGGCGACGAAACTGCCGGAACCGGATGCGATCGTCTGGTACATCGATCCGAGCGAGGAGGTGCGCGAGCTGAGGGAGCAGCTCTGGGACCAGTCCGACCTTCTGGTCGACCAGCTCGGACAGAAGTTGGAGATCGACCGGTACGCCCGCGTGACCCTGCCCGCCGAGAGTCCGCTCCTGGTCGTGGCGCGCGCGACTGACCGATTCGGGCGCGCGTCGATCCGTCGCTCGGATGGGCCGAAGCAGCAGCTCGTGCTGCAGCCCGACCTGCCGCTCAAGGTGCGTGTCGTCGATCCGCGAGGAGCGCGCGTCGGCGATGCGCCGGTCGTGCTCGACGAGGTCGCGATTCCTGCGGTTACCGGGAATGACGAGGCGGCGCGACGTCCGGACCCCCTCGCGACGATGTCGCTCGAAGGCGGCAGCGTCGACTCGCTCGTGCGCCAGCTCGCGCGAGACGGCGCGTCGTTCCTGTGGGACGGGAAGACCTCGCGCGACGCCGGCGAGGCCGAGGTCTCGCACGGTGCGCGATTGCTCCTCGACTTCAGCGAGCCCGATCGTGTCGCGCGCCGCCGTGCGCTGCGCTTCCGTCTCGCCGTGCCCTCCCGTGAGGAGAACTCGCTGCTCGTCGATCCGCGTCTCGACGTGCACGACGCGGTCGTTCTCGTAGCGCCCGACCTCTCGACGGTGAGAGTCTCCGTCATCGGCGCCGACGGCGCGCCGGCAGCGACAGGGTTTCGCGTCATCACCTGTCTCGAAGGCGTCTCGAAACTCGACGCGAAGAAGCGCGCTCGCTTCCCGACGGGTGGCGGAGTTTCGGGCGACGGCAGTCCGCTCTCGCTGGTCGTCCCGATCCAGGAGCAGGTCGAGCTTCGGCTCCTGCCCGACGATCCGGGGCTCGCCGCTCGTCTCGAGGTCGTCGCGACGCCCGAGAAAGCGGACGAGTGCAAGGAAGTCACGATCCGGCTGGAGAAACGGAGCACGCTGCGCACGCACGCCTCGGTCGGTCGGGCGATCGCGCCGGACGGGCGCGTCCTCGCGAACATCGCGATCTCCGCGGGAGCGATCACGTTCTTCGGCGAGACGCTCGGCGGAACCACGATCCGGACCGACGAGCACGGCGTGTTCACGATTCCAGAGGGCCGGTCGGGAATGGTGTGCATGCTGGCGCCGCTGTCCAATGCGCGCGAGGGACGTGACCCGTCGATGTGCGCGGTCGCCAACTGTCCACCAAACGTGAGCGGGGAGTCCCAGCTCCTCGGCGACGTGCAGTTCAAGGAGAGGTCTCTCCTCTTGTCGGGCCGCGTCACCAGTCCCGACGGCCACGGAATCCCACACGCGAAGGTGCGAGTGTGGTGGAGGGATCTCGACGTCTTCAACAACAAGCCCGACCAGTCGATCGTGACGGATCGCGCAGGACGCTTCGAGATGAGGGAGTCACGAGAAGTCGTCCGGCCATCAACGCTTCGTGTTTCGGCCATCGCGATCGACTGGTTCACGCCGGGGACGACGATCGACGAGCGCGAATGGGCCGTGATCCCGACGGAGAAGTTCGCGACCGGAGCAACGGATGTGCAGCTCGTCCTCCACCGCTGCGGCAGCGCGCGCGGCGAGTTCCAGCTCGAATCCGGCGTCGAGCCGACCGACCTGATCCTCGATCCGAATCCGAGGTCGCTGATCCGCGCCGAGTTCGGACCGAAGAACACGTTCCGGATCATCGGCCCACCCTGGTCGTGCCTGCTCACCGTGAAGGCGCGCGGCGGGTCGATCCTCACCGACATCCCGCATGTCGAGCTGCGCGAGGACTGCATCACCGACGACTTCCGTCTGCAGCCGCTCGACTTGACCGGAACGATCCGCATGCCGATCGCGGTCGTCGGGAGCGATGGCGCGCCAATCCGCGGCGCGGTGCTAGTGGTGCTGCCGCCCGTCGGCCGCACGGTCACGCCGTCGAGCTGCGTCACAGATCCGTTCGGGCGCGAGTCGATCATTGCGGCGCGCGGCGACGGGCCGCTGCTCGTCGCGGCGGTGGGGCGCCGACTCGAAAGCGTGCCGATCGAGCCGATCGAGAAGAGGATCGTCCTTCGCGAAGGGATTCACGTCACGGTGTCCCTCCCGGTCCCCGCTGACATTCCCGCGACGATCGTGGGTCACATCGTCGCGGAATACGAGTCGCCCTTGCGATCGGGCGGGCGCGACGGCGCCGTGATTGGGCGCGTCCGTGCACCTGCGCCCGATGCGCCGCTGAGCAGCGGTGTCTTCGAAACGGTGCTCTGCGGTGCCGGGTACTATCGGATCCGCGTATCCCTGCGCGGGAGCGACCGTTGGACGCCTCTCCACGGGACTTGGGACTCCTCTCGCATCATGGTGGTCGACGCCGCGGAGCCGCAGCGTTTCGAGTTGCACGTCCACCCCGATGAACTACGGCGAGTCGTCGAGCTGCTGCGTGAGTGAATTCGAGGATCGCGGCGTACTGCAATGTTCCGCGCCACGAAGAACGTCGGCACGGACGAATCGCCTGAAGGGATCCGCGATGAGCGTGCTGATGCCAGAACCGAGCAGGTTCCCGAAGTCCCGACCACGAACCATTGCAGGCGCCGGCTCGATCGCTGCGCTCGTGCTCGCCGCCAGCTGTTCGATCCTCGAGCCGCGCGAGGATCCGACGCGCCTCTTCCTACTCACGTCGATCGGGGAGACGGCGGCACGGGCGGCGCCGGCGGAGGATGCTGCGCCGGCGGACGCCGCGAAGGGCTGGATCGGGCTCGGGCCGGTGACCGTACCGGCCTACCTCGAGCGACCCGAGATCGTGCGGCGCGCCTCCGAGCACGAGCTCGCGCCGGCGCGCTCCGATCGTTGGGCGGAGCCGCTCGATCGCGCCGTCTTGCGCGTGCTCGCGCAGGATCTGGCGCAGGTCACGGGGCGGCGCGTCGTCGCCTATCCGTGGAAGACGACGCTCGCGCCGGCGTGCGTCGTCGCGGTCGACGTGACGCGCTTCGAGGCGGTCGAGGGGAAGCGGGTCGAGTTGGTCGCCGACGTCGACGTCACCCGTGCCGCCAACGCCGCAACGGTGCGCCGCCACGAGCAGATCGCCGTCGCGCTCGCGGCGGACGACGGCGCCGCGATCGCGAAGGCGATGAGCGAGGCGGCGGCGGAGCTCGCGCGGCGGATCGCGGCCGCACTCGCGCCCTGAGCGGATCGGCGCCGCGGAGACTCTTGCGGCGCTACGGCTTGCGCGCTGCGATCCACGTGGACGGCGGCAGCCACTCGTCGACGGTCGCGCGGTCGCCGTAGCCGCTGCACCAGGACACGATGTCGGCGGGCTTCTTTCCCGGCGCGGTGCTGCCGACCAGGAGCGAGAGCAGGACGCTCGGCGTGCGCGGGTCGCGGCTCGCCGTCTTCACGCGCACGAGCACGCTCGTCTCCGACTGCGGCACGAGCTCGATCTCTCCCTTGAGCGGCGGCCCGTCGCCGGTCGGGATGCCGGTCGTGCGCGCCTCCTCCTCGAGGTGCCGGCGAAACGACGGCGCGATCTGGAGGTAGGGGCCGCGGTGGAGGCCGAAGTGGAGGTGCGCGGGATAGTTGCCGTTCTCCTCGCTGCGGTCCTTGCCGATGCGGCCGATCGGCTGGCCGCGCTTCACGGCGTCGCCGGCCGCGACGCGCCGGTCGGCGGCGAGGTGGACCGAGACGGAGCAGACCGCGGCGAGGCCGTCGATCGGCGGGTCGAGCGGGTGCTCGATCACGACGACGTTGCCGAGGTTCCAGTGGACGCGCTTCTTCTCGTCGACCCAGCTCGGGCTGAAGTCGGAGTAACGCACGACGCCGTCGGCGACGGCGCGCACCTCGGTGCCGGCCGGGAGCCAGACGTCCTCGGCGAGGTGCCACGAGCCGGCGAACGGCGACCGGTCGTCGGTCCCGTCATCGGCGATGTGCGCCCCGAAGTTCCCCTTGCCGCGCAGCCCGCCGAGGTAGCCGTCGCAAGGGAACTGGAACGCTGGCGCCTGCGCGGGCGGGCGCGCCGGATCGCCTTGCGCAGACACGCCTTGTCCCCGCGCGACGGCGAGCAGCGCCGCCGCGACGGCGGCGCGCGCGAGCCACGGATCGAGGCGCACGCGGAACTCCCGGATCGATGCGCGGCGCGGCGGAAACAGCCGGGCGGGATCGCGCGGTCGCGGATTCAACCGCGCGGCGCGACCCCGCCCGATCCAATCATCGGATCACAGCGGCCAGTTGTAGTCCTTGCGGTAGGCGCGGTAGACGAGTCGGCTGCCGCCCGCGTCGGTGAAGGGCGCCAGGTACTCCCAGACGATCGTCCCGGCCGCGTCGATCTCGAACAAGCGGCCGCGCGCGCCCTGGCAGATGAGCGTGTTGCCGTTGGGGAGGCGGTCGGCGCTGCTCACGATGTCGGACCAGAAGTCGCGGACGTTCTGCCCCGACTGGCGGGCGTCGTAGCTCCAGACCACCTGCTTCGTCACCGGGTCGATCTCGACGATGCGCGAGAACCCGGGCGCGCGCCGGAGCAGCGGGTAGCCGGTGCCCGAGCCGTTGTCGAAGACGAGGATGTTGCCGGCGCCCGGCAGCCCGAGCGGGATCATGTGGGGGTAGTGCTGCCCGAAGGTGAGATGGTCGTCCGGCCCGACCTTCCAGACGATGCTCCCGGTCGCCTTCTCGATGATGAAGATCGTGTTCGTGTAGCGCTGGCTGACGATGATGTTGCCTGCAGCGAGCGCCGGGTCGGTGTGGTTGTTGGGCGGGATCTCGCTGATCGAGTTGGCGTGGGCCCAGTCGCCGCCCTGCGCGCCGATCAGCTGCTTCGCCTGGTCGGTGAAGCCGAATTCGGTCGCGTGCTGCCAGGTGTACCACTCCCAGACCACGTTGCCGGCCGGGTCGACCTCGATGATCAGGTCGTCGGTCAGCGTGATCGGCGAGATCTCGGTGATGAGGATCTTCTGCAGCCCGAGCAGCAGGCTGTTGCCGTTGGCCAGGCGCTCGCTGTCGTGGTGGAACGACGAGCCGAGGGGCGCGTTGTTCGGCATGTCGAAGTGCCAGACCAGGTTGCCCAGCTGGTCGAGCTCGCCGCAGCTGAGGTTCGGGCCGTTCGAGTTGAGCGGCTGGATGAAGGCCATGATGTGGCCGTGGTCGAGCGGCTCGACCGTGTTGAGCTCGAAGCCCGGCGCCGGGTTCGTCCACGTGGTCACGACGCTGCCGTCCATGTCGATCTGGTAGGCGTTGCCGTCGGCGCCGAGGAAGATCGTGTATCCGTCGAAGGTCTTGGTGGGGTCCCAGATCGTGGTGCCCGTCGGATAGACGGTCTGGGCGGCCGCGACCGACGTCGCGAGCAGCGACGCAATCGCGACGGAAATTCCTCGGACAAGCATGGTGATCCCCTTTCGAATGATGGTGGACGGACCCGGATGAGGCGGACGGAAGGTCGCGGAGGCTAGTGCATGGAGCTCGATCAGTGACGGGGTAAGCCGGAAGAATGTCAGACGCGTGACGGCGACTGGACGCGCCCCCCCCGGGAGTGGTGCAATGGCCGGTTCCTGCCGCCCCATGGAAGAACCGGATGGATTGGAAGAACCGGACGAAAAGGAGCACGCCGTGAAAGTTCCCCTTGCGCTCGCCGCTGCCGTGTCGCTCTTCGCCCTCGCATCGGGCCCGCTCGACTTCACCGTGAAGGACATCGACGGGAAGGACGTCGACCTCGCGAAGACCTACAAGGGCAAGGTCGTCTTGATGGTCAACGTCGCGAGCAAGTGCGGACTGACGCCGCAGTACGAAGAGCTCGAGAAGCTCTACGGGGGCTACAAGGCGCGCGGCCTCGTGATCCTCGGCTTCCCGGCGAACGAGTTCGGCGCGCAGGAGCCCGGCACCAACAGCGAGATCAAGGAGTTCTGCACCTCGAAGTACAAGGTCACCTTCCCGATGTACTCGAAGATCGTCGTGAAGGGCGAGGGCATCCACCCGCTCTACAAGTTCCTGACGGAGAAGGAGACCGATCCCGCCTACGCCGGCGAGATCAAGTGGAACTTCACGAAGTTCCTGGTCGGCCGCGACGGCAAGCTCGCCGCGCGCTTCGAGCCGAAGACGACGCCCTCTTCCAAGGAGGTCGTCGCGGCGATCGAAGCGGCGCTCGGTCCGGCGGAGGTGAAGAAGGACGAGCCGAAGAATGCGGATCCGAAGAAGGGGGAGCCGAAGAAGTAAGGGCGATCCCGCAGTAAGCGGCCTCGAGCTCGCGCGCTCCTATATGTGGAAGGATCGGCGCCCCGCCCCGGCGGGGCGCCGTCGTTTCGCGGAGTTCCCTTTCGGCGCGTAGGCGAAGTCAGGGCTCGATCACGCGCGGCTTGCCGTCGGCGCCCGTGAGCGCGATGCGCGTCGTGTTCGGGCGCTCCTTCGTGCCGGCGCGACGCGCGACCATGTGGATGCCGGGCTCGGTCGTCTCGTCCGCCAGCAGGAGCCCCGAGCCGCCCTCGCCCGCGCCGAGCTTCACGCGGATCGTCCCCTCCCGGTCGAAGAGCCGGAAGACGACCTCGCCGTCGGCCTCGACGCGCAGGCTCGAGCGCACCTTGCCGCGCTCGTCGATGATCTCGAGTTTGCGACCACGCAGCACGCCTTCGTCCGCCGCGGCGGGCTGCGCCTGCCGCATCGCGACGAGCACGCACGCCAGCAGCGCGAAGTTCACGAGCGTGAGGAACGCGGCGACGCGATGCAACCTCATGGAAGGCTCCTCGGAGCGCGCGCGGCCGACGGCCGCTCACTTCCCGTAGATCTGGATCTGGAACTCTCCGGCCGCGCCGGTCAGGAGCGCGACTTCGTGCGTCTTGTTGTCGAGCGCGAACGCCGGCGACGTCGCGTCGGTCGCGAGGTGCTCGACGACGGTGAAGCGGTCGGGCGAGTCGAGGTGGACGACCGAGAGGCTCCGGTCGCCGGTCCGCGCGAGGACGCACTGCGTCCCCGGGTCGAAGGCGAAGGCGTGCACCTCGCGGCGCAGCAGGAGCGTCGCGACGGCCTTGCCGCTCTCGGCGTTCACGACGGCGAGCTGGTCCTCCGCGACGCCGAGGAAGAGGCGGCGCGACGCGGGGTCGACGGCGATCCCGCGCTTCAGCCGGAGCGGGTCGACCGCGAAGCGCTTGACGACCTCGAGCTTCTTGAGGTCGACGACGAGGATCTCGCTCTTCTGGGGGTTCGCGACCCAGAGCCGCCCCTTGCCGTCGCCGGCGGCCTCGCCCGGCGGCGCGCCGAGCGCCACCGAGCCGAGGACGGCGCCGCTCTTCGCGTCGATCGCCGTGACGTCGCAGCTCTTCTCGTTCACCGTGAAGACGCGCTGGAGCGACGCGTCGTAGCTGGCCGACACGGGGCCGCCGCCCGTCTTCGCCTCGAAGGTCGGGACCGCCGTCGCGAGGTCGAACGCGGTCAGCGCGTCGGTCGCGGCGTGGCTCACGAAGCCGAGCTTGAGATCGGGCGCGAGCGCGACCGCGTGGTGCGACTCGGGGACCGACATCGACCCGACCTCCTTGCCGGTCGCGGTCTCCACGACGGCGACCTCGGTCGTGCGCACGACGTAGATGCGGCCGGCCGCGCCGTCGATCGTGAAGGCGGAGGGCGGCTCCGCGCCGCCGATCGGGAGCGTCCGGACGAGGTGGAATCCGGCCGGCTTCGCCTTCGGCTTCGTCCCTTGCGCGGCCGCCTTCGCGACGAGACCGAGGCCCGCGAGCGCGAGCGTGAGCGCGCCTGCGAAGGCCGGAAATCGTCGCGCCCACCGCGGCATGTCGGCGAACTCCTCGAGGGGAGCGGTCGGCCGCCGAGGATGCGGTGCGTGCCGACGGCGGTCAAGTCAGCGCGCGCGCGAGGCCGGCTCCGCGCGGGGCCTCGACGCGCGTCGGGGCGCGAAGACGCGATCGCTCTCCAGGATCGAGGCGACCAGGTAGTAGATCGACTCGAGGAACGGCAGGACCGCCCAGTCGGGATGGGGGAAGCGCAGCGCGAGGAAGACCCCCCAGATCGTCGCGACGGTGCCGAAGTACTGCGGATGGGCGAGGACCGAGTAGGGGAAGCGGTCGCAGCGCGCGACGCGGTGGCCGAAGCGGACGCCGTAGAACATCCCGACCCGGCCGAGCCGCCACGCCGCGAGGACGTTGAGCGTCTGGCCCGCGACGATCAGCAGGCCGCCGAGCACGATCGCCTCGTCGCTCGAACTCAACGCGAGCGGGCCGCCGCGCGAGTACCACAGGCACCACCCCGCGAAGACCGCGACTTGCAAGGCCTTGAAGGCGTAGAAGGCGCGCTCGAGCGCGGTCACGCCGTCGCTCCCGAGTCCGAAGCGGCGGCCGGCGCGGCGGAACGCCTCGGGCCGGTGCCACGCGAAGACGTAGCAGATCCGCTCGAGCGAGAGGAGCGCGGCGGCGAGCAAGGGGACGAGGAGGGTCACGTTCCCGCAAGAGCTATCCGACGCGCGCCCGTTCCCGAAACGGCGCGCGCCCGCCCCGTTTGAAGATCGTATGAATGGCGTCCCGCTCGCAACGCGCCGCCTCGCGCGATCGCGGCGGGACTTTCGCACTTCTTCACGCGCCAATTCGAACCGGGAGCCCCGCGCCATGCCGCCGTCCGACGCCGACTCCCGCTACGAGACCCATCTCGATCTCAAGTTCGGTCCGAGCGAGCTCGTCGACGTCCCGGCCGTCGTCGCCGCCGTCCGCCACCCGTGGTTCAACCAGACGCTCTGCAAGGTGAACGACTCGGTCGTGCGGCTCGGCGTCGTGAAGGGCGAGTACCACTGGCACCACCACGACCACGACGACGAGTTCTTCTACGTCGTCGACGGCCGCCTCTTCATCGACCTCGACGGCCCCGGCGGCCGCGTCGTCGAGCTCGCGCCGAACCAGGGCTTCGTCGTCCCCAAGGGCGTCGAGCACCGCACGCGCGCGCCCGAGCGGACCGTGATGCTCATGGTCGAGAACGCGGGGATCGTGCCGACCGGGGATCGTTGACCGGGGCTCCCGCGGGCGCGCGACGTCACTCCTTGCGCTGCAGCGGGATCACGACGTCGACGACGCGTTCGTCGGGAATCGAGACTTCGCGCGGAGCGATCGGCTCGAAGCCGACCGGGTCGCGGAAGCTCACGACGAAGGCTCCGGAAGTCGGGATGCGAAAGCGCGTGCTCTCGAGGGTCGCGTCGTAGAGCGTCGCCCGAATTGCCGCGCTCGAAGCGTTTCCCTTGAAGACGACGGTCATGGCGGTCTCGTCAGGAAACGGGAAGCCCAACCACGACGGGATCGCGAACGGTTCGTTTGGCGTTCCCCGATAGACCTTTCCCCACGCCACGGTCTCGTCGTCCAGGGTGAATCGCACGCGTATGCCGATCAGTCGCTTCAGGGGGACTTCGACGTCCCGATCGGTGGCGCCGACGTTCACGACGACCGGCTCGCTCCAATCGAGCTCGTCGTTCTCACCGGAAATCTCGATCGGTCCTGCGGGAACGCGAGCGCGCAGGGTGTGATTCCTCGGTGTGAGCGACCACTGCCCGAGCTGTGCCGCTCCCGGGACGTCGCGAGCGGGGACGCTCCAGCAGATCTTCCGCACGAGGACCGGATCGCGGCTCCGCGCATCGACGAGGTGAAAGGCAACGTCGACGGGCGGACCGACGTCGAGTGCGACGGAGGTCGTCATCGCACCGATCTGGAAGCTGCGAAGCACGCGGAAGCGGTTGATCTTTAGGTACCAGGTTCCCGGCGCGAGAGACAAGCCGGACGTCGTCCAGCGATCTCGGTCATCACCCTTCGGCATCAGCTGCGGTCGAGAGATGCGTACGGCGTCAGGAGAAGGCCAAGGCGCGGAAGGCTCGATCGTGAGGTCGAACGGCTCGTCGGTCCAGCCGGGATCGAGGTGCAATTCGATCGCGACGGGAATCCTCGAAGGCGTCGGCGTTTTCGGGACCGGTGACGCGGCGAGCTCGACGAACGTCTCCTTGCCGCGTTCGAGCGTGACTGCGACCGAACCGAGCAGGTATCGGGGGCCGAGCGCGAGACCCGCCTGGAGCTCGAGGCGGTAGTCGCCGGGCGGCAATCCGTCGAATCGGCTCTCCTCTTCCGCAGAGACTGGCCACGCATCGAGCAGGTTCGGTTCGCTCTCGTCGACGACCCCTTCGAGCGGGCGAGGTGATGGAGTTCCGTTCGAAAGCGTCGAGCGCTCGGGTGGTTTCAGGACGAGGCGAGCGCCGACCGGCGGTACCGGTCCCGTGAGCTGCACTCGCAGCGACCCCGAGCGCGCGAGGGCGACGGTCGACTCTCCGCCGATCAGGTAGTCGACGTCGATGGGGGTCCAGCAGTGGCCGGGTGCATGGCACCAGAGACGTTCCCGCCATCGCGGAAAGGGGAAGAGCAATTCGGAATCCACTTGGAAGTTCAGAGGCGAGATCGAGGACCGCAGTCGGAAATCGTCGGACCGGAAGGGAGGGGGATATGCGGACAGCGGGTTCGAAAAAGGACTGACGTAGACCGAAGCCTCCATCGCCGTTCGCATCGATTCGCGGATCACGTCGATCCCGGACAGCTCCGAGTGGTCTTCCGCGTCGATCAAGTGCACGCGAACGCGAGGGAGATAACGCGCGCGAACGACGAGCTCCTCGGCACTGGTTGGAGCGAACGTCGGGCCGCGGTGGAGTAGTTCCGCGTTGCTCGCCGTGTTCGGGAGCGGTCGCGCCTGACCGTGATCGAGTTCGAGAAAGTCGAAGCGGACGCGTTCGCCCGTTTGGATCCTGAATATGAAGCGACCATCGATCACGGAGACGCGACGGGCATCCGACGCTTCGGCTGGCATTCCGAGGATTGTCGAGTCATTGAGGACCGAGATGAACGCAGTGCCGCTCTCTTCGGCCTGCTCTGCTCCAGTGGAATCGAAGACGACCAACCGGCCCTTCACCTCGCACTCGGAGTAACGGACCTGAGCGGCGTTCCCGACGGTCGCGAAGGTGGCGAACAGGCCGAGGCACGCGCCGAGAACAATCGGGGACGTGGAGCGCCGATCCGAGGAATCGCGGCGCGCCGTGGTGGCGGACGTTGGCATCGTGGAATCGCTCGTTGAGGGTGCCCGTACATTCCAACGCTGCCGTCCGGCCGGATCGGTCAAGAAAACTCCCGCAGCCGCGCCGCCTTGGTCAGGAGGTAGTTCCGCTCGGGGAGGCTCGCCGTGCTTTCGGCGGCGGCGAGGTAGTGGCGGATCGCGGCGTCGCGCTCGCCGGCGAACTCGAAGAGGTGGCCGCGCACGGCGTCGAGGCGGTAGTGGCGGGCGAGGCGCGCGTCCGATTCGAGGGACTGCAGGAGATCGAGCCCGGCGCGCGGGCCGTGGACCATCGCGTAGGCGACGGCGTGGTTCAGCAGCACCACCGGGTTTTCGCCCATCCGCTTCAGGAGGTCGTAGAGCGCGAGGATCTGCCGCCAGTCGGTGGCGGCGGTGCTCGGCGCCGCATCGTGCAGCGCGGCGATCGCCGCCTGGACCTGGTAGGGGCCGACCGACCCGCGCGCGATCGTCCGATCGATCAGCTCGGTGCCCGCCGCGATCGCCGCGCGATCCCATTTCGAGCGGTCCTGTTCGTCGAGCGGGATCAGCTGTCCTTCCGGCCCGGTGCGCGCCGCGCGGCGCGCATCCGTGAGCAGCAGGAGCGCGAGCAGTCCCGCCGTCTCGCGCTCGTCCGGCTGCATCGCGTGGAGCAGCTTCGTGAGGCGGATCGCCTCGCTCGAGAGCTCGACGCGCACGAGCTCCGCGCCGGCGCTGCCGGCGTAGCCCTCGTTGAAGACGAGGTAGAGCACGTGCAGCACCGCGGGGAGCCGCTGCGCGCGCTCGCTCTCGGTCGGCAGCTCGAAGGTCGTCCCCGCCTGCGCGAGCGTCTGCTTCGCGCGGGAGATCCGCTGCGCCATCGTCGCCTCGGGCACGAGGAAGGCGCGCGCGATCTCGGCCGTCGTGAGGCCGCCGACCGCGCGCAGCGTGAGCGCGATCGCGGAGGTCTCGCTCAACGCGGGATGGCAGCAGAGGAAGAAGAGGATCAGCGTGTCGTCGGGGTGCATGGCGTCGGCGTCGGCCGATCCGGTCGGTTCAGGAGCGGGAGCGGGCGTGTGCTCGGATCGTGCGGTGGCGCGCTCCCGCTCGCGCCGCGCCGCCTCGCTCGCGCGCTGGTCGTGCACGCGGCGCGCGGCGATCCGGTAGAGCCAGCCCGACGGATTGGCCGGCGCGCCCTGGTCGGGCCACTGCTCGAAGGCGGCGAGCAGCGCCTCCTGCACCGCGTCCTCGGCGGCCGCGAAGTCGCCGCACCGCCGCGCCACCGCGCCGAGCACCCGCGGCGCCGCCTCGCGCAGCAGCTGCTCGGTCGCGGGATCGAGTCGCCGCGCGCTCACTCGGGATGCGGCGCCGACATCACCTGGCGCAGCTCGATGGCGATGCCGAACGGCTTCCCCTTCGGACCGGGCGCCGCCGACGCGCGCGCTGCGATCTCGATGGCGCGCTTCTCGGAGGGGACGTCGACGATCCAGAAGCCGGCCAGGAACTCCTTCGACTCCGGGAACGGGCCGTCGGTGATCTTCGGCGCGCCGCCCTTCGACACCACGACCTTCGCCTCGTTGGGCCAGGCGAGACCTTCGGCGGCGACCAGCTCGCCGGCGGCGGCGAGCTGCTTGTTCAGGTCGATCATGAACGCGATGTGGGCCTGCACTTCTTCCGGCGCCCACGTCGTGATCGGCGGGCAGTCGCCGCCGCCCTCGTTGCCGTGGTGCATCAGCAGCATGTACTTCACGGTCGATCTCCTCGTCGTCGGGTTTCGGGACAGGTGGATGGTCGTCGTCGGGTTCCGGAACAGGTCGGTCAACGCCGCCGGGTGTACTCGATCCGGAGCAGCTGGAACTCCTTTCCGTCGGGTCCGCGGCCGTAGAGCGTCCACGTGCGGTGGTCGTTGTCGGTGAGCTGCAGGACGATGCGGACCGGCTCGAGCGTCCCGCTCGGCCCATAGCACTCGCCCTGCATCTCGAGCTGGCGCGTCTTCTCGTTCCAGTCGCCGTACGCGATCAGCGGCGACGACGTCATCGAGTCGGTCCAGTACGAGAAGAACTTCCGGCGCACGGTACAGAAGCCGCTCATGCCGTGGCCGATCAGCTTCATGCCCATGAAGTCGCCCGTGAAGGCGTCGACCGTGTGGAAGTCGGTGTGCTTCGACGTGGTGAGCGTGCCCTGCGAGCGCGTCTCGCCGCCCTGGCCGTCGGGCGCGATGAGCACGGCGTCCCACGTGCCGACCAGCTTCTGCAGCAGCGCGTGCTGCGGGCCGACGTGGAACGCGTCGGGAATCACCGCCGCCGGCGCGGCGGGGCGGCCGGCGCCGTCCTGCACGGGGCCGGAGCCGACGGTCGCCGCGAGCACGAGCAGAGCGGTGGAGAGAGGAGCGTTCAGCGTCTTCACGGAATCCTCCTGGATCGGGGCCTGCGTCGAGCGGCGCGCACGCACTCGTGCGCTCTGCCCCGGAGTCGGAGCCGATCCGCGCTTCTCGACACGGCTTGCGGAAAAAACCGGGCTCCCCCGCGCCGCCGGGGCGGCCGCTACGATCCCCGGCCCGCTCGGACGCACCCCGCCCCGGTGCCGAACCTTGGAGGAATACGCCGTGTCGAACCGCACGCACGATCCGCTCTCGGTCATCCTCACCTGCCGCGACATCAAGAAGACGATCACGTTCTTCAAGGACAAGCTCGGCTTCGAGCTCGAGGCGTGCTGGCCGGACGAGAAGGCGCCCTTCTGGGGCAACCTCATGCTGGGCAACCAGTCGGTGATGGTCGGGCAGTCGATGCCGGCCGACGCGGCGTCGCAGTTCTGCGCGGGCGACGCGGTCGCCGAGAAGAACTTCAAGCAGATGGCCGACGACCTCGCCAAGAACAAGAGCGGCGTCGGCATCGGCGTCTACGTCGCGGTGCCCGACGTCGACCAGTTCCACGCGAAGGTCGTGAAGAACGGGGTCGCGGTCGAGTCGCCGCCGAAGTCGCAGTTCTACGGGATCCGCGAGATGACGCTGCTCGATCCCGACGGCTTCCGCTTCATGTTCTACACCGCGATCACGATGGAGAGCTGCCAGTCGTGCGGCATGCCGCTCAAGGACGCGAAGCCGGGCACGATGTACTGCGGCTACTGCACCGACGCGGCCGGCAAGCTCAAGTCCTTCGAGGTCGTGCTCGAGGGGACGACGACCGGCTACTTCATGGCGATGCAGAAGATGGCGCGGCCCGAAGCGGAGAAGGCCGCGAAGGCCCACCTCGCGAAGATGCCGGCGTGGGCGGGGATGAAGTGACCGCGCCCTGATCCGTCAGCGCCCCGCGCGCAGCGCCGCGCGCCGCCGCTCGAGGAAGGCGCGCTCGGCGGCGTTCGAAGTGAGGCCGAGCGCGGCGTCGTAGGCGAGGAGCGCCTCGCCGTCACGGCCGAGCCGCCGCAGCAGGTCGGCGCGGATCGAGTGGAAGAGGTGGAAGTCGTGCAGCGCGATCCGATCGACGAGGGCGAGCGCGGGCCCGGGTCCGTCGACCTCGGCGATCGCGACGGCGCGATTCAGCGCGACGATCGGCGTCGGCGCGATCTCCTGGAGCTGGTCGTAGAGCCGCACGATCTGCCGCCAGTCGGTGGCGGCCGCGGTGGGGGCGTCGGAGTGGACCGCCTGGATCGCGGCCTGGAGCTGGTAGGGGCCGGGGCGGTTTCGCTCGAGGCCACGGCGGACCAGCGCCTGTCCCTCGGCGATCCGTCCGCGGTCCCAGTGCGAGCGGTCCTGGTCCGCGAGCAACACGAGCTCGCCGTGCGCGCCGACGCGCGTCGCGCGCCGCGCGTCGATCAGCAGCATCAGCGCGAGCAGCCCCGCCACCTCCGGCTCGTCGGGCGTGAGCTCGAGGAGGAGGCGGCCGAGCCGGATCGCCTCGGCGCAGAGGTCGTCGCGCACCAGCTTCTCGCCCGAGCTCGCGGCGTAGCCTTCGTTGAAGACGAGGTAGACGACCGCGAGCACGGCGCGCCGGCGCGCCGGCAGGTCGGCGTCGCCCGGGACGCGGTAGGGGATCGCGGCGTCCCGGATCTTCGCCTTCGCGCGCACGAGCCGCTGCGCCATCGTCGCCTCGGGCACGAGGAAGGAGCGCGCGATCTCGGCGGTCGTGAGCCCTCCGAGGAGGCGCAGCGTGAGCGCGACCTGCGCCGGCGCTGCGAGCGCCGGGTGGCAGCAGGTGAAGATCAGCCGCAGCGTGTCGTCACGCACCGCGCCTTCGTCGAGAGGCGCGAGCTGCGGCTCCGCGGGCACCGAGATCAGGGCCGCCAGCGCGTCGCGCGCCTCGCGCGAGGCGTCGCTGCGCTTGCGGTCGATGGCGCGGCGGCGCGCGGTCGTGAGGATCCAGCCCGAGGGGCTCGGCGGGATTCCCTCCGCCGGCCAGTGCTCGAGCGCCGCGGTGAAGGCGTCCTGCACCGCCTCCTCGGCGGCGTCGATGTCGCCGAGGAAGCGGACCAGGACTGCGACCGCGCGACCGTACTCCGCGCGGAAGACCCGCTCGATCGCGGCCGCGGAGGCGTCGCCCATCGTCCCGTCAGCACGCCACGTGCTGGAACGGCCGCACCTCGATCGGGAGCGTGATGACGCGCGCGAACTTGCGCGCCCATTCGAGCGCGGCGTCGAGGTCGGCCGCCTTCACGACGACGAAGCCGCCGACGTGCTCCTTTCCTTCGGCGTAGGGACCGTCGGTGACGAGCGTCTCGCCGTCCCGCACGCGCACCACCGTCGACGAGCTCGCGGGGTGGAGGCCGCCGTTCATGACCCAGGCGCCGGCGTCCTTCAGCTCCTTCATGAGCGCCCCGACGTCCCGCATGATCTTCTCGAGATCCGCTGCCGGGGGCGGCGGACCGTCGGGCTGGACGATGTTCAGCAGATAGTGCGTCACGGTCATTGCTCCGGTTCAAGGGGGTTCGAAGTTACTCGCGCGGCCCGCTGCCGGCGCGTCGCCCACCAGACGGAGCCGATCGGGGGAGATCGACACTCTCTGCGAAGAAACGGCGAAGGCCGTGAGCCGGGGCGCGGGGGTCGCCGGTAGGAGGCGCGGCCCGAGGTCACCAGGGGGGAGGTCATGGCACGGCCCGAGCCCGGACCGGGGATCGCCGAGCGGATCGAGGGTTCGCTTCGGCAATTCGTCGCGGAGGCGACGGCGGCCTTCGGGGACGACCTGCGCTCGGTCGTCCTGTTCGGGAGCGCGGTCGACGGGTCGCTGCGGCCGACCTCCGACGTGAACGTCCTCGTCGTGCTGCGGCGGTTCGAGCTCGCGAGGGCGGAGCGCGCCGGTGCCGCGGTCGCGCTCGCGCGCGCGGCGATCCGGCTCGCGCCGATGTTCGTGCTCGAGACCGAGCTCCAAGTCGCGGCGCGCTCGTTCGCGGTGAAGTTCGCCGACCTGCTGCGGCGGCGGCGCGTGCTGCACGGCGACGACCCGCTCGCCGGGATCGCGGTCCCGCGCGCGGCGCGCATCGATCGGCTGCGACAGGTCGCCCTCAACGTCGCGCTGCGGCTTCGCGCGTCGCTCGTCGACGCGGCGACGCGCGACGAGCGACTCGCTCCCGTGATCGCGCGAGCTGCGGGACCGCTGCGCGCCGCGGCGCTGACGCTGCTCGAGCTCGAGGGGACGGCGGCGGCGACGTCGAAGGAGGCGTTCGGCCGGATCGCCGGCGAGATCGACGCCAAGCGGGCGGAGCGGCTGCTGCCCGAGATCTCCCGCGCGCGCGAGTCGGCGAGCGTGACGCCGGGCGCCGGCGCCGAGACGGTGCTGCTCCTGGTCGACGTCGCCCTCGCGATCGGCGTGCGCGTCGAACGGCTGGACCGGGGAGGCGCGCCATGATCGACCTCGCCGCCGCGAACGTCTTCGACTGGGCCGGCCCTGACTTCCTGAAGTTCTACGCGCTCTTCGCGGCGACGGTGCTCGTGCTGCAGTACCTGGTCGGCCGGGTACCGCGTGGCGAGGCGCGCGCCCCCGACCTCTCCGACCCCTACCTGATCGCCTGCCTGCGCGGCGGTGAGCGCGAGACGCTGCGCGTCGCGACGGTCGCGCTCGTCGACCGCGGCCTCCTGAGGGTCGACGGCGACCGGATCGCGGCGGCACCCGGCATCGACGAGCGCGCCTCGCGCGTCGCGGTCGAACGGGCGCTGCTGCGCCACTTCTCGACGCCGCGCAAGACCGGCTCGCTCGTGCTCGCGACGGAAGCGAAGGCGGCGTGTGAGGAGTACGCGAGGAGGCTGGTCGACACCGGCACATGGACGTCGAGGGAGAGCCGCGCGCGCCGGGAGCTCGCGTGCTGGGTCGCCTCGGCCCTGCTGGTCGTGGTCGCGGCCGTGAAGCTGGTCGTGGCGCTCTCGCGCGGCCGCACGAACGTCGGCTTCCTGTTCGGCCTCGCGCTGATCGCGACGCTTTTGAGCGTGAGCATCGGACGGCACGCCGGAGTCGACCGCTCGCGGCAGTGGCTGCGCGGGCTGCGGACAATGCTCACCGAGCTGCCGGCGCGGGCGAAGGGCCTCGCCCCCAGCGGCGCGACCGCGGAGCTCTCGCTGCTCGCGGCCGTCTTCGGACTGGAGTTCGTGCCGCTCTCGCTGTTCCCGCCGCGGGACGCGCTGTTCGGCGCCGAGCTCGCGGAGGAGGCGAAGCGGCGGCGGCGCGAGGTCGACCGCTTGAACCGGGAGGGCGAGTCGGGCTGGTTCTTCAGGTGCTCCAGCGGCTCGTCGTGTTCCGCCGGCTCCTTCTCGAGCGGCTGCTCGGGCGGCTGCGGCGGCGGCTGCGGCGGATGCTCGTCGTGAACGTGGCGCCGACGATCGCGCGCGACCGGTTCGGCCTCGGCTGGCGACCGGAGCTGGCGGGCGAGCTGCTGCTCGCGCGCTCGCGCATCGACCTGCTCGAAGTGGTCGCCGACGACTGGTTCGACGCCCCGAAGGAGCGGCTGCGGGCGCTGCAGCTCCTCTCGACCCAGTTCGCGCTGGTGCTGCACGGCGTCGGGCTCGGCCTCGCGTCGGTCGAGCCGGTCGAGGAGGCGCGGCTCGCCCGCTTCGCCCGGCTGCTCGCGCGCGTCGACGCGGAGGGCTGGTCGGAGCACCTCGCCTTCGTGCGCGGCGGGGGCGTCGAGCTCGGCCATCTCGTCGCGCCGCCGCGCCGCGACTCGATCGTCGCCGGTCTCGCGCGCAACTTCGAGCGGGCGGCGCGGGTCGTCGGGTCCCCGCCGCTGCTCGAAAACGTCGCGACGCTGGTCGATCCTCCCGGCAGCGACCGCGATGAGGCGATCTTCGTGGCGCAGGCGCTCGCCGCGACGGGGGCAGGGCTCGTCCTCGACCTCCACAATCTGCACGCGAACGCGACCAACCTCCGCTTCGACGCACTCGCCTGGCTCGACGTCGTCCCGATGGAGAGCGTGGTCCAGGTCCACCTCGCCGGCGGCCGCGCCGTCGCGCGCGGCGGCGTGACGCGCGTCCTCGACGACCACCGGCACGACGTGCCCGATCCGGTCTACGCGCTGCTCGAATCGGTGGGGGAGCGCTGCCCGCAGGCGCTGACCGTCCTGCTCGAGCGCGACGGCGACTATCCATCGCTCGGGTCGCTGCTCGGCCAGCTCGACCTCGCCCGCGCGGCGCTCGAACGCGGTCGCGCGCGACGCTCGCTCGTGCGGACGAAGGCGCTCGAGACGGCGCCGGATCGAATGCCCACGGTCGTTCCGGATCGTCGCGGGGAGCGTCGGATCCTGAGCGCCGAGTCGGACCTGAACGCAGTCCTGGCGCGCGCCTACGTCGATCCGGCCGCGCGCGCCGAGCTCGTGCGCCGCGGCGCCGCGGCGTGCGGCGCATCGAACTGCCCGCTCGACGAGATCGGCCTCGAACTCACCGCCGAGAGCCTCGCGCGCAAGCGCGCTCGACTCGCCGGTTCCGGCGCTTGACCGGCGCTCGCGATCACGCCGTCGCCGCCGCCGGCTCCTTCTTCCGGTGGAGCACCGCCGTCAACGCCCCGAAGAGCGAGCCGACGATGACCGTGTAGCAGATCCACGTGACGAACTGCGGCAGGACCGCGATGACGAGCCACTTCGGGAAGAACTCCATCTCAGGCAGGCCGGGCATGCCCTTCTCGAAGTGGGTTCCCCAGTTCTTCTGCATCGCGACGTACATCACGACGACGACGGGGAGACGGGAGAGGTAGCCGAAGGCGACGAGTGAGCGGCCGAGCTCCTTCCAGCCGACGAAGGCGAGGGCGGCGCCGACGAGGACGGAGCCGTTCAGGAGCGCGATCTTGCCGGACGGCGGGATCGAGCTGTCCGGATCGCCGACGATGGGGCCCGGGGCGGCGAGCAGCACCAGTCCGACGAACGAGAGCAGCAGCGCGCGCCCGCTCCTCGCCGGCGTGCGACCCTGCTCCTGCAGCCGCAGCGCGAACCAGATCCCCAGCAGCGGCACGAGCCACGCGATGCCGACCAGCGCGAACCTGCCGCCGGCGTCGCGGCTGAAGAGGAGCGGCGACCAGCCGTGCAGCTCGCCGTAGAGGCGCAGCAGCGTCAATCCGAGCGAGACGAGAGCGGCGAAGAAGATCGGACCCTTCATCGAACTGCCCGAAGCAGGGGCTCCCATCTCCGGTCTCCCTAGTGTTCCGTGTCACCCGCGTCGGCGGCGGTCCCGGCCGGCGCGAGGCTCTTCCACGGATCGTGGTGGTCGGTCATCCACTGCTCGAGCCGCGCACGCAGATCGGCCTTGGTCGCCGCGAACCTCGCGTCGTTCGCGAGGTTCACGATCTCGCCCGGGTCGTGCGCTATGTCGTAGAGCTCGGCACCGTCCGCGGCGCCTCCGGCGTAGATCACGTACTTCCAGTCGCGCGTGCGGATGCTCCGGATCGGGACGACCCACTGCTGCTTGCCGTAGTACTGGACGACAATGGCGTCGCGCTCCGGAAGCGCGGCGGCTCCGGTGAGCCACGGCCGGAGCGAGACGCCGTCGAACTTCCGCGGCGCGGCCGCGCCGTCCGTCCCGTCGCGCGGCGGCTCGGCGCCGGCGAAATCGAGCAGCGTCGGCGCGAGGTCGCAGAGGACGACGAGCGAGCTCGAGCGGCCGGTCTTCCCGCCGAACGCCTTCGGCACGCGCACGACGAGCGGCACGCGGACCACCTCGTCGTACATGAAGGGGCCCTTGAAAACGAGCCGGTGCGCCGCGTCCATGTCGCCGTGGTCGGAGGTCACGACGACGATCGTGCTCTCGAGGAGGCCGCGCTCGCGCAGCGCGGCGAGGACGCCACCGAGCCTCCCGTCGAAGAGGCGCACCTTGTCGCGATAGAAGCGGCGGTACGCCTTCCAGCCATCGGTCGCCACGCCCTTCATGATCTTCCCGCGGCGGTCGGCGGCCATGAACTCGCGCTGCGGGGCGGGGCGGTCGGCGAGGTTCGTCTTCTCCCACGATTCGGGCAGCGGGACGCTCGCGAGATCGGCGCCGCGCGCTGCGGCGGGATCGAAGTCGTAGACGTCGTGCGGGTCGCGCAGCGAGACGAAGAGCGCGAAGGGCGGGTCGCCGCTCTTCACGCCGGCGAGGAACGCGACGGCGCGCTTCACCGCGTCGTCGTCGTCCTCGGGCGCCGGATGGGAGACGCCCGCGTCGACGTCCCAGCCGGCGAGCGCGCGCCTCTGGTCGCCGAGGTGCCACTTCCCGAAGTAGGCGGTCCGGTAGCCGGCCGCCTGCAGCGACGGCGCGATGGTCGCGAGCGCGAGCGGCCGCGTGCCGGCCGAGCCGACGTTCGAGACGACGCCCGTCCGGCTCGGCACGAGGCCGGTCAGGATCGCTGCGCGGCTCGGCGAGCACTGCGGCGTCGCGCAGAAGGCGTTCTCGAAGACGAAGGCGTCGGCGGCGAGCCGGTCGAGGTTCGGCGTGACGAAGAATGGATCGAGGAAGCCGGCCGCGCGCCCGTGCTGCTGGTCGGAGAAGACGAAGAGGAGATTCGGCCGCGCCGGCGCCGCCGGCTTCGCGGGCGTCGCCTCCTGCGACCGGACGGAGAACGCGAGCACGGCGAGCGCGAGCGCCGCGAGCGGGCGCCGCTTCCGGTCCATTCCTGGCATCGCCATCCCGGCGATTGTAGGCCGGCGCGCGAAGCAGCGCGGCCGGCGGCGAGAACGATCTTTCCCGCCGCCGGCCGCTTCGGAGCGATCGCGGTCGCGTCGTCAGTACGAGCCGAACACCAGCTCGAGCCCGTTGCTCCGCGCCTTGTTGAACGGATTGCCCGTGTCGAATGCGACGACCTGCACGCCGATGTCGAGGCCGACCAGCGCCGGATCGTCGGGATGGGTGAAGCGCAGCCGCGTGCCGCCGTTGCCGGCGCCCGCGCCGCCCGCGACGAAGGGGACGAGACCCCACGCCGTGGCGAAGTCGATGTAGAGGTGGCCGCCCCAGATCGGCAGGCTGCCGGTGCCGATGCTCCAGAGGAAGAAGCAGCTCGCGCCGCCGTTCAGGCGGTCGATGTCGTAGGTGAGGTCGGCGCCCGGCGATGGATTGAAGATGCCGCGGATGCGCGGCACGAAGCCGCCCGCGCCCGCCGTCCCGGTGCCGAACACGTCGCTGTGTCCGCTGCAGCCCGGGTAGGCGCCCGGCACCGCCGCGCCGAGGAAGTATCCGAGCGTCGCGTCCTGGCAGATCGTCGTGACGTTGCCGAGCGAGTCGATCTTCACCAGCGCGCTCGTCTCGGCGCACGAGACGATCAGCCCCGAGCCGTCGGGCGACATCGTCACGTCGTTCGGCTCGTCCAGGATCGGGTCGTCGGCGAAGACCTCCCATTCGCCGGTGTCGACGCGGATGCGCACGACGAAGTTGCTGCCGTACGAGGCGGCGAAGAGGTTGCCGGCGCGGTCGAGCTCGATGCCGGCCGGGATGGCGACGCCGTTCGCCGCGCCGTCGAAGAACGGCGTCGGGACGCCGTTCGCGTCAATCTCGAAGATCCAGTAGTTGCCGTGGTCGGTCATCCAGAGGTTGCCGTCGTGGTCGAAGGCGAGGCCGCCCGGGATGCTGTAGAGGCCGTGCGAGTTGTCGGAGAAGAGAGACTGCGTGCCGGTGTTCGGATCGACCTTCACGACCCACTGATAGTGGGCCTCGGTCACGTAGAGGTCGCCGGTGGTCGGATGGATCGTGACCGAGAGCGGCGTATGGAGCAGGTTGCCCAACGTGAGCACCTGCTTGGTGCCGTCGGGCGCGATCTTCCAGATCAGTCCGACGAACGAGTCCTGCAGGAAGACGTTCCCCGCCGGGTCGACCTGCCCGTAGAAGGGCGCGAACACGCCGGTCGCGAAGGGCTCGATCTGGCCCGTCGCCGGATTCCATTTGCGGACCTCGCGGACGTCCGGGAGCGAGATGTAGACCTCGGGCTCGTCGAAGGCCGCGCACGACGCCAAGGCAGCCAGCAGGAGTGACATTCCTCTTCTCCTTCTCGGGACGGTCACCAGGCGCGTGGGGAATAGCACGATGCCGCGCGCGGCAACCCGTTCTTCACGACTCCTTCGCGTCCCTCGCGCGCCGACCCCGCGACCCCATCACTGCGGATCGGCCGCCCACGCCGTGAACGCCGCCTCGAGCTCGGCTCGCACCGGGGCGAAGAGCTGGTCGAAGAGCTGCGCGCCGCTCTGCTTCTGCGCGTCGCGCGACCAGCGCGACCCGAGCCCGAAGTTCTCCCAGTCGGCGAAGCGTCCGGCGAAGCGCACGTCCTTCGTGGTCGAGAGGAACCAGTAGAGCGCCCACGCCTCGCGGTAGAAGTGCTCGGCGCTGCCGTCCTTCGCGTTGATGCGCACGTTCGCGTCTCCGGAGAGGAGCTCGCCGAGCGGGACGCGCAGGCGGCCGTCCGACAGCGACGCAGCGAGCGTCGCGCGCGTGGGCTTGAGTCCCGTCTCGAGCGTCCCTTCGGCGTAGCGCATCGCCGCGCTGTTCCCGAAGAACTCCGCCGTCCCCTCGGCGTACCACGAGGGCATCTCGCTGGCGTAGACGTCGAAGTGCCAGAGGTGCGCGACTTCGTGGAGCGCGATCGGTTCGAGGCGCGCCTGCGCGAAGGTGACCGCGAACCCTTCCTTCGACGTCGCGAAGCCGGCGGAGAGCGTGCGATCGGCGTGGTCGGACGACTTGCACCACTCCTGGTAGGAGGAAGTGTCGGGGAAGACGAAGAGGCCGAGCGGCCGCGGCGTCGCGCGCTCGCCCAGCTGCTTCTCGTATTGCGGATAGGCGAGCTTCAGCAGCGCGAGCAGGTCGGCCGCCTGCTTTTCCGAGGTGACCGTGCGCACCAGGATCCGGTCGTCCCGCGCTTCGTGCACGGAATCGAGGCTCTTCAGGCTGCGCAGCATGCTGTCGCGCAGCCAGCGCTTGCCGTTGATCAGGACGAGGTCGTCGACGACCATCCGCTTCGAGACGTCGGCCGGGATCGTGCCGGCCTTGCCGGCGACCAGGCGCCCCTCGGCGTCGAGGTCGTAGGGGCCGCCCACGAGCTCGAGCGCGCGCAGGAAGCGTTCGTGCGCGGCCTTCGCGAGGATCGGATCGCCCGGCTTCTTGGCGTACTTGGCTCCAAGCTTGAGCAGCGCCGTCGCGTAGGCCTGGTCGTACTGCTCCTTCTTCTTCTTGAAGCCGGCCTCGACGAACGCCTTCGGCGACTTCCACTTGCGCCGCTTCCAGATCGGATTGTCGAAGTCGCGCAGCAGGCCGGTGAAGCGGCGCAGGCCGCCCGCTTCGGGGATCAGCTCGATCGCCCGCTCGAAGCACCAGAGCGCCTCGCCGCGCCAGCTGCCCTCGTAGTACCCCGAGCCCGCCTCGTAGTACTTGTCGAAGACGGGCTTGAGGACGTCGAGCTCGTACTTGCGGGTGTCGGGATCGAGCAGCGCGGGCTTCTCGCCGTCGCCCTGCGCCGCGGCGCGCGGCGCGAGCAGCGCCGGGACGATCGCGACGACGCCGACCAGCACGAGCGCCCGGACGCGAGCGGCCATCCTCATCCCTCGTGAAGTGACGTGGGAAGTGACGTGGGACGGAGCGCGGGAATGTAGCGGCGCGCCGTCGGCTTTACTTGCGTGAAGACCCCCGCTCTCATCGCGAAATGGTCCACCGCGCCTTCCTCATCCGGTCGCTCTTGGTGGGGTTCGCCGTCGCGCCGGCCGTGCCGCCCGCCACCGCGCAGGCGCTGCCGAAGATCGAGCTGCGGCGCGTCCTCGCGAAGCTCGACGTCGACCGGCCGCTCTGGATGGAGGAGGCGCCCGACGGGTCGGGGCGGCTCTTCGTGGTCGAGCAGCGCGGTCGCATCCTGGTGACGAGAAAGGGGGGCGACGGGAGCGACGCGAAGCTCTTCCTCGATCTGCAGGCGCGGCGGCCCTACGTCGAGAACGAGGAGGGGCTGCTCGGCTTCGCGTGCCACCCGAAGATCGGCGAGAACGACCGCTGCTTCGTGTTCTATTCGCAGCAGAAGCCGAAGAGGACGGTGATCAGCGAGCTCCTGACCTTTCCCGACGACCCCGACCGCGCCGACCCCGCGTCGGAGCGCAAGCTCCTCGAGTTCACGCGCCCCTACTGGAACCACGACGGCGGTTTCCTCGGCTTCGGCCCCGACGGCTTCCTCTGGTTCACGTGCGGCGACGGCGGCAGCGCCGGCGATCCGCACGGGAACGGCCAGAGCCGGACCACGCTGCTCGGCAAGATCCACCGCATCGACGTCGACCACCGCGACGGCGAGCTCCCTTATGCGATCCCGCCCGACAACCCCTTCGCGAAGGAGGGCGGGAAGGTGCGCGGGGAGATCTGGGCCTTGGGCCTGCGCAACGTCTGGCGCATGAGCTGGGATCGCGAGACGAAGGAGCTGTGGGCCGCCGACGTCGGGCAGGACCGCTGGGAGGAGGTCGACCTGATCGTCCGCGGCGGCAACTACGGCTGGAGGGTGCGCGAGGGCTTCCACGGTTTCGTCGGCGAGGCGTCGGGCGCGAAGCTGATCGACCCGGTGATCGAGTACGCGCACAACGACGGCCTGGCGAAGCAGAGCTCCTTCCCCGACCACGGCAGCGGCACCAGCATCACCGGCGGGTACGTCTACCGCGGCAGAAAGCACCCCGCGCTGCGCGGCGTCTACGTCTACGCCGACTACACGCTCGGGACGATCTTCGGGCTGCGCCACGCGAACGGGAAGGTGACCGCGCACGGGACGCTGCTCGCGCAGCCCAAGAACGTGACGAGCTTCGCCGAGGACCGCGATGGCGAGCTCTACGCCCTCACGCAGGGCGGCGGGATCTTCGAGATCGCGGCCGCGGGCGTGAAGTGACTTCAGCGCGTCTTCTCGCGCGGCGTGCTCGGCGTCATCTCCGCGGTGTAGACGAAGGCGTCGGCGAACTCGCACCAGGGACCGGTGCAGCGCGCGTAGCCGAACGGGCGCGCCTCGAACGGCTTCTGGAAGGGCGAGTCGTCGGCCCGCGCGGCGCGCAAGTCGAGGAACGCGAGCGGCGGGCCGGCGCGGTCGAAGAGGTCTTCGAGCGAACCGGGGGCGGGCGGCTCGAGCGGGCTCTTCACCTTCTCGAAGACCGATCCGAACGTCCCGCGTGCGGCCGTGAAGAGGATCGTGTAGGCGGCGGCGCCGAGCTCGCGATGGACGACGTCGCCCATCGTGACGTACTTCTCGTAGAGGTGCACGCTGCTGCCGACGAAGCGCACCTTCGGCAGGCCGTGGGCGATGTGGCGGCTCGCCGCCCAGACGACGATCTTGCGCCCGGCGAACCAGTCGTTCGCGAGCCAGACCAGGTTCTCGCCCATGGCCACGTCGCGGAGGTTGCTCGCTTCCTGCTGCTTCGCGTCCTGCCCCGGACCGGCGGCGAAGCCTTCGGCGACGGCGAGCTCGACGCGGAGGTTGCGCAGCGTGCGCGCAGCGAAGCGGCGGCGGCGCGCGGCCGCGGCGTCGGTCGCCTTTTCGTCGACGGGCGCGAAGCGTTCCTCGATGCCGCTCACGAATGGAGCCGCTGCGGCGGCCTTCTCGGTCGGCGGCGTGCTCGCGGCGCCGGCGGCGGGCGGCGCCGAGAGCTGCCGGATCTGCGCGTAGAGCTTCGCGAGGTGGGCGCGCTCGTCGTCCGAGAGCGCGACGCCGAGCTCCTTCGCCTCGCTCGCAATCCAGTCGACCCAGCCCGCCGACGCGCTGCCGGTGAACTGGCAGTCGACGCCGGCGAGCTCGAGCGGACGCGCCGCTCCCGGCGCGTGCGTGTCGCGCAGGTAGTCGAAGACCGGCCGGCACGCTTCGCTGCGCGTCCAGATGGCGAAGACGCCCTGCTCGAATGCGGCATGCGCCGCGTCGCCCGTCGCGGCGCGCAGGCGCTGCTCCGCGATCGAGCAGTCGAAGAGGCCCGACTCGAAGGCGAGGACGTCGAAGCCGAGCCGCTCGTGCAGGAACCGGATCAGCCGCGCCTTGGCGCGGAAGCAGGCGCCGTCGCCGTGGCTTTGCTCGCCGACCTGGACCACGCGCGCGTCGCCGATCGCGGCGGCGAGCGGCTTGAGGTCGGAGAGGTCGTCGTCGGCGACGTCGAGCGTGCGCAGCGCGACGGAGTGGTCGAGGACCCAGTCGAGGCGGTCGTCCTGCGCGACGGCGCAGGCGAGGACGAACAGCGACGCGGCGGGCATGGCCGGGATTCCTGGCGGGATGCCAGTGGGGGGGGGCGCGAGTGTAGCCGGTCAGGAGGCGCGGTCGTCGGCCTCGAAGACGGCGCGGCAGCTCCCGTCGTCCGCGCGCTCGATCCGGCCCGTGAAGCCGCGCTGCCGGGCGATCGGGAGCAGCGATTCGAGCGCGCGCGCGTCCTCGACGAGGACGGCGATCGGAACGGCCCGGTCGTGCGCGTCGAGCCGCGCCGCGAGCCGCAGCTCCGGCATGCCGCACGACTCCCCGCGCAGGTCGAGGAGCGGCGCCGGGCGCGGCGCGATCCGCCGCAGCAGCGCGACCGCGGCCCAGGCGCCGGCGAGGAGCCCCGCGCCGAACACCCAGCCGTGCAGCGAAAAGGCCATCACTCCGGAGAGGAGCGCCCCGACCGTGCAGCCCGACGCGACGAACGCCCCGAAGCCGAGCAGGACGCCGCCGAGCAGCGCAAGCGCGAGCGCGCGCGGCCGTGCGAGGCGCGGCCGGAATTCGCCGGCGGCGAGCGCCGCGACCGCCGCGCCCGCGACGAGCGCGAGGATGAAGAGGCCGCGCTCGGAGATCCCTTCGACGCCGTCGAGCGGCCGGCAGCCGCCGACCGCGTCGAGGCCCTCGAGTCGGGCGGGCAGGACTCCGGCCGCCGTCCCGACTTTCCGCGCCGACCGCGCCAGCTCGGCGGTCACGCCGAGCGGCGCGCCGCGGAAGAGGGCGAGGATCGCGAGCCCTCCGATCGCGACGCCGCCGGTCACGGCCGTCCAAGGTGTCGTGAACACGCGCTGCAGCAGCGATCGATCGGCGGACGTCGCCGCGCGCGCCGCCGGATCGGGCGCGAGGCGGCGGGATCGCGCGAGCACCAGGAGTGCGAGCCCCGCGAAGAGCGCGAGCTGGAGCAGCAGCGCTCCGCCGTAGCCGAGCCCGCGCGGCAACCAGACGGTCGGCGCCTCGGCGACGGCTGCGACCCAGAGCCGGTTCCAGGCGAGCAGGCCGAGCATCTGGCCGCCGACCACGCCGAAGAGGGCGACGATCGCCGAAGCGGAGCCTTCGCCGAGCCGGTACATCTGGCCGCTGATGCAGCCGCCGGCGAGCACCATCCCGATGCCGAACGACGCGCCGCCGAGCAGCGTGTGCCACGAGACGCGCGAGATGAATGCGGTCGGCGGAACGTAGCCGCCGCTTGGATCCGGCAGCTGCGCGCCGAAGACCACGACGTAGCCGACGCTCCCGACGGCGAGCGCGGCGAGCAGCCCGAGCGCGACGCGCGGCTCGCGGGAAAGAAAGAGATCGCGGAACGCCGACGCGAAGCAGAAGCGCGACCGCTGCAGCACGACGCCGAACGCGGCCCCGGCGAGCAGCGCGAACGAAGCGTCGCGCCCGCGCACGTCGTGCACGCGCCACGCGAACACGACGAGTCCCGCCGCGAGCGCGAGGGCGGCCGCCGCCGTGGTCCTGCGGACTACTTGCCCGTCCAGACGGTGCCCGCCTCGTTCACGATCGGGACGCCGACCGCGTTGCCGTACTCGGTCCACGAGCCGTCGTAGTTGCGCACGTCGTAGCCGAGCAGGAACTTCAGCACGAACCAGGAATGGCTCGAGCGCTCGCCGATGCGGCAGTAGGTGATGATCGGCGCCTTGCCGTCGACGCCGGCGTCGGCGTAGAGCTTCCGGAGCTCGTCCACCGGCTTGAACGTCCCGTCGTCGTTGACCGCCTTCTTCCACGGGATGTTCTTCGCGCCCGGCACGTGGCCGGCCCGGATCGCGAGCTCCTGGATCCCGGGCGGCGCGATCACCTTGCCGCTGAACTCCTCCGGCGAGCGGACGTCGACGAGCACGGCGGGCTGCTTGCCGTCGACCGCGGCGAGCACGTCGGCGAGCCGGGCGCGCAGCGCGAGGTCGCTCTTCGCCACCTTGTAGATCGCGGCGGCGGGCGCCGGGACGGTCGTGTCCCACGGCCGCTTCTCGAGCTCCCACTTGGTCCGGCCGCCGTTCATGATCTTCACGTCCTTGTGGCCGTAGAGCTTGAAGGTCCAGACGGCCCACGCGGCGAACCAGTTGTTGTTGTCGCCGTAGAGAACGACCGTCGTGTCGTTGGCGATGCCGGCCTTGGCACAGAGTTTCTCGAACTGCGGCGCGCTCACGATGTCACGCGCGACCGGGTCGCACAGCTCGGAGTGCCACTTGAGGCCGACCGCGCCCTGGACGTGGCCCTTCTCGTAGAGGCCGGCGTCGACGCTGACCTCGACGATCCGGACCTTCGGGTCGGCGACGTGCTGCGCGACCCAGTCGGTCGTGACGAGCGCGTCCTGGGCCGAGGCGTTCGTGAGCGAGGCGGCCGCGACGATCGTCGCGGCGAGAGCGGCGAGGGGTCGCCGCGCGGTCAGGCGTTCCATCGATTCAGTCTCCCGGGGCTTGAAAGGGGCGAGAGTATCGTCGCGTGCGCCCGCGCGCGAAAGCCCGTGCCGCGACCGGCCGGCGTTCACTTCTTCGGGCGGGTGAGCGTCACGCCGTCGCGGATCGTCCAGCGCAGCGATGCGCCCGCGCCGGACCAGGCGAGCTCGTAGGCGACGCCGCGCTCCATGCGGGAGAACGCCTCCGGCTCGATCTGCAGGATGAAGTCGTTGAGCCGGCGGCCGGGGTCGATCCAGTACTTCATGAGCGCGCGGGCGCGGACGTCGGCGCGGCCCTTGGCCCGCAGGACGAACTCCTTGTCGACCGCGTCGAAGAACGCGAGGCACTCCTGTCCGCCCGCCTTCGCGTCGGGGGTGTCGATGTGCGCGACGAAGTAGCCGGCGTCGGGCGGTCCGCCGAGCTCGGTGTCGAGGCCTTGGTCGCGCGCCGGGTCGTCGTACCAGTAGACCCGGCCGATCGAGAGCTCGCGCAGGTCGTCGACCGGCTCGTTGTCGACCTTCGCATGGGCGCCGAACTCGTCGGAGAGGCTCGCGCACGAGTAGGGATTGGGGCCGCCGAAGAGCGCGGCGTGGAGCGGATGGCTCATGCGGCTGCCCCAGCCGCACAGCCCGGCGTCGGCGTGGTCGGTGAAGGTGTGGACGTGGACCATGAGCCCGAGGTACTCGGCGTCGAGGACGTTCTGGCCGAGGCGCGCGTAGTTGAGGCGGCGCCAGCGGCCGCCGACGAAGACCTCGTTGAAGGTGTGCGAGGTCCAGCTCGTCTTCGACTTGAGGGCGGCGTCCTTCACGATCTTGCGCACGCCGAAGTGGGTGATGCGCGGCGTGATCCAGGCGACTTCCCGCGGGTCGCTCGCGTCGATCACCGGGATGCAGACGATCGTGCGGGTCGGGATGCCGACCGCCTTGAGCGCGGTCGAGAGGTAGATCGCCGACGAGGTGCAGCTCCCGCGGATCTTGTTCTGCAGCATCCCCTTGCCGAACAGCTCGCGGTCCCACTGCTGCTCGAGCGTCCGCCCCTTCCGCTTCAGCTCCGCCGCGACGTCGTCCTTCCTCCGCGGCGGGATGAACGGGCGGCCCTTCTCGAAGTCGACGGCGAAGGCCGTGAAGCCGTCGTCGAAGGTCGCGCGGTCGAGCACCCACTTCGAGACCTTCTGCACCGTCGCGACGTCGTCGAGCTTCGCGACGTCGATGCCGTCCGCCATGAGGTCGGCCTCGAGCTGCCGCTTCAGCTCCGCGTCCCAGTTGCAGCAGGTCCCCGGCGCGAGGAAGGGCTTGAGCTCGGGCTTCGGCTTGCGCCAGCCGGCGTCGGGCTCGATCGCATCCGCGACGGTGTTGAGCGGATAGATGACCACCTCGAACTCGAGCAGGTCGGGCCGCTGCTCGAGGACGCGGACGTCCTGGTAGTCGTCGTTCATGGCCGCGACGTTGAAGGGCGCCATCACGTCGATCACCGCGCGCACCGTGTAGGCGTACTCGCGCCGCTCGTTCCAGTCGCCATCGGGGATCCCGTCGCCGTCGCTGTCGGCCTTTTTCGGGTCGGTGAGGTACTTGTGGACCTCGTCGAAGTCGGAGAGGCCGTCGCGGTCGGATTCGGGCGGCGCGCCGCCGCCGGTGGCAGGTGCGAGCAGCAGGGCGGTCCGGAGGGCGGCGACTGCGAAAAGCGGCTCCATCGCGGGTCTCCCTGCGCGGTCAGCGGCGCAGCGTCGTCCAGGTATTCGCATGGACCGGGGTCGCGACGCCGCACGCGTGCGCGCGGCGGACGAGGGCGCCGCTCAGGAACTCGAGCTCGAGCGGCCGGCCGGCGAGGAGGTCCTCGTGCAGCGACGAGGTGATGTCGCCCGGCAGCGAGGCGAAGAAGGCGAGCGCCTTCTCGACGACGTCGGCGGGCAGCGCGACGCCGGAGGCGCGCGCGACCGCCTCGCCCTCGCGCATCGCGCTCTCGAGCTCGGCCATCGCCGGGGGATCCGCGCGCAGCGCGCCGACGCGGAGGTTGCGCGTCGCCGTGACCGCGGCGACCGACGCGATGAAGAGGAACTTGGTCCAGAGGCGCACCGGCATGTCGTCGGCGAGCGTCGCGTCGATCCCGGCCGGACGGCAGGCGGCGACGATGCGCGCGGCGCTCGCCGGCGCCGGTCCGCGCGGCGCGCCGAAGACGATGCGGAAGAAGTCGCTCGTCTGCCGGATCTCGCCGGTCGCGGCGCGCAGCGCGGCGACGTAGACGACGCCCGGCAGCACCGTCGCGTCGGGCAGGCGGCGGCGCGCGATCTCCTCGGCGTCGACGCCGTTCTGCAGCGTGATCACGAGGGTCCCCTCGCCCGCGACCGGCGCGCACGCCGCGGCCGCTGCCGCGAGGTCCTGCGCCTTCGTCGCGAGGAAGAGGACGTCGGCGCGGCCGAGTTCTTCCGCCCGGCCCGTGACTTCGGGCCGCGCGAGCGTCCACTCCTCGGTGAGCGTCTTCACGTGCAGCCCGCGCTCGCGCAGCGGCCCGACGCTCTCGCCGCGGACGACGAAGCCGACGCGCTCTCCCGTCCGCGCGAGCCGGGCGCCGAGCAGCCCGCCGACGCCGCCGGCGCCGGAGACGACGATGCGCAGGCGGGTTTCGCTCGCGGCCATGGTCCGCAGTCTCTCCGATTCAGGCGCGCCGCGGGATCTCCCGGGCTCCCGACGCGACGGCGGTCGCCGGCCGCTCGACCCGGGCGCACTTGCGGACGCAGGGATACCATCCCGCGCCGCGGGAAAGGGCTGCGGGGGACGTGGTCGCCGCGTCCGCCGCCGTCGGTCGGGTGCTCCATCTCGAACCGGGACGGACCGGCAGGTCCAGGGAGGATCGACCATGAGACGCGCGCTTCGATTCGGGTCGGCAGGGGCGGCGGCGCTGGGCTTCGCGGCGACGGCCGCCATGGCGCAGGAGACGACGCGGTCGAGCGTCGACTCGGTCGGGACGGAGGCGAACAACCAGAGCTTCGTCTCGGGGATCTCGGCCGACGGGCGCTACGTCGCCTTCTACAGCGACGCGACCAACCTCGTCGTCGGCGACACCAACCTGAGGACCGACTGCTTCGTGAAGGACACGCTGACCGGCGCGGTGACGCGCGTGAGCGTGCGCTCGAGCGGCGTCGAGGCCAACGGCCCGAGCAGCGGGGTGTGCGTCTCGAAGGACGGGGTGATCACCGCCTTCCAGAGCGACGCGAAGAACATGGTGAACGGCGACCTGAACCTGGTCACCGACGTCTTCATGCACAACGCGAGCACCGGCAAGACGACGCGCATCAGCGTCGACTCGTTCGGCGCCGAGGCGAACAACACGAGCTCGGGTCCGATCATCTCCGCCGACGGGTCGATCATCGCCTACAGCAGCTATGCGTCGAACCTCGTGGTGGGCGACACCAACGCGCAGTCCGACATCTTCGTCTACGAGGTCGCGACGGGAACCACGACGCGCGTGAGCGTCGACTCGTTCGGCGTCGAGGGCAACGGCTTCAGCTACAGCGCCCGCATCTCCGCCGACGGGCAGTGCATCTTCTTCTACAGCGACGCGACCAACCTCGTCGTGGGCGACGCCAACGCGGCGACCGACGCCTTCGTGCACGACCGCGCGACCGGCGTCACCGAGCTCATCTCGGTCGACTCGTTCGGCGTGCAGGGCAACGGGACCAGCTTGAACGGGACGATCACGGGCGACGGCTCCGTGTGCGCCTACTACAGCCTCGCCACCAACCTGGTCCCGGGCGACGGGAACGGCTTCGCCGACATCTTCGTCCACGACCGCACCACCGGCACGACGACGCGCGTCAGCGTCGACTCGGCGGGCATCGAGGGCAACGGCAACAGCTACACCGCCCGCATCTCCGCCGACGGCAAGTTCGTCGCCTTCTACAGCGAGGCGACCAACCTCGTCGCGGGCGACACCAACCTTATGGGCGACGTCTTCCGCCACGACATGACCACCGGCGAGACGATCCGCCTCAGCCTCGACTCGAGCGGCGTCGAGGGGAACGGCATCAGCCAGCTGCCGTGGAACAGCGAGGACGGGCGCATCACCGTCTTCAACAGCCTCGCGACCAACCTCGTGGCGGGCGACACCAACGTCGTCAACGACGTCTTCCGGCGCGACTCCTGCGTGCCGGCCAATTGGTTCAACTACGGCTTCGGCTGGGCGGGCACGCTCTTCACGCCGACCATCACGTCGTCCGCGCCGCCGGTCCTCGGCACGACCATCTCGCTCAACATCTCGAATTCGGCCGGGGTCAACACGACCGCGCTCCTGATGCTCGGCGTCACCCAAGCCAACATCCCGACCGGCAAGGACGGCTCGCTCATGCTCGTCCCGATCCTGTTCATCCCGCTGCCGCTGCCGCCGGGCGGCTTCGCGCTCTCCGGCACGCTGCCGGCGATGGACCCGGCGCTGTGCGGCTTCGAGGTCGACTTCCAGGCGATCGAGCTCGACGCCGGCGCGACCAAGGGGTACGCGTTCACCGACGGGCTCGCGCTGACCCTCGGCATCTGAGCGGCGCGCGTCCGGATCGATTCGTCACGAAGAGGGCGGGAGCGGCCGCGGTCGCTCCCGCCCTCCTGTTTCAGCGCGCTTCCGTCGTGACGATCCGTCGCGCGTCGGCGTCCTCCGGATCGAGCCGCAGCGCCTGGCGGGCGGCGTCGAGCGCGGCGTCGCGCCGGCCGAGCTGCAGCAGGATGCGGGCGAGCGCGACGAGGCGCGGCGCGGTCCGCTCGATTTCGAGCGCGCGCTCGAGGTGGGGGAGCGCCTTCTCCGGAGCGCCGGCGCGGAAGTGGTAGACGGCGAGGAGGTTGTGCGCGCGGCCGTCGGGGAAGAGGCCGAGCGCGAGCGTCGCCTCGAGGTGCTCCTGGGCGCCGCGCGCGGCGGCTGCGTCGGAGCGGTCGTGCAGCCAGCGGTCGAGCGCGCTCTCCCCGCGGCGCGCGTGGTACTGCACGGCGCCGGCGTGCGCCGTGAAGACCAGGAATGCGAGCGCGAGCGCGAGGCCGAGCACCCCGGCGCGCGTGAAGCGGCCGCCGGCGCGCCACTCGCTCCACTGCCAGCGGAAGTCGGAGCGCCGCAGCGCTCGCACGACGACGACGGCGGCGACGGCCGATAGCGTCGCGAGCCCGAGCGCGAGCAGGAAAGGGACGGCCGCGTAGAGGTCGCGGAACGCGAAGAGCCCGCCGGCGAACGCGAGCGCGGCGAGGAGCTCTTCGCCCCACGACAGGTCGGGCCGCGCCGTCGACGGCGGCCGCAGCGCGCCCGCGCCGAGCTTCGCGCGCAGGCGGGCGAACAGCGTCGGCGCGGCGAACCCGAAGCGCAGCGCCTGCTTCGGACAGGAGTTCACGCAGTCGAGGCACTTCATGCAGCCCGGATCGACGACCTGCCCGAAGGTCGCGACCTCCTCGTGGACGCGCACATTGCTGGTGCAGACCGCCGTGCAGTGGCCGCAGCCCTCGCACGCGTCGGAGACGAGGATGCGGCCGGGCGAGAGGCGGTCGGCGATCCCGAACAGCGCGCCGTAGGGGCAGCCGTAGGTGCAGAAGCTTTTGGTGCTTATCCACCAGACGACCAGCGCTCCGTCGACCGCGATCGTGAGCGCCGCCATCCACGGCCCGGGGAAGGTCCGCCAGAACGAACTCGTCGTAAAGCGCGTGACGAACTCCGGATCGGGGGCGCCGCTCCACGCCCGCGCGACGCTCGGCCAGACGAACATGTAGAGCGCCGCGCCGATCGGGACGAGCCGGAGCAGCCGCACGCGCAGCGGCCGCGGCCGCAGCCCGGCGCGTTCGAGCAGCCAGGCGCAGAGGTCCTGGTAGGCGACGACGTGGCACGCCCAGCCGCAGAAGAAGCGGCCGAAGACGAGCGTCGCGACCAACAAGAGGCCGAAGACGACGAAGCCGGCGTTGACCCAGCCGAGCTCGAGCGTCTGCATCGCCTCCGAAGGCTCGAGCGGCGTCAGCGTCGCGCCGGTCACCTTCCAGTGGGCGACGTGGGCGACGATCAGCAGGTGGACCGCGATCAGCGCGACGGCGCGACGACGCGACTTCGGCGAACGCGCCGGCGTCCCGCAGCGGGGGACGTGGGAGTCGAGGCGCGGCAGCTCGCGCGTGGCCGTCATGCTGCCGCGCCGCGCCCCGCGGTCAGCGTACGAGCTCGACCGCCTCGCTCAGCTCGATCCCCTGCGGCGCGCCGGCGTCGACGACGGCCAGCTGCAGGAAAAGGTCGAAGCTCCCGCCGGCGCCCTGGCCGGTGGCGAGGATCTGCCCGTCGACGTCGGTCGTGGTCGCGAGGATCCAGGCCGGCGGATAGGGGACGAGGTGGCCGCCGCGGTAGTCGAGGCCGGTGCTGTCGGAACCGATGAAGGCGAGCGCGAAGGCGCTCGGCGCCGCGTAGCGCGCGACGATCTGGACGGTCTCCCCGACGTCGAGCCCGCCCGAGATCGCGAGGTCGGGGAAGACGCCGTCGCCGCCCGCCAGCCCGAAGCCCAGCCGCGTGCCGAGCGCCGGACCCGACGGCGCGCGCACCGTGATGTCGAAGTGGTCGAATCCGGGGCCGGCGCGGAACTCCGACACGAGCGCGCGGCAGGCGTCGGCGGGCGGCGCGTCGGAGTCGAACCAGAAGTTGTAGAGGGTGTTCCACTCGACCGGATTCGCGGTCGTCGACCACTCGATCTCCGCCGCCTTCACCGTGAACGTCCAGTCGTTGGTCGCGTCGGCGTCGATGTCGCGGAAGCCGGCGTTGGCCACGTGGGCACCGGGGACGACGGGCAGCCGGAACGACGCGATGCCGCGCGAGTTGTCCCGATTGTGCATGGCGTATTCATAGTGGTAGACGCCCTGGGAGTCGGGGCCGGTCACCACGGACGCGATGTAGACGCGGCCGTCCTCCCCGTTGTTGTTGTTGGAGCGGACCTGCGCGCCGGTCCACGCCTTCAGGATCGACCCGTGGAACAGCCCCGGCACGAGCGTGAGGTCCCAGTTCGACCCGTTCCAGCTCGGCGTGAACTGGCGCGTCCCGTAGCTGTCGGGGCGCACGTCGTCGGGCTCGCCGTAGATCAGGTAGGCGCTCGAGAAGTAGTAGTTGGCGCCGGCCACGCCGAGGTCGGCGTCGCTCACCTGGCAGCGATTCTTCACGTCGTCGAACGCCGCGATCTGGGCGAAGGTGAGGCTGCGCACCCCGTCGCAGTCGTCGGGCGGCCCGACGTCGGGGTCGCCGTGGTCGAGGTAGGAGCAGGCCGCGTCCCAGGTGCCGCGCCAGGGGTTGAGCTCCTCGGGCGGGCCGAGCCAGTAGCGGTCGCCGTTGGAGTTGGTGTCGTAGGTGTCGGAGCAGCCGAGCGCGAGGACGCTCGAGTCGCTGTTGTCGCTGCACGCCGAGCAGGCCGACGCGTTCGAGGCGGCGAAGGTGTGCTTGATGTAGCTGCGGTCGGAGACCTGCTCGAGTCGGCCGTTCGACTCGCGCGCGACCAGGAAGGAGAGGAAGGGGTGGAGCTGGCGCATCGGCCCCTTCCACTTCACCTCGACCGTGCCGGTGTTGCAGACCGTCGTCTCGAAGGAGAGGCCGTTCACGCCGTTGGGGTAGGTCCCTTCGCGGCCGAGCGCCTTGGCGTTGCGGATCGTGTGCATCTCGATGTCGAGACCGTCGATCGCGTTCTGCTGGGCGGACGCACCCGCCGCGAGACCGAGGACGAAGAAGCCGGCCAGGAATCGGCGCATGGCGGTTCCCCCTTTCGATGGAAGCAGCGGCGCAAGAGCGTATCCGGGTCGACCGATTCGGCAACGGATCGCGGCGGGCCTCCTGGACCCGCGATCAGGAGCGGCCTAGTCTCGCGGCGCGCGGCCGGGTCGCGTCGACCGGCCGCTCCCCTCGCCATCCACCGGCAGGTTCCGATGCGCCAGTTCAAGTCGCAGGATCTGGTCGTCTTCCAGAAGCGCAAGCACAGCACCCATCCCGGCCCGCGCGCCCGCGAGCTGCGGCCCGCCCCCCGCGGCGACGACTACGACTACGTGATCGACAAGTACTGGGTCGTCGACCGCGTCCTCGACGGCGACCGCCTCCTGCTGCGGACGCCCGGCGGCAAGCTGCACGAGATCGCGCGCGTCGATCCCGACCTGCGCCCCGCGTCGTTCTTCGAGCGCGTCTGGCTCACGCTCTTCGACCGCGAGCGGCTGAGGGCGCTGCGCCACCGCTCGGGCTAGCGCCGCTCGTCACTTCTTCTTCTCGAGCAGCTCCCGCGCGAAGCGCATCGCGGCCTGCGTGCTGGTCTGCCGCACCGCCTGCTCCAGGAAGACGTGGTCGTGGTCGAGCTTCGTGGGGAGCCCGCTGCGGATGAGGGCGCGCTTCATCTCGGGGCGCACGCCGCAGAGCAGGACCTCGACGCCGCGCGCCTGCAGGCGGTCGATCAGCGCCTCGAGCGCGGCGATGCCGACGGCGTCGGGGTGTTGCGCCCGCTTCATGCGCAGGACGACGATCCGCGTCGCGCCGGTCGCGCGCTCCTCGATGCGGTCGATGTGGCGCTCGAGGCTCACCGACGACCCGAAGAAGAGCTCGCCCTCGAGCCCGAAGATCAGGACGCGGGGGTCCGGCTCGTCCTCGGGCAGCCGCTCGCGCACGTGGTCGGCGTCGGTCGCGACGAACTCGGTGAGCAGCATGTTGCCGGCGCGCGGCACGGCGAGCAGGAACGACATCACCATCCCGATCAGCACGCAGAACTCGATCGAGATGGCGAACGCCGAGACGGCCGTGACGACGACGATCACCGCGTCGAAGCGCGACGCGCGCACGTGGTAGCGCAGGTCCTTGAAGTTGACCATGCGCGCCGCCGTGAGGATCAGGAGCCCGGCGAGCGCCGGCCGCGGGATGAAGCGCGCGTACGGTCCGAGCAGCACGACGATGAGCGCGACCGCCGCCGCCGAGATCACGCCGGCCCACTGCGTCCGCGCGCCCGCCTGCTGGTTGATCGCGGAGCGCGTGAGCGAGCCGGAGCCGGGCATGCACTGGAAGAAGCTGCCGGCGAGGTTGGCGACCGCCTCCGACAGGCACTGCTGGTTCAGGTCGAGCTTCTGGCGCGTCACCGCGGCGATCGACTTCGCCATCGAGATCGCCTCGAGCAGCCCGAGCAGCGCGATCGCGAGCGCGCTCGAGGAGAGCTCGCGCATGCGCAGCGCGTCGAAGCGCGGCAGGCCGGGCCGCGGGAGGTTCGCCGGGATGTCGCCCACGACCTTCACGCCCGCCTCGTCGAGGCGCAGCCACGCCGTGAGCGCCGCCATCACCACCACGACGATCAGGAACTCGGGCAGCAGCGGCCAGCCGATCCGCTTCTTCACCACGCGCAGCAGCAGCACGAGCGCGATCGAGCCGGCGCCGACGGCCAGCGTCGGGAGGTGGATCGGCCCGCCCGTCGTGAGCGACTGCCAGAAGCGCACCAGGAAGTGGTCGTGGACGCCGCCGAGCGCCCGCTGCCCGACCAGGTTTTTCCACTGGTCGAGGACCAGGAGCAGGCTCGCCCCCGCGGTGAAGCCGACGATCACCGAGTGCGAGATGTAGCGCGTGAGGTCGCCGAGCCGCACCAGGCTGATCGCGAGCTGGATCGCACCGATCAGGAACGCCAGCAGGATCGCCGACTCGACCGCCTCGGCGGGGGAGGCGCTCGCGCCGATCGCGCCGAGGAGCGCGATCGAGATCGCGTTGGTCGGGCCGTTGATGAGCTGGCGCGACGAGTCGAAGAGCGCGCCCACCGCCGTCATGACGATCGCGGTGTAGAGGCCGAACTGCGCCGGCAGCCCGGCGATCAGCGCGTAGGCCATCGCCTGCGGCACCGCGACGGCCGCGACCGAGAGCCCGCCGACGAGGTCGGCGCGCAGGTCGGCTCCCGAGTAGCCGCGCAACACGTCGAGCGCGGGGATCCGCTTCAGGAGGGCTCGGAGTGCGGGGGAGTCTGCCACGGTTCCGATTTCGTCCCGAGCGGGAGGCCGGGTGAACGCCGAAACTGGGGGGCGCGCATCCGAGGAAGCCGGAAGATACTGACGCGATGGGCGCGGCGAAGGCGACAGGTTTCGGGGCGGCGGTGCTCGCGCTCGCCGGCGGAGGGTTGCAGGTCGCGCCGCGCGTCGCGCAGGAGGCGACGCCGGCCCACGCCGAGATCACGGTCGGGCGCGACGCCGGGAACCGGCTCGTCGCCCGCTTCGACGCCGAGCGCAGCTATCCGCTCGAGCCCTCGCGCCTGATCGGCATCGACGGCTACGCGGCGGGCTTCCCCGGCTTCAACTCGATCTTCGAGGAGCGCGCGGGCGACGCCTGCTTTCAGATCGATCCAGACTCGTTGATCGAGTTCGTGCTGGTCGGCGCCGATCCCGGCATCGCGGTCTGGAACGACCGCGGCACCGGACCGATGGCGGTGGGGGAGGCGTTCCTGCTCGGCGCGCCGCCCTTCGACGCCCACGCCGTCTGGAACGTCGCGCGTGGCGACGCGGGGAAGCGCTACGCGCTGCGGCTGAAGCTGCGCGATCGCACCGGCCGCTACGGCGACAGCGACGTCTTTTCGCCGGGCTTCACGCCCGACGACTCGACCGAGCTCTACGCCTGCCCGATGAAGTGCCTCGGCGGTTCGACCACGCCCGTCGCCGGCCTCTGCTCCGTCTGCGGGATGCGCCTCCACCGATTGAGCGGGCGCAGTTACGTGGTCGCGGTGGAGGCGGTGGGGGCGGACGGGGCCGCCGCGCCGAAGATCGAGGCGGGGAAGGAGGTCACGCTCCGCTTCAAGCTCGCCGCGCCCGACGGCGGCACCGTGAAGGACCTCGAGGTCGTGCACGAGAAGCTGATCCACCTGCTGATGGTCTCGGCCGACCTCGCGTGGTTCGGCCACGAGCACCCCGAGGCGGCGGCCGACGGCAGCTTCACGCTGCGCACCACCTTCCCGCACGGCGGGTCCTACACCCTCTTCCACGACTTCACTTCGAAGCGCGACGGGATGCAGGTCGTGCCGGTCGAGCTCGCGGTCGCCGGCGAGGCGCCCGCGCCGGTCGCGCTCGCGCCCGACGCCGACGGTGCGCGCGTCGTCGAGGGCTGCACCGTGAAGCTCGTCGCGCCGGCGCCGCTGCGCTCCCTCTTCAACCTCTCCCTCAAGGTCCGCGTCGAGCAGGACGGCCAGCCGGTCACCGACCTCGAGCCGTTCCTCGGCGCGCTCGGCCACCTGATCGTGATCAGCGAGGACCGCCGCCGCTTCGTCCACAGCCATCCGCTCGGCGCGCCGCCGAAAGTAGGCAAACCCGCGGGTCCCGAGGTCACCTTCGGCGCGCTCTTCCCCGCGCCCGGCCGCTACAAGGCGTGGGTCCAGCTGCAGCGGAAGGGGAGGGTCCTCACGGCGCCGTTCGTCTTCGACGTGGTCCGGCCGTAGCGCGCGCGAACGTCGGCGCGGTCCGGCGCGCGCGTCACGTCCCGAGCTGCAGGTCGAGCCCCGCGGTGAACGAGATGTGGTGCGCCGCGCCGGCGTCGAGCTCGAGCACCTGCGTGTAGACGTGCACGCCGATGAGCCCAGGATCGGCCGGCAGTGATGCCGGCAGCGAGGTCCCGGCCGCGTCGACCGTGAACGGCACGAGGAGCAGCGGACTCACGAGCAGCGTCCCGCCCGCCGTCGTCGGGATCGACGCCGAGGCGAAGCCGACGAAGAGCAGCCCGGGCGTGTTGCTGCCGAGCGAGTTGCCGACGACGAGGTCGAAGGAGAGGCCGAGGACCGGCGGCGCGCTCGCCGAGAGGCCCGGGACGCCGAGGGTGCCGGGGTAGCCGGAGCCGTAGTTCGTCGCCGACGCCGGCGCGTTCACCTGCGCCGCGAGCGCGCTCGCATAGTTGAGCCGGCCGCCCGTGACCGTGATCCCCGCGAGCGAAGCGAGCGGATCGACCGAGTCGAGGATCCACTTCTTCACGAGCGGGTGGCTCGTCGTCCCCGACTGCGCGAAGACCATGGTCGCGACACCCGCCACGTGGGGGCACGCCATCGAGGTGCCGGAGAGCCAGGTGTAGGTGCTGCCGAGGAAGGTCGAGTAGATCGAATCGCCCGGAGCGCCGAGGTCGACGCTCGTCGCGCCCCAGTTGCTGAACCACGCCAGGTTGTCGTTCACGTCGGTCGCCGCGGCGTCGACGATGTTGGCGAGGTCGTAGCCGCCCGGGATCCAGTCCTGGCCCTCGATGTCGATCGAGTTGTTGCCGGCCGCGGCGCAGAAGAGCATGCCGGCATCGCCGGCCGCGGAGATCGCGTCGTAGAGCGCCTGGTCGAAGCCGAATCCGCCCCAGGAGTTGCTCGAGATGCGGGCGCCGTTGGCGACGGCGTACTGGAGCGCGGTGACCGCGTCGGCCGTGTCGCCCGATCCGCCCGCGTCGAGGAACTTCACCGCCATGATGCGCGCGGTCCAGCACGTCCCTGTGACGCCGGTCGTGTTGTTCCCGACGGCGCCGATGATCCCGGCGCAGTGCGTCCCGTGGAAGTGGTCGTCCATCGGGTCGCCGTCGCCGTTCACGATGTCGATGCCGTGGACGTCGTCGATCCAGCCGTTGCCGTCGTCGTCGATGCCGTCGCCGGCGATCTCGTTGGGATTGACCCAGATGTTGGCGGCGAGGTCGGGGTGGTCGTACTGCACGCCCGTGTCGATCACCGCGACGATCGCGGCCGACGCGTCGGTCGCGACGTCCCACGCCTCGGGCGCGTCGATGTCGGCGTCGCTCGCCTGGTCGAGGCCCCACTGCAGGTAGAAGTCGGGGTCGTCGGGCGTGGCGATCGTGTGGTAGGTCCAGCTCGGCTGCGCGTAGGCGACGCGCGGGTCGCCGGCGAGCAGCTCGAGCGCGGTGCGCAGGTCGGCGGTCGGCGCGAGGTCGAGCCGCCAGAGCAGGTCGGGCCAGATCTCCTTTTTCGAGCGCGCGCCGACGCGCGCCGCGAGCTCGGACGCCGCGGCAACGGAGACGCCCGGCGCGAGCCGGACGACGAGGCGGCCGGCCCGATGCTCGCGCTCGAGGTCGAGGGCGCGGCCGGGCGGGGCCTTCGGCCGCGGCGGTCCCTGCTGCGCGCGGAGCGACGGGAGCGAGAGGAGCAGGGCGCCGGCGAGCGCGGCCGACGCGGCCGCGGAGAGGGCGAGTCTCATCGGGCGTTCCTTCTTCGGTGGGGTGCGAAGCCGTGGTGAAGCCACGGGGCAGGACGCGAAGAGGCTAGCTCCCGATCTCGATCCGCCCAGGGGGGGACGTCCCCAGGGTCACTTGTACTTGATGGCGATCGCGAGGGCGCGGTGGATGGTCTTGTTGGGCGCGTTCGCTGGCGGCGGCGTGCCCGCCTTGGGGTCGCTGATCGTCATCTCGCGGTAGTCCATGATGACCACGGCGTCGGCGCCGAGCTTCGCCGCCTCCTCCTGCAGCGTCGACGCGAGGTCGACGAGCGGCGGCGCCGGATCGTTCGACGAGTCGATCTGGATCTCGCCGAGCTTGTCGTGGGCGCGCGCCGGCGCGGCGCGCAGGATCTCGACCTTGTCGGGGTCGGTCGCGGCGAGCTTCTGGAGGCCCGGGTAGGGCGTCGTCTTCACCTCGATGCTCGTGCACGCGACGAGCGCGCACAGCGAGGCGGGGAGGAGCAGCGCCTTCAGGAATCGCTTCGCTTCCACGTTCAACGCTCCTTTCGATCGGGCGGGTCGTCGTCCTTCGCGCAGCGGAATCCGACGTGCTCCGAGCCGGTGTCGAACGGCGTCCCGCGCCGGGCCGACGGCCGGTAGCTCTCGCAGTAGACGGGGCTGCAGAGGAACGAGCCGCCCTTGATCACGTGCTCGACCGCGCGCGCCGGTTCGGCGAAGTCGGCCTGCGCCGGACCGGCCGGATCGCAGCAGACGCCGCGCGCCTTCGCGACGGCGTGGTTCTCGGCGGCGTAGAGATCGCTGCACCAGTTCCAGACGTTGCCGGCCATGTCCTGCAAGCCGAAGCCATTGGGTGGGAATGTGCCGACGGGAGAGGCGCCGGCGAAGCCGTCCGCGGCGCTGTCGCGCCACGGGAAGTCGCCCGTGAAGGTGTTGGCCATGAAGCGGCCGTCGACGACGAGCTCATCTCCCCACGCGAAGCGCGTCCCGTCGCGACCGCCGCGCGCCGCGTACTCCCACTCCGCCTCGGTCGGGAGGCGCTTGCCGGCCCACTTCGCGTAGGCGACCGCGTCGTCCCAGCTCACCTGCACGACGGGATGGTCGTCCTTGCCCGTGAGGTCGCTCTTCGGACCGCGCGGATGGTTCCAGCACGCGCCGTTGGTCCACGTCCACCAGTTCGCGAGCTGGCTCAGGTCGACGGGATGGTCGGGCGGCGTGAACACGAGCGAGCCGGGCTGGAGCTTTTCGGCGGGCGGCTCGGGGGTGCCGGGCGGGAGCTGCTTCTTCAGCTCTTCCCAGTCGACCGGCCGCTCGGCGGTCGTCACGTAGTGCGTCGCCGCGACGAACGCCCGGAATTCGGCGTTGGTGACGTCGTGCACGTCGAGGAAGAAGGCGTGGAGCTCGACGGGATGGGCGGGCCCTTCGTTCGGGAGGGAGCCGGGGCCTTCGCTCCCCATGATGAAGCGGCCGGCCGGGATCCGCTTCATGCCCGGAGGCGCCGCCGCCGGTCTACTCGCCATCCATGCAACGGCGCCTGCGCCGGTGACGGCGATCAGCAGGCCGACGCGGAGGCTCGTGCTCATCGAGAGGCCTTGCCGGCCGCCCGCTCGCGCGGAGCGGGCGGACCGGGCAATTTGGGCGGACGAGCGATTCGGACGGCGTGCTCGTCGTGCTCGTCGAGCCCCGGCGCGCGCCGCTCCGGGACTACTTCTTCTCCGGCTGCTTCGCGTCCGCCGGCGGGGGCGGCGGCGGGGTCGCGACCTTGAGCTGCATCGCGACCTTGTCGACCGCTTCGAGCACCGTCTTGATGCCCTTGGTGACCTTGGAAGAGGCCGACTTCGCGTTGGAGACCGGCGTCTTCGTGGCCTCGATCCCCTTCTCGGTCAGGTCCTGCGAGTAGTACTCGCGCAGGCTGATGAGCTGCTCGCGCAGCGGCTTGGCGTCGGCCGCGACCTCGGTCATCGTCGTCCGGAGCTCCTTGTAGGACTTCTGGAGCTCGGCGCGGCGCTGGTCGGAGATCTTGCGGATGTCCTCGTTGGTGATCGTGGCGGCCGCCTTCTCCCACTCCAAGAAGTAGGCGTCGCCGAGCGACTTCATCTGCTCGGAGTTCGACCGGGCGTTCTCGGCCGACTTGATCAGCGCGTCGAGGTTGGCCGAGAACTTGGCGAATTCGCCCTTCGGGTCGACCTTCGCGTTCTTGATGAGCTCGTCGAGCGAGGCGAACGTCTTGTCGAGCGTGGCGCTGTAGTTCTGCAGCTCGGTCTTGAACTCGGCGATCGTCGTCTGCGTCGCCTCCGAGCGCTCGACGCCCGACGACTTGCACGCGGCGAGCGCCGCGAGGGCGAGCCCGCCGAGCGCGACGAGCGCGCGGCGCCGGGCCGGGGTTCCAAGGTGGTTACGCAAGGTCACTTCCTCCGATTCCTGGGCAGAAGCCCGCGGTGCGCGGGCGGACAAGTCGCTTCCCACGAGATGAGCCTGCATCGTAGTCGAAACCCGTCGCCGGACGAATTGCGCGTTCAGCGCCGGCCGCCGCGCCGCCAGCCGAAGCGGTAGTCGTCTTTGTCGCTCGACGCCGCCGACGCGAGCTGGATCGTCGTCAGCATCTCCTTCGCCTCCTCGTTGTCGGGGTCGAACTTGAGGATCTTGTTCACCCACTCGGTGGCGGCGGAATAGTCGCTCTGCGTGACGAGCATGTTGGCGGCGTGCAGCGCCGCCGCGATCGCGCGGTCGGCGGCGTGGTCGGTGAGCGCCGCGATCTCCTCCTGCGCCTCGGCGTCGTCCTCCGACTGCTTCAGGACTTCCTGCGCCTGCTTCCAGGCGTCCTTGTAGGCCGCGACCGCCGACTCGCAGCTCTTCACCGACGCCGCGGTGTTGCCCGACTCCGAGATCGCCTTGCTCAGCTCCTTGTCGCCCTTCGCGCTCTTGGTCCGGATCGGCTCGAGCTTCTTCTGCAGCGCGGTCTGCTGGTCCTTCGAGCGCTTCGCCGCCGCCTGCGCCGAACGCACTTCGGCCTCCTGCTCGCGCAGCGCGTTCACCGATTCGGCGAGCTTCGCGAGCTGCTCCTGGGTGCGCTCCTCGGGCAGGCGCGTCGAGAGGATGCCGAGGCAGCGCGACGCCTTCTCGAGATCGCGCGCGCCGACGGCGACGCCGATCATCCGCTCGAGCTCGCCGGCGGCCCAGGCGTGGAGCTCCTTCGTCTTGGCGGCCGCGTCGGCGCCGCTCCCCGCCGCCTTCTTCGCCTGGCGCAGCTGGTGGCCCGCCTGCGGCAGCAGGTCGAGCGCCGCGGCGCGCTTGGCCAGCGCGAAGTGCTGGTCGTAGGTCTTGGGGCCGGTCGCCCGCACCTCGATCATGAACGCGGAGAGCGGCACGAAGTCGTCGAGCGAGCGCGTGACGGTCATCTCGCCCACGATCTGCGTGACCTTGAGCTTCGCCTTGCCGTTGGCGAGGCTCACCACCTGCACCGTGGCGGACTTCCCCTCCTTCGTCGTCACCGAGATCGGCGCCGGATCCTGCGCCGTGATCAGGGCCGCCACGAAGGTCGCGAGGAACGGATTCATCGTTCGTTGCTCCTGGAGCGCCGCGGCAGCGCGGCGGGGAGAGAGGCCGTCGAGCGACGGCAGGGGGGCAGGCGTGGACGAAACGGGCCGAAGGGTAGGGAGGCGCCTCGGCGCCAGCAAGCGCAGCCGACGCTTGCGGCTGCGCCGTCAGCGAAGACGAGCGGCAGCGCGCAATGCGTCGCTCTCGCAAGCGGAATCGGCCGCGCCGCGCCCTAAGATCCCGCCCGTCCACCCTCCCTGCCGGGTTTCCATGGACACTCCGACGCGAAATTCCCGACCGGTGCTCGACGAAGACGCGACGCTGCGCGTCCTGCTCGAGAGCACGGTGCACGAGACGGGGGAGGCGTTCTTCAAGGCGCTGGTCCGCAACCTCGCGCAGGCGCTCGGGACGCTGGGGGCGTGGGTCACCGAGTACGACCCGGCGCAGCGCCGCTTGAAGGCGCTGGCGTTCCACATGGACGGCCGCTTCATCCCGTGGGAGCGCTCGGTCGTGGGGACGCCGTGCGCCGAGGTGGTCGAGAACGCGCGCCTCGTCTACCTGCCCGACCGCCTCCTCGAGCTCTTCCCCGACGATCCCGAGCTGCGCGCGACGAACGCGGTGAGCTACATGGGCGTCCCGCTCCAGGAGCCCGACGGCACCGTGATGGGCCACCTCGCGGTGCTCGACACGCGGCCGATGCTCGAGGAGCCGCGCCTCGTCGCCGTGCTGCAGTTCTTCGCCGAGCGCGCCTCGTCGGAGCTGCGCCGCCTGCACGCCGAGCGGCGCGTGCGCGACCGCGAGGAGCAGCTGACGAGCCTCTTCGGCGGCGCCATGGACGCCATCCTCGAGCTCGACGGCGCACTGAAGGTCACGCTCGCCAACCCGGCCGCCGAGCGCGTCCTCGGCGGGAGCGCGGAGCGCCTCGCCGGCCGCGACTTCCTCGCGCTGCTCGCGGAGGGCGACGCGAAGCGCGTGGAGGCGCTCGCGAAGGAGGTCGCCGCCGCGCCGCACGACCGCCGCAGCGCGTTCGTCCCCGGCGTCTTGCGGGTACGAGCGCTCGACGGCCGCGAGTTCGCCGCCGAGGCGACCCTCGCCTGCCACCACCGCGCGGGTGGCGCCTACCACACGCTGATCCTGCGCGACGTGGAGCAACGCCTTGCGGCGGAGGCGCGCATCGAATCGCTCGACTCGCAGGCGCGCTACCTGAGAGAAGAGCTGCGCGAGCTCTCGAACTTCGAGGAGATCCTGGGCCGCAGCCCGGCGCTCGTCGCGGTGCTGCGCGAGGTCGAGCAGGTCGCCGGGACCGACGCGAGCGTGCTCGTGCTCGGCGAGACGGGGACCGGCAAGGAGCTCGTCGCGCGCGCGATCCACCAGGCGAGCCGGCGCCGCGACGGGCCGCTCGTCCGCCTCAACTGCGCGGCGATCCCGGCGACGCTGATCGAGAGCGAGCTGTTCGGTCACGAGAAGGGCGCCTTCACCGGCGCGACCGAGCGGCGCGAGGGGCGCTTCGCCCTCGCCGACCGCGGGACGATCTTCCTCGACGAGATCGGCGAGCTCACGCCCGCGCTGCAGGCGAAGCTGCTGCGCGTCCTGCAGGAGGGGGAGTTCGAGCCGGTCGGCGGCGCGCGCACGCGCAAGGTCGACGTGCGCGTCATCTCGGCGACCCACCGCGACCTCGCCGTGATGCGGAAGGAGGGGACCTTCCGCGAGGACCTCTTCTACCGGCTGAGCGTCTTCCCGCTGCGCGTCCCGCCGCTGCGTGAGCGCGGCGACGACGTCGTGCTGCTCGCCGACCATTTCGCCGAGACGGTGGCGCGCAAGCTCGGGCGCGCGCGGCCGGTCCTCGACGATGCGTGCCGCGCTCTCCTGCGCCGCTACGACTGGCCGGGCAACGTGCGCGAGCTCGCGAACGTGATCGAGCGCGCGGTGATCACCGCGCGCGACGGGCGGCTCGACCTCGACCGCGCCATCCCGGGCGGCGCCGCGCCGGCCGCGCCGTCCTCCGCGTCGGGGCCCGCCGCAACGGCGTCCGCGTCCGCGCGCGTGCGCACCGCCGCCGAGCTGGCCGAGCTCGAGCGGGAGAACCTGAAGCTCGCGCTCGAGGCAGCTGGCTGGAAAATCGCCGGCGCGGGCGGCGCCGCGGAGCGCCTCGGCTTGAAGCCGACCACGCTCACCTCGCGCATGCGCGCGCTCGGGATCCAGCGCCCGAGCTGATCGCGCCGCGCGTTCGACGAGATCCCGTCGCCGTCGGCGACGAACTCTCGCGTCTCGCGAGTTCTCGCGAGCTCTCGCGCCGTCGTCCTCCGGGAAGACCGCGGCACGCGCCTTGACTTCGGGGTCGCCTGCGCCGGCGTCGGCGCGTCCACGAACGCGAACCCGAAAGGCCCCTCGCCATGAAGACCGAGTCGCCCGCTCCCGTCCTCGTCAACGGCATCGACGTCGCCGCGCTGCGCCGCACCGTCGCCGCCGTGAAGGACGACCCCGCGCAGGGGAAGACGCGCTGGAACGTCTCGACGCGCTGGGTCGGGGGGACGCGCTCCGACACGCGCGTCACCGGCTACGAGATCGGCGGCCAGCGGATCGAGAAGGACTTCACGATCCAGGTCGACGAGCCGCGCGAGCTCTGCGGCACCAACCAGTTCGCCAACCCGCAGGAGGTGCTGCTCGCCTCGCTCAACGCCTGCCTGACGGCCGGCTACGCCGCGGCGTGCGCGCTCGAGGGCATCGCCATCGAAGCGCTGACGATCGAGACGTCCGGCGACATCGACCTGCGCGGCTTCCTCGGCCTCGATGCCTCCGTGAAGCCGGGCTACGACGAGCTCGTCGTCACGGTCCGCCTCAAGGCGGCCGCGTCGCCGCTGCAGCTCGAGCGCGTGCACGACTTCGTCTGCCGCACCTCGCCCAACCGCTTCAACGTCTCTCAGCCCGTCCGGCTGCGTTCGCGTCTGGTCACCGGCTGAGCCATTCGTCAGGAAATCGGGAAAAACCAAGGAGAACCGCCATGACTGCCGCCACTTTCGAACGCACGCTCCAGTCGTCGCAGCGCGTGAACTGGAAGCTCGACGAGGTGTTCCCGCAAGGGAGCCGCCTCGACTTCTCGCGCCGCTTCCTCCCCGAGTCGCTCGCCCGCGTCGACGCGACCGCGCTCCTCTCCGCCGACGAGCGCCTCCTCCTGAACCAGATCCGCGGCCACACCTACCTGAGGATCTTCGGCCTGGTCGAGGAGTTCATCCTGCCGTTCGTGCTCGATTACGCCCGGCCTTCGCTCGATTCCGACGACTGGCGCACGCGCGCGCTGCTCCAGTTCGCGGGCGAGGAGGCCAAGCACATCCAGCTCTTCAAGCGGTTCAGCGACGCCTTCGAGAAGGGCTTCGGCCACAAGTGCGAGACGATCGGCCCGCCGCAGGCGATCGCGGCGAAGGTCCTCTCGCACGACCCGCTCGGCGTCGCGCTCGTGATCCTCCACATCGAGTGGATGACGCAGCGCCACTTCCTCGACGCGGTGACCGACGACGAGTCGCTCGACCCGCTCTTCAAGAGCCTGCTGCGCAACCACTGGCGCGAGGAGGCGCAGCACGCGCAGCTCGACACGCACATGGTCGAGGCGCTCGCGGAGGGGCGCGACGAGGCGGGCATCGCGGCCGGCGTCGACGCCTATCTCTCGATCGGCGGCTTCCTCGACGGCGGGCTGGCGCAGCAGGTCGAGCTCGACCTGGCCGCGCTCGAGCGCGCGAGCGGCCGCAAGCTCAGTGGCGCGGAACGGGCGGAGCTCGTGAAGTCGCAGCACCAGGCGAACCGCTGGACCTACCTCGGCTCCGGCATGTCGCACCAGGAGTTCCTGGCGACGGTCGGCCGCCTCTCTCCGGCGCAGCGCACGCGGCTCGAGGGGATCGCCCCGGCGTTCTCGTGAATGGGTTCCGATGAGTGGCGCGGGCGGCGTCGGAGGGCGCGGACGATCCGGTCAGCGCGACGACGCCGCCTGCGTCCGCTTGTCGGGGAGCGGGTGCCAGCTCGGGTCCACCCAGTCGGCGTGCCACTTGTCGAGCTCGAACGGCGCGTTGCCGCAGCCCTCCGAGAAGACCGCTCGCAGCTGGCCACCCCCGTAAAAGGCCATCTGGTGGTGCTCGGGCTGCGGCGGGTAGCCGTCGTACTCGGGCGTGTACCAGAACTCGACCTTCCAGCCGTTCACCGAGCCGAACTCGTAGGGCTGGCCGGGGATCTCGGGATCGAAGTGCCAGCGCGCGACCTTGTCGAGCGCCGGCGCGGTGAAGCGGAGGTTCGTCGGCGTGCCATGCGGGCTGCGCCGCTGCAGGATCTCGAACATCTTGGCGCCGACCTGCTCCTGGTGGTCGGCCGCGGGCGCGGGGCCGGGGTCGTTGCCCTTCTCTTCAAAAGCGCACGAAGCGAGCAGCGTGAAGGCGAAGGCGGCGGCGGCAGGTCGGAAACGCATGTCTTCGTCATCGGTGGCGCGGCGCCGACGGCTTGAGCGGACGGAGCGGGAGCCTCGAATCCCCGGGGGAGTCGCTCAGCCGCGCAGCAGGTTCGTCATGGTCGCGATCGCCAACAGCGCGAGCAGCACCACGATGATCCCGACCAGCCAGTAGCGGACGCGCATCCTCTCCGGCGAGACGGAGCGCCCGTTCGCGCTCGCCGACGCGTTCACCTGGAGCCGCGCGAGGCGGCCGACCACCCGGCGCGCGATCCCCTCGAGCGACGGCTCGTCGGCGACCGCGTCGTGGCGGCGCGCGACGCGCAGCAGCTCCGGCGACGGCGAGCGCTCCTTGAAGAGGCAGGCGGCGAGGACGCGCCGATGGCCGAGCAGGATCGCGCTGAGCAGCCGGTCGACCGCCTCGAGCGAGACGATCCGATCCGAGAGAGCGCGCGACACGATCAGCACGTAGGTCGACTTCGCGTCGGGATCGACTTCGAGCGCCGCCGCGAGCTCGCCCTCGTCCGAGATCGGCAGGCAGCGGATCCGTCCGGCCAGCCCCGACGTCCCGATCGCCGCCGCCAGCCACTCCGCTTCGCCCGTGTCTTCGGGCGCCATTGCAATGACGTGGTCCACCGCCGTGCTCCCCTTCCAGGAGCGCGACGACCGCGCGCCCCGTGGCCCCCATGCCGATGCACGACGGCGGAGGGGGAGCGGCGGACTCAGGACATTCTGGGGCGGTGCGGTCTCGTCGTTGCCGGCGCGACTACTTTTTCTCGTCGCCCTTCGGGGCGGCGGATTCGGGGGACGGCGGCTCGTACGACGTGATGCGCGTCGTGACGACCTCCGTGCGCGCGCGGGAGTGGAAGGTGAACTTCGACCGGACCGGCAGTCCGCGCGGGAGCGAGAAGTCGACCTCGCAGCGGAACTCGGGTGCGTAGCCTTCGGGCCAGTTCGACATCGTGCCGGTCACGTGCGCGCACTTCTCGCCTTCGACGTCGACGATCGCTTCGAGTTTGAACGTCGCGACCAGGTCTTCGCAGTCCTGGATGTTGAGCAGGTTCCCGCGCCACTCCCACGTCTCGCCGACCGCGACCTCGCGCCCAGCGACGATCGCCGCGAACCCCATGCACGTCGAGCCCAGCAGTCCCTGCTGGGAAGTGAGCGCCGTTCAGCACTCGCCGTGTTCGGCCGCGCCGCGCGCGTCGAGCACGAGGTGGAGCCCCTTGGGGATCTCCTTCTTGCCGATCCGCTCGTAGGCGTCGTCCTTCCCGTCCGTCGCGCCCCCCTCCGCCGTCCAGCGGAACGCCGCGTCGTGGTCCGCGCCTTCGACGTCGTAGTGGGCGGAGTAGTCGACCGACTGGAACTCGCCGTCGACGAAGACCTTCCCCTTCTTCGTGACCGTCGCGATCTGGTCGCGCATCGTCCACGCGACGTGCTGCTTGCCGCGCCGATCGCCGTAGTCCCACTCCTCGGTCTTGTCGTAGGAGAGGACGTAGGCGCCGTGGCGGGCCGGTGCGAAGACGATCCGCACCTTCTCCGGCGCGGCGGCCTGTCGAGCTGCGAGCGGGAGGGCGAGGGTCGAGAGACCGAGCGCGGCGGCGATCCACTTCGGGTGCACGGTGCGTCTCCTCATTTCTTCTTGCGGACGAGCTCGAAGACGACCTCGGTGAATTCCTGGTCGACGACCGTGACGTCGCGCGGCGCGACCGGTTCGAAGGCGGCGAGCGGGGGAGGTGCGACCGTGTAGTCGCCGGCGCTCTCGACCACGACGTAGCGACCACCGCGTGAAGTCCCCCAGCCGCGCAGCTCTTCGTCCTCCTCGTGGCCGGGTCGGCGCGAACGGACGATCGGCTCGTCGTCGAAGAAGTCCTCCTTCGAGCGCGGCGCCGCGCCTTCGCGCAGAGCGGATTCCCACTCGATCGGCTTGCCGTCGACCCGGAGGAGGACGCGGACGCCGGTGAAGTGGCGGAGCGGCAGCGTGAACTCCCTCTCCTCGTCGGAGACTTCGAGCACGATCGGCTCGAACGTCGCGTAGTCCTCGGCCGAGACCGAGAGCGAGATCCGTCCGGTCGGGACGCGGAACGTGTGCGTGTCGGAAGACTTCGACTCGCCGTGGCGGAAGTGCACGCCGCCGAAGTGCATGCCCTCCAACGGCTCGATCGCGAAGGCGGCCGGGTCGACGAGCGACCAGCTCGGCGGATCGATCGCGAGCGGCGCCTTCGTCTTCGCGTCCACGAAGCGGAACGTCGCCTCGATGGGCGGGGCGACCTCGAGGGCGATCGGCCGTGCCGCACGCAGGACGGCGCGCACGCAGTTCAGGCCGAAGGCGTCGATCGTGATGCGATAGGAGCCCGGAGACAGGCCCCGTTCGGGGAGCTTCCAGACGTCCCGGTCGGCGGGGTCGCGCGCGAGCTCCTGGCGATCGAGGCGGAGGCGCTCCTGCGGGAGCAGCGGGGAGACCTGCACCGGATCGAGGTCGACCTCGAAGTCGACGTCGCCCCACGCGGGATCGATGCGAATCGAGCCGCGCAGCGGGACGGGATCGGGGATCTTCGGCGCGTTCTCGACCCGGAGCGTCGAACTCGTCGCGGCGCCCGCCTTCACGGTGACGTTCGCCGTCGCGAAGGTCTGCCGCTTCCCGCGGCGCTCGCCGACCTCGAGGCTCAATCGGTAGTCGCCGGCCGGGAGCGCGTCGAACGTCGTCGGCTTGCCCGGCGTGTAGGGCCATTCCAGGCAGGTGTCGTTGGCGCGCCAGTCGTAGCTCTTCCAGTTCGTCGTGTCGTCGTCTTCGTCGTCGGAGTCCATCTCGTCGGCAGATGGGTCGTCGGCTTCGTCGTCGCCCACCTCGTCTTCGTCGGCTTCATGCGGGTCGGTGGGAACCGCGGCGGCCGCCGGCGCGCGCGCGCGGCGGAGGCAGAGACTCGTCTGCTCGGGCAGCCGGCCGCTCATGACGTCCACGGTGAGCGTCCCGCCGCGTGCGAGCTTCACGGTCGACTCGCCGCCCGCCGCATAGTCGAGGGTGACGCCGGCCCAGCAGTAGCCGGGCGCATGGAGCCAGAGCTCCTCGCTCCAGTAGATGAACGTCTCCTGGGAGTCGACCGTGAGCGTGACGGGCGACGGCGCGTCCTGGATGCGGAAGTCCGACTTCCACCACTTCGTCGGATGGACCTGATCCCGGCCGAGCGAGTGGCCCGTGAGCGACGTGGAGCGGTTCGCGGAGTGGTAGCAGTCGAGCAGCACCACGACGTGCTCGAGCTCGGCGCCTGTCGCCGCGTCGACGACGTGCACTCGGCAGGGTGCGACGTAACGCGCCCGGATCGCCATCTTCCGATCGGCGGGGATCGGGAGCCCCTGGCCGCGCGGCCCCTCGGCGAACATCCGATTCTTCCCCGGCGGCCGCTTCGTCTCGCCCTCGACGATCCACTCGCCGGTCCCGCCCTCGAGCGCGAGCACCTCGAAGCTCAGCTTGCTGCCGGCGGGCACCTTCGCCTTCCACTGCCCCTCGATGAGGAAGGCGCGCTGGTTCCGGGCGCCGTTCCCCTCGTGCACGCCGACCACGATCGTCCCGCTCTCGTCGTCGACCGTCCCTCCCTTGCCGTCCTCGACGACGACGGTGCCGGAGACTTCGATGAGCTGCTCCTCTTGCGGCGCCGCACGCGCGGCGCCGAGCGGAGCGAGCGAAACGGCGAATGCGAGGGCGGCGAAACGCAGGGACCGGCCGGGCATGGCGATCTCCTCGAGCTCGAACGGACCGGAGGAAGATAGTTCGCCCGCCCGACGCCATCGACGGGCGACTCGCGCGAATCGGACGAGCCGGAACGGTTCGGATTCCCGCCTCTCCCGCGGCGCGAATTCCCGGAACGATTCCCGCGGTCGGCCGCGTTGACTTGGGTTCCGCTCGAACGGGCGCGCACCTATCCTGTCGCCGTCGCATGCCGCCGCTCGGAGTTCACGAGGAGGGTTCGGTCATGGTCGCGACCGTGGGTCTCGCGTCGCTGCTCGCGCTCGTGCTGCCGGCGCCGCAGCAAGCGCCCAAGGCGTCCACCCTCCTGCCGCCGGTCCGCGTCGAGGCGGGCGGCGCGCCGATCGACACGGAGATCGGGCACGCGGCGCCGTTCGTCGGCGACTTCGACGAGGATGGCGTGAACGACCTGCTGGTCGGGCAGTTCGGCGGCGGCGTGCTCTGGATCTGCCGCAACGAAGGCACGAACGCGGCGCCGAAGCTCGCCAAGCCCATGAAGTGGAAGGAGGGGAAACCGGACGGCACCGTCCCCACGGGCTGATGCGTGGGCTTCGGTCCCCAGTTGGTGGACCTCGATTCGGACGGGAACGTCGACCTGCTCTCGGGCTCGTGGCCGGGCGAGCTCTTCTTCTTCGCGCGCCAGCCCGACGGCGCGTTCCTCGCGCCGGAGATGTTGAAGGACAAGGTAGGGGCGTACATCGACATCGGCGGCGGGATCAAGGAGGAGGGGAACCAGATCCTGATCACCGGGAACGGCGAGTTCGTGGAGAAGGACGGCAAGACGATCGTCATGTACCACGGCGAGGAGCTGAAGCCGAAGCCGGGGAAGCAGTTCGCGATCACCGGCACCGCGTCGGCGGCCTTCGCGATCGACTGGGACGCCGACGGCGACATGGACCTGCTGGTCGGCGACATTCGCGGCAACGTCTGGCTCGTCCCGAACGAGGGCGACGCGAAGCACCTCGCCTTCGGCAAGGAGCGCCACCTGAAGGCCGGCCTGAATGAGATCGTGGTCGGCGGCGACGCCGGTCCGAGCTGCGCCGACTGGGACGGCGACGGCGACTTCGACCTGCTCGTCGGCGACGGCGAGGGCAAAGTGAGCTGGTTCGAGAATGTCGGCAAGAAGGGCGAGCCGAAGCTCGCCCCGGCGCAGGTGATCGTCGAGAAGGGCAGCTGCGTCTACGACGCGACCGCGCCCGCCGAGCCGACCCGCGGCGTCCGGGCCAAGGTGTGCGCCGCCGACTGGAACGGCGACGGGCAGCTCGACCTGCTGCTCGGCGATTTCGCGACGCAGCGGCCGAAGGCGCAAGTGCGCACGCCCGAGGAGATCGCGAAGGCGGAGGTCGCGAAGAAGGAGCTCGCGCAGCTCCAGGCGCGCTACACCGAGCTGATCTCGAAGCTCTACGACGGCGACGGCGCCAAGCCCGCCGACGAGGAACGGAAGAAGCTCGAGGCGGAGTTCGAGAAGCTCGGCGAGCGAATGCGCGAGCTGCGCCAGAGCGTGCCGCCCGAATACGAGAACCACGGCTGGGTCTGGCTCTTCCTGCGCGCGCCGAAGGTGGCGAAGAGCGAGGCGCCGGCGAAGTAGCGGCGCGCGCCTTCGCGATCACTTCCGGAACGGGACGAGCGAGCGCTCCTTGGCGGAGGCGACCTTCGCCGCCGGCTCGTCGTTCACGCTCGCGAGCCCTTCGCCCGGCTTGAAGCGGAGCGCGTCGGCGCCGACCGTGAGGACGTCGCGGTCCCAGCGGACGCGCGGCGCCGCGCTCGCCGCCTTCGCCGCGCCGCCGGCGATGGGGAGCAGCACGGTCAGAAAGGTCGTCGCTCCGCCGCGCCCTTTGCGCCGGCCCTGCAGCCACGTCGTCGCGCCCGCTCCGGTCGTGAGCTCGACGTCGGCGGGCGCGGCGGCGACGACGGCGAGCGAGCCCTTCGCACCGGCGATCCGCGCCGAGAGGCCGTCGCTCCCGCGCTGAACTTTCATGTGCGTCTGCAGCCGCCACGCGACTTCGCCGTCGCCGGCGACTTCGTCGAAGAGGGCGACCCAGCTCCCGCGCACGACGACGACGTGGCGGATCCAGCGGCGCAGCGCGGGCGTGGCCTCGGTCAGGTCGACCGCGCCGTACTGGAAGCTCTTCCCGGCGCCGCAGCGCAGCCACTTCGCGCGCACGTTCACCGGCTGGTCCTTGCCGTCGACGACGAGCGTCGAGTGGTCGGCCGTCGCGGCGGCGCCGTAGCCCGGGTCGCAGACGAAGCGCTCGCCGTTCGCGACGAGCACGAAGGTCCCGAGGTCGCGCTGCTCGTGGCCGCGCTCGCTGGTGAAGCCGGCGTGGAGCGCGAGCCAGAGCTCCGGCGAGCGGAAGACCGCGTCGCCCGCGCCGCGGAAGAGCACCGCGGGCTGCAGCTCGGGCCGCTTGCCGGCCGGCGGCGCGTCGCGCCGCCACAAGAACCAGAACGGCGAGTTGCCCTCGTAGAAGAAGGGCGCGCCGCCCTGGTCGGCGGCCCAGAGCAGGAGGGGATCGCCGCCGGCGACGCGGCTCTCGTAGAGCGCGCAGAGCTCGCCGCTCGGGCCGCCTTCGGGCTGGCGCGGATCGTCGCCATGGAGCCCCTCGAAGGTCTCCTCGCCCATGTCGTTGAAGTTGGCGTACTTCCGGTCGGGACCGTGCAGGTAGACGTCCCAGTACCCGGCGAGCTTCGCGTTCGCGTCGTCGGCGACGCCCGCGTCGACTTTCGCGCCGGCGGCCGCGCCCGCGACGCCGAGGTCGGCGGCGTGGAAGAGCTCGGCGAAGAGGAGGCCGTAGCGGGCGTACATGACCCCTTCGAGCCCCTCGCCGTCCTCGAGGCGGTTGGCCTTCAGGAAGTCGTTCACGTGCGTTCGCGCCAACGCGGCGGCGCGCTGGAACTCGGCCCCCTCGCCCGAGAGCGCGAGCGCCGCGAGGCCGCAGCCGCCGTGCACGACGCCGCACCAGTTGCTCGCGGCGTTCTCGACCCACGAGTCCTTCAGCTTCTCGATCGACTCGAGGTAGACGCGCGTCGACTTCGCGAGCAGCGCCTCCTTGAACGTCGCGCGTTCCGCGACGGTGAGCGCGTCGAAGCACCAGTCGTAGACCAGCGCGCACGCCTGGCTCGCCTCCGCGGTCGGGAGCTCGGCGCCCTTGTTCCAGTCCTTGGGCTGGTGCCACGCGGGGGCGGCGAGCAGCGCGAGCGCCTCGTCACGCGCTCTCTTCGCATATTCCGGCTTGCCGGTGACGACGTAGGCGAAGGCGGTCGCGCCGCAGATCCCCTGCGCGTCGCGCACCTTCTCGAAGCCGGCGACCGGCGTCCTGCAGAACGAGTCCGCCGTCGCGAGGAGGCTCGCCCAGCGCGCGGCGAACGGCGGCTTCGCGAGCCGGGCCTTCAACGCCGGGAGCGACTTCTTGTCCAGCAGGAGGAAGGGGTGGGCGGGCGGCGGGGACGGGTCGGTGTTCGACGCGACGACCGCGAGCACGAGCGACGCGAGGGAACCCATCGACCTCAATCGCCGCGCAGGACCTTCTTCTGCATCATGTCGAGGTAGGCGTCCGCCTCGGCCACGCTCGCGAAGACCGTCTCGGTCGGGAGCGCGGCGGCGATGTCGAAGACCTTCTTGATCTGCGGCTGGACGTTCACCATCTGGAGGATGCCGTTCTGCGCCTTCAGGTCCTTCATCAGCTTCATGACGACGCGCAGCCCCATCGAGCTGATGTAGAAGAGGCGGGCGAGGTTGAGCCGGACACCGCGTGCGGTCGTCACCGGCAGCTTCTTCAGGGCGGCGTCGAGCTGGCCGTGCGTCTCGGTGTCGAGCTTGCCGTCGAGCACGAGCTCGTGGTACCCCGGCGCCTTCGTCGTCACCTCGATCTTCAGGCTCATGCGAGGCTCCTTATTCCGTGGGGGCCATGGGGGCCTTGGGGTGAAGCGCGAAGCGCGCCGTCAGCAGGTTCTGGCCGCCGCTCCTCTCGTACTCCATGGCATCGGCGAGTTTTCGCACCAGATGGATCCCGAGTCCGCCGATCGCGCGCTCTTCGAGCGGCCGCGCCAGGTCGGGGGGCGCCGCCGCGAGCGGGTCGAAGGGGCGCCCGTCGTCGGAGAAGTGCAGCACGACGTGGTCGGGGGTGAGCTGCGCGGTGAAGCGGACCACGTGCGCGCGGGCGTCGTCGTAGGCGTACTTGAAGATGTTGGTGACGACCTCCTCGAGCGCGAGCGTGCACGCGTACGACGCCTCGGCTCCGACCGCCTCGCGCGACAGGAACTGCTCCAGCTCCTCGGTGGCCGCGACCAGCGAAGCGACGCCGTTGCTGAGGGTCCGCTCGAACATGGCGAAGGTGTAGGGGCGTTCCGCGTGTATGTCAACCGGACCGCGAGGCGAGCGCGCGCTCCAGCCGTACGCGTGCCTCGTCGAATTCATAGTTCCCGATCAGCTTCGCGAAGTTCGACCACTCCGCGTCCGCGAACAGCGGCTCCAGCGCGCCGCGATTCGCTTCGAGGAAGCGCGCGGCGTCGGGGTCCGAGGCGACGAGCAGGCGCTCGAGCTCCGCCGCCGCGTCGCGCCGCGCCTGCGGATCGGACGGTCCGGGCGGCGCGATCTTCCGCGCGCCCGTCGCCGCGGGCGACGCGACGGCCTGCAGCTTCGCGAGCAGCGGCGCGAGCGCGGCGGCGACGTCGCGCTGCGCGCCCTCGATCGCCGCGGCGCCGGCGCGTTCGCGGATCCGCTTCTCGAGCGCGCCGGCGGCGGCGTGCACCGCCTTCGCGCCGAGGTTCCCGGCGACGCCCTTCAGCGTGTGGGCGAGGCGCTCCGCGAGCGCCGCGTCGCCGCGCGTGAGCGCGTCGGCCACCTCCTCGACGGTCCGCCCCTGCTTCTCGACGAACTGCGCGAGGAGCCTCTGGTAGAGCTCGCGATTGCCGCCGACGCGCGCGAGGCCGTCCGCGACGTCGAGGCCGTTGCCGTCGTCGTGCTCCGCACCGTGCACCGGACCGTGCTCCGCGCCGCGGCCCGGGCCCTGGAAGTGTTTCGCGACCGTCCCGAGCAGCACGCTCGGGTCGATCGGCTTGGAGACGTGGTCGTTCATGCCGGCGGCGAGGCAGCGCTCGCGCTCCTCGACCGTGGCGTGCGCCGTCATGGCGATGATCGGCAGCGCGCGCAGGCGAGCGTCGGCGCGGATCCGCGCGGTCGCCTGGTAGCCGTCCATGACCGGCATCTGCAGGTCCATCAGCACGACGTCGACGGGGGGCGGCTGCGGTCCGCCCGTCAGCGCCTCGACCGCCTCACGACCGTTGCGCGCGACCTGCACCTGCGCGCCGGCGCCTTCGAGCAGCTCGGTCGCGATCTGCTGGTTGATCTCGTTGTCCTCGGTCAACAGGATGCGCGCGCCGTGCAGCCGCGCGTCCTTGCCCGCGTCGGACCCGGCGGCCGCGGCCTCGCCCGCCTCCGCGAAGACGTTCACGAGCACGTCGACCAGCATCGACTTGGTGACCGGCTTCACGAGGAAGCCGTCGAGCTCCAGGCGCTCCGCGTCCTCGCGGATCTCCTCGCGCCCGAACGCCGTGACGAGCACGATCGCGGGCGGATGCGCGAGGCTCGCGTCGCCGCGGATCTGCCGGCTCGCTGAGAGTCCGTCGAGCCCCGGCATCTTCCAGTCCATGAAGACGAGGTCGTAGGGCTCGGAGGCGTCGCGCTGCTTCACCGCGGCGACCGCCTCCTTGCCCGACCCGACCTCGTCGACCTGGAGGACGATCTCCTTCAGCGGCTCCTGCAGCACCTCGCGCGCGGCGGGGTTGTCGTCCGCGACCAGCACGCGCAGCAGCGCGAGCCGCGCCGGCAGCACCTTGCCCGCGCCTGCTTTTCCGACGCCGAGCCACACGGTGAAGTGGAAGGTGCTCCCCTCGCCGGGAGTGCTCTCGAGCCAGATCTTGCCGCCCATGAGCTCGACGAGGCGGCGGCAGATGGTGAGGCCGAGGCCGGTGCCGCCGTGCTTGCGCGTCGTCGACATGTCGGCCTGCGTGAAGGGCTGGAAGAGCTTCGCCGACTGCTCCGGCGTCATCCCCATGCCGGTGTCGCGCACGGAGCACTGGAGCTCGACCTTCTCGCCGGTCCGCTCCTGCAGCGCGATGTCGAGCCGGATCTCGCCCTTCTCGGTGAACTTGACGGCGTTGTTCACGAGGTTGGTCAGCACCTGGCCGAGCCGCAGCGGGTCGCCGAGCAGATGCTCCGGGATCCCGGGCGCGACATGGGCGAGGAACTCGAGGCCTTTCTCGTGCGCCTTCTGGGCCGTGAGCGTCGTGACCGAGCCGATCACCTCGTCGAGGCTGACAATCGTCGACTCGAGGTCGAGCCGGCCCGCCTCGATCTTGGAGAAGTCGAGGATGTCGTTGATGACGGCGAGCAGCGACGTGCCGGCGTTGTGCACCTTGGCCACGTAGTCGCGCTGCTTGGGGTTGAGCGGCGTCTTCAGGGCGAGGTGCGACAGCCCGATGATCGCGTTCATCGGCGTCCGGATCTCGTGGCTCATGTTGGCGAGGAAGAGCGACTTCATCTCGGTCGCCTCCTCGGCCTTGGCCTTGGCCTGCTTCAGCTGGTCCTCGTGTTCCTTGCGCTCGGTGACGTCGCGGATCGAGACGGCGACCTGCGGCCCCTCGCCCTGCCGGTCGGGCAGCGGACTGAGCCCGATCTCGACCGGGAAGAGCGAGCCGTCCTTGCGCTGGCCGCGCAGCTCGCGGCCCGAGCCCATCGCGCGCGACGAGGGCGCGCGGTGGAACTCCTCGCGCAGCTGCGGATGGCGGCCGCGCACGTCGGCGGGCACCAGCATCTCGACCGGCTTCCCGACCAGCTCCGCGCGGGTGTAGCCGAAGAGCCGCTCCGACTGCGCATTGGCGAGCTGGATCGTTCCCTTCGCGTCGATCACCATCAGGCCGTCGGGCGCGAGCTCGAGGACGCTGCGGAAGAAGCGCTCGGTCTCGCGCAGCCGCTGCTCGTTGGACTGCACCTGCGCGAGCAGCTCGCGCGTGCGCAGGTTGCGCAGGAGGACCTCGACGTTGAGCGCGACCATTCCAGCGGCTTCGTCGAGCAGCGCGCGCTGCTCGTCCTCGAGCGGCGTGAAGGTCGCGAGCTCGAGCACGGCGAGCACGCGCTCCGGCGCGAGGATCGGCACGGCGACCAGGACGCGCGGCGCTGCCTGGCCCAGCCCCGACTGGATCCGGACGTAGTCGGGAGGGAGGTCGGTCAGGACGAGGAGCTTGCGCTCGAGCGCCGCCTGCCCCGCGACGCCCTCGCCGGGCGCGAAGGAGATCGCCTCGCGTCCGCGCTCGGCGCCGTAGCCGCTGGTGAAGTGGAAGCGGCCGTCCTCCTCGCGGAACAGATAGAAGGCGCCACAGCCGCCGCCGACCAACGGCATGAGCGTCGAGAGCAGCCGCCGTCCGAAGTCGTCGGGCTGCTCCGCCCCCTGCAGCGCGTCGCCGATCTCCGCGACGCTCGTCTTCACCCAGCGCTGGCGCTCTGCTTCGTCGACGTTGACGCGGTAGCTCTCGAGCGAGCGCGCCACCTCGCCGAGCTCCGAGTCGTCGTCCTGGTATCCGATCCGGGCGCCCGGCTTGCGGGCGACGAGGTCGCGCAGGCTGACGTTGATCTGCGCCAGCGGGTTGACGACCCGGCGCCGGTAGAAGAGGAGCAGCGCCGCGAGGATCGCGACCGCGTTCACGACCAGGACCGCGAGCGCGACGCCGTTCAGGAGCGCGGCGCGCTCGGCGAGGTCGGCGGCGTGCCCGGTGAGACGCGCCTCGAGCGTCTTCCGGCACTCCGCGATCGGCTCCATGATCGACGTCTTGGCCGATTCGTAGTCCGGACCGTAGACGATCCGGATCGCGCCGGGGACGTCGTTGCGCTTCACCGCGGCGAACGCCTCGTCCTCGAGGTGGACGAGGGCGTCGGAGTTGCGCTTGGCCCGCGTCAGCAGCTCGAGCTCGTCGGGCTGCAGGTCGAGCTGCTTCAGGCCCTCCACCGCGACGTCGCGGTTGCGGTCGGCGGCGAGCTCGCGCTGGAACGCGTCGTAGTGGCGCGCGTCGCCGGTCGCCGCGTAGGCGCGCACCGCGGCGGTGAGGCGGTCGCTGCCGCGCGCGAGCTGCTCGGTGAAGTTGAACATCTTCCGGCGCGCCTCGTAGGCCTGCGCCTCGACGGTCCGGTAGTGGCGCGCGACGATCGTGCAGGCGATGGCGAGCAGCGCCAGCACGACGACGCCGGCGGTGATGACCTGGCTGGTCCGTTGGATGCGCATCGATCCGGCTCGGGACCTCCGTGGGCTGGTCGCGCCGCGTCTCCCTTGAAGTCGGCCGTCGCCGCCGCGAGAGTTGACGCTCTCATGAAAGAGTTGTCGGAAGGCCGCATCCTCATCGTCGACGACACCGCGGCCAACGTCGACATCCTGGTGGCCGCGCTGCGCGACGACTACAAGCTCAGCGTCGCGCTCAGCGGCGAGAGCGCCCTCCAGAGTATCGAGCGGAACCGGCCCGATCTCGTGCTCCTCGACATCCTCATGCCGGGGATCGACGGCTTCGAGGTGTGCCGGCGGCTGCGCGCCTCGCCGCCGACGCGCGAGCTCCCGATCATGTTCCTGAGCTCGCTCGAGGAGGCGCAGGACAAGGCGCGCGGCTTCGAGCTCGGCGGCAACGACTACGTGACGAAGCCGTTCGAGCTGCTCGAGGTGAAGGCGCGCGTGCGCTCGCTCCTCAAGGCGAAGGCGTACAGCGACGCCGTCAAGGAGAAGATCGCGAGCGAGCTGCGCATCGCGCGCGAGATCCAGCTCGGGATCCTGCCCGCGGACCTCGCCGCGACGGTGGCCGGCACCGGGCTCGAGATCGCGACCTTCCTCGAGCCGGCGCGCGAGATCGGCGGCGACCTCTACGAGGTGGTGCGCACCGACGACGGCCGCCTCGTGGTCGTGATCGGCGACGTCTCGGGCAAGGGGATCCCGGCCGCGCTCTTCATGGCGGTGACCGTGACGCTCGTCCGGACCCTGGCGATGCGCTACCGCGAGCCCGACGAGATCGTCTTCCACGTGAGCGAGGCGCTGGCGCGCCAGAATCCGCAGGACATGTTTGTCACGCTCTTCTGCGCCGTCTTCCAGCCGGGGCAGGAGCGCGTCGCGTGCGCGAGCGCCGGCCACCCCTCGCTCGTCCTCGTGAAGCCCGGCGCGCCGCCCCGCTTGCCGGTGGCGCCGACCGGCGGCGTCGCCGGGTTCATGCCGGGGCTGAAGCTCACGCGCCGGGCGATCGACGTGAAGCCGGGCGACACCGTCATTCTCTACACGGACGGCGTCACCGAGGCGATGGACGCGGAGGACCGCCTCTTCGGCGAGGAGCGCCTCGTCGCGCAGCTCGCCGCGCAGCCGGGCGGCTCGGCCGCGGAGGCGGTCGCCGGCGTGGTGGGGGCGGTGCGCCGCTTCGTCGGAGAACGCGAGGCGGCGGACGACATCGCGATCGTCGCGATCCGCCGCAGTACCTGACCGGATCGAATCGGGAGGATCGTCCATGCTCCTTCGCACGCGTCGTCTGCTCGCGCTCGTGCTCCTGGTCGCGCCGGCGCTCGGCGGCTCGTCGCCGCTCCAGGCCGCGAAGCTCGACACCGCGAAGATCGAGGAGATCACGAAGCTCAAGGGCGCCTGGAACGAGCCGGAGGGGGTCTTCAAGGTCACGGCGCCGCGCACCGACGTGAAGGTCGCCGTCGACGGCTGGGCGATGCCGCCGTTCATGGGGCTCACGTCGTGGGCGGCGTTCCAGGCCGGGAAGTCGGCGCCGGCGATGGTGATGGGGGACCTCGTCCTGTTCCAGGACGAGGTGAACCCGGTGATGAGCGCGCTCCTCGACGCGGGCGTGAGCGTCACGGCGCTGCACAACCACTTCTTCTTCGACGAGCCGCGGGTCTACTTCATGCACCTCGGCGGCGAGGGGAAGCTCGAGGATCTCGCGGCCGGCGTCCGCAAGGCCCTGGACAAGGTGGCGGAGCTGCGCGCCGCCGCGCCGGAACCGAAGAAGAGCGCGCGCGCCGCGGCGCTGCCGGCGGCGAATTCGATCGACGGCAAGGCGATCGAGAGCGTCCTCGGCGTCCAGGGCCAGGCCAAGGACGGCATGTACAAGGTCGTGCTGGGACGGCCGGTGCAATCGGCGTGCGGCTGCGCCGTCGGCAAGGAGATGGGCGTCAACACGTGGGCCGCCTTCGCCGGGAGCGCGCAGCTCGCCGTCATCGACGGCGACTTCGTGACCTTCGACGGCGAGCTGCAGCCGGTCCTGAAGGCGCTGCGCCGCGCAAACGTCGAAGTCGTCGCGATCCACAGCCACATGGAGGGCGAGACCCCGAAGGCGATCTTCCTCCATTATTGGGGCGTCGGTCCCGTCGAGGAGCTGGCGCGCGCGGTCAAGGCGGCGCTCGACACGCAGAAGAAGTGACGCGGGCACGCGGCCGCGCAGTCGACGCGGTCCGTTCGCTAGCCTCCTCGGCCTTCTCGCCGTCGATGGAAGGGGGGGATGCAGCTTCTCCTAGGGTTGCTGCTCTGCGGCTCGGGCGACGTTCCGACCTGCGCTCCGCTGCGGATCGCCGATCCGGCGGAGCGGCCGGTGCTCGACGGCTTCCTCGACGAGCCGGTCTGGCAGCGCGCCCCGCTGCTCTCCGATCTCAAGCAGGCCGAGCCGGTCGAGGGCGCCGAGCCGAGCGAGCGGACCGACGTGCGCATCGTCTACGACGAGCGCACGCTCTTCGTCGGCGTCCTCTGCCGCGACCGCGATCCGGCGACGATCCGCGCGACGATCATGGAGCGCGACGGGAGCCTGCGGCCCGACGATTCGATCGCGATCCTGCTCGACACCTTCCACGACCGCCGCAACGCCTTCTACTTCGCGGTGAGCGCGGCGGGGGGAATGGTCGACGCGCTGATCGCGAAGAACGGCGCCGAGTTCAACCAGGAGTGGGACGGCATCTGGGACGCGCGCGCGCGCGTCGCTCCCGAGGGGTGGGTCGCGGAGATCGAGATCCCGTTCGCGACGCTGAGCTTCCGCGAGGAGGCGACGACCTGGGGCTTCAACTTCCAGCGCATGGTCCGCCGCAACCTCGAGTTCGTGCGCTGGGCGTCGCCGAGCGCGCGCATCGACTTCGACTCGGTCGCGAACGCCGGCACGCTCACCGGCCTCGCCGGGATGCAGCAGAGCCTCGGCGTCGACGTCGTCCCGTTCGGCGTCGGCAAGTACGTGAACCAGCGCGGCTCGGACCGCGCCTACTCGAACGGCGACGTCGGCTTCGACCTCTTCTGGCACATGACGCCGAACTTCAAGCTGAGCCTCTCCGCCAACACCGACTTCGCCGAGACCGAGGTCGACGACCGGCAGGTGAACCTCACGCGCTTCCCGCTCTTCTTCCCGGAGAAGCGCCGCTTCTTCCTCGAGGACGCCAACAACTTCGTCTTCGCGAACAGCGAGCGGACCGACGTGCTGCCCTACTTCAGCCGTCGCTTCGGGCTCGACGAGAACGGGCAGGAAGTGCCGATCCTCGTCGCCGCGAAGGTGACCGGCCGCACCGACGACTTCAGCGTCGGCCTGATGAACGTGGAGACCGACGAGCTCCACGACCTCGACCGCCAGAACCTCACCGTCGGCCGCTTCGAGCAGAACCTCTTCGAGCAGTCGACGGCGGGCGTGATCTTCACGCACGGCGACCCGAGCGGCGCGAATCAGAGCAGCACCTACGGGTTCGACTACAACTACCGGACGGACGCCTTCGGCGGCGACCGCAACCTGAGCGCCGGCTCGTGGTTCCTGCGCACCGCGAGCGACGGCGCGACCGGCGACGGCGACGCCTACAACGCGCACGTCACCTACCCGAACGACGTGATCGAAGCGGCCTTCGACTACACCGTGGTCGGGAACGAGTTCGAGCCGCTGCTCGGCTTCGTCGAGCGCACCGGCATCAAGCAGTACACGGGGCTCGCGGGGTACAACCCGCGCCTCACCGCACCCATGCGCCAGCTCTTCTTCGAGATCGAGCCGAAGCTCATCACCGACCTGAGCAACGAGACCGCGACGTCCGAGATCCGCTTCCAGCCGTTCGGCTTCATGACGGAGCAGGGCGACGAGGGCTACCTTTCGGTCCGGCGCGTCTACGACCACGTCGACGCCGACTTCGACATCGTCCCGGGCGTGACGATCCCGGCGGACGGCTACGACTTCACGCGCTACGGCGCCTCGTTCGAGAGCTCGAGCGGCCGCCCCTTCACGCTCACCGCCGACGTCGAGTTCGGCACCTTCTACGGCGGCCACGAGACGGCCTACGTCGGCGGCCTCGCCGTGCGGCCCGACCCGCACTTCAATTGCGCCATCGAGTTCGAGGACGACGTCGGCCACCTGCCCGGCGGCGACTTCGAGGTCCGCGTGACGCGCGTCCGGCTCAACGTCCACTTCAGCCCGCGCCTCGTCTGGTCCAACTTCATCCAGCACGACACGCTGAGCGACGACCTCGGCCTCAACAGCCGCCTCTGGTGGATCCTCGAGCCCGGCAGCAACCTCTTCCTCGTCCTGAACCAGGGCTGGTTCTATTCTCCCGACCGCTTCGCCCCGACCGACACCGAGCTCACGGTCAAGCTCGGCTACACGCTGCGGTTCTGAGGCTGTACGCCGCTGCGTGTCGTCCTAGGATGCGCCGTCGCGAGGAGGTCGTGATGGGACTCCACCGGCGTCGGTTCGAGGCGGGAGGCGGGCGGGTTGATCCGTCGCGGCGCGACTTCCTGCGGCTCGCGGCGGCGGTCGGGATCCTCGGGCCGGCGGCCTCGGCCGCGGCGTCGAGCGACGACGCGGCGGCGACCAGGCCCTCGCCGCTCCCGAAGGAGTACCTCGCGCAGGGGCTCGCGGCGCTGAGCGACGCCCACAAGCGCGGCTGGCTCCTGGGCCACCACGGCGCCGCCATCCTCTCCTCCTATTACTTCTGCCTCGAGAACCGCCTCGACGAGCGCACGTCGCGGGCGCTCCGGAAGCAGATCGACGCGTTCATCGCGAGCAAGCCGGAGGAGATCCCCGACGGCGGCCCCGGCCGCGGCACGGCCGATCCGGCGCGCATCGTCGAACGGCTCGACCGCCAGATCGCGACGCTGAACCGCGGCGGCCACGACGTGATCTTCGCGTCGCTCGCGCTGCGGGCGCTGCGCGACCTGCCGGAGTACGCGACGCCGCAGGTCGTGGACGGGATCGTCCGCCTGCTCGAGTTGATCGCCGCGAGCGGCGCGTCGCCGGAGACGCCGTTCAATCGCGACCACCCGCTGCCGCCGTACGGCAGCGCGAACGACATCGCGAAGACGACGCTCGAGGCGACGCTGCGGCCGTGGGGCGACGCGCTGCGGATCGGGGCGAGCGGCGTCGTCCACTGGATCACCCACGCCGACGCGGTGGTGACGCTCGCGGACCTCGGACACGAGGAGCTCGCTCGGCGCGGCCATGCGGCGCTGCGACTCCACGTGAACCAGGAGGTGACGGCGGGCGCGCGACCCGAGCCCGAGCGCGCCGCGATCGACTGGCTCGCGCCGGCCTACTGGGAGAGCGACGCGTCGCACCGACTGTTCCAGAACACCTGGCTCGCCGGACACGCCTTCAAGCTGCCCTACAGCCTGTTCCGGCTGCTGCGCCGCACCGACGACGCGAAGCTGCGCGAAGCGTGTCTCCTGCGCGCGTCGCGCCTCCAGATTCCGTTCGAGTAGGGTCCCGTTCGAGCAGGGCGGGCGGCGCGGCTCAACAGCGCGTGCGCATCGGCTCGCGGGAGCGCTCGTGCTCGGCGGGGGAGGCGAAGCCCTTCGACTTCGAGTGGGCCCACGCCTTCTCGATCCGCTCGGCCGCGACCGGCGTCTCGCATGCCGTGTCGCCATGGTCGACCTCGACCTTGCCGATCCGCTTCGCCGCCGCGAGCGCCGCCTTGCGCAGCGCGTCATTGCGGCAGCCGATCAGGATCAGCGCCGAGTTCATCGCCTCGCGCTCGGCGTTCGGGGCCGCCGCGATCGTCTTCTCGATCTCGGCGAGGCGCGCCGCGAACTCGGAGTCGGGTGAATCTTCGTCGAGGCTCGCGAGGAAGCCGAGGAGGGTCCAGCCCGCCGCGCGCCGCGCGCTCCCCTTGGCGAGCCACTCCGCCGCCTTCTTCCGGCCGAGCGGGCCTTCCGCCGCGAGCATCGCCACGTAGCCGCCGCACATGCGCGTCGTCGTCATCTCGCCGGCCCAGCGGTCGAGGACCGCCGCCGTCGCCTGCGCGGGATCGGCGAGCTTGACTGCCAGGATGCGCGCGTCGAAGTTCCCGGTGTCCCAGAGCGCGAGCGCGAGCTCGTGGTCGACGCCGACCTTCTTCACCAGCGTCTTCAGCGTCGCGAAGCTGACGCCGAACATCGGCCCCTTCGCGCCGTGGCGCGCGTAGGTCTTGCGCGTCTGCTCGGAGCCGGCCTTTTCGAGCGCGCGCATCGCCTCGTCGAGCGACATGCGCTTCGCCTGCGCCTTCTTCACCGTCGCCATCGCACGCCTCCTTGCGTTGCGTTCGGGGGCGAAAGAATAGCGGCCGCGCCCGCCCTCGGGGCGGACGCGGCCGCGAACCGGCCTTGGCTCAGCCGCTGCTCTTCTTGAGCTCCACCTGCATGCACTTGTACTCCTGCCCCGTCTTCGGGTCGTTGCAGAAGAACTCGACCGACATCGAGGTGTCGCTGGTGAACTTCTGCACCTCGCGCATCACGGCCGGCTTCTTGGTGATCGGGCAGTTGTAGGTGAACTTCCACGTCAGCGTCTTGCCGTCCGCTGCGAGCTCGCCGGTGCCGATCATGATGCCGGTGCTCATGTTGTCGACCCAGTTGGCGACGAACTGCTTCGAGACGTTGTCGTAGCCGGAGACGCCCGAGCCGGCGTAGGGGCCCATGCCGGGCATGTCGCCCGTCACCTCGGTCTTGCAGTAGCGGCCTCCCATCAGGTCGGAGATCGTCCAGGTGGTCGGGCTCGTCGACGGCTCGGAGCCCGGACCCATCCACATCTGCTCGTTGCCCGTCCAGGTGCCGGCCGTCTTCAAGAGCTTCGCGTGCATCGTGCCGGGCGTCCCGGCTTCGGCGCACGCCTTCATGTCCGCCTCCGACATTCCGGGAGGCGCCTTCTTGTCGCCTTGCTTCGATTCCTGGGCCAGCGCGAAGGCGCCGGCGAGGGCGACTCCGGCCATCACGACGGAGAGCGATCCGTGAGCGAAGAGATTCATTGCAGTTTCCTCGTTTCCTTGGGCAGGGGCGGCCGTCCGCGGCCCCACGCGGGGCAGGTGCGGAGGCGCCGGTCATGCGCAGCTTTCCAAGACACCTTCCCGGCCGGCCTTTCCTCATTCCATACCCCTGCGCGAACCTTTTTTTCGGGTCGCGCGACGGCCCGCCCCGGCGGCGGCCCGCGCCCCGCGCGCAGTAGATTGCGGACGTGGCCACCTACACGCTCTCGAATGGCCGCGTCTCCTTCGCGTTCGTCGACGACGCGACGTTCGGCTTCAAGTTCATCGCGATGCTGCGCACGGGACAGAGCCACGTCTGGGGCAACCAGGACGGGCGGCTCTGGACCGCGACGCTCTTCGACGCTCTCGCGCCGCAGGCCGGACCGGTCGCCCTCGACCCCGACCGCGCGCATCTGACGGCGCTGCAGGCGACGGCGGGAAAGTTCGAGGCGACGTGGAGCGACCTGCCGGCGCTCGGCGGCGACCTCCTCAACGTCACCTTCCGCGCGCGGCTCGAGCAGAACGAGGACTTCCTGCGCTGCAAGCTCGAGGCGAGCTGGTCGGGTGGCGCGGCGCGCACGGCGCTCGACGCGATCGGCGTGCTGCCGCTCGCGGTCCCTCCGTACCAGCGCGGCGACGACGCCGCCTGCATGGCGATGCTCGGCGGCATCCTCTCGCGCGACCCGATCACCCACCTGCGCCACGCGGCCGCGCCGAACACGCCGTTCGGGAACCTGTCGCGCAACGAGTGGTTCTTCCCCTCGGGCCACGGCTGGTCGATGCCGCTGTGGGGGTACTACGAGACGCGGACGAAGCAGGGCTGGATGGCGTGGCTCGAGGAGTTCGAGGGGGCGCCGACCGCGGTCCTCTTCGAGAGCGACGGCAGCGACCTCGTGCTGCGCGCGAGCGAGCCGCAGCCCGACCACGTCGTCGCGGGCAACGGCGGCCAGTCGCTCGGAATGACCTCGACGCTCTGCCTGCGGCCCCTCTCGATCCGCACGCGCCACGGCTGGGCCGAGATCGGGCAGCTCTACCGCGATCGTTACGAGGCGACCGAGCCGATCGGCTTCGTGCCGCAGCGCGCCTTCCGGAAGGACCTGACGGCGAAGGAGCGCGCTCCCAGCGTCTTCGTCGACGTCGAGGCGAGCGGCGCGACGCACGCGCCGGGCGACGGCAAGCCGGGGGAGGTCGTCTCGCTGCTGCAGCGGCTGCGCGAAGGCGCCGACATCTCCCTCGACGTCCCGATGCGCGGCACCGTCGAGGGGGCGTCGTACAACCTCGACGCGCCGCGCGAGGCGCCGAACGGCGACCTCGCGAAGAAGCTGCTCGCGCTGCCCGGACTGAACGTCTTCCTTTCGGTCTGGTATCCGGGGACGTTCGGTCCCGACCTGTGGGACCTGCGCCAGTGGATCGCGCCGGCGTCGACGCTCTCCGATCGGCGCTGGCACACGACCTGGGACGTGATCCACCTCCTGCACGAGTCGCGCTCGGGATTCCTGGTCGGCGACGACGACGACACGCTGCTGCAGGAGGTCGACCGCTACTACCGCGAGCGGACCTACCCGGTCGTCTCGTTCACGCCGCCGACGAACACCGTCACGGTGGCCGGATCGCCAGCGGCCGACGGCTTCGTCGGCGACACGGTCGCGATCCTCGTGCGCGGGACGGCGCTGCGCCTCGCGCAGGCGGCGGTCGCCGGGCTCGCGCCCGACGCGGTGCTGCTCGCCGGGCTGCCGACCGATGCGGCGGGCGTCGAGCGGACGCCGAAGGCGGGCGACTCGCTCGTCGTGCGCCAGGCGATGCACGCCGCCGACGCGCTGCTGATCTGCCCGCACGCCGCGCTGCAGGGCGAGGCGTTTCGCGCCGCCTTCCTCGACAACGTGATCGCCGGGCTCGAGCGCAACACCCACGTCTGCGGCCGCTACGTCGACGCATGGACCAGCGTGCGCGAGCGCCAGCCCGACGACGGGCTCGGCCAGCGGCGCATCCCGTTCTGCTACCGCGACCATCTGGCGTGGGCGCACAAGGACGGGAACTTCGCCTCGCACCCGCGCGGCGGCGGGACGTGGCTCGGCGCGGCGTACCGCGAGTTCGCCGCGGCGCTGCGCCAGTCGGGCCGCGACTCGCAGTCGAGCAACGGCCGGGAGGTCTGCTTCTTCCTCACCGCCGAGTTCGTCGACGAGTTCACCCACGACCTGTTCGACGTCGGCTGGACGCCGGTGGGGGCGGGCGGACTCTGGCGCGACACCGACGGCGCCGACCCGGCCGACCACCGCTACCTCGCGATCCCGCTCTACGCGCTCGTGCACGCCGGCCGCGTGGTGCAGCGCGCGCTGAACCAGGAGTTCTCGACCGCGCTCGCCGACCCGTCGAACGATCTCCCGGAGCTGCGCGAGTTCCTCGCCTTCTGCCTCGCGTCCGACTGGCCGTACGGGATGACGGCTCCGACCTACTCGCTCTACCAGTCCGACGCGACCCCGATGTACGACCTCTTCGCCGAGTCGATCTACCGGCCGCTCGGCCAGGTCTCGCGCGACGTGCGGCGCGTGCGCGACCTCTGGGTCCAGATCGCCCAGGCCGAGCTGCGCCAGGCGGCCGTCTACATGCACCAGGGCCAGATGATGAATCCGGCCGACCTCGTCCTGGAGCTCACCGACACGACGACCGGGATGGCGCAGTCGGACTTCGCGAACTTCTATCACACCTACGACGTCCTCTACGACCGCGCCGACTTTCCGCGGGTCACGCACGGTTGTTGGCGCGCGCGCGACCGCAGCGTGATGGTCGTGCTCGCCAACTGGACGTTCCGCGACGCGCGCTGGGGCGGCGTCCTCGACCTCGAGGGATTCGGCTTCGACACCGGCGAAGTCCCGCCGCCCCGTCCGATCACCGTCCGCCGCACCGACGCCTTCGGCGCACCGGTCGCGGACGTCGACTTCAACCGCCTGGCGGGACGGCTGGTGCTCGCGAACGTGCCGGCGCTGTCGGTCGCGCTGGTGACGCTGCGGCAGGCGGGACCGCAGGGCGCGTAGGCGCGGACGCGTCGCGTTCCGCGCCGCACTCACGGCCGGACGCCGCGGGATTCAGTTGCGCGCGAGCAGCGACGAGCGCAGCGCGGCGAGCGTGCGCGTGAAGACTTTCGTGTCGCCGCTGCCGGCCGCGACGATGAGCGCGCCCTCGACGCGGACGACCAGGTCCTCGGCGCGCGCGCGGGCGAGCGCGGGCGGCAGCCCGGCCTCGCGCGCGAGCGCCTCGACGGCGTCGATCCACCTCTCGAAGGCGCGCGCGAGCGGGCGGCGGAAGCTCTTGTGGTCGACGCTGGCCGCGAGCCGCTCGAGGAGACAGGCCTGGCGGCCGTCGTCGTAGAAGCTCGCGAGGGCGTCGAGCATCGCGCCGAGCTTCGCGGCCGGCGACCGGTCGGAGCGCAGCGGCTCGAACAGCGCGGCCTCCAGGATCACCTCGAGCCGGTCGAGCACCTGGGCGGCCATGTCGGCCTTGCCGCCGGAGAAGTAGTGGTAGAGGCTCGATTTGCCGAGCCCGGTCGCGGCCGAGAGCTCGGCGAGCGACGCGCCGTCGTAGCCCTTCTCGCGGAAGGTCCGCATCAGGCGGTCGAGGACCTCGTCCTTGGTCAGGAGGGGAGCGGGCATGACGGGGGATTGAAGGGGGAGCTCTCGACGAGCCGGAAGGCGAGACCGACGGGCGCCGCGTACTCGTGCCACTCCGCGACGACCAGGCTCCAGTATCGCCCGGTGCCGCCGCTCGGGTGCGCGGGATCTTCGGCGCCATGGGAGATCGACACCGCGCCGGTGAGCGAGAGCAGGCGGCGCCGCTCGAAGTCGACGGCGACGAGTCCCGCGCGCGGCGCCACCTCGAAGTTGCCGAGCGTCTGGAACATGCCGTTGCCCCGATAGTCGGGGATGCGCAGCGTCCGGTCGTCGCGCACCGACACGAAACCCGGTTCGCCGCCGCGGTGCGAGACGTCGACGCCGCGCGTGGGGTGGGAGCTCGCGACGAAGAGCGTATCGGCGCGTTCGAGGAAGGCGCGCCGCGCGGCGTCGAGCGCGCGGCCGCGTTCCGCAGGCGCGGCCGCACCGGCCGCGCCGCCCGCGATCGGCTCGCGCCGCTGGATGTACTTGGGGCAGTTCGGGAAGACTTCTCGCACGTCGATCGTGACGTGGCCTTCGTCCGCGGCCGCGACCGCGCCGTTGATGCGCAGCCGCCGCCGCGACGCGAGCTCGATCGCGAGCAGGCCCACGGCGCGACCCGGCACGAGCAGCGCTCGGAGCGGGTCGTCCGGCGCGGGGAGGCGTCCGTCGCGCGCGACGCGGACGGTGCGTCCGTCGGCACTCGTCACGAATCCGGGCGGACCAGGCCAGAGCGAGGCCCATGGCCGTCCGAGCCCGTCGAGCGCGCCGACCGCGAGCGTGCGCTGGGCCGCCAGGAAGGCGCGCGCCGGCGGCGGGATCGCCGCGCCGATCATCGCCGCCTGGCGCTCCGCGTCGTCGCGCGTGCCGTGGCGCGCCTGGACGGCGCGCTCGCCTTCGTGGTAGGGCTCGGGACCGGCCATGGGTTCGCTCCGGCGCTCCTAGAAGGTGATGACGGGGCCTTCGGCGGCATACGTCGCGAGGCTCGGCAGGCCGGTGGTGCCGGGCACGGCGACGTCGGCGATCTGCGCGAACCCGTGGCACTGCGCGTCGGCGCTGGCGCCGAAGACGACGGCGCAGCCCGACGAGACGCCCACGACCTTCTCCTCCACCGCTTTGTAGAGCGCGTGGGCCGGGTGGTCGGCCTTCGTCAGCACGCCCGCCCAGCGCGTGCCGGCGCCCTGGAAGACGAGCTGGACGTCGCGCTTCTTCTGCTTGAAGTCGTAGACGGCGGCGAGCGCGTTGAAGAGGCGGCCGAGCGACTCCTCGCCGCCCTTGGGGTCGGCGAGCACGACGATCGTGGTCCTGGACATGGGGATCTCCTGGGTGACGGTGCTGTACCGAACGATCGGTACAATAGACGGGAACGGAGCGACGTCAAGGAATCCGTTCGAGGGTTTCCGCGCCGCTCGCTCCGCCTCGCAGGCAGTTCGCCGCCGCGCCCGGATCCGGGCTACGGCAGGTCGAATTCGGCGACGATCGCCGCGTGGTCCGACGCGGCCGTCGTCGCGCCGGTCACCTGCGGGAACGGCGTCTCCGCGCCCTGGGTGATCTTCGCGAGGTTCCACATGCCGCGCCGCTCGATCCGCGTGCGGTCGAGGCGGCTCGCCAACGCGGTGGAGCAGAAGAGGTAGTCGAGCCGCTGCTTCTTGCCCCCGTAGTAGTAGGCCCAGTCGTCACCGGCGCCGAGATCGACGCGCAGGACGTCGACCAGGTGGGGGTGCGACAGGAGGGGGCCGAGGGACGACGCGTTCGGCGCGTCGCGATCGGCGTTCAGGTCGCCGGCGACGACGACGTACTCGTTCTCGAGGTCGTGACGGCGCAGGATCTCCGCGACGCGCTCGGACTGGCGCAGGCGCTTGGCGTCGTTGCCGGCCTGGGAGCCGTAGCCCTGGCTCTTGAAGTGGTTGGCGAGCACGTGGACGTCGCGTCCGCCGGGAAGTTCGACCTTCGCCTCGAGACAGTCGCGGCTGAAGACGACGCCGTCGGCGTCGCGGTCGTCGACGTGGCTGCGGAGCTCCGTGATCGGCGCCTTGGAGAGGACTCCGACGTCGATGCCGCGGTCGTCGTTGCCGTCGATCAGCATCGCGGAGGAGAAGCGCGTGGGCTTGGGGAGGCGGGGCGACGTCGCGACGTGGCGCAGCGTGTAGCGGTCGTCCATCTCGACCGTGCAGAGGATGTCGGCGTCGACCGCGGCGACGACGCGCAGCGTGTTCTCCTGGCCCTCGTCGGGGATCGACTCGCGCTTCATCTCGACCGAGCCCGCCCACGAGCCCGCCCCGGCGGCGCTGACCTTCCGCTTGGCCCCGCTCCCGGAGAAGAGCTTCCCCTTGTTCTCGCGCAGGGTCAGGTACTTGGAGAGCTTCTTCCAGTTCTCGAGGATCCGGGCTTTCGTCGCCGCGTCGTAGACGGGGCGGGCGAGGTCGGTCTCGAGCTCCGCGAGGTCGGTCAGCAGCGGCGCGACGGTGGCGTTGTCGCGGTTGAGGAGGGTCGGGCGGGAGAAGAAGTTCTCGAAATTGAACGAGGCGATGCGGACGGAGAGGCCCATGGCACGCTCCTGCGGAATGGCGTCGGTTCTCTCCGTGGAGCGGAGCGGGCGAGCCAACGCAACGCACATTCGGGGCGGCTCCCGCGGAGCGACGCGGCGCGGCGCAGATGACAACGGACCGGACATCGACGATGCTGCGCCGGCGCAGTGCGCCTCCGCTGCGCTTCGAGAGACGCCTCATGCACGCAAACGCTGCCTCGCCCGTCCTCGCGCTCGCGTCCTCGCCGAGCGCTGGACGGCGGCGCTGAAGACCCTGGACGTGCCCGGCTTCGCGGTGGCGGTCGTGAAGGACGGCGCCGTGCTCGCGCTCGACGGCTTCGGCGTGCGCAACGTCGCCGGCGACCGCGCGACGCCCGACACCTGCTACTACATCGCCTCCGCCACCAAGCCGTTCACGGCGATGGCCGCCTGCCTCCTCGCCGCCGAGGACGCCGTCGAGCTCGACGAGCCGGTGCTCGAATACCTCCCGCAGCTCGAGCTGCGCGATCCGGAGCTGACCCAGTCGCTCACGCTCCGCGACCTCCTCTGCCACCGGCCCGGGCTCGAGTCGGGGCCGATCGTCCATCGCGACGCCTATTCGGGGCAGATCAGCGACGCGCTCTACTTCACACTCCTGCGCGACGCCGAGATCGCGTACCAGGTCCGCTACAGCAACGTCCACTTCACCCTCGCGGCGCGCGTCCTCGAGGCGGTGAGCGGGAAGAAGTGGCAGGACCTCCTGGCCGAGCGCCTCTTCGCGCCGCTGGGGATGTCGCGCACGACCGCCTACGCCAGCGCGATGTACGGCGAGGGCGAGCACGCCGACCCGATGCTCCGCGTCGACGGCGCCTGGACGAGGTCGCCGCTCCGGAAGACCGACCGGACCATGCACGCGGCCGGAGGGATCGGCACGACGGCGCGCGACGCGGCGCGCTGGCTG